>ERZ777305.1528-NODE-1528-length-26344-cov-3.339648_pt1 | contig 26344 bp, 24 predicted proteins | sample MGYA00374965_ERZ777305 | MGnify/ENA primary metagenome ERZ777305 (study PRJEB29328, sample SAMD00013331) | mouse gut metagenome | study: EMG produced TPA metagenomics assembly of the Metagenome analysis of fecal microbiota from mouse which was promoted... | reverse complement strand
CGGCTACCCCGGAGAATATGAATATTGTGATTGAAGACGGCTGGCATGCAGAGGCTGATATTTATAAAAATGTAGACAAGTAAGGGGAAGCAGGCCAAGGCAGAACAGGGGAAATCCCTGTTTTGCCCTCTGCTCTTCCGGGAACGGAAAAAGAGGGACATCTTATGACGGAAAAAATCTTGGAGATGCAGAACATAAGCAAAGAATTTTATGGGATCTATGCTTTGCAAAATGTTTCCTTTGACGTAAAAAAGGGAGAGATTCACGCATTGATCGGTGAAAACGGTGCAGGAAAATCTACCCTGATGAAGATTTTAAGCGGCGTGTATCCCTATGGAAGCTATACGGGAGAAATAGCTGTCAAGGGGGAGGCCTGCCGGTTTTTTCATGTGCGGGATGCGGAGAAGGCAGGGATCTCAATTATTTACCAGGAATTAAATCTGATTTCGGAGATGGATCTGGGAGAAAATATTTTCCTGAACGCATGGCCCATGAGGCGGGGGACCATAGATTACGATTCCATGTATCATCAGGCGGAACGGATCTGCAGGGAGCTGAACATTCAGGCAAATGTGCGGACAAAGGTGAAAGATCTGGGGATTGGTATGCAGCAGCTGGTGGAGATTGCCAAGGCGCTGTCGAAGAAAATAGAGATTCTTGTGTTGGACGAGCCTACTGCTTCCCTGACGGAGAGTGAGGTGGATGTCCTGCTTGCCTTTCTGGAGGAATTGAGAACCCGGGGTGTGACCTGTATCTATATTTCCCACAAACTAAATGAAATTTTCCGCATCAGCGACCGGATTACGGTTCTTAGGGACGGAACGGCCGTGGGTACTTATGAAAGGGCGGCCGTGGATGAGACATTTGTTATCAAAGCCATGGTGGGGCGGGAGCTGAAAGAACGGTTTCCCTACCGGAGAAGGGAACTGGGGGAGAAGGTATTGGAGATAGAACATCTCTCCTTTACGGATTTAAAGGGAAAGCAGATCCTGAAGGATATCAATCTTTTTGTGAGGAAAGGGGAGATCCTGGGAGTTGCCGGATTGATAGGAGCCGGCAGGACGGAGCTTGCCATGACCCTTTTTGGGGCTATGGAAGGGAAAAAAGAGGGAGAGGTGCGCCTTTTTGGGGAGCCGGTGGATATCCGTACACCTTCGGATGCCATCGGACGGAAACTGGCCCTGCTCACAGAGGACAGAAAAGCCCAGGGACTTCTGCTGGAACAGAGCGTGTCCAATAATATTGTGCTGGCAAGTTTAAAGAGAATACAGCGGCATGGAGTCCTGGATGAAAACAAGCAATATCTTGCGGCACAGAAATATGCCGAGGATATCCGGATAAAGATTTCTTCTGTCCAGACACAGGCCAAAAATCTTTCCGGAGGCAACCAGCAGAAGGTGGTTCTGGCCAAGTGGCTGATGACGGAACCTGAGATTTTGATCCTGGATGAACCCACCCGAGGAATCGATGTGGGGGCAAAGTTTGAGATTTATAATCTGATGCTGGAATTGGTGGAACAGGGATACTCCATTGTGATGATTTCTTCCGAGCTTCCGGAAATACTGGGGATGAGCGACCGCATTGCGGTGATGCACGAAGGAAAGGTGAGCGGGGTACTGGACCGGGAGGAAGGGGAACAGGAAAAGATTATGCGGCTGGCGACAGGAGGACAGGTCTATGAAGGATAAGGCGGGCAATACATACGGAATAAAAGAAGTGCTGGAGAAGGGAAGAAAAAATATCCGCTCTTACACCATGATTCTTGCACTGCTTATTATCTGGCTGATTTTGGGTATTTTAACAAAGGGAACATTTTTCATGCCTAGGAATATGTCTATGCTGGTGAGGCAGACATCCATTACCGGCATTCTGGCTCTTGGAATGCTCTTAGTAGTTATTACAGGAAACATTGATATGTCGGCCGGTTCGGCCATGGGGCTTCTGGGAGGAATTGCGGCCTGCTGCCAGGTCTGGTATGGATTGGGAGTTGCGCCTACGATTTTTATTGTGCTTCTGACAGGTCTTGTGATTGGAATTTGGAATGGATTTTGGGTGGCTTATATGAAAGTCCCGGCGTTTATTGTAACTCTGGGAGGCTATCTGGCATTCCGGGGGATTCTCATCGGCCTTACGAAGAGCGTGACGATCTCTCCCATGAGCGAGACCTTTAAATCTATCGGACAGGGTTATCTGCCGATGTGGGCGGGCTGGACAGCGGCTCTTCTTCTCTGCGCATATGCCGCCGTTGCTTTTTGGAGAGAGCGGCATTCCAAGGCAAAATACGGTTTCCCGGTTCCGGATCGGAAGATCGTCTTAGCAAAATGCCTGGGTGTGGATGTTCTCATTCTTTTGTTTATGTATGTGATGAGTCTCTATCAGGGAGTGCCTGTTCCGGTGGCCGTTATGCTGGTTCTGGCAGGTATCTTTACGTTCCTGACCAAATGCACGCCCTTTGGCCGGAGCGTTTATGCCATTGGCTGCAGCAGGGAGACGGCAGAGCTGGCGGGCATCCATACGAAGCGGATTTTGTTTCTTGTCTATATGATTATGGGGGCAATGAGCGGAATTGCAGGCATGATACTGACGGCGAGACTGAATGCAGGGACGGCCGGAGCCGGAAATATGGCGGAGATGGATGCCATTGCGTCCTGCGTCATAGGCGGAGCCAGCCTTGCAGGTGGGGTGGGCTCCATTCCGGCCTCTCTTATCGGAGCCCTGGTGATGGTAAGCCTTGACAACGGCATGAGTCTTTTAAATACGGAGAGCTTTTGGCAGTACATTGTAAAAGGAGTGATTCTTATCGGAGCGGTGTGGATTGACATTACCACAAAGAAGCGCACAGGATAAAGAAGCGGGAGTATGATGAAAAAAGCGGGAAATATGTGGAAAGCGCCTAATTTGTATCTGGTGATCATGCTAGTGCTCCTGGGATGTTTTGGAGGGGATATTCAAAAGACCAATCGGGAACTGAACAGGAACCAGCTGTCTTCTAGAGACAGCTGGAACTATCATTTTGCGGTAGATTTGGGCGAGACAGATACCTGGTTTGCAGAGGAATTTGTCCGGGGTGCAGAGGAAGAAGCCGGAAAGTACGGGATTGCCCTGGAGATAAAAGGGAAAAATTCCTCTTTCCAGGAGGGGGAAACCGGATTTATCCAGTGGGCCTGTGATGCGAATATAGATGCTGTAATTTCCTCCGGGGAGGATACCCAGGACGGAAAAGAGATTTCTGAAATTTTGAGCCGTTCCCAGACAGAATGCGCCGTAGTTTGCAACCAGGTTTCTTATGGAGAGAGTTTTTATATCGGTACGGATAATTACCAGGAGGGCTACTGCCTGGGGGAACTTCTGGGAGAAAAATACGGGGGGAAGGAGGCGGAAATTGTGCTGCTGTACGGGGCTGTGGAGGAAGAGATCGAAAATTCCCGGGTGGAGGGCTTCTGTGAGGCTCTGGCTTTGTGCCCCAACATCCGCATTTTGGAGAAGCGGGTTGTGAAGCCCAATATTCTGGAGGCTATGGGCCAGGCGGAGGAGATCCTTCTAAACCGGAGAAACCTAGCGGAATTTGTATGCTTTGGAGAAAATATCCTGGAGGGAACGGCCCGGGGGGTGATCGATCTCAACCGGGTAAAGACCATTGACATCTCCGGAATTGGAGATTCCGGGCGGATACGGGATTATATGGAAAAGGGAATATTGGATGTCATTGTTTCCGGAGATTATTACGGCATGGGGAGAGAGGCTGTGCGGGCCCTGTATCAGAGGAAAAAGGGGAAGAGTGAAAAGGCCGGCAGGATCCTGCTCCCATTTTCCCTACAGGGGAAGAGGGGGGAGGAAGCAAGATGAAGCTGGGACAGAAATTTACGGTCTATATTTCTCTCCTGATTCTGCTTCTCACGGGCACCATGTTTCTGATCATTGCCCAGTCCGGGATTTATACAAATTCTTATCAGAAGATTCTCTACAACGTCTACCTTTTGAATGAAACCTATAGCCTGCTGGAGGAGACGGAAGAGGAACTGGAAGATTATCTCACTACAAAAACGATCTCCAACAATGAGAGCTTTAACCGGAAATTCGACGAACTGTACCGGGCCATTAATTCCATGCCTATAGCCTTTTCCACCCGGGAGGAGCAATTTGCCTACAGCAATATCCGGGGCACGCTGATCACCTTGAACCTAAAGATTGAGGAATGCCTGAAGGCTCACCGGGGCAGAGATCCACAGACGGCTCAGAGGTATTATGAGGAGGTAGAGCGGATAGACGGCCAGATGAGGGCGGCCATAGATTATCTGGTTCTCAAGTATATGTCCGCCAGTCATGAGCTTTACGATTATATAGAACGGGACAGGCGGCGTTCCCAGATTTTTTCCCTGGGCATTATTTTGGGGATGGCAGCTTTTTCTTTTCTTTCTACTATTACGTTTGTGAAAAAGCTTACGGATTCTCTGAAAACCCTGTCCAGGCATGTGGAATCCTTTGCGAAAGAGCCGGAGAATACCCATGTGGTCCGGATTAATTCCAGAGATGAGGTGGGGACGCTGGCAGAGGGGTTTAATGCCATGTCGGAAGAAATCCGTACCTATATCCGCCAGGCCAGTGAGAAAATGCAGGTGGAGCAGGAGCTTAGGGATGCGGAACTGAAAATGCTGCAGGCTCAGATTAATCCTCATTTTCTCTTTAATACGTTGAACTGTATTGCCCAGAATGCCCTTTTGGAGGAGGCGGACAAGACCTATCAGCTGATTTTAACCGTGTCCGGAATGCTCCGGTATAACCTCCGCCAGCTGGACAAACCGGTGAAACTGCGGGAAGAACTGGACAACTTAAGAAAATATATCTACATTCAAAAGGAACGCTATGGGGATAAGATTGAATTTCAGATGGAGGACGTGGAGGAAGAGATATTAGATATCCGGATTCCCAGCCTTACCATACAGCCTGTGGTGGAAAATTCCGTGATTCACGGCTTGGAAGTGCTGGAGCGGAAAGGGTATGTGGCGGTCCGGGCCTACAGAAGAGAGGATGAAGTGTGGGTGGTGGTGGCGGATAACGGGACGGGTATGGATGAAAAAACCCTCAATGCCATAAAAAATCCCCGGGAGGAGGGGAAAAAATTATCCGGACATTCTACCGGGATCGGGATCCGGAATGTCATATACAGACTTAAATTATATTACGGAAAAGATGTATTTCTGATTGAAAGCGAAGTGGGGAAGGGAACCCGGATTACGCTGCGGCTTCCTTTCCGCCAGGCGGAAGAAGGGAGGGAGCCGGATGCTGAACTTATTGATTGTAGATGATGAGCAGATTATGCGGAAGGCCATTTCCGCTATAGTAAAGAAGTACATTCCGGAAATCAGTCATGTTTATGAGACGGATTCCGGACGGAAGGCAGTGGAAATTGCCCGTCAGAAGCAGATTCATATTGTATGTATGGATATTAAAATGCCGGGGATAGACGGAATTGAGGCCATCAGCCTTATGAAAAAAATTCTGCCGGAAGCAGCGTTTCTCATTATTTCAGCCTTTGATGAGTTTGAGAGTGCGGCAAAAGCTATCCGCCTGGGAGTGAAACAATACCTTTTAAAGCCCCTGGAGCGGGATGAATTTATTCGGACTGTCTATCAGGTCATTGAGGAACAGAAAAGCAAAATGGCTCAGAGGGAAAAAGAACTGCGCCTGACGGAGAGTATTTCCGTGCTGCAGGAGAACCTGGCCAGGCAGGTATTGTATGCCCTGATGACAGGAAGCCTAGATGATCTGAGCGGAAATTCTCTCACGGGGCTTGAGGAAAGCTTCGCATATGGGGGCGCGGCTTTCGTGATTTCTATCCATACCCTGCCGGAACAGACAAGGGAGGGGAGGGTATGGATAGACAAGACAGAGAGGGCGGTGTGCGAGTTTCTCGGGGCGCGGGGCGGCGTGGCAGGCCGGGTGCTGGAAAACCGCCTGGCAGTGTTTGCTTCTGCCGGGGAGCCGGAGAAAAAAGGAGAGGATTTTGTGCGGAGAACCGCTATGGAAATCCAAAAGCGGGTTGTCGTGCCTCCGGGAGGCGGGGCGGTTGTGGGAGCCGGAAGCTATGTAGACACTCCGGCCCGGATGAATTTGTCTTACTGCCATGCCTCCCAGGCGGCGGAACGGGAAGGGAGGCCGGGACTTCACGTTGTCTTCGGAGATGAGACTACAAGCTTTCCTTATCACTACCCCTATGAAATGGAGCAGGAAATCTTCCGGGCCATTAAAAATGAAGACGGGCCGCTGGCAGCGGAACGGTTTTCGGAGCTTTTTTCTTATATTGTGGCTTATGCTAACGGGGGAAACGAGTTTATATACAGGCAGCTTTACATTTTTACTATTGGCCTGGAACGTCTTCGGATTGAGAAAAATATGGAGGGGCTGCCTGGCATGGGGCTGGAATATATGAGCGACATTCTCTCCATGTATAAATGGTGTGAGCAGAGCATACAAGACTGTGTTTTTGATTTGGAACACAGGGTGGCCGCCTATTCCGATAACCTGATTGAAGAAGCGGTTTCCTATATCCATGAACATTACGATCAGTCTATTACCCTGGGAGATATTTCCGGGCGGGTGTATGTGAGTTCTTACTATTTCACAAAACTTTTTAAGGCAAAGACGGGCAAAACTTTTGTGGAGTATCTGACGGATTATCGGATCCGGATGGCGAAGAAACTGCTGAAAGAAAATCTGGACTACCGGATTCAGGATGTGTGCGAGAAGGTGGGGTACAGTGATAAAAAGTATTTTTCCAAGTGCTTTAAAAAGATTACGGGGATGACGCCGGCAAGCTATAGGGACAGTATATAAAACTAGGAGGAAGAAAGACATGGTGGTAAATGTAAAAAATGCAGGGGAGATTCCTGTAAAGGGAGTTCGGTTTGCGCCGGTCAGCAAGAGTGTGCTGCTTCAAAAGGAGCACTTTGAGTGGACGAGCTTCCCTTTGGAAACCGGGCTGAAAACCAACCGGGTGGTCTCTGGACTGCTTAAAGGGTGGCACAGGACAGTAGAGTTTGACACGGTAGAATATCATGAGGATACGGAAAATTTCTTTTTTATGGAGGGGGAGTGCATTATGCCCTTTTGCGATCAGAAACAAGGGGAGGCAGATATGGATACCATGCAGCTGATCCGGATTTTGCCCGGAACACAGGTAGAGGTTCAGGCGGGAAAATGCCATTATGTGCCGATTCCTCTGACGGACTGCTTTCGGGCCTATGTGTTTACGCCCCTTCAGGAGTCGGTTTTGATTTCTTTGAAAGAAACAGTAAAAACAAAGGAGGGTTTGTAATATGAAGTTTGGAATGGGATATGCCTATTGGGGAAATACCTGGCAGTGTGACTTAGCAGGTTATAGAAAGGCGGCGGAAAAGCTGGCCGGATTTGGCTTTGACATGCTGGAGATCAGTGCAGACCATCTGTATCATATGGATGAGGTACAGCTTAGGGAGATGGATGCCATAGGAAAGAGGTATGGGCTTGGAATTTCAACCAACAGCGGCCCGGCCCGGCAGTACGACCTGTCATCACCGGATCCGGAGGTGCGGAAAAACGGTCTACGGTATCTGACAGAGATTGTGAAGAAAATGTCTGTGATACATTCCCCGGTGCTGGCGGGAGCTATCTATTCTTTCTGGCCCTCGGATTTTTCAGAGACAGACAAGGAAGCTGCCTGGGAGAGAAGTATTCCCCTGCTTCGGGAATTGGGGACCATGGCGGAAGCGTTGGGAATTTCCTGTGCCCTGGAAGTCCTGAACCGGAACGAGACGTATATTTTGACGGATTGTGAGGAGGCGGTTCGCTATTGCAACGAGATCGGGAAAAAGAGTGTCTGTATTCTGTTGGATACCTACCACATGAACATTGAAGAGGACGACGTGTGCGGTGCCCTTCGCCGGGCAGGAAAAATGCTGGGTCACCTTCATGTGGGGGAGGCCAACCGGAAACTCCCAGGCATGAACGAAACCTTGGACTGGGCCGGGATTGGCCGGGCCCTTGGGGATATCGGGTATGACAAAGGCGTGGTGATGGAGCCTTTCCTGAAATCCGGCGGTGAGGTGGGAAGGGATATCCGGGTCTGGAGAGATTTAAGCCAGGGAGCGGATGAGAAAACCATGGATGAAAACCTGAAAGAATCTTTGCGGTTTTTGAAGGGAAAATTTGGGAATACATAAAGTGCCGGCGGGAGAAAGCGCTGCCGGATACAGTTGACAAAGCCCCCCGGCTTATATTAAGATGAAAACAGAAAAAATTTGCGGGCAAAGAACTTGCGGAACTAAAATGGAGGGCAAAAAATGTCATTTGTAACGTCGGAAAAAATGCTTTTGGATGCGCAGAAGGGCGGCTACGCCGTAGGCGCTTTTAATGTGGAAAACATGGAGATGGTCATGGCTGTGATCGCTGCCGCAGAGGAGCTGCGTGCCCCTCTGATGCTGCAGACCACACCGTCCACAGTAAAATATGCGGGACTGGATCTGTATCTGGCCAATGTAAAAACGGCGGCGGAGCGGGCCAGTGTTCCGGTATGTATGCACCTGGATCACGGCGACAGCTTTGAGCTGGCCATGCGGGCCCTGCGGGTGGGCTACAGCTCCATTATGATCGATGGCTCCCACAGTGTGTTTGAGGAAAATATTGCAGTGACCAAGGCCGTAGCGGATGCCTGCCGTCCCTCCGGCATTCCTGTGGAGGCGGAGCTTGGCAAGGTGGGCGGCAAGGAGGATGATCTGGACGGCGGAAACGGCGGCTATACGGATCCCCAGGAGGCGAAAGAGTTCGCGGAGCGTACGGGTATCGGTTCCCTGGCGGTAGCTATTGGCACGGCCCACGGCGTGTACAAGGGAGAGCCGAAGCTGGATCTGGACCGTCTGGCCGAGATCCGCAAGGTGGTGTCTATCCCTCTGGTGCTTCACGGAGCCAGCGGCCTTTCCGAGGAAGCGGTTGCAGAGAGCATCAAGCGTGGAATCTGCAAAGTTAACTTTGCCACGGAGCTGCGCATTGCCTATACGGAGGGCGTCAAGGAGTTCCTGGGCCAGAATCCCGATGCCTTTGATCCGAAGAAATACGGGAAGACAGCTATGGAGCATGTGAAGGAGATCGTGAAGCTGCGTATCCGCATGTGCGGCTGTGACGGGAAAGCGGTGTAGAGAGGAACAGACAGTAATGCTACAGGCGTTTAAAACAACGGACCGGAAAAAAATGCAGCACCTGCTTTTTGCCGGTCTGTTTCTTCTGACAGGAATTATATTGGTGCAGCGGAGCTTCTACGGATTCAATACGGCGGATGAAATGTACTTTATCGGTACTTCGGAGCGCATCTTCCGGGGGGAGAAAGTCCTGATAGACGAGTGGAATCCCACCCAGCAGCTCTGTAGCTTTCTTTTGCATCCCATCTACAGCCTTATGCGGAACCTGATGGGGAGTACCGAGGGGATTGTGATGGCCAGCCGCTTCCTGTATCTGGCTTATGCAGGGATTCTCACGGTCTTTTTGTATCTGCGCCTTCAAAGAAGAGGCTTTGCTGCTTTCGGCCCTGTGTTTCTTTTCTGGCTGTATGCGCCTTTCGGGATCTGCGCCATGTCCTACAATTCCATTGAATTCGGGATTCTGACGGTCCTGCTGGCAGTACTGTCCGCAGATATGGAGCATTCTGTGCCGGAGTATATCTTATGCGGCATTTTGATAGCCATTATCGTTTTGGCAAATCCCTTTGCCATATCCTTATATTTTGCTTACGGGATTTTGTGCCTGTGGATGACCCTGCGGAACAGGCGGAAAGGGAGGAAGACCCAGGGGGTTCTGGAATTTAAGAATTTTCTGTGGATGACCCTGGGGGCCGAGATTCTTCTGATCCTCTTCCTGCTCTTTGTGTTCCAGAGGGGAACCCTTGGGGAGATGCTGGCCAACGTTCCTCACATCATCGGGGATTCGGAACATCAGGGACAGAATGGGTTCTGGTATAAGACCTGGCGCTATTTTCACCTGTGCTTTAAGAATTATAAGTATATGTTCTGCGGCATGGGCCTGATCTACGCGGCGACGCTGGCGGACCGGAAGCGGCTGGAGCACGGCCGGATCTATATGACGTTGGCTTCCCTGATTATGCTGGCAGATTTGATTTATTTCGGCTTTGTTTTTGACCATATCCAAGTCAACTACCAGATGCTTCCCCTGGCATTCTGGTGTCTGGAAGCGTATCTTTTAACGGAGCATAAGGATAAGCGCATCTTCTGCGGCTGGTATCTGCCTTCGGTACTTTTTACCTTGATTGTCCAGTATGCCACCAACACCGGTATGGTGACCATCAGCGCGGCCTACAGCATGGCGTCCTGTGTGGGCCTGCTTTTTGCGGCCCAGTGGTTCAAAGAGAATCTGGACTGGCGGCAGATGCGTACTTTCTGGGAGAGAGCTTCGGTAATTTTAGCCCTGGCTGTGGTGGTGATGCAGTTTACCGGCACCTTTACCCTGCGGATGAATTACGCCTGGGGGGACGAGCTGGTTAAGCAGCTTACCAAGCCTATGGAGCGTGGACCCTTGAAAGGAGTCTATACTACTCCGAAGACGGCGGACTGGTATGCTTCCGTGCTGGACGAGCTGGATTTGCTGGAACTGACCGGAGAAGATCAGCTGATGGTAGTGGGGGTGGCCCCCTGGATTTACTTGTATGTGGATGCGGGCTGCGGCAATTATTCCACCTGGCAGGTCCATGAGAACAGCACCCAGCTCTATGATTACTATGCGCTGCACCCGGATAAGTTTCCCGATGTGGTTTATCTTCCCCACTGGACGGATATTTTTCTGGAATGCGAGCTGTCCGGGCAGTTCTGGGAGAAGGGGTATGAGGTAGTTTACCGGGATGTGGCTGCAGTGATGATGTCGCCGGAGCGGGCGGAGAAATGGAAGGCGGGTGGAGGCCATGAGTGAAGCCTGGAGCAGGACGGAACTTCTGCTGGGGCAAGAGGCGGTAGAGCGTCTGGCAAAAGCCCGGGTTGCGGTATTCGGTATCGGAGGAGTGGGGAGCTACGCGGCGGAAGCCCTGGCCCGCAGCGGCGTGGGCTCCCTGGATCTCATTGACAGCGACCGGGTAGCTGCATCCAACCTGAACCGTCAGCTCATTGCCCTTCACAGTACCCTGGGCCGGTACAAGACGGAGGTAATGCGGGAACGGATTCTGGATATCAATCCCCATGCCTGCGTGCGGATATACAACTGCTTCTATCTGCCGGAGACGGCCGAGCTGTTTGATTTTTCCGTCTATGATTATGTGGTGGACGCCATTGATACAGTGACGGGAAAGATAGAGCTGGTGATGCAGGCCCGGGAGGCGGGAACGCCAGTGATCAGTTCTATGGGAGCGGGAAATAAGCTGAATCCTTCCGCCTTTGAAGCGGCGGATATTTATGCCACCTCTGTGTGTCCTCTGGCGCGGGTGATGCGCCGGGAGTTAAAAGCCAGGGGCGTGAAGAGCCTGAAAGTGGTTTACTCCCGGGAGAAAGCAAGAAAGCCCCGGGAGAACGGGGAGCGTGTGCCGGGAAGCGTGGCCTTTGTACCGTCTGCAGCAGGGCTTGTCCTGGCCGGAGAGGTGGTCCGGGATCTGACGGGAACCGGACAGGGAGGTGAGTGAAGTGGAACGGATTTTAGACGGAGATCAGAGAAGAGAGGCGCTCCTTTTGGAGCTGTCCGGGAGCAGCCGTCCCGTTTCCGGGACCGAGCTTGCCAAAAGGTTTGGAGTCAGCCGCCAAGTGATTGTGCAGGATGTGGCGCTTCTTCGGGCAACCAACCGGAATATTCTCTCTACCAATAAAGGGTATATTCTCTTTGAAGCCCGGATGGAGCCGGGAAGCTGCCGGAAAACGCTGTGCGTCCGCCATTCTACAAAGCAGGTTCTGGATGAATTCTATACCGTGGTGGATTTGGGCGGAAAGATTCTGGATGTAGTGGTAGAACACGATCTGTACGGACAGATTGCAGTGGATTTGATCATTGCAAACCGCCGGGATGCGGCGGAATTTTTCCGGAAAATGCAGGCCAGCCGGGTAAAGCCTTTAAAGGAACTGACGGAGGATATCCATTACCATACCATTGTGGCCGAAGACAGCGCTTCCATGGCCCGGATTGAGGAAGCCCTTTTTAAAAAAGGATATTTAATACTTGCATCGGATTCCCGGATGTGATAAGCTATCCCTGACTGACAAGACAGATGACTTTACAGTTAGAGGAAAAGGGGATCCTATTATGGAAAAATTGAAAAAAGCATGCAACTATGTATTTATTGACGGATTAAGCGGTATGGCCCTGGGGCTTTTTGCCACCTTGATTGTGGGAACGATCATCCAGCAGATCGGAACCCTGATAGGAGGAGCAGCGGGGGATACCGTTTATTTTCTGGGAAAAATGGCAGCGGCCATGACCAGTGCGGGAATCGGCGTAGGTACGGCGTACAAATTCCGGGAAAGCCCCCTGGTGGTTCTCTCGGCAGCCACGGCAGGCATGGTGGGAGGCTTCGCAGGCAAAATTCTGGCAGGGACCGTGCTGGCGGAGGGGACCATTGTGCTGGCAGGGCCGGGAGAGCCTCTGGGGGCTTTTATCGCGGCGCTGGTGGGGATCGAGCTGGGACATCTGGTGTCCGGGAAGACCAAGGTAGATATTCTGGTGACGCCCCTGACCGTGATTCTGTCCGGCTCTGCGGTGGGCCTGCTCCTGGGACCGCCTATCAGCAGCTTTATGGCAGCTTTAGGCACCTTGATCAACTGGGGAACCGTTCAGCAGCCTTTCCTGATGGGAATTGTGGTCTCGGTGCTGATGGGCATGATTCTGACGCTTCCTATCAGTTCGGCCGCTTTGGGAGTGATCCTGAATCTCTCCGGTATCGCAGCCGGCGCGGCGACCATCGGCTGCTGCTGCAACATGGTGGGCTTTGCCGTGGCCAGCTACCGGGAGAATAAGGTAGGGGGACTTTTGGCCCAAGGGATCGGGACTTCTATGCTGCAGGTGCCCAATATTGTGCGCAAGCCTGTGATCTGGATTCCGGCCATTGTGTCCAGCGCTGTTTTGGGGCCTTTGGGGACCATGGTGATGAATATGCAGAGCAACGCCACCGGCTCCGGTATGGGAACGGCCGGCTTGGTGGGGCAGATTATGACCTGGCAGGTGATGGCTCCCATAGAGGGCCCGGCAGCGACACTTTTGAAAATCCTGCTGATGCAGATCGTGCTTCCGGCACTCCTCACCCTGGCGGTTTCCGAGTTTATGCGGAAAAAAGGATGGATCCGGTTTGGGGATATGAAGCTGGAGCTTTGAAATATGGAAGCCGCAGGCGGATTTTAGAAAAAATTTATATTTTTTATAATAGTTTTTCGGACATGACAGGCGGGGACATGGTATAATAAACGGAAAGCCTGCAATGAGGAAAAACTGGCATGAAACTTCGGACGAAATTAATTATTACGTTCCTGCTCCTGATTTTAGTGCCGGTCCTGTTTACGGGACTGGCGCTTTTTGGGTTTGGGCAGCATCAGATAAATTCCATAAAGCAGCTGTACGGCGTGGAGAATCCTACCTATGAGACCTTGTCAGATACCACAGGGATGCTGAATCGGGTGACTATGGGGACCTATCTTTCCATGCAGCAGAAGGCGTCGGAGGATCCGGATGCTTTCGGGGATGAGGGGTATCTGAATACCCTGAACCTGGAGCTGGAGACCCGGTATTCCTTTTTGGTGGTGCGCAAAGGCAGCTCTTACAGTTATTGCGGGAGAGAGGGAATCGGGAATACCCTGCTTCCCCGCCTGCCGGATTACGGGGATTACGATACGTCCCAGGATGTGGGCATTTATATGGGCGGAGAGGACCAGGCCCTGGTGAAGCAGCTTGACTTTCTGTTTACGGACGGGACGGAGGGAAGCGCTTTTATTGTCACTTCCCTGGACAGCATGATACCCGAAGTCCGTTCCCTGATGCTGGATATGGTACTGGCGCTGATTCTGATTCTGGTGATCACCAGTACCATACTGACAGCCTGGATTTACACGGGGATTGTTACGCCCATCCGCCACCTGCAGGTGGCGACCAAGAATATTACGGAGGGCAATCTGGATTTTGAAATGCCGGCGGGAGGAGACGACGAGATCGGGGAGCTCTGCACAGACTTTGAGGAGATGCGCCGGAGGCTCAAAGAATCTGCGGAAGAGAAGGTAGATTCCGAGCGGAAGAATAAGGAGCTGATCAGCAACATTTCCCATGACTTGAAGACGCCCATTACAGCCGTCAAGGGTTATGTAGAAGGGCTTATGGACGGCGTTGCGGACACGCCGGAGAAGCAGGAAAAATACATTCGGACTATCTACAACAAGGCCAACGATATGGAACGCCTGATCAGCGAGCTGACCTTTTACTCCAAGATTGACACCAATCGGATTCCCTACACCTTTGACAAAATTTATGTAAACGCATATTTTACGGACTGCGTGGAAGAATTGTCCATAGAGCTGGAAGAGAAAAACATTGATCTGGCCTATTTCAACTATGTGGACGAGAATGTGCAGGTGATTGCAGACGCGGAGCAGATCAAGCGGGTGATCAACAACATCGTAGGCAACTCCATTAAATATATGGATAAGCCCAAGGGATACATCAATATCCGTGTGAAGGATGTGGGAGACTTTGTCCAGGTGGAAATTGAAGACAACGGCAGAGGAATCTCCAACCAGGATCTGCCTCTGATTTTCAACCGTTTCTACCGCACGGATACTTCCCGCAATTCCGCCCAGGGAGGAAGCGGCATTGGTCTTTCCATCGTGAAGAAAATCGTCGAGGATCACGGTGGGAAAGTGTGGGCTACCAGCAAGGAAAATACGGGCACGGTCATGTACTTTGTCCTTAGAAAATATCAGGAGGTACCGGTAGAGTGAGCAGAATATTGATTATCGAGGATGAGGAGGCAATCGCGGATCTGGAGAAAGATTATCTGGAGCTGAGCGGCTTTCAGGTGGACATTGCCACGGACGGTAGGATCGGACTGGAGCGGGCCTTGAGCGATGATTTTGAGCTGGTTATCCTGGATCTTATGTTGCCCGGCGTAGACGGCTTCGAGATCTGCCGCCAGGTCCGGGAGACGAAAAACACGCCCATCATTATGGTTTCTGCCAAGAAGGATGACATTGATAAGATCCGCGGGCTGGGTCTTGGGGCGGACGACTATATGACGAAGCCTTTCAGCCCCAGCGAGCTGGTGGCACGTGTGAAGGCGCATCTTACCCGTTATGAGCGTCTGGTCAGCAGCAATGTGCGGGAAAACACCGTGGTAGAGATCCGGGGAATTAAGATCGATAAGACGGCCCGGCGGGTCTGGGTCAACGGGGAAGAGAAAAACTTTACTTCCCGGGAATTTGATTTGCTGACCTTCCTGGCGGAGAACCCCAATCATGTGTTTACCAAGGAAGAGCTGTTTCAGAAAATATGGGATATGGATTCCGTTGGGGACATTGCCACCGTGACCGTGCATATTAAGAAAATCCGGGAAAAGATTGAATTTAATTCCACCAAGCCCCAGTATATAGAAACCATCTGGGGGGTAGGGTACCGGTTCAAAGTGTAAGAGGCGGCCGGTTTTGATTGTATTTTGATGTATAATCAGGTAGAATAGAAGAAACGATAAGATTGTGATAGAATTAAGATAAGGAGGCGCGCGTATGATACAGATCAGACCTGTTTCAGACCTTAGAAATAAATTTCCGGACATAGAAAGGCTTGTAAATGAAGGGGAACCCGTATATCTTACGAAAAATGGATATGGCGCTATGGTGGTCCTCAGCCTGGATATGTATTCCCGGCTGACGGATGGCGTAGAGGCGGCACTGGATGAGGCAGATCGGGCAGCCGCAGAGAACAGCAGAAGAATGAGCCATGAGGAAGTATTTGGGGGCCTTCGGAGGAAAATAAATGTATGATAAGAAGTACAGGTTACGTTACCTGCCGCTTTTTTATGAAGATCTTGATGAAAAGGTAACGTATATCGCTGAAAAGCTGAAAAATCCACAAGCTGCCAGCGACCTGTTGGATAAAGTTGAGAAAGCTGTACTGGACCGGCTTCCGGCGGCAGAATCCTTTGAGCCTTATCATTCCATTCGGGAGAAAAAATATGTCTATTACCGCATTTATGTTGATAATTTTACAATCTATTATGTGGTGATTGATGATGCGGAGGATTCCCCGATCATGGAGGTGCGACGGTTTCTTTATAACAGACAGGATCAACGTAGGCTGGTATGATAAGAAAAGCTGCTGCAAAATTTATATATTACGATAGCTACCCTCTCTTGACCGTGTATGTCTTTGTCAAGAGAGGGTAGTATTATTTTGTACAAAATTCTTTTTTACAACAGCTCCTGCGCAAAGTTCACCGATTCCGGTATTTGGACAGCAATGCCTGAATCCGCTCATAGGGATCCAGAAGCTCGCTGATGGATACGTCGTGGTTCAGGGTATCTACCAGAAGGGCAATGTATTTACTCATGTCGCAGCTTATATAGTAGGGACGCTCCAGAAGCTCCGGCGGCTGGTAGACCAGGTTGGTAGTCAGGACCTTGGAGATAATGCCTTTCTCATATGCTTCGTCAAAGCGCTCCAGGCCGTTGGTGAAGAGGCCGAAGGTAGAGAAGATAAAGATGCGTCCTGCCCGGCGGTTTTTCAGCTCTCCCACTACTTCCAGCATACTGTCCCCGGAAGAAATCATATCGTCTACCACGATAATATCCTTCCCCTCAATATCCGTTCCCAGGAATTCATGGGCAATAACCGGGTTGCGGCCGTCCACTACATGGGTGTAATCCCGCCGTTTATAGAACATTCCCATATCCAGCCCCAGCACATTGGCCAGATAGACGGAGCGGTTCATACCTCCTTCGTCCGGGCTGATGACCAGCATGTGCTCGCTGTCAATCTGCAGATCGTCCACATGGGAGAGAAGTCCCTTGATCAGCTGGTAAGCGGGAGTCACGGTCTCAAAGCTGTGCAGGGGAATGGCATTCTGCACCCGGGGCTCATGGGCTTCAAAGGTGATGATATTTTCCACACCCATGCGGGTCAGCTCCTGAAGGGCCAGGGCGCAGTCCAGGGATTCCCGGGCGGTCCGCTTGTGCTGGCGGCTCTCGTAAAGGTAGGGCATAATTACGGTGATGCGGCGGGCCTTTCCGCCGATGGCTGCAATTACCCGCTTTAAATCCTGAAAGTGATCGTCCGGGGACATGTGGTTCATATGGCCGTAGAGTTTGTAGGTCAGGCTGTAGTTGCACACATCCACCAGAATGTAGAGATCGTTGCCCCGGACGGAGTCCTTGATACTGCCTTTGGCTTCGCCGGAGCCGAACCGGGGAACCTGGGCCTCAATGAGATAGGAATCCCGTTCGTAGCCGTTGAAAGCAATGTTGGATTTGTGTTCCAATTCAATGGAATGCCGCCATTTAACCAGATAATCGTTGACCTGCTGGCCGAGCTTTTGGCAGCTTTTTAAAGGGATTAGGCCCAATGAGCCGGTTGGAATGGTTTCCAGTACACGCTGGCTGCGCTGCATCATAGTAGTTTCCTCCTTTTTTTTATCCGAATGTCGTTTCCGGGGAGCTGGCGGATGGTATAGCTGCTGATTATACGGGACAGGGTGCGCTCCGAATAGATACTGCCCAGGGCCTCCATATTGAGATTGGAGGAGATCAGCGTAGATTTCCGTCTCAGAATCCGTTCGTTGATACAAAGGAAAAACTGGGATACCGTAAAGGAGTTTGGAAGCTCCGTACCCAGATCGTCGATAATCAAAAGATCACAATCCAAAAGATAAGGATAGCCCGCCTCCCAGTTCTCCCTGGAGGAATCCTTTCCGAAAGCCGCTTTTGCCAGCAGCTGGAAGAGCTCAAAGGCAGTCAGGTAGACCACAGAATGGCAGGTGTCCATCAATTCTTTGGCAATGCAGTTGGAGAGAAAGGTTTTTCCGGTGCCCACTTCTCCCAGAAGCAGGAGATTGCGGAATTCCCGGTCAAAGGTATCGATAAACAGGTGGGCTTCCTGTACGTTGCCCTGCATGACTTCCCGATCTTTCCCTTCGTACCATTCGTAGGAAAAGGTACGGAAATTTTCCTGTTTGAGGATTTCCTCCATATGGGACTGACGGTAGAGCAGGCGGATTTCCGCCTGGAGAAAGCAATGGCATTTGCGGCCTTCTATATAGCCCGTATCCCGGCAGTCCGGACAAAGAAAAGAGGGAGCAAGATCCGAAGGGGAATACCCCCGCTCTTCCAAAAGAGCGCGCCGGCGGGCAGAAACGCCGGAAATCTTTTCTTCCAGCGCATCCTTAGCGTTGCGGTCGCCTTCCACGGCAGCCTGTGCCTTTTTGGCATAAAGTCCGGTCAGGAGGGAGTCCAGTTCTCTCAGTTCCGGGATTTCGTTCTGTATTCTTTCGAGACGTTCTTCCAGCTCTCTTCTGCTGTCAGCCTGCCGCCGGGCATAGAGGCGCATGATAGAATCGTACTGTGCATTCATCAGGGGCAAGGGAAGTTCCTCCGGTTAGTGATTGATGAGCTGCTTTTCCAGCTCATTGAAATCATAGCTCCGCTCCCGGAAATTGTGGAAACGGCTGGGTGCCATGGTCTTGCGGGAAGAGGGAGGCTCTGCTCCTGCTTTGGAACTGCGGTGTCTGGCATCCAGGGCTTTTACCTCCGAAAGAGAGGAGACATTCTCCTTCTTCCAGGTGCTTAAAATTTTGTCCGCATATTCAAAGCTGGGCTGATGGATGGCGGCCATGGTCCGGCCGCAGGCTTCCGTGATCAGCTCCAGGGAAAAACCGTATTCCCGGATCCACTGGTTCATATAAGAAATCTCTGCGTCTACAGGGTTGCGGCTGGTAATGCCGAACGCCTTCAATATGGAAAAATAGGCTTTGCTGTATGTAGTCGTATGTTCCTTGGCTTCAGAAGCGCTGGTGTAGCCTTCCTTGTGCCAGGCCATTGCCACAGATTCAATGTAGCGCAGGCTTTTGTGCCGCCGGGAAACGCAGTATTCCACCAGATATTCAATCAGATCCGCGCTAAAGCCCAGGACGTCGTGAAAATAGCAAATCCGGGCGACTTCCGTGGAACTGAGCGTCTTTCCCAGGTATTGCTCACAAATAAACAGAAGCTGCTGCTGTTCTTCCATAGAAAACGGAGGGATTTTTTGGGATGCCGAAGCCGGCGCATCCGCTTTGGGAGAAGCGGGCTCTGGCACAGCCGCTTTCCCGGCGGCTTCCCCGCTGTTTAACAGCCGGATGCCGGACAAGGAATCGGCATCGCTGTACTCCAGTTTCACCAGCTTCATTTTCTCCCAGTATTTCAGGGCGCGCAGGATATCGCCCTCCGTGTGATCAAACCGATCTGCGATCAGGGTAAGGGAAAGCTCTGCCTGATCCGATGACAGGCAGCGCAGAAGATAGAGATATATTTTTACATATTCCCCATTGGCCGCAGGCATGTACTCGTCCAGAAACACGTTGGAAACCAGCGTTTGATCCGCCCGGCTGTCTCCGTGCAGTATAAAACCGTCCATATTTAATCTTCACCTCTCCAAGTTCCCCTATTATAACATACCTTTTTCGAAAAGAGAACAGGCTTTTTTGGGAGGCCCTCGGGGAGAGATAGGGGATAAAAAATGTGGATAATGTGGATAACTTTGTGGAGAAATGTTATTTGCAACCGCCGTTGTCCGTCGCTCTTTCAGAAAAACGGGATAAAAAGGAGCTTTTGGAAAGGGATGGCGAAAAAATAAGAAAAATTTATGTCAACAGATTGTCCACAAAAAAATCCACACGCCTGTTGCCGGGGTAAGCGGCGCAAACATGTGGATGGTGTGGATAACTAACGGTTTAAAAGATTTTCTCCAATGTTTATCACGTTTCCGGCTCCCATAGTTATACACAGATCGCCGTGCAAACATTTTTTTAATAAAAATTCTTCAATCTCCCCAAATGAAGGGAAACAATAGGCGTCGGTTCCCAGGGCGCGCAGTTCTTTTTCCAGATCTTGGGAACTGATGCCCAAAGTATCTGTCTCCCTGGCAGGATAAATTTCTGCCAGAACCACATGGTCCGCAAGAGAGAGAGCCTGGGCAAATTCGGTGAGAAAGGCTTTCGTCCGGGAGTAGGTGTGGGGCTGGAACACGCACCAGATTTCCCGGTGGGGGTAGTGGGCTGCCGTGTGCAGTGTGGCCCGTATCTCCGTAGGGTGATGGGCATAGTCATCTATGATCGTAAAGCCATGCACTTGGCCTTTGTACTGGAAGCGCCGGTTTGTACCTCCAAAGTCCAAAAGCCCTTTCCGGGTGACTGCTTCGGGAAGGTTCAAAGCGTCGGCGGCGGCGATGGCAGCCAGGGCGTTGGAGACATTGTGTTCTCCCGGAACGCTTAAAGTGAAAGCGGGTCCTTCCGTTCCGCGGCGGATCAGACGGAAAGAAGCTTTTGCCGTCTCGTCGTAGGAAATATCCCTGGCCTGGTAGTCTCCGTCCCGCCCAAACGTGCAGACACGGCAGGAAAGCCCTTCTGTGATCTCCGCGTAACGCTCAATCTCGCTGTTGATGATCAGCAGTCCGTCTGGGGGAAGAAGCTTGGCAAACTGATGGAAGGAACGGCGGATATCTTCCAGATCCTTAAAGAAGTCCAAATGGTCTTCTTCTATATTTAATATAATTCCCATAGTAGGGAAAAAATGGAGAAAACTGTTGGTATACTCGCAGGCTTCTGTCAGGAAAATATCCGGCTGTCCAACCCGGATGTTTCCGCCGATGGCAGGCAGAATCCCGCCTACGGATATGGTGGGGTCTGTATCTCCGGCCAAAAGGACGGAAGACAGCATGGAAGTGGTGGTGGTTTTTCCATGGGTGCCGGCCACGGCAATGGAGGTCCGGTAATTGGTCATAATCTGTCCCAGCAGCTCTGCTCTGGAAAGCATGGGAAGCCCCCGCTCCCTGGCTGCGGCAAATTCCGGGTTATCCTCATGGATGGCCGCCGTATATACCACCAGGTCGCAGTCCTTGGGAAGGTTGGAAGCTTTTTGCCCGATAAATACCTGTGCGCCCAGGCGCTTAAGGTGTGCGGTCAGATCGGAGGCCTGACTGTCGGAACCGGAGATGCGGAAATGTTCGGTTAAGAGGATCTCGGCCAGGCCGCTCATGCTGATGCCGCCGATGCCGATGAAATAAATGTGAACCGGATGCTGAAACTGAATTTGATACATATCGATACCCGTCCTGTTCTTGTGGATTTTCTTGTAATCAGTATACCCCTATTTTATGAAAAAGCAAAGATTCTGCGAGGAAAATTGTTTGATAATATGAAAAACATACAAGAAAATATAAAAACTTTAATACAAAATAGATAATATCGCATAAATGCGTTAAAAAAACTGTCGCAAAATGTTTAAAATAATTTCATATTCTTACAAAAAACTGTTCACTATTTATAAAAGATATGGTATAATTTTGAGTACAAGACGAACTACATTACAATAAGAGGTGATTACGTGATTAAGAAAGAAATGATAGCCATGCTTTTGGCGGGCGGACAGGGGAGCCGCCTTGGAGTTCTGACCGCTAAGGTCGCGAAACCTGCCGTGTCATTCGGCGGCAAATATCGCATCATTGACTTCCCTTTGAGTAATTGTATCAATTCCGGCGTGGATACGGTGGGAGTACTGACTCAGTACCAGCCTTTGCGCCTGAATACGCATATCGGAATCGGTATGCCCTGGGATCTGGATCGCAATATCGGAGGAGTTACGGTTCTGCCGCCCTATGAGAAGAGCAACAACAGCGAGTGGTACACCGGAACGGCCAATGCTATCTATCAGAATCTGGATTATATTGACACCTATAATCCTGAGTATGTCCTGATCCTGTCCGGTGATCATATTTATAAAATGGATTATGAGGTGATGCTGGATTTCCATAAGGAGAACCAGGCGGATGTCACCATCGCCGTGATGCCGGTGCCTATGGAGGAGGCCAGCCGCTTCGGCATTATGATTACGGATGACGACAACCGGATAACTGAGTTTGAGGAGAAACCGGAGCATCCCAGAAGCAACCTGGCTTCTATGGGAATTTACATTTTCAGCTGGCCGATTCTGCGCAATGCGCTGATTCAGATGTCCGAGCAGCAGAGCTGCGACTTCGGAAAACATATTATTCCATACTGCCATGAGAACGGCAATCGTCTGTTTGCTTACGAATACAACGGATACTGGAAGGATGTAGGGACTCTGGGTTCCTACTGGGAAGCCAATATGGAGCTCATCGATATCATTCCCGAATTTAATCTCTATGAGAAATTCTGGAAGATCTACACCAAGAGCGATGCCGTTCCGCCCCAGTACATTTCTACGGAATCCAAGATTGAGCGGAGCATCATCAGCGGAGGTTCCGAGATTTACGGCGATGTGTACAATTCCGTTATTGGTTCCGGCGTGACCATTGGAAAAGGCACGGTGGTTAAGGATTCCATTATCATGAAGAATACGGATATCGGCGAAAACTGCACGATTGAGAAGGCTGTGATCGCCGAGGAGGTAGAGATTTCCGATGGCGTTGTCCTGGGGATGGGTGAGGATATTCCCAACAAGGTGCAGCCGAAGATCTATTCCTTCGGCCTTGTGACCATCGGGGAGAATTCTTACATTCCGCCCAATGTAAAGATTGGAAAGAATACGGCCATTTCCGGGGATACCACACCGGATGATTACCGGGAAGGTGTGCTTGGAAGCGGAGAGACATTGATAAAGGCAGGTGACAGATAATGAGAGCGATTGGAATTGTACTGGCAGGAAATAATCACAGAATGAGGGAATTGTCCAACAAAAGGGCCGTGGCGGCCATGCCGGTGGCCGGCAGCTACAGGGGAATCGACTTTGCGCTCAGCAATATGTCCAATTCCCATATTCAGAGAGTGGCAGTGCTGACACAGTATAATGCCCGTTCCCTGAATGAGCATTTAAGCTCTTCCAAATGGTGGGATTTCGGAAGAAAGCAGGGAGGTCTCTATATCTTTACACCGACGATCACCACAGAGAACAGTTCCTGGTACCGGGGGACGGCGGATTCCATCTACCAGAATCTGGACTGGCTGAAAATGAGCCATGAACCCTATGTGGTTATCGCTTCCGGCGATGCGGTCTACAAGATGGACTACAACAAAGTGCTGGAGTACCACATTGACAAGAAAGCAGATATTACCGTGGTCTGCAAGGATATACCTGTTGGCGCAGATATGTCAAGGTTCGGTGTGCTGAAAACGGACGACGAAGGCCGGATTCTGGATTTTGAGGAGAAGCCGGTGGAGACGAAGGAGAACACCATTTCCTGCGGCATCTATGTGATCCGCAGAAGACAGCTCATTGAACTGATCGAGAAATGTGCCCAGGAAGACCGGTATGATTTCGTGCGGGACATCCTGATCCGCTATAAGAATCTGAAACGGATCTATGCTTACCGCACTACAGAATACTGGAACAGCATATCCTCGGTAGAAGCTTATTATGAGACGAATATGGATTTCCTGAAGGCAGACGTGCGCAAGTACTTCTTTAAGACCTATCCGGACGTATACTCCAAAGTCCTGGATCTGCCGCCGGCAAAATACAATCCGGGATCGGATGTGAAGAATTCCCTGATCTCCAGCGGCTGTATTGTCAACGGCACAGTGGAAAATTCCATTCTGTTTAAGGAGGTATTTGTAGGCAACAACTGCGTGATTAAAAATTCCATTATTCTGAATGAGGTGTATATCGGAGACAATACTTACATTGAAAATTGTATTGTGGAGAGTCGCGATACCATCCGTGCGAATTCCCGCTATGTGGGAGAGCACGGGATCAAGATAGTTGTAGAGCAAAACGAACGATATGTCCTCTAACTTGTGCTGTACAATGAATTACCAATAGATAAACGGGCCGCATAGGTTTTGAGAAAGGGGCAGGAAGTATGCAGATTACAGATGTACGCGTACGGAAAGTTGCAAAAGAAGGCAAAATGAAAGCTGTTGTGTCCATTACCATCGATGACGAGTTTGTAGTTCATGACATCAAGGTAATCGAAGGAGAAAAAGGACTGTTTATCGCAATGCCAAGCAGGAAGGCGTCAGACGGGGAATATCGAGACATTGCACATCCCATCAATTCAGAGACAAGGGAACAGATACAGAGTATCATTTTAGAGAAATACGAGGCAGCGCTGTCGGAGACAGCGGGGGAGAAACCTGATTTTTGACAAATCGTATTTACCTCTTATAAAAAGGGATGCCGCTTTTGACAGCGGCGTCTCTTTTTTTGCTGCGGACAGCGCCGGGAGATACAATTAGCCTTGCAAAACGGAAAAAACTCCTGTACTATAACAGAGGTGGCAGGGCAATACTGCCTGTGAGTGTAAGGAAAGAACGGTGAAGCGACGATGTTTGTGATAGCAGGCCTGGGGAATCCCACGCAGAAGTACGAGCATACCCGCCATAATATTGGATTTGATGTAATTGCGTATCTGGCGGATCAATATAATATAAGTGTAAATACCAGAAAATTCAAAGGTCTCTGCGGTTCCGGTTTTGTGGAAGGGCAGAAGGTAACGCTCTTGAAGCCTCAGACCTTTATGAATCTGAGTGGCCAGAGCATCCGTGAGGCTGTAGATTTCTATAAATTGAATCCGGCAGAGGAGCTGATCGTGATTTACGATGATATCGCCTTGGATCCAGGTTACCTGCGGGTGCGCAGGAAGGGGAGCGCCGGCGGGCACAACGGGATCAAGGATATTATTTCCCATCTGGGAAGCCAGGAGTTTTTGCGGATCCGGGTGGGCGTGGGAGAAAAACCGGAATCCTTTGACCTGGCAGATTATGTGCTGGGACGGTTTCCGGCAGAAGAGCGGAAGAAAGTGGACGAGGCCGTCCGCTGTGCGGCGGACGCGGTGGGGCTGATGGTACAGTCCCGGACGGATGAGGCCATGAATTTATATAATAAAAAGGTTGTAAGAGAATGAGAGCCTTTCTGGAACCCTTAAACAATTTAAACGCGTTTGAAGAGATTCGCGGCAAGCTGAAGAAGAACCGGGGGATCCTGCAGCTGTCCGGCTGTGTGGACTCCCAGAAAGTTCATATGGCCTACGGGCTGTGGCAGGATTATCCCTGCCGGCTGATTCTCACCTACAGCGAGCAGAAAGCCAAGGAAATCTATGAGGACTGCCGGTTTTTTGACCGGGCGGCCGTCCTCTATCAGGCCAAGGATTTCCTCTTTTTTCATGCGGATATTCAGGGAAATCTTCTGGTGCAGCAGCGGGTGCGTGCGCTACAGGCACTGCTCACCCGGCAGTCAGTGACGGTGATTACCACCTTTGACGGCTGTATGGACCGGCTGAAAGATCCGGAACAGGTGCGGCGGGAGATTCTTCATATGGAGACAGGGAGCCTGGTGGAGATACGGGCCCTCAATGAGAAACTGGCGCGCCTGGGATATGAGCGCACGCTTCAGGTGGAGGCTCCGGGACAATTTGCCGTCCGGGGCGGGATTGTGGATATTTATGCCCTGACAGAGGAAAATCCCTGGAGAATCGAGTTTTGGGACGAGGAGATAGACTCCATACGCAGTTTTGATGCGGAGAGCCAGCGGTCCATTGAGAACCTGGCGGAGATTGACGTTTATCCGGCAGCGGATCCGGAACCGGGAGAACAGGAGGAAGGCGTCAGTTTCCTGGATTATTTTGACGGGGAGAAGACGGTGTTCTTTCTGGACGAACCTCACCGGCTTTTGGAGAAGGGACGCACGGTGGAAGCCGAAGTCCGGGAAAGTATTGCAGGCCGGGTGGAACGGGGAGAAGTCTCCGCAAGGGAAACGCGCCTGCTCTATGGAAGCGGGGAGATAGCGGCCCGGCTGAACCGGAAGAACTGCGTGGCCCTCTGCGTGATGGAGCAGAGAGGTACGGACTGGGAGTTTACAGGAAAGTATCAGATTGACGCCCGCTCCATCAATCCGTATAACAACAGCTTTGAGCTTTTGACAAAGGATTTGAAGCGCTGGAAACGGGAAAAATGCGCCGTCCTTCTGATGTGTGCCTCCGGCACCAGGGCAAAGCGCCTGGCGGAAGATCTGCGGGCAGAAGAGCTGAACAGCTTTTACTCAGAAGATCCGGAACGGGTGGTGCAGCCGTCCGAAATTATGGTGGTGCACGGAAGTGTCCACAGGGGCTACGAGTATCCCATGATTCGTCTGGTGGTCCTGTCCGAGACGGATATTTTCGGGCGTGAGAAAAAGGCCAGAAAGAGGCGCAG
>ERZ777305.1527-NODE-1527-length-26354-cov-6.729838_pt1 | contig 26354 bp, 34 predicted proteins | sample MGYA00374965_ERZ777305 | MGnify/ENA primary metagenome ERZ777305 (study PRJEB29328, sample SAMD00013331) | mouse gut metagenome | study: EMG produced TPA metagenomics assembly of the Metagenome analysis of fecal microbiota from mouse which was promoted... | reverse complement strand
GTTTGTACTTCTTTTACTTATTATAAAATGTCTTCGCCGGGGCTTTGGCTTGACATTTTTATGCATTGTCACAGTTATTTATTATATTATACGCTCCCGCGCGTGTCAACAGCTTTTTAGCATGAATTTGGGTGATTTTGGGTGATTTTCAACTGGCTCTTCCATTCCGCTACCGTATCATTCCTATAATATTCTGAATCGTATTCCAGTCCGAGCCGTCAGAGGGAAGCACCCTGTACCAGTATGCTATCATGCACCAAAGATTCCACAGGATACAGATACCGCAATAACCATACGCCAGACCTGAGAGCAGTTTTCCTCTGCCGTCTCCCTGCTTTCTCTTATTCTCCAATTGGTCAAATACACTGGCAGTAAAAACAGCAAACAGGCACATGAAATCAACCGCCACCCTCTGGCCGAATGACCCGCCATAATACCAACTCCACCAGGCACTGGAAATATAAACGATCAATACCAGAAATATAACCAGTCCCATATACAGCTGCCTGCGCTTTTTATAGGATAGGAATATCCCTGCAATGGCCAGAAGCAGTACCGGGCTCCAAAAGAACAGTCCCTTGCGCACACTGAACAGGAAATTCCCAATCTGCGGCGCCAGCCAATAAAAGGGTTCGTTAGCGCCATAGGAGTACACAAACCAATGGCCTGTAGCCTCATGCCAGTAAAGCAGCTGCGGGAATAAAGTGACTATTCCAGTCAATACAATAGGTACTGCCCGCGCCGGTCTTAAAATCACTTTAAACCGCTCTTTCCATGTCTCCCAGTTTCTGACGCCATAGAAAACATAGGTCACAACGAACACGATATTGGTATTGCGGCACATGAAAATGAGCCCGGCAAGGAAACCAAAGACACAGGTATGAAACAGTCTGTTCTTTCCCTCTGCTTCCCGCCCCTCATACCAGCACAGATAAAAAAGAAACAGGTTGAACAGAAAGTACGAATAAACATGGGAAAAGCAGGCATCATAGGATGCATAATGAAACAGGTTGGTTCCGTAGGTGATCACGATACAGGCAAGCAGCGATGCCTTTTTAGAAAATCCCAGATATCGTTCCAGCAGTTTATCTAATAAAACGGTGCCCGCCACCCAATACAGAACGCCGCCAAACAGCACCAAATATTGATAGAGATTCGAATATCCCGTGGCAGACATGCTGCCTGCGAGCGCGTCTTTTAACAGGCAGAGCCCATGTGCCAGAAAGAAAAAGGGACTCTCCATAATGGCCACGCCCACCGGATATTTATCAATCTTTCCGCCGTCCACTTCCATCAGGTCAAAAGGGTGCTCCCACCCTTCGATAAACCCAAAGGAAAAATCGCCATGGATAACAGCCGGCAGATACAGATAATACCCGAATCCGTCGGAATAAACCTTGGGCGCATTCAGCACTTTCACATGATACACCCATATGATACTGGCAAACATAAGAAAAGCAGTGATCGCTGTAAAGAGATAGAGCCAAAGATTTTCTCTGATATGATTTCTCATCTTATCCGCTTTCCTAATCATTCCCTTCCTCCGTCAGAAACTCATATCCAATCAGTGTCAGGCCGCAGGCCGGTGCCGTAGGTCCCGCCGTCTGTCTGTCCCTGTCCGCCAGAATCTCTTTCACCTTCTCAGGCTCCATCCGGCCTCTGCCCACTTCCATAAGGGTGCCCGCCATAATCCGCACCATATTGTATAGAAATCCTCTGCCGGACACGCGGATCACAATCTCCTCCCCTTCTGTGTATACCTGGACAGCATCCACCTGGCGCACCGTTGTGAGGGCCTGGGTCTGCACACTGCAGAAACTCTTAAAGTCATGCTCCCCCACCAGATATGCCGCGGCTTGACTCATCAGGTCAACATCCAGCGGCACATAGGTAAAATAGGAATACAGCCTTTTGACAGGCATAGGAAAAGGCGCGCAGTAAATCCGGTACTCATAAGTCTTGCGGCTTTTACAATGCCTTGGGTGAAAGTCCAAAGATACCTCTCTGGAACCGCAGATGCGGATATCTTCCGGCAGTCTCTGGTTGAGCGCATAGGAAAACTTGTCCCCCGGAATCCGGCTCTCGGTATCAAACACCGCAATATTTCCTTTGGCATGTACGCCGGCATCTGTGCGGCTTGCGCCGATTACCATAATCTCTTCCCCGGTCAGTTCACTAAGACAACGATTTAGCACACGCTCTATGGTCTCACCCTTTGGCTGTAGCTGCCATCCTCTATAATTTGTGCCATCGTAGGCCACCGTCAACATAACTCTCTTCATCTGAATCCCCATTCCGGAGCATTTACATTAACGCCAAGCCGCAAATCTTTCATTTTGCACCGCTCCCTCTCCTTGCGGCTCACAAATATATCCGAATCAAAACGCAGCCTGCAAAATACACAATAAGCACACCGTAGGCAATCCGGTCCCTGCCCTTATATTGGAGCGGCTTCATCTTGGTCCGATTCTCCCCGCCGCGATAGCATCTCGCCTCCATAGCCATGGCCAGGTCGTTGGCCCTGCGGAAAGCTGATATGAACAGCGGTACTAAAAGAGGCACCATGGCCTTCGCCTTTTTAATCAGATTCCCGCTCTCAAAATCTGCGCCTCTCGCAATCTGCGCCTTCATAATCTTATCCGTCTCTTCCAATAAAATGGGAATAAACCGGAGCGCAATAGACATCATCATGGCCACCTCATGCACCGGCACCTTAAAAACCTTTAGGGGCCGCATCAGTTTCTCCATGCCGTCCGTCAGACTGTTGGGTGTGGTCGTCAGCGTCATCACAGAGGAACCTACGATCAGGAACGACAAACGCACCGCCATCATCCCGGCAATCCTTGCGCCCTCTTTGGTAATCGTAAGCTTCCAAAACGTCACCAAAGGTTCCCCCGGCGTCAGAAAGAGATTAAACACCACTGTGATCATCAGAATAAAGACGATCGCCTTCATACCCTTAACCATATATTTGAAAGGCACCTTGGAGAGTTTGATCACCACTGCCAGAAACACAGCCGCCGCCACATACCCAATCCAGGTCTGCACCACAAACAAGGAAATGATAAATCCCAGTGTGGCCGTCAATTTTACCCGCGGGTCCAGTTTATGAATGACGGAATCCGCCTGATAATACTGGCCCAATGTAATATCTCGTATCATACGTGTCTCCCTATCACTTATTACCGATTCATGGCTGCAAAGCAATTCGCAGTTTACTGCAGATTTCCCGCTTTGCCTCCTCAATGGTGGTCACATCCGTGCGCACAGGCATCCCCCTTTCGGCAAGTGCCTGCATGATATAAGTCACCTGCGGGGCCGCAAGTCCCACCTGTTCCAACTCTTTATAGTATTTAAAAACCTCTCTTGGCACATCATCATAGAGCACACTGCCCTGGTTCATGACAATAATCCGCTCCACATACTTGGCTATATCCTCCATACTGTGAGAGACTAGGATGACTGTGATGCCTGTCTCCTGCTTCAGTTTGGCGATCTGGTCCAAGATCTCATCCCTGCCTTTGGGATCAAGCCCCGCCGTAGGTTCATCCAGAATCAGTATTTCCGGTTTCATGGCCAGCACACCCGCAATGGCCACCCGGCGCTTTTGTCCGCCCGAAAGATCGAAAGGCGACTGATAAAAATAGGCGTCTTCGAGTCCTACCTGTTTTAGGGCCGCATAGGCACGCAGCTCTGTCTCCTGTTTGGAAAGGCCAAGATTCTTTGGACCAAAGCAAACATCTTTAAAGACGTCGATTTCAAAAAGCTGATGCTCCGGATACTGAAATACCAACCCAACCTTACTGCGCAGTTTCTTCTTATCATAATCTTCGGCGTGAATATCTTCTCCGTTGAAATAGATACTGCCGCTTGTAGGTTTGATCAATCCATTCAAATGCTGCACCAGGGTGGACTTACCGGAGCCGGTATGCCCGATGAGACCGATAAACTGTCCATCCGGTATCACCAGATTGATATCCTTTAAAGCATGTACCGCCAAAGCCGTATCGCCGCCATATATATAATTTACATGATCTAAAATCAAAGACATGTCACATTACCTCTGCCTGTCTGTATTTATATGCAGTCTCTTTATCGTCATCCTATTTTACTTATTAAAACATCTTCTTCCATATATCCCGAAAGTATGCTTTCACATGCAGATACCTTTATATTGTGTCACAAGTGCTTCCGTAAGCTCCTTTATGGTCAGAATCCCATCCGGCAAATCCATGCCGCTTTTTTGAAGCTCGTAAGCCAAAAGTGTCACCTGCGGCACGTCCAGACGCAGTTCTTTAAGTTCCTCCACCCTGGAAAAGATTTCCCTGGGCGTCCCCTCCATAGCCACATGCCCCTTGTCCATGACATAGACCATGTCTGCATGTATAATCTCTTCCATATAGTGTGTGATCAAAATGACTGTAATTCCCTCCACATCATTGAGTGCCCGCACGGCCCGAATCACCTCTTTACGTCCATTAGGGTCTAACATCGCCGTAGGTTCATCCAAAATAATGCATTTGGGATGCATTGCAATAACGCCCGCAATGGAAACCCTCTGCTTTTGTCCCCCGGAAAGCTTATTAGGAGAATGTTTCCTGTACTCATACATCCCCACCGCCTTCAGACTCTCCTCCACCCGCTCCCAGATCTCTTTGGTGGGCACTCCCATATTCTCCGGTCCGAAACCCACATCTTCTTCCACTACCTGTCCTATGATCTGGTTATCGGGGTTCTGGAATACCATGCCCGCTTCCTGACGGATGTTCCAGAGTTTACTCTCATCCTGGGTATCCATACCGTCCACCCATACGGTGCCCTCTGTGGGATAAAGAATGGCGTTGATATGTTTGGCAAGGGTTGACTTGCCGGAACCGTTATGACCCAGAATGGCAATAAAGTCACCCTGCTTCACATCCAAATCCACCTCATCCACTGCCCTGGTAATGCCCTCCACATTTCCTTCCTCATCCCGTCTTATATATTCAAATACTAACTTATCTGTCTTTATGATTCCCATTTTCATCCTCATTCCGGAGCGTTTACGCGGCAAAAGGGCATGATTTTGTTCGTCCCTGCGCTGCCCACTGTGATACCAACGCCTATTGTACTAGATTATGCCAGAAAATACAAGGTTTGGTGTTATAGACAGGGTAGGAGAACCGGAAAAAGTATGCTATACTATTCGAAGACTATAAATACAGAAGGAGTTATGACATATATGTCAGAAAACATTTCCAATAAAGTTTCCTCAAATATGGGAACCCATCATAGAGCTAACAAAAGTGTCTTATTAAAGCAATTGGCAAAGCCTTTTGGCTTTTTACTGCTTTTCATTATGGTTTGTGCTTTTCTGGCGCAATACCTGACGGGTTCGGAAACCCTTGCCGAATACGCACAGAATAATCCTGACCTGGCTTACAGCACAACTGACGAAGCCCCGGAGCCATCAACTGCCTCAGACAATGTCCGGTCATCCAATATCGCCGCAACAGAGAACAATGCCCAAGCTCCGGATGCTTCCATGTCAGGAAACAATGTACCAGCGCCAGATAACACTGTCACCCCGGAAAACAATGCCACATATACTACAGATAAGAACAACCCAGAGGAACCTCCCAAAATGAGTGAACACCCAGAACGCACAACCTATCAACCCGGATTTTATTACGAACCTTTGACCGATGCAGTCAAGCAAAAAATTACCGGCATTTCCTATCCCGAAAGCGGCTGCACAGTTCCTTACGAAGATTTACAGTATGTGGGACTGCTGTATCATGATTTTAATGGAGAAGAACAGACCGGAGAACTAATTTGCAACAAAGCCGTTGCACAAGATATGGTGGAGATTTTCTATGAACTTTACCGAAACGATTATCAAATTGAAAAAATCCGCCTGATTGATGAGTACAACGGTGACGATACCGCGTCTATGGCCGATAATAACACTTCCTGCTTCAATTACCGGGTAGTAGACGGCACCACAAACCTCTCCAAACATGCCTACGGCCTTGCTATTGACATTAACCCTTTCTACAATCCCTATGTGGTCTTTAACAAAGGCGGCGCGGGCAACACTTATATCTCCCCCGCAGGCAGTGAAATCTACGCGGACAGAAGCCAGGATTTTGCTTACAAGATTGATGAAAACGACCTCTGCTACCGCCTTTTCATCGAACACGGCTTCACCTGGGGAGGCAACTGGAACTCCAGTAAAGATTACCAGCATTTTCAGAAAGTGCTGGATTGAGACTCTGGCAAATAAAAGCCCGAAGACACCGATCAGGCATCTTCGGGCTTTTATTTGTCAACCCTACTCCGGAATCCGGAGCACCTGCCCCACACGCAGGGCATCACTGGTAAGACCATTGAGATTCTGAATGGCACTTACCGTTGTGCCAAAACGATTGGCAAGAAGCCAAAGGGTATCTCCCGGCCGCACCGTATACAGGAAATATCCTGCACTCTGAGATACCGGTATCCGTAGTACCTGCCCAATACTCAGATTGTCGCTGGTAAGCCCATTCTCCTGCTTGATTGCATCCACTGTAGTGCCATAACGCCTGGCAAGCTGCCATAACGTATCTCCCGAACGCACCGTATACACAATCACATTACCCGGATTGGGCGTCGGATTAGGCGAAGGATTTGACGGCGGCACATTCTGTCCAATTCCCTGATAGGTTTTGTATAAGGAATTCCACGTGGCCGGACCTACCACTCCATCGGCGGCAAGCCCCATCTGTCTCTGAAAAGCAATCACCGCCTCTTTCGTCTTACTTCCAAAGACACCGTCCTGACCAGGACTGGGAATCCCTGCATAATACTCGGATATGACATCCAGCAGATATTGCAGTGTGATGACATCCTGCCCGCTGGAACCTTGTCTGAGTACAGAAGAGGGCGGCACCGTGCCGATACCAAGTGTACTTCCCTCGCTGTTTAGTTCTGCCAGCCTGGTCACCGCAGTATATAGATTAGAAATTTTATACCATGTGGCTTTCCCTACAATTCCATCTGTGGTCAGATTAAAAATGCTCTGAAACTTCGTCACCGCCGCCCTGGTACTATCCCCGAAAACTCCTGTCTCATCGGTAATTGCCGGAATCGCCGGGTAATTTCTTCGGATTCTGTTAAGATACGTCTGTATGGTCTGCACATCAAGCCCCGTGCTTCCCACCCTAAGAGGGGTTCCCGGATAGGATGTAACCACGTTGCTAATTGCATTCGTTTCCGCAATCTCAATATCATCCGGATAGTAGTAACGCAAAATCCGAATCGGCGTATATCCCTGATTTGCCAGCGTGACTGTGCCCCACTGGGACAATCCTGCACAATTCGCCGTTGTTCCATTACAGAAAGATGTGAAATAAGGCGCATTCTGCCCCTGCCTGCGGACATATTCATTAAAAATCTGGTCTACAATGCGGCTGATGGATTCATAAATAGGCCTGCCATAAACGAAATACTGATCGTATGCGGTACTGTTCGTGATATCAAAAGAATAGCCTTTTGAGCGATACCATTCGGTATATACTCTGTTTAACGCAAATGTAATGATGGCATAAATATTTGCCCGAAGAGCCGCTTCCGGCCAGGTTGGATAGATTTCACTGCTGGCAACGTTTTTGACATAATCGGGAAAAGAGACCTGTATATTGGAGGCTGCCGCATCCGGTGTTCCCATATGCACTGTAATCGGATTCGGGATGACTACCTGACGCAGTACGAAGGGGGAGCCCATATCTCCTTCTATCCCATCCTGATTACGCTGTCCCGTCATCGTCACCGCAGGTGCCCCCACAACAATCTCTGTCTGCTCCGCGCTCCGCTGATTTTCCTGCATAGGTATAAGTGACAGAGGCAGAACCGCCAATTCTCCATCAAAGATAGGAATATCCGACACATACAGCGTATTAAATCCCTGCGCCTGTGCAAGTACATTATAAGTGACATAGGGCGTACCCTCAAAATTTTCATTCTGTGAATAACTCTTGTCCACAGTCTCTAAGGAAACTCTTTTCGTCTCTCCACTCTCATCTGTCGTCAACTCGTAAATCCGATTCTGCTCATCATCCAAAACTCTAATCTGCATCCCGCTCAAAGGCAGCGCATCATGAGCCGTCCTGGCCTGTATCATCAGATAACCAATCGCCATACTTCATTCTCCTTTACAGCCATACTCTTTTATTACAGATTGATATGCTATAAAGTATGATGAAACTGGCCGGACAGTGATACGTTTCTAAAAGAAAAGTTTGACTGCGTGCGATTTTTCCAGCCGGTAACAGTAATGGGCGGCACTAATGATGCCTGTGCCGCCCACAATATCCGCTTTCTCTATAAAGCATTTTTATTCCTAATCTCTTCCACATAAGCCTCATCGCACTCTGCTATCTGACAGATCTGTGTAACAGGCATATCCTGTGCCAGCATGTTTCTAATAATAGCAGTCTTCGTTTCCTCCCTGATATAATCATCTTCTGCCCAGCGGTCACGCTTTGCCTTAAGCCTCATCTCATATTCATATCGTATCCTTTTCTTCAAATTCAAAAGTTTCATCTGGCTGATCGCTTCCATAATCCCTTCACTTTTTGTTCCCGCCAAAATCATATCCAATTCCCCCTCCGTTTCCGCATTGAACAATTTCACCCACTCAAAAACCCTGCTCCCCTTCTCTGGCGATTTGCATAATTCTATTGTATGTAGTTCCCATTGTTCTGAAAAATCATTACCTTCCATGTCACGCAGTCGATATATCGTATGACATATCCGAGAATCTGTCAGATTAAACCCCAGGATGCTGATGCAGATACACTTACTAAGCCTGCCGTACCTCTCTCCTGACTGTAAATCCTCAACATACATCTTAGCCAAATAAAACAGATTTCTTTTCTTCCAATCTTTCTGTGCCTTAATCTGCAACTCAATATTAATCTTGCTGTCATCATTCAGCCACAATAAAATATCAAGGATTCCCTGCTTTTGCCTGCGGTATCTCTTTCTTAAATACGGATTCGCTATCCGCACAGACCGAATCTCCTCCATCGGTATTTCCAGTACATCACTGAGAAACTGTTTCAAAATAATCTCTTTCGATGACAGCAATGCTTTCACCATAAAATCTTCTTTCAGCGTTATCATTTGTTCCTCCTGTTCTGGCAGAAACTTTTCAGATAACCCTGCAATCACTGAAATTCTGTTTTCTTCGAAAAATCTCTGCCTGTATTTGAATATTGGATACAAGCATAGATTTTCTAATCTTTCAGAATGATTGACAGTTTGCACTGATAGAATAACTGATATACAAGAAACTTCTTATGCTTAATGATAGCGTAGCACATCATTTGTCTTTACGCAATCATATATTGTATTTCATCTAAAAAATATTATTTCATAACAGTCAAATAGGGGAGATTAATTCTCCCCTATCACACCAGCAATATATGTCGTTTGATATATTGCTGCTCAACATATTATGTGCCGCCCACAATACCTGCTTTCTCTAATTAATAAAGTTTTATCATAATTGCAGCAGCATCGTCTGATTTTTTCACACATGGATATCCTTTTTTTAAAAAATTTGCATTTTCAAAATTTCTTAGCATACTCAACGCATCCTCTAAAGATATATCTCCATCCAATATTTGTTTCATATCCAACAACGAAAATTCTTTTTGCAATCTTTGAAACCCATCTGTACAAATCAAAATCTTATCTATATCTTTTATCGGAAACTCTGCCACTATAAATTCAGATTCAAAATTCCCTTTAAAGGCAACAACCCAATACCCTCCCTTAACATTCATCATCTTCTGGTTTTCAATCTTCTGGTTCTTAATTGCCTCCTCTGTATTAGAATTGTTAATCTTTGCATTTTCTATCACATCCACTGTCTTTCCAGCATATAAATCAACTCTATCATCTGTAATTTCGACCAAATCTCCATTCTTCTTTTTGATATGAATATAGCTATCACCAAGCACCTCACATTTTATTTTGTCATTTAAAATAGTGACTGTTGCACTTGTGAAACAAGGTTTATCATACTCCTCTAAACCCGCAATATATTTATCTTTCCCCATACGTTCTATAAAATTTTTACAAATACATTTATAATCAGCATCTAATATATATAATTCATCAAACTTATGAAGAAAATTCTTTACCATCCATTCCGTCAAAGTATTATAGCCCTGGTATTTCAAATTATGAACAGGAGTTACTCCATCTATTACGCCAAATATACTATGAGAACATATTAAAGCATCTTCATTCCATATCCCATTTCCTGATGATATGATGCTGTCTACTTTATATTCCATATTGACCTCCAAAATTGAAAATTTCCCAAGCAATAACCTAAGCCAATCAATAACACTGCCACACAGAAAACACTAAGATACCTTTTCCAACTAATATTATCCTTGTTAAAAATGATCAAACAACGCAATGCACAGAATCCAATTATGAGAACCCCGCCCATCACCATGATTAATCCGGCAACTGCATTAAAATCCTCATAATTATTTACCAAATTAACAGAAGTAAGTATCAATGCTATTACAGCTGAAAAAAAGGCCAATAATTCCAAATATCTTGCCTGCATAGTATCTAATTTTTCAAAAATTTTACTAGAATTTTTTTGCGTATATTCATTTATTCTATTCATCGTTACTTGTGCATCAAGCAAATGTGCAGATAGCTTTTCCAAAGATTCTCTCATTTTTATATCGATATAATAGTCATTGTATTGTGAAATTCTCAGCAAGGAATCTCTACTATCTGTGCTCTCCAAATCTATTGCTTTACGAATATATTTCTTAGCCGATTCATAATCACCAGTCCATGACAGTAGTCTTCCCTTTGTACAATAATGTTTCGGATAATCATGAAAAACCAATATAGCTTTATCCATACACTGTATTGCTTCCATAAGATATTCTTTACTCTCTTCCCTCCCTGCCTCTAATGCAGAAGCTACCATTCCTGCAAAATTTTGCAACACCCCTGCATTATCATTTAAGTTTTCTGCTGCCCGTTTTGCAAATTTAATTGCATTTATAATTGCAAACTCATCATTTGTCTCCAAAAACTTTAGCCTATAATATTGTGATAAAACCACATCATTTAGTTGAAACTCATTGAAAATATTCGAGTATTTATCAACCAGAGAAAATAATAGCGAATGATGTTCATATCTACGATAATAAATATATATCGCATAAAAGGCGGCAAATCTTAACTTAATACTATTATTATTATTATCCAAAATCGAAAAAAATTCTTGAGTAATATCTTCGCTTGAGCAATCAATGACTATATCCCTTAACTTAATCGTAAATAATGGATCTTCTTCATTATCAATTTTACATAGTTTTTTCTTCAATTCCTTCTTTTGCATTTCTTTTCCTCTTATCCTATATTTACTATTTATATTAGCATAAGACCACGTAACAATCCAGCTATTGAGTTAAAGCTGCCTTCAATTGTTTATACACGCGAAACAGCCGCACCCCTTTCGGGTACGGCCGTCTCTACACAACATTACTAATAGCACTTGGAACTCTATTCCCTCAGGCTGTATTAGCCAAGTAAGGATAATGCCAGCTGGTTGGACTGATTTGCCTGGGACAGCATCGATGTACCAGCCTGCTGTAAGATGTTGTTGTTGGAGTATTGTACCATCTCCGTCGCAATATCCGTATCGCGGATAGCTGCTTCTGCGGAAGTTGTATTCTCCACAATGTTATCCAGATTGTTAATCGTGTGCTCTAATCTGTTCTGAATAGCACCGAGATCACTTCTCTGCTGAGATACTAAGGACAGAGCACCCTTGATGAAAGCATTCAGAGAGTTAAATGCCTGGACGGTCGCTACTTTTGTAGCATCGCCTGATGTCAATCTCATGAATGTAGCCACAACTTTATTCGCAATATCACTGTCCAATGTCTTGGTGGAATATACAGAATCACCCTTCGTATTTTTCCCCAATGTTGTGAATGTTGTAGTTGTTGCACCGCTTACTATCGAACCAATCATTACTTGCTGCTTAGTATTCCCAAGCGTTTCTGCCTTGTAGGTTGTAGAGACATAAGAAGCCTCTGTCTTAGTCAGATTGTTATACGTAACCTTGGTATAAAGCTTACTGCCAACATTCTTAGCCAGACCAGCCATACTCATATTATTGATACTGATATCAATGTGCTGACCAGCCTCTGCACCAACCTGCAGACCCTTGATAAAGGAGCCATCCAACAGGTTCATCTCATTGAAGGTAGTGGTACTCTGTACACGGTCTACCTCGCTCATCAACTGCCTGATTTCAGCCTGGATAGACGCACGGTCTGTCGTAGTCAAAGTACCGTTCTCGCCCTTAACAGCCAGCTCGTTCATTCTCTGTAACATATCCTGCACTTCATTCAGAGCACCTTCTGCTGTCTGTACAACACTGATACCATCCTGTGCGTTTGCGGAAGCCTGTGTAAGTCCTCTTACCTGTCTTCTCATCTTCTCGGAAATAGAGAGACCTGCTGCGTCGTCTGCCGCGCGGTTGATCTTATAACCGGAAGATAATTTCTCTGTGGACTTTGCCTGAGATGCTGTGGTCAATCCTAACATTCTGTTAGAGTTCATAGCTGTGATATTGTGTTTTACTACCATATTGTTACCTCCTTGTGATTGCTGGCGGCAATTCCATTTACCACCATTTTTTTGTTTTCGTTTCTATAATAAATCCGGAGTCCCCAGGATTACTCCGGTTTATTACCTTGCCATTGGCTAAGAATTTTTTAAGCCGTCATTCATCACTACCTTTTTCTTTCTATACTTTTCCTCCAATTCGGGAACCGCATAATAGTGAGAAATCTTTGCCTTATCCTCAGATGTCTTTGCATGATTTTCGAGTGCTCTGCTTCTCACCACGTTAATCTCTTTCGGCACATCCAGCATAACCCTCGTATGATTCCTGCTCCCTCCCAGAAAGATAATCTTAATATCATCACCAATCTGGATATATTCCTCCGTGTTGACTGTCATTCTAAGCATGAGATGCCTCCTTGCATTTTCCCCCTGTGAGGGCGCCGCCTTGCACATCTTGATGCAACGTTCTATACTAAAATGTTGCATCCAAGAGGCCTGCCTTGTAAAAAGTCAGGATGCCGCCAAATCACATCATACGAATCAGCAAAACACAGGAGGAAATCATGAGCACAACGAATCCAATCAGAAACAGAAAGACCCTTGGTAATTTCAAGAATTATTATGTTAATATCCGGCCCAATCCACGCAATTATGTGATGATTGTCATGGGGCTAAATACGGCTTTCCGCATCAGCGATCTTCTCAAACTGCAGTGGCAGCATGTATGGGACGATCATTTGCAGCATTTTAGAACCCATATCTGCCTGGAAGAAGATAAAACAGGAAAGACACGGATTGTACCAATTAATCCCGCCGAAAAACAGGCCTTAACAACTTATCGTAACGTCTGCACAGAAAAGGGACCGTCAGACTATCTGTTTCCCAGCACGCGCGACAAAACAAAACCGCTCTCCCGCTATCAGGCTTATCGTATTATTAAAGCCGCCGCGGAGGCATGTGGTTTAGAGGAACATGTCAGTTGTCATTCCCTGCGTAAAACGTTCGGCTATCATGCCTGGAAGCAGGGCACACCGCCCGCTATGCTGATGGAACTGTACAATCATTCTTCTTATGGAATTACAAAACGATATTTGGGCATAGAACAAGATGAAAAAGATAATGTATATATGAAAATAGAATTGTAGTCGATCGCAAATGTCCGATATGACGGATATTGTATCCATATTTAAATAAAATTCTTTAAAAATTAAAAAATTTCTCTAAAGTATATCGCAAAGGCACCGATATATAATATGTAACGTAGTAAGATGCAACATTTTAGTATAAAATGTTGTATCTTTTTTTATTTTCTCCAAATGTTATGTTTTTATTCTCCTCATACAACAACAGAAAAATTTCCTATATCAAAAAAAGAGACCCAGGCAAAACCTAAGTCTCTCACTCTATACAGTATTTCCATCAAAACCAGCTGTTATACTAACTCCAGAACGACTTCCATCGCTGCATCGCCCTTACGAGGACCAATCTTAATGATTCTGGTATAACCGCCCTTACGGTTAGCGTACTTCGGACCATACTCATCAAACAGCTTATCTACCAGGTTAACGTCTTTGGTATTTCTCTTTTTGCCTGCACCTTTCTCAGGTACTTCTTTGACAGGATATAATACTTTTAACATCTGTCTTCTGGCATGTAATCTGGAAGGAAGATCTTTCTTAATCTCTTTCTCCACTTCATCATACACTGTCACAGTCACACCATTGTCGATGCGCAGAATCTTACCATCTTTGTCTCTGTGCGTCTCGGAAAGTACTGCCTTTGTATTCTTATCGATGATCTGTTTTACTCTCTTACCATCCTTGTCCTTACGAGCTACCTTTGCAGTAACCTTAACGGTCTCATAGTTGTCTCTCTCTTTAATGGCAAGTGTAATCAGACGCTCTGCAAGCTTACGTACTTCCTTCGCTCTCGCCTCTGTGGTAACAATCTTTCCATTATAAATAAGTGCTGTTACCTGACTTCTAAGTAACGCTTTTCTCTGGTCAGATGTTCTGCCCAGCTTTCTGTATTTTGCCATATCCGGCTCCTTTCTCATCGGGGGTTACCCGTCATGGTACATCCGGCCACGCGCTTTGGACTTACTTACCGAATGTGTAATCAGTTCCATTTATGAGCCTGCCGCACAGGTGCGCTTTGGACTTATCCCATCCGGCTTCTCTCTTACGCTTCGTCCGCAGGATTCAGCTGTAAGCCTAACTCTTTTAACTTCGCAAGCACTTCCTCAAGAGACTTACGACCAAGGTTTCTCACCTTCATCATGTCCTCGGAAGTCTTGTTCGTCAACTCTTCCACTGTGTTGATGCCGGCTCTCTTTAGGCAGTTATAAGAACGAACTGACAGCTCCAGTTCATCAATGCTCATTTCAAGCACTTTTTCTTTCTCGTCGTCTTCCTTCTCCACCATAACCTCTGCGGTCTTGGCATTTTCAGACAAATCGATGAAAAGACTTAAATGCTCACTCAGCACCTTGGCCGCCAGGCTGACTGCCTCATCCGGAATCAAAGTTCCGTTGGTGTATACATCTAAGGTCAGCTTATCATAGTCTGTAATCTGACCCACACGGGTATTTTCCACAGTGACGTTTACTCTCTCCACCGGGGTATAGATAGAATCTATCGCAATTACCCCAATCGGCAGATCTTCTGTCTTATTCTTGTCGGAACTCACATAGCCTCTGCCCTTTGTGATCGTTAATTCCATGTACAGTTTTGTATCTTTACCGCTCAGAGTGGCAATCTCCATATCAGGATTCAAAATCTCAATATCCTGGTCTACCTGAATATCTGATGCACGTACAATGCCCTCTCCTTCATACTCGATGTATGCTGTCTTAGGTTCATTGGTATCGCTGTTATTCTTGATCGCAAGACTCTTGATGTTCATGATGATCTCAGTCACATCTTCCTTGACGCCGGGAATGGAGCTGAACTCATGTAAGACGCCCTCGATCTTGACCTGGCTGACTGCTACACCCGGCAGGGAAGACAGCATGATTCTTCTCAAAGAATTACCCAAGGTAATACCGTAGCCTCTCTCCAAAGGTTCCACAACGAATCTGCCGTATTTCTTATCTTCCGAGATCTCTACCACTTCAATATTGGGTCTCTCAAAATCAAACACTCAAATACCCTCCTTTACGAGCATGTTGTTATACCACCGTCATCATATCTCACTTATATCATACTAACTTCATACAGAGAATTCCCGTTCTATGGGAATTCTCTTGGATAAGAACGAGTTGTGAAACAACTCGTAGAACCTCTTAGCGAAGCGCCCTCTGGCGCAAGCTCTAGAGGTTCTTCTTATCCTATTATTTGGAGTATAACTCGACGATAAGCATTTCATTTACCGGAACATCGATCATTTCTCTTGTAGGGAGATATTTGACAGTCGCCTTCATCGCCTCCTGGTCTACCTCAAGCCATTCCGGAGCGAGTCTGCCGCTTGTCACTTCGAGGATATCTTTATATCTCTGTAAAGACTTTGCTTTTTCTCTCACTTCAATCACATCGCCTGCTTTTACTAAGTAAGAGGGAATCTGCACAGGCTTACCATTCACTAAGAAATGCTTATGACCTACAACCTGTCTTGCCTCTCTTCTTGTTCTGGCAAAGCCCATTCTGAACACGACACTGTCCAGTCTGCTCTCCAACATGATCATCAGGTTTTCACCGGTCATGCCTTTCATTCTGTCAGCCTTCTCATAATAATTTCTGAAAGGCTTCTCGAGCACACCATAGATGAATTTTGCTTTCTGCTTCTCTCTTAACTGCAGACCATACTCACTGATTTTCTTGCCTGCTCTGGGTGATGTCCTGTTGGACTTCTTATCATATCCTAAAAAGGTCGGATCAAGATCAAGGGATCTGCATCTCTTTAATACGGGAACTCTGTTTACTGCCATTATTCTGGCTCCTTTCTGATTTTTGTTTACAGTACCTGTGTACTAATTGACACAAAGGTCAATTAGTACCGGACCTTCTTCCAAACTTTAGCTATCTTCACAATTAAACGCGGCGTCTCTTAGGCGGACGGCATCCATTATGCGGTACTGGTGTCACGTCACGGATGCTGGTCACTTCAAGACCACAAGCCTGCAGTGCACGGATTGCCGCCTCACGGCCTGAACCAGGACCTTTCACCATAACGTCCACAGTCTTTAAACCATGAATCAGAGCAGCCTTTGTCGCTGTCTCTGCAGCCATCTGTGCCGCATATGGAGTAGATTTCCTTGAACCTCTAAAGCCAAGACCACCAGCACTTGCCCAGCTTAACGCATTCCCTTCATTATCCGTCAAGGTAACGATGGTATTGTTAAAAGAAGACTGGATATGTGCCTGTCCATGTTCAACGTTTTTCTTTACACGCTTTTTTGTTACTTTCTTTGCAACTTTTTTAGCCATTCTAAACTAACCTACTTTCTCATATTCTATACTGTTTCTCAGTGACCGTCTAAGTTCCTGCCATGCAGGGTATAGACTATTTCTTCTTATTCGCCACGGTTCTCTTCGGACCTTTTCTGGTTCTGGCGTTGGTCTTCGTTTTCTGACCACGAACCGGAAGACCCTTCCTGTGACGGATTCCTCTGTAGCAGCCGATTTCCTGAAGACGTTTGATGTTAAGAGCTATCTCTCTTCTCAAATCACCTTCCACCATATAATCTTTGTCGATTATTTCGGCAAGTCTCTTTACCTCATCGTCAGTCAGCTCTCTGACACGGGTATCCGGATTTACATCCGCTGCCGCCAGAATCTTGTTCGCGCTTGCTCTGCCAATCCCATAGATATAGGTTAAGCCGATCTCCACACGTTTCTCTCTAGGTAAGTCAACACCTGCAATACGAGCCATTTACGTTTCCTCCATTTCCTTTGTAGAGCGGTCAAGGAAACTCCTTATTCCTTTATTTTCCGCTCTTTTTCATGCTTTTCGTATGAGCTCCATACGTGACACTAATTGATTGGGGTAGGTTCTACCCAATCGGACCAGGTATCCGATCTTTCCAAACACAATGTTGGTATCAAAAAGTAATCTCCCTCAGGCTCTTCCATCTATATTATATCCGTCTTTTCTCCACAATCGGAAAAAGAACGGATTTGCAGCCGCTCATAATATACAAGGACAAGAACCCCTTTTCTACTGAAAATTACGGGGATTAACCTTGTACCTGTTTGTGTTTCGGATTCTCACAAATTACCCTGATCTTTCCTTTTCTTTTAATGATCTTGCACTTTTCGCAAATCGGTTTTACTGATGATCTGACTTTCATCTCAAACCCTCCTTTCAAAAAAGACCGCTTTACATTATAACATCAACCCCTCATTTTTGCAAGAGGTAAACCAACTTTTTCCAAACCTATATCATCTAACTCTTCTATGCCGAAAATTGCCTGCAATTCTCGAGATCAAACTATGTTCGATCACTTGTCTCTCCAAATGATTCTGCCCTTGGACAAATCGTAGGGGGATAATTCCAAAGTCACCTTATCGCCGGGCAGGATACGGATGAAGTTCTGGCGCAGTTTTCCACTGATATGCGCTAACACGACATGACCGTTCTCCAGCTCCACCTGAAACATGGTGTTGGGCAGTTTCTCAATTACAGTTCCTTCGATTTCGATTACATCAGCCTTTGACATTTCTTTCCTCCTGATATTCTTTGATAATTTTCCTGATCATAATGTCATCCAAACCGCTCTCCGGTTCCGTTATCTGTTTCTTCTTAATAATCTGCACATGCTTTCTATTCTTCTTCTTGGGCCTGTCAGAAGTTCTGATACGGCCGTCGGCTACATATACATATTCGCCCTCTTCTCGTATTATGACATATAAGGCTCCCTTATCATGCCCAGCCTTCGACATGGCAAGTAATCCTACCATCTTCTCCTCCATGACTGCTCCTGTTTCTTCTATTTACAAAGTGTCAGTATCTCCGGCTCGCCCTCGGTGATGAGCACAGTATTCTCATAATGTGCCGAAAGGGAATGATCTGCAGAAACCACCGTCCAATCATCATCCAGCCACTCCACATCGCCCGTCCCCATATTGATCATGGGTTCAATCGCAAGGGTCATCCCAGGCCGCAGACGTATACCCCGCCTTCTGACGGCATAATTGGGAATATGCGGCGGTTCGTGCAGATGGGTCCCTATGCCATGTCCTACCAGATCTTTCACAATTCCATATCCATATGGTTTCACATAGGCCGCAATGGCATTGGATATATCATACAGATGCCTGCCTGCTCTCGCCATCTTGATGCCTTCAAAGAAACTCTGCTTCGTCACATCCATCAGCTTCTGTGCCTCGGCGCTGATCTGTCCCACCGCATGTGTCCTTGCTGCGTCCGAATGATATCCCTTATAGATCAATCCTGTGTCCAGACTGACAATATCGCCTTCCTGCAGGATATGGTCCTTTCTGGGAATCCCATGCACCACTTCCTCATTCACAGAGACACACACGGATGCCGGATATCCCTGATAGTGCAGAAAGTTCGGCGTACAGCCATAGCTTCGGATGATCTCCTCACAAACCCGATCGATATCCAATGTGGAAATTCCCGGCCGGATAATCTCGGCCAGCTTCTCATGGACCTGACTAAGCAGTCTGCCCGCCTCCCGCATCAATTCTATTTCTCTCTCTGACTTAATCGTGACAGCCATTTTCTATATCCTTCTTCTCCCACTCATCAACAGGCTTTTTCTCTTCAAACAATACGCCGTATTTTCCATCTATGCGTCCATTTGTCTACCATAATGGTATAGTTTATTATCTAACCCAGGATTGTCACAATCGCCTCAAACACTTCGTTCATATTCTTCGTGCCGTCCACATTATGGAGCACACCCTTCTTTTCATAGAACTCTATCAAAGGCTGTGTCTGGTCTTTATATACCTGCAGACGATTTCCCACTGTTTCCGGTCTGTCATCATCACGCAGTACCAGCTCCTCTCCGCACTTGTCGCAGATACCTTCCTTTTTCGGAGGAACATGTTCGATGTGATATGTGGCACCACAGGCAAGACAGGCGCGTCTGCCGCTCATTCTCCGAATAATATTATCATCCGGCACTTCCACATTAATTGCGTAATCAATCTTATCACCCAGTTTAGAAAGCGCCTCCTCAAGCACATTGGCCTGCGGAATATTGCGCGGAAATCCATCTAATAGATATCCGTTCTTACAGTCATCCTTCGCCACTCTGTCAAGCAGAATTCTGACGGTCAATTCATCCGGCACCAAAAGTCCCTGGTCCATATACGTCTTCGCTTCCTTGCCAAGCTCCGTGCCGTTTTTAATGTTCATTCTAAAAATATCGCCCGTGGAGATATGAGGGATACCATATTTCTCTGCAAGCATCTCAGCCTGTGTCCCCTTACCAGCTCCTGGTGCACCCAGCATAACGATCTTCATTGCTTTAATCTTTCCTCCCTTTTCAGTGCCCTGTCAAATGTCCTGTCATAACGCAAGGTAAGGGACGTGCCAGCCTAGCCTGCCGTCCCTACCAGTTTATTTACTAATCGTTTAAGAATCCTTTATAATTGCGGACGAGCATCTGGGATTCAATCTGTTTGATCGTCTCAAGCACTACGCTGACAATAATGATCAGACTGGTTCCGCTGAATGATACGCTTGCGCCGAACACACCGTTAAAGAAATACGGTACCACGCATATGATGGTAAGTCCGACTGCACCGATGAATACGATATAATTAAGTACCTTGTTCAGGTAATCGCTGGTAGGTCTGCCAGGTCTGATACCTGGGATAAAACCGCCCTGCTTTTTCATATTCTCCGCAATCTCCAAGGGATTAAAGGTAATGGAAGTATAGAAGTAGGCGAAGAAGATCACCAGAACAACATATACCACCAGACCTATGGAATAACCCATCTGATGCGGATTGCACCAGTAATTGGAATTCATTCCCTTTAAGATCTCACCCCACACACCTGCACTGCTGATGCTGAATAAAGAACAGACCACCACTGGCAGCTGCATCAGGGAAGATGCAAAGATGACCGGGATGACACCCGATGTGTTGACCTTCAGAGGAATGTTCGTCGTCTGACCGCCAACCATCTTCCTGCCCTGTACTTTCTTTGCGTACTGCACAGGAATCTTGCGTACACCATCATTTAAAATAATGACTAACACCACCATCAATACGATGATTGCAATGATGATGATTGCTGCCACCACACCCTTGGCGATGGACTTGCCAATCACAAACTGCTCAAAGAGCTGTGTGATATCCTGCGGCATACGGGAAAGAATATTGATTGTCAGCACAATAGAGATACCGTTTCCGACACCGTTTTCTGTAATTCTCTCACCAATCCACATCAGGAAAGCACTTCCCGCCGTAAGTGCAGCGATAACTGTGATGACATTCATCACATTGTAGACCTCAAGCAGCCCCTGGCGTCCAAAGCCTACCGCCATAGCGGTTGCCTCCACAAGGGCAAGGACTACCGTTACATATCTTGTAATGGAAGCGATCTTCTTACGTCCATCTGCACCATCCCTCTGCATCTCCTCCAGCTTCGGAATCGCTATCGTCATCAGCTGCATAATAATGGAAGATGTGATATAGGGTGTAATATTAAGTGCCAAAATGGACATATTGAGGAACGATCCACCTGTAAAAGCATTAAAGAAATTAAATGCGTCACCGGTCTGCTGAGAGAACCATCTTGCAAAATAGGTCCTGTCCACACCCGGCACGGGAAGCTGTGAGCCGAGACGAATCACAACCAACATCAGAAAAGTAAATATAATCTTCTTTCTGACCTCTTTGATCTTAAATGCATTTTTTAAGGTTGTAAACATTAAACCACCTCTGCTGTTCCACCAAGTGCCTCGATCTTCTCCTTCGCAGATGCGCTGAAGGCATTCACTTTCACATCGAGTTTTTTGGTAAGTTCTCCATTTCCAAGAATCTTAACACCATCACGAGGGTTCTTAACGATACCCTTTGCGATCAATGCGTCCACATCAACTGTTGTACCATTGTCAAATACTTCCAAAACGCTCAGGTTGAGTGCCACGATCTCCTTCGTGTTTCTGTTTTTGAAACCTCTCTTCGGGAGACGTCTGTACAATGGCATCTGACCACCTTCAAAACCCGGTCTGGGTGCTCCGGAACGTGCTTTCTGACCTTTATGGCCCTTACCGGCTGTCTTGCCGTTACCTGAACCATGACCGCGGCCTTTTCTAAAATTATTGCTGTGTACGGAACCTTCCGCCGGTCTTAAACTTGATAATTCCATTCTATGACACCTCCTTTATACTTCTTCTACTTTAACCATATGTCTTATTCTCTGAATCTGACCCCTGGTCGCTGCATTGTCAGGCAATTCTATTGTCTGATTGAGCTTCTTAAATCCCATAGCCTCAACTGTCGCGCGCGCTTTGGGCACCTGGCCGATCTTAGATTTGACTAAAGTGATCTTTAATGTTTTATCTGCCATTTTTCTTCCTCCTAATCATTCTGATCCGATACCGGGATACGGTATTAAGCGCGAATCTCTTCTACGGATTTGCCACGGTTCTTAGCCACTTCCTCAGGAGTCTTTAACTGGCTCAATCCCGAAATCGTAGCAAGTACGACGTTCTGCTTATTGTTAGAACCCAGAGATTTTGTACGGATATTCTTGATACCTGCAAGTTCGCACACAATACGAGCCGGACCGCCGGCGATAATACCGGTACCTTCCGGAGCTCTCTTTAAGAGAACAGATGCGGAACCGAATTTTCCGACAAAATCATGTGTGATACTGTTCTTATCATCAAGTGCAACACTGACTAAATTCTTGATTGCATCTTCCTTACCTTTACGGATTGCCTCAGGGATTTCAGTTGCCTTACCCAAGCCTGCACCAACATGGCCATTGCTGTCGCCAACTACAACAAGTGCGGTAAAGCGCATATTACGACCACCCTTGACAACCTTGGTAACACGCTTGATTGTCACAACTTTCTCAGTGAGTTCTAACTGACTTACGTCAATGATTGTACGTCTCATGTGATCTTCTTTCTCCCTTCCTAGAATTCCAGGCCAGCTTCTCTGGCCGCATCAGCTAATGCTGCAATCTTACCCTGGTAAATAAAACCGCCTCTGTCAAATACAACGGTCTTAATACCCTTCTCGATTGCTCTCTTAGCGATCACAGTTCCCAAGTATGCTGCTGCATCAACGTTATTGGTCTTCTCAATCTCAGACTTAACGCTCTTTTCCAGAGTGGATGCTGAGACTAAAGTATTTCCAACTGTATCGTCAATAATTTGAGCATACATATGATTATTACTTCTGAACACAGCCAGGCGGGGTCTCTCAGCCGTACCGCTGAAACGGTTACGCATCCTGTTGTGTTTTTTTACACGAACTTTTTGTCTAGATTCTTTCCTAACCATTTTCAACTCTCCTTATCTACTATTTCTTACCAGTCTTACCAACTTTACGTCTAATTGTCTCATCAGCATACTTGATACCCTTGCCCTTGTAAGGCTCCGGACGTCTCTTATCTCTGATTTCAGCCGCAAATTGACCTACTTTTTCTTTATCAATACCTTTAACGATGATTATATTCTGACCCTCTACAACAGACTCTACGCCCTCAGGATCCGTCATCTCTACCGGATGAGAATACCCAAGATTCAGGGTCAGGGTCTTACCGGACTTAGAAGCCCTGTAACCCACACCGTTTACTTCCAGTTTCTTTTCAAAGCCATCTGTAACACCTGTTACCATGTTCATGATCAGTGTTCTTGTCAGACCGTGGAAGGATTTCATTTTCTTTAAGTCATTCGGTCTTGATACCACTATCTGACCGTTTTCTTCCTTAATATCCATTCCCTCCGGAAGCACTCTCTCAAGTGTTCCCTTAGGACCTTTTACAGTCACTTTGTTATTTTCTGCAACCTCTACAGTCACACCCGCAGGGATCGCGATTGGCATTCTTCCTATACGTGACATGCCCGTACCTCCTATTTTATTATAAAAACATTTTCATTGTTACCTGCACAGTGAACCTCTTTTGTCCACTTACCATACAAAAGCTAACACTTCTCCACCCACCTGAAGCTCTCTGGCCTTTTTATCAGTCACAACGCCCTGGTTGGTAGAAATGATTGCAACACCGAGTCCGCCAAGAACTCTCGGCAGATCCTCTTTGCCAGCATACACACGAAGACCTGGCTTAGAAATTCTCTTGATTCCGGAAATGATCTTATCATTCTTATCCTCACCATACTTTAAGGTGATATGGATTGTCTTGAAGCTTCCTTCATCGATCACGTCGAACTTCTTAATATAACCTTCATCTAAAAGAATCTGTGCGATGGATAATTTCATTTTAGATGCAGGTACATCTACTGTATCATGTTTTGCAGTGTTTGCATTACGGATTCTTGTAAGCATATCTGCAATCGGATCGCTCATTGTCATGATTTTTCCTCCTAAAATTTTTTCTTGCCTTCCCTATCTGACCTCCAGATTCGCGAAGCGAATCTAAGGCACGAGACCATTCTTCAAGCTTGCGAATCAAGTCCCGCAGACGAAACCAATATCCGAGTTCGCTAAGCGAATCCCACAAACGAGACATAACTTGGTATCCAAGTTCGCGCGGCGAATCCCGCAAGCGAGACATAGCATGGTATCCGAGTACGCGCAGCGAATCTCGCAAACGAGACATAACTTGGTATCCAAGTTCGCGCAGCGAATCTCGCAAACGAGACATAGCATTTCTTAGGCGGCGTTCTTAAGACGCCTTAGAAATTCTTCTCGTTTTTTTACCAGCTTGCCTTCCTGACGCCAGGTATCTGACCTTTATATGCTAATTCACGGAAGCAGATTCTGCAGATTCCGTATTTTCTTAAATAAGCATGTGGACGACCACAGATTTTGCAACGGTTATATTCTCTGGTAGAGAATTTCGGTTTGCGCTGCTGTTTAATCTTCATTGCTGTCTTAGCCATGAACTTACCTCCTTTTATTTGGCGAACGGCATATTAAATAATCTCAACAATTCACGGGCTTCCTCATCTGTCTTGGCAGTGGTCACGAAGATGACATCCATACCTCTCACCTTATCTACCTTATCGTACTCGATCTCAGGGAAGATGATCTGTTCCTTGATACCAAGTGCATAGTTGCCTCTGCCGTCAAATGAATTAGCGCTGACACCTCTAAAGTCACGTACACGAGGCAGTGCGAGATTTACGAGTCTGTCTAAAAACTCATACATCTTATCGCCGCGCAGTGTAGTTTTGCAGCCGATTGACTGTCCCTCTCTGATCTTGAAGTTCGCGATAGAGTGTTTTGCCTTCGTGATGACTGCCTTCTGTCCGGTAATGGTCTCCATATCACTGACTGCTGACTCTAATACCTTGGCATTTTCTTTCGCTTCGCCGACACCCATGTTGATTACAATCTTGTCAAGCTTCGGAACTTCCATGACATTTTTATATCCAAACTTTTTGATCATAGCATCTACGATCTCGTCTTTATACATATCTTTTAGTCTACTACTCAACGCTCTGGATCTCCTTTCTAAGAAATTAATCAATGATGTCGCCTGTGGACTTGGCGTAACGGACTTTCTTATCCTTCTCAAACTTAAAGCCGATTCTTGTTGCCTTGCCCTTGTGTACATACATCACATTGGAAGCGTCAATAGGCGCCTCTTTCTGGACGATTCCGCCATTCTGGTTCGCTGCGGAGGGTTTCTCATGTTTTGTGATCTTGTTGATTCCCTCTACGAGCACCTTGTTTTTCTTTCTATCTACGGAAATTACTTTGCCTTCTTTGTCTTTATCTTTGCCGGCGATCACCTTAACGGTATCACCTTTCTTAATCTTAAATGTTGACATACCGGCACCTCCTATAATACTTCCGGAGCCAGTGAAACAATTTTCATAAACTGTTTATCACGAAGCTCTCTTGCTACTGGTCCAAAAATACGGGTTCCTCTCGGAGTCTTGTCATCTTTGATGATAACAGCAGCATTTTCGTCAAATCTAATATAAGATCCATCCTTACGACGAGCGCCTTTTACGGTGCGTACAACAACTGCCTTTACGACATCGCCTTTTTTTACAACGCCGCCTGGTGTTGCATCTTTAACCGTAGCAACAATCGTATCACCAATACGCGCATATCTTCTTGTCGATCCGCCCATAACCCTGATACACAAAAGCTCTTTTGCACCGGTATTATCAGCGACCTTAAGTCTGCTTTCCTGTTGAATCATGCTATCTTCTCCTTATCTTAATATTATTACGTTATCACATCTTAATGGTAATTCACTGAGGTGATGCAAGCCACAGGAAGAATTTTACAAAAATTCTTCCAAGCCAGACTTAGATTTCCTTAGGCGGCGTCCTTTGACGCCTTAGAAAATCTTCTGGCTTTATTATTTAGCTCTCTCAACAATCTCTACAAGTCTCCATCTCTTATCTTTAGATAAGGGTCTTGTCTCCATCACCTTAACGGTATCTCCGATGTTGCACTCATTGTTCTCATCATGTGCTTTTAATTTATAAGTCTCCTTTACAATCTTCTTGTAAAGCGGATGTTTTACATGGTTCTCAATTGCAACTACAATTGTCTTATCCATCTTGTTGCTGGTTACTTTACCAGTACGGGTTTTTCTCAGATTTCTTTCCACGATTGACTGCCTCTCCTTTCTGA
>ERZ777305.1526-NODE-1526-length-26392-cov-4.468846_pt1 | contig 26392 bp, 22 predicted proteins | sample MGYA00374965_ERZ777305 | MGnify/ENA primary metagenome ERZ777305 (study PRJEB29328, sample SAMD00013331) | mouse gut metagenome | study: EMG produced TPA metagenomics assembly of the Metagenome analysis of fecal microbiota from mouse which was promoted... | reverse complement strand
GGGTACTTAGCGGAACTGTTTTTACGGAGAATCCAAGAAATTTTCAAAAATATTTTTGAAGGGAGGTGTCTGCGGTGTTCGACGATCCCGAACGATATGAACATGACGGCTTTTATGAAGAAGATACTGACTATGAAGATGAATATGAAACGGACGATTCCGATTACATAGTCGATGACGAAGAAGATGAAAATGCCCTTTGGGACGATGAGAAAGAAGCCGCTGACGATCTTCCCGAAAAGAAGCGAAGGAAGCGGAAGAACCAAGTTGTTCTTGCTGACAATGATACGGATACCGAAGAAACCGAATTATCCGAACAAGCCATGTGGCAGATTGCAAAAGAAGAACAGCTCATCGAAGAACTGGAAGCCGACGCCGAGGAACATCCCTTTGAGGATGGTACTGACGAGGAAGAACCGGATCGTAAGAAGCTCAAACGAGAACTGCGGGCAGAAGCCCTTGCACGATTGGAGGATTCCGCCAGAACACAACGGGAGTTTGAAAATGTGATTGCATGGTGGAACAGGCTGGACGCTAATCGGGAGCGTAGGGAACGCTATCACGAACTCAGCCGCAGCGGTGATGATGTTCCGCTTGACTATGGTGCATCTGCAAATGAACTCTTTTTCCCTGATACGCTGAACGATGTACTGGAAAAGCAGCTCCGAAAGGGAGATTTTCTTGACGCCATTTTCTACTGTCCTTACGACATCCATGAACTTGTAACGGAAGAATACCTATCCAAAATCCTCTGGGAATTGACTGAGGAGCACAAGGAGCTGCTCTTTCTTTGCGCTGTCCGGCTGTTTAGCTCAACAAGGATCGCTAAAATACGGAATCAAAGCGACCGGAACATCCGCAAGGTGCGTGGTACAATGCTCAAAAAGATACGAAAAAAGCTGCTTCCTGCACTTTTGGATAAGGCAGAAAAGCAGCAGCCAATGACCTTATTGGAGAAAGATTTTTTAGAAGAAAATATGGCGGAGATTGATTCTGAAGAAAAGAAATAGTATAATTGGTAATATAAATTGAAATTATTTAGGTTACAATACATGACGGAGGGTTTTATATTATGAAGAACCTTTTTGAACGCACCAGTTCTAACTGGGTGCGGTATAGTGAATATGAATGGAGGGCGGCAGAGGACGGAACTCTGTATCTCACGCCCACCAAGACGGCGCAACCGAGTATTTATGATCCACTGGCAGAGTATCAGAAAATTGTATTGGATGCCATCAATATAGGACGCATGGGTATGAGCAAAAAGCCGGATGCCGAAATTCAGAAGGTTATCCAGCAATTTGCGGTGAAATACGGCTTGTTTGGACTGATGACTGCGCTACCTACCACACCAAACTTTATGGAATATGAGGCGGTGTACCTGCCGAAAAATCACTTCATCAAAGAAGAAACTATGTCCACTGAAAAATATCTGGCACTGTTCTTTCCATTCGACAAATTGGATGTGATCAAGCGTGGTATCGAGTCCATGTGGAACATCCAGAATGACCGTGTTATGATGGCACTGGCTTTGACCATGACAGATAAGCCAATGGCTGTCAACATGAGCTTTCAGCGGGAATATGCGGAGCGATATGAATGGATGAAACAGCAGTTCATTGACTGGGCGTTTACCTATATCAACAGTTTCCTTTATTATGAGGATTATGATACACTGAACGATGAAACCCGGCAGATGATGCAGCAGAGCATGGCAGCTTTTGGCGGCATCGCTCCAACCTATCATATAGCTCTTTTGGATAAGCCGACCATCGTTTGGGATTTTCATTCCCTGCTGCTGGGCGTACAGATGATGTTCAGTTTTATGCTGACAGACAGCGAAAACCCGATCAAGCTTTGCAGGCATTGTACCAAAGCTTTTGTTGCAAGCAGACCAAGTGCTGTATTTTGCAGCCCTCAGTGCAAGAATAAGCATAATGTTTACAAAAGCAGAGCGAGAAACAAAAGTGAAGAATAGGAAGGGAATGGATATGAACGAAGAATATGGGCTAACTCCTTATGAAACAAGGGAAATCCTGTTTTATAAAACTGATAATGGTGAAGTTCGGGTTGAAATCCTTTTATATCAGGAAAACTTGTGGCTGACGCAGGCAAAGATGGCAGAATTATTTGAAGTGCAAAAGGCGGCTATTTCAAAACATTTGAAAAATATTTTTGCATCCGGTGAATTGCAGGAAGAAGCAGTTGTTTCCAAAATGGAAACAACTGCGGCAGACGGCAAGCGGTACAATACAAGCTATTACAATCTGGATGCCATTATTGCTGTCGGATACCGTGTTAATTCTAAAAAGGCTACGATGTTCCGCATTTGGGCAAATCGAGTATTAAAAGAATTTATTATTAAAGGCTATGTGATGGACGATGCACGACTGCGAGAACCAGAAAACCTCTTTGGTAAGGACTATTTTGAGGAACAGTTGGAGCGTATTCGTGATATTCGCTCCAGCGAGCGCCGTTTTTATCAAAAAATCACGGACATTTACTCCCAGTGCAGTGCTGACTATGATGTGAACAGTCCTGTTACAAAAGAGTTTTTTGCCACAGTACAGAATAAGCTTCATTACGCTGTCACTCATCATACGGCGGCTGAGATTGTTTATGGACGAGCCGATAGCACAAAACCAAACATGGGCTTGACAACTTGGAAAAATGCTCCGCAGGGGCGTATTCGCAAGTCGGATGTTTCAATCGCCAAAAACTACTTAAACGAAGAAGAAATGATAAATCTGAATGAGATCGTGACAATGTATCTGGACTATGCCGAAAGACAGGCACGGCGGGGAAATATCATGTATATGCAGGATTGGGTTAATCGTTTGGATGCGTTCCTCCAGTTCAACGAAGAAGATATTTTACATGACAAAGGCAAAGTGACCGCTGCCATCGCAAAGGCGTTTGCAGAAAGTGAATTTGAAAAATTCCGTGTTTTGCAGGACAGGACATATCAGAGTGATTTCGACCGTCTTGTGGCAAATATCGAAGAAAACAGTAAACAAACAAAATAAATCAGGAAACCCCACGCTTCCGATTTTATTGTCAGAAGTGTGGGGCTTTTGTATCAGGTTTACAGATCATATACCAATTCGTGCAGAACGATTTCTTCCGCACGGTTACGGATACTGTTCATACGGCGCACCCATTCTATTTGATCAGCCGCTTTGAGCGCTTCAGTTACGCCTTCCTGCTTTGCCATAGCAGAAACGATGTTTTCAATGCGCTCGTTGCAAGCTTGATCGATTTCATCTAAATGCCTGAACAGCGTTCCCTCCAGAACATAGTTGTTGTAGAGGATTTTACGGTACTCTTTCAGATAGCTGCGGCTCATACGCCCGTATTTGCCTATCTGATATTCGCCGTCATCCGGCAAAGTAATGTTGGGAATGAAATAATCGCCCACTTGACGGTATGTACCGCCCATTTCTTCAAAGATAGTTTTCATAAAATTCAGCTCCTTTTGTGTTGATTTCCAGCGGTTATAAGGATTTTTGACTCCTTTCTTACAACTGCTTTTCAATTTACCACAAATGAGCCGCAGTCATATGTATTAGATGGCAGAAACCACCCTTTACATATTAACTCTTGATAGGTTATGGTGTTCGACTCAACATCAAAAAGCTGCGCCATCATCTTCTGCGTCAGCCAAAGAGTTTCATCTTCATATCGGACTTCTATACTGTCCGCATGGGCCTGCTTCTCAAAAATCAGAAACTCGGCTGTACTGTTGCGGATAGTCAACTCGGTTTTCGCCAATTCACAACCCCCATAAGGCCATTATTTTTGCAATCCAAGCTCCCGCTCCACCAGAGCAAGAGTGTCCTCAATACTCCGGCTGTCATCCCTCAAAATCGCCCGGAACCCCGAGTGTAAAAACCCGTCATACACGGCGGGGGAATTGATCCGCTCCAAACACCGCCGAAAGTTTTGAAGCGCCCGCTCCGGCTCGGGTTCCTCCATCATCAACCGATAGAGAAACTGCTTTTCCATGTCCGGCCTCTCAAAAAAGCGCTTCACCGATATTTCCGGGTCAGCCAGCATGATAAGCACATGGTCATAGTCGGAAATCTCCCGCAGTGTTTCCAGGGAGATGTTGGTGTCCACAAACACTGGTTTATCAGTTTCAGCCAACTTGTCCAGAATTTGCAGTTCAAGAATTTCGCACTCCTTTGATACGCCCTTTATCCAGGATTCATACGCATCCGGCGTCCGCCTGATAAAATCGTGCCAATCCTGCAAATCCCGGGTGTAGGTCAGGCAGGGGAACTCCTGGCTGTCCAAACCGGGCAGCATGGAATCGTGGTAATTTTCCTCGCAGGCGATACCATTGTACTTTTCGGCCAGCATCTTCACCATGGTGGATTTCCCGGCGTAGGCCGTGCCATTGATGAAGAACACATTGCTAAATCTCAAGCTGCTCATCTCCTCTATAACCAGCTATCATTATATTGGTATTCCCTCCCGAAGTCAACAGAAACCTCCATATTAGAGTGCTTTTATCTTCTTCAAATAAGCCACCGCGTCCGTATGCCCTCGGAAGTAGAGGGCTTCGCGCTCCATATCATCCAGGTTGAATCTCAACCGGAGATATTCTGTCAGAACCTTGTGTTCTTCCTCTGTCAGATGAACCTCACCGCTGCCATTTAGCACCCGTCCGATAAAGTTGTGCTTATTCTCTATGTCGGAAATCTCACCGCGCAGGGCGGCATAGTCCTCGTTATTCTCCCGCATATCCATAATTACCTCATTTTCAACATCCGGGAAAGAATCCTCCAGCCGTGCTGCCAAATCCATGTATGTGTTGTCCATGATAGCCCTCCTGACGTGTTTTTTCTTACTATACCCTCTCAGGGTAAAAATATCAAATGTGCGCCCATCTATATCCGTACTATACGGATATAGACCATTATAATATATCTTCTCCAAGGTTACAATAGTTCAGGCAGAATTTCCAGCACAAGGGAGAAGAACATGGAATTGGATTATAGGGCCATCGGCAAGCGTATCAAAATCGGACGTATCAAAACCGACCTCACTCAAGAGAAGCTGGCAGAGATGTCCGGCGTATCCCCGGCCCACATGAGCAATATTGAAACCGGCACCACGCGGGTCAGTCTGACAACTATGGTCGCTATCGCCAATGTGCTGGGTGTTACTCTGGACGACCTTATGTGCGACAATCTGATTCATGCCCGGGTACAGTTTGAACAGGATATTGCGGACACCCTATCGGATTGTGATACCTACGAAATCCGCATGATAGCAGACATGGCCCAGGCCCTCAAAGATACTCTCCGCAAAGACGCTCACCTGAGAAGCCAATTATAATGCAGCCTATGTAAAGGAGCAAGTTTGCAGCTTGCCCCTTTCTTTATCGTGCGTATTCCCGCACCCTGACCTTTTCCGACACTTCTTCCTCCGGCCCATCGTCCATAATGGAGCGATCTTTCTGATCCATGTTAAGCAGAATATTCAGCTCTTTCAGCCGCGCGGATTTCTGTGCCAGCTCATCCCCTCTGGCAAAAGGAGCGTCCATCTCATCTTTCGCACTGGCAAGCTGCTTTTCCGTATCAACCAAATCGTCCCGGACATCTTGCAGCCTTGCCGCAAGGCTGTCCAGCAGGTTGTCCATGCGCGTTATATTGCCGAACACATCTGCGCCCAGGGTAATTGTGTGGGTAAGCGTACCCCGCATTGTCATACGGTATTCGTTGCTCACGCCGCTATAAGCGACCACAAGAGAAAAGCCCCGGTATTCACCCAGGGCAACAGCGTCAGAATCGGTCATTTTGGTGCAGACGTCGAGGATTGCTTTGCCGGCAGTTTCCTTATCCGTGATGGCCTTACCGTCAATCTTGATCCCAACAAAGCCTTCTTCCGGCTTTGGATGTGCTTCCACAAGCCGGATATCCTGCTCATAGCCATCAATACGCTCTTTCAGCCGGGTAATGTCCTCCGGGTACTTCCGCAGCACCATATCCTCCAGCGCATATTTCTGGCTTAGATAGCTGGCTTTCAGCATATTCAGCTTGCTGACCTCCATATCCATATTGCATTTCTCAATGATAAGCGGGTTGCCGGTCGCCAGCGCCTTGATTTCAGAATAACTCAGCGCCGTTTCGTCCACATCCTCGGCGGCGCGAACCGGGGCCTTGCTGGTCATGATCTGCGCGATAAACTTCTGCTTATTCTCCACGAGCTGATAGAGGTACGCGTCAAAGGTATTCTCCGTGACATAACGGTAAATTTCAACCTCCGGGTTCTGGTTGCCTTGCCGGACAATGCGGCCAAGACGTTGGGACAAGTCGGAGGGCCGCCACGGGCAATCCACGTCATGGAGCGCTATGAGGCGGTCTTGAACGTTGGTGCCAGCGCCCATTTTCTGCGTACTGCCCATCAAAATTCGCACCTGCCCGGAGCGCACCCGGGCAAAAAGTTCTTTCTTCTTGGCCTCGGTATTGGCATTGTGGATATAGGCAATTTCATCCTCGGGAATACCGCTGTCCATGAGCTTCTTTTTCAGGTCGTCATAGACGTTAAAGCTGCCGTCATTTTTAGGTGTGGACAAATCACAGAATACAAGCTGAGCGCTGCGCTGTTCCCGGGTCTGCTCCCAAATACGGTGCACGTTCCGGGCACAGACGGCAATCTTACCGTTTTCATCGTCCGGGGCCATGGGTTGGATAAGGCGCATATCCAGCGCCAACTTCCTGCCGTCGTTTGTTATTCGGAGCATATTGTCGATTCGCGGGTCAACACCGCCGTCGCGGATAGCTTCGGCACGTTCGGCAAGCCCCTTAATCATCTCCTGCTGGAGTGGTGACGGCTTTATAACTTCGGTGTGAAAATTGGCTTTCGGCACCGGCAGTTGCAGCATATCCGCTGCCTGAATATCCGCCACCAACTTAAAGGCGCTCATCAGCTCCGGTAGGTTGAAAAACCGTGCGAACCGGGTCTTGGCGCGGTAGCCGGTGCCTTCCGGAGACAGTTCTATGCTGGTTATAGTTTCACCAAAATTCGCCGCCCAATCGTCAAAAAAGTCCATTCCCATTTCCTGCAACAGATTGTACTGCAAGTAACGCTGTATAGTGTAGAGTTCCACCATGCTGTTGGAAATGGGCGTACCCGTGGCGAATATAACGCCGTGCCCGCCGGTTATCTCGTCCAGATACTGACACTTCATGAATAGGTCGCTGGACTTCTGTGCTTCGGTCTGGGCGATACCGCCCACATTACGCATTTTTGTTAGCAAAAATAAATTCTTAAAGTAATGACTTTCATCAATAAACAGCCGGTCAATGCCTAATTCTTCAAAAGCAACAACATCGTCCTTTCGGCTCTGGTCGTTCAGTTTCTCAAGCCGGGTTTCGAGGGATTTCCGGGTCTTTTCCATCTGCTTGACCGTGTACCGCTCTGCCTTGGCCTCTTTTGCCTCCCGGATAGCCGCGAGGATTTCGTGTATCTGTTTCTGGAGCATGGCTTGCTGGCGCTCCCTGGACATGGGTATTTTCTCAAACTGCGAGTGCCCGATGATGATAGCATCGTAATCACCGGTAGCAATGCGCCCGCAGAATTTACGGCGGTTCTGCCGCTCAAAATCCTTTTTAGTAGCGACCAGAATATTGGCGGAGGGATATAGCTGGAGCCATTCCGCCGCCCACTGCTCGGTGATGTGATTGGGCACGACCACCAGCGACTTAGTACATAGTCCCAGCCTCTTAGATTCCATAGCCGCCGCCACCATCTCAAAGGTCTTGCCCGCGCCCACCTCGTGTGCAAGGAGGGTGTTTCCGCCGTACATGACGTGGGCAATGGCGTTGATCTGGTGGGGCCGCAGGGAAATCTCCGGGTTCATGCCGGAGAAGCGGATGTGCTGGCCGTCGTACTCACGGGGCCGGATGGAGTTGAAGGTTTCGTTGTAGATTTTACAGAGCCGTTCCCGGCGGTCGATATCTTTCCAAATCCACTCAGCAAACTTTGACTTGATAAGCTCCTGCCTGTCCTGAGCAATCGCCGTTTCTTTCTTGTTCAGGACACGGCGCTCGTCGCCATTTTCGTCCACCATCTTGTCAAAAATGCGGACGTCCTTCTGGTTGAGTGTCTGCTCCAAAATGTGGTAAGCGTTGATACGGCTGGTGCCGTAGGTGGTGCGGGCGCGGATATTGCTGCTGTCGGAATTTTTGTTGGTGATGTTCCACTCGTTGGTGGCCTTGGAGTGGAGTATCTTCATGCGCTCCCGGGCGTAGCCGCTGGTGCCGAACAGCTCAAACATAAACTGCTCGTAAATCTCAATGGGAATCCAGTTTGCGCTTATTCTAACGCCAATTTCTCCGGGGGTCAAGTCCTCCGGTTGGACGGCCTCTAATGCTGTCACATTTCCCGAAAAGAATGGGTCATCTTCTGCCGCCTGACGTGCCTCCCGCAGTTTTACACGGACATTGCCGGACAGATATTCGTCCGCCGTCTGCCACCCCTGCGCCCAGCTTTCTCCGGAGGATTCCAGGTCAAAGGGGCCGGAGCGCGGGCTTTTGAAAATAACGCCTTCCAGAGCGTCCACTATCTGCGGGATATACTCGGAACCGCCCATCAGAGAAGCCATAAAGCCCAAATCTACACACGCCTTTTCCGCGATAGACACGGCAAGCGCTTCACTTGCGGTGTCCACATGGGTGACGGCTTCGTGGGGCCGGATGGTACGTTTGGTGAACATATCCGCCTTTCGCTTGAAGCTGCCCTCCTCGTCCAGCACCTCCAGGGAGCAGAGCAGGCAGTAGCTGGAATCCTCGCTGAAAGCAAGGCTGTTGCCACGGCTGTTTATCAGGCCGTACTTCTTGGTGAAATCGTCATATAAAACATTTAGCTTTTCCTGTTCCTGCCGGATATCCTCGTCCGGGTAGCCCTCAGTTTGTAGCTCGATTAGGCGGCGGGTGCAGTCCCGGAGGGCAATCATGCCGCGAATACGGTTTTCGGCAGTCACGGACGCATCCACCGGGTGCATACGGGAGTTTTCGCGGAAGTAGATACTGCCGTCCACGATGGTATAGCTGAAATTGCGCACATTGGGGTCGGCGGGGATGGAGCGGTCTTCTTCGTCCAAATCACCCACTTCATAAGCAGTGATTTCAGCATGGAGATTCTGAATGGCGTCGGCAAGCTGCTGGGACAAATCCGCGTCCTCTATGGCTTTGCAGGCGCTGTCCATGCCGTACCGGGTGGATTCTATGACCATACTGCCCAGCACCATGTCCGGGTTCTGCACGAAATAGCTGTTCATGCGGATACCATTTTTATCGGTGTCCAAATGCACCCAATCCGGCTCCATATCCACCATGCGGTCGCGCTTTTGTAGAAACAGGATATCGCTGGTGACTTCGGTTCCGGCGTTGCGCTTGAAAGCGTTGTCTGGCAGACGGATCGCGCCGATCAGGTCAGCGCGCTGGGCCAGATACTTGCGGACGGCACTGTTCTCCTTGTCCATGGTGCCCTTGCTGGTGACGAATGCGACAATACCGCCGGGGCGAACCTTGTCCAGAGCCTTGCCGAAAAAGTAGTCATGAATAAGCCAGTGATTTTTGTCATATCGCTTGTCCAGCACCTTGAAATCGCCGAAGGGCACATTGCCGATTGCCACGTCAAAGAAGCTGTCGGGCATTTGCACCTTTTCAAAGCCGTTCACCACAATGCTGCTGTTCTGATAGAGCTGTTGGGCGATCCTGCCGGATATGCTGTCTATCTCAACCCCATATGCTTTCGCGTCAGCCATAGATTCGGGCAGCATACCGATGAAATTCCCAATACCACAAGATGGTTCCAAAATATTCCCGGACTGGAAACCCATCTGTCCCAGCACCTTATACATGGCATTTATGATAATGGGGGAGGTGTAAAAGGCTGTCAAGCTACTGGCTCTTGCGGCGGTGTACTCGTCCTTGTCAAGCAGGGATTTCAATTCCAGGTACTTACCGTGGCGCTCGTCAAAGCAATCGGCCAGACCGCCCCAGCCCACATAGCGGGATAGGACTTCCTGTTCTTCAGGGCTGGCAAGGCGTTCCTCGCGCTCTATCTGTTTTAGCAGGCGGATAGCGGCAACATTGGCGGCGTATTTTTCACTGCGCGTACCATCGCCCAGCGCCATGTCAGTAATATGAAAATTGTGCCGTTGCTCAGCGGGAATTTCTGGGTGCAGGGTGGAAAAAGTGATGCGTTCGTGGCGGGGCTTCGGTGGGGTAAGAATAGCAGTAGGTTCTTCTTCGGATGGTGGTTCTTCGGGTAACGGAGCAGAAATTTTTATCGGTGTTTTCTTCTCCCCGAACAGAGAAAAAGTCCCATCCCGAAAAGCGCAAAGATTCTCAAACGCCGTTTTTCGCCAAGTGTATTCCCTATCGTCCTGCGCCGTGGATTCCCATACCGGCACCATCATCTGGTAGATTTCCTCAACCTTTGCCGGGTCGTCGAGCTGCGGCTGAACGACTTTTACTTTGTCATAAAAATCGAAGCCAACAGGAAACGGGTGGGGCTGTTCCTTGGGCACATTATCAAAGAATGTGCAGATATCACGGGCCAGCTCATGCTTTTCATAGGTGGGGATATACGCCAATTCCTCCTCGGTCATATAGCGGCCCTGACGAATGAGTGTACTGATACGCTTCTCAACCTTGCTCCAGGACAGAACCACCTTGTCATAGGGAGTAAAAAGCCTGTCCTCCCGGGCATAGGTGATACCCTTGCTGTCGTGGCTCTCGTCAAAACCCAGCCTGCCGAAACCGCCGTCGCCGTATTCGCGCTTGAGAAAATCCGCCTTCTCTTTCGGTGTGTGCTCTCCTAAAAAGTAGCAGTAAATGCGGAACTTGCTGTGTTCGATATGCGCACCGCCAATGAGCAGCTTGTCGATTTCATCCTCGGTGATAAACTGCCTAAGCGGCTCGTCCGGAACTTCCGGCGCTGGGAAAGCAACCGGCTCACGCAAAAGACCGTCAAGCTGCCCTAATAATTGCGTCTGCTTATGATGGTGGGAACGGAGCAGCTCTCGCCCATCATGCGCAGCCAAAAAGCCAAACAGTTCTGCAATAAGGCTTTCCACAACTTCGCTCTTATCCAGTTCGCCCGCAAGCTGCACCGTCATGTCCGGGTAGCTCGCCCGCGTGTTATAAACGGCCTGCACCGTGGGAAGATAGCCGCCCTCCCGGGCATCATCGGTGAAATCCTGCACAAGATACAAGAGTTTTTCCGCAAGGACGTTTTTCTCAACTTCACCGGCACGGTCAATAACGGACTGCGGCACATACCGGCCTAAATCCAGCAGTTCCCGCACACGTTTAGCAACGTCTTCCCAAGTGAGAATCATGGCAGCACTGCCGTTTGCCGATTTGCCGGAGGACAACCGCAAGCCCTTTTCATCGAACCAGATGGAGTAGGGGCGCTCGCCAAGAAAGAAGCCTTTGCCATCCCGCCCATACTCTTTTTGCAGAAATGCGGCGTTTTGCTCCAAAGGGTAATCCTTTGAGAAATAAGCGCAAATACGCTCTAAACAGTCCGGCTCGTTTCCACCAAGGCAAAGGGCCGTGTCGAGTACCTGCTGAGAATATTTCAGTCTCGGAAGGGCAGGTTCAGATACTGTTGATTCCTCTGGACGCGGAATATCAGTGTCAAAAAGGGATAACTGCTGACTCTCCTGACTTTTCAGCGCCTTAATGTCTGTGTTGATATAATACTCTTTCTTATCAACGAGCGTGGACACCCATCCCGCCACCAGTTCCCATGAAAAAACGGACTCCCGAGTGCGGGTGAGGTAAGCGCCCTCCCACATCAGAAGTCCGTTCTCCTGGGGCTTATGCCCCAGCCGTATGCCATCTACTAGAATCTCCGTGTACCGCTCCTGATAGGCTGATTTCAAATACTCAGCCCGCTCGGTCATATCCGGGTGGACGGAAAAGAAAAGCTTAATTTGACGCTTCTTGTACCTTAAATCGTCGTACTTGTTGGACACCAGCGCCATAATGAAATTTTCATCTAAAAGAGGGGGCAAGCCCGAGTCTTTCGCTAACTGTATATCAGCTCGTTCAGCACCACTTCCTCCGCCGATTGCCGGATGTTGTTCATCAGCCCCACCCACTTCATCTGGTCGCAGGCTTTCAGCTCCTCCGTCACCCCCAGGGACTTCGCCATATCCGATGTTATCTGCTCCATCCGGGAGAGGGCTGTCTGTTCCACTTCCATCAGGTGCTGGTTCAGACGGCCCGACGTCAGCAGGTTGGTGTAGGTCACGCGGCGGTGCTGTTTCAGAAACTTCCGGTGCAGCAACGCGTATTTCCCAAGGTGAATTTCCGGCTCCTGTGGCGGCAGCAGGTTCGGCAGGCGGTAGCCGTTCTCCGTCCGGTATGTGATTTTGGTCATGGTCAAAACTCCTTTCCGCATGGGTTTCTTTTTCAATAGAATACAGGTTTTCATCGGATTTATCAAAGGTGCGATTTTGCTTCTGCAAAGCTAAAACTGTCCGGGCAATTTCTGATAGGCACATCTTGGCAATATCACCGGTGGCCGTACCCAGGGCATTGAGAGTTTCGGGGGTTTTGAAATCCTGCACACAGCGAAAATCTTCCGAAGTAAAATACTCGCTGACATTGCAGCCGCAGCGGGAGAGCAGCATATATCCGATACTGTTCTGCAAGGCAGTGGAAAACTGCACTTCCACATTGAGGTCATCCAGTTCCTCCAAAAAACTGCCTTCGGTGAAGCCACGAAGCTCGTCCAGATAGTCGGCAATATTGTCCTGCACTGCGTTTTTAACAGCAGAAAGCAAGGCCGTTGGAAGGTCTGATTTATCCTCCAGCGTACCAAAGCTATTCTCCAGCGTTTCGATGATATCCGGCGCAAATTCCTCACGCACCGCCCAAATGGGAACAGGGCGTGAATGAGGCGTTTCATGGGTATCGGAAATATCGAAGTAATGTTTCAGCCGCACCCTGCCGTTGTACTCACCGTCGAAAACGGCAATGCCGGTAGCGCCACGGTTGACCCAGCGCCCAAACTGCCGGTTCCAGCGCTCGATTTCCAGAACAGCGGTGGCGTCTGGGCGCTGGGCATAGACCAGGAGCTGCTCGTCAAAGGACAGCTTATAATTGTGACTGGCGGCGGTCAGAAAGCGTTGCCATCTTTCCGGGGCCGTAACACTTTTCAGGGTTTTGCGATACAGTTCCGTAATGAGTTCAAATTTACTCGCCACCCGATTCACCTCCTAGCGCTCATGGCTTTTCTCTTTTTTCGGCGGGTGCCGTTTGATATATTCATCAATGGTAGCACTCATGTCCCCATATTCCCAATCCTTTCCCGGGTCGATGTCACGGAAAGCATTGTTTTCCGTCTTGTAGTAATCCAGTCGGATGGGGGTGCTGGAAATAAGCGTTCCCCAATGGTTCACCATGACCCATTTTGCAATCTGCACCGGGTCACCCCGGCAGTCATCGTCGTGGCGCACCTCGTACATATAAAGGCCCTGGGGAACCGTGCCGCGCTCGATTCGGCAAGGAGTGAACAGCATGGGCTTGCCCAGCACAGTGACTTCTTCGAAAACTTCCTTCATGGCGTCCAAACGATACGGCATAGGCCCTCCTTTCTAGCGCTGCACCGATGCTGCTTGCCGCTGCCAGGGAATGGAAAACCCGTAGACCTTAGCAATATCATCGCCAAGCCTGCGGGTCACTCGGGTAATATCTGCGCGGGTGGCAATGCCGCGATACAGCTTTTCTTTCAGCAGGTCGATTTGGGAATCCCGCACACCGTCCTTGTAAGTGCGGTAGAGGTAGTGGTTAGTGCCGTCATGGTGGATGGCGTCACAGCGCAGGTCGCCCAGCTTGTCAACGTACCAGGTGGAGTAATCAGTGTCGGAGTAAAGGCAGTCACTTATATTTCCGCTCTCGATTTCCTTGTATCCCATGCGCCGCCCATACCACAAGCCCAAATCTCCAATGACGATGATTGGCTGGGGAAGCTGGATATTGAGATTGGCGCGCTCATCGTCCAGATAATCGCCGTTCATTTCGTACATCAGGGCGACACGCTCATTTTCGGACAGATCTGGATATTCTGATTCCAGAACCCCCCTCCAATCCTCATAATCCAGGGCATAGTCGCTCCAAATAATATGCTTGTTATCGCTCATTGTCACGCACTACCTCCTTGCTCACGGAACATAGCTCCACCTCTGAATCCTTCCAGCACACATTGCCCTTGGAATACTCCTGCTCTGCCAAAATTTTCGCTTCACCGGCATTGCGGGCATCCACGGTTACGGTACCGTATTTTACTTCTTTGAGGGAAACGGTATAAATCATCTGGCATCACCCCGGTCTTTCTGTTTGAAGATGGGAGGTTTGCAGGTATCAGCAAGCGGTTTGACCTTACTGCCGTTATGCTCCATGATTTCCGCAAACTCACAGATATGATAAAGACCACTGCCCACCTCAAGGTGGCAATCGTCGATATAACGACAGGTGAAATCCTTTGATTTACCATCAGGCTGAACGATACGAATTTTGTCGCCATCCTGGATACGGAAAATCTCCTTATATTCCGGCGTAATAAACCGGATACCGCTCCGGGCGTTCTGCAAATGCCTGTCAAGCCATTTCCGCTCATAACAATGGCAATAGAAATTGTAGTCGCCATTCGTGGGGTTGCAGCGCAAAAGATACGCATAATTTTCGGTATCCACACGAAAACCGTATTCCGTGGTATAGTTTCCCTCAAAAGCACTGTCCGAGTGCCCCCGGGCGTAGTCCTGCATATGTCGGCGGTCTGCAAGCAGTGGGCCAAACCTCTCCTCAAAGCGCAGGGCGTTAATGGCTTCATCAAGCTCTGTCTTGAAAGCGTCGATTTTGCGGCTCTCAGCAGTATTAAACCAAGAGGTATAAAACTCCTTGCCGTCACTGCCAAAATCACCGCGCAGATAGCCGATGGAGCCGGTCTGCATGGAAAGCTGGTGGCTTTGAGCATAGGTGTACTTCCGTTCTTCGGCCCGCAGCGGGCGTATCGTCATATTCATTATCGCTCACGCTCCTTTTCTTTGTGCGGTTTCTGTTTCACAGGCCTATCTTCCAGAAATTCAATTTCCTCCTGGGCACGGGTGACCAAATCTTTCTCAGCCTCAAACTGGTCGCTGAAATAATGACCCCAATAATAATCCGTACCCCCCGAGCATTTCCAGGTGACAAACTGCCCTGGTGCTTTCGTGCTGACGCCGAGGACAAACTCGCTCTCACCAACATGAATGGAACTTGTAATGATATATCCGGCGTTCATTCGTACATCCATCTACCTCGCCCCCTGTTCCTTGCTTTTTTGCTGCTTTTGACGGTACTCCACCAGCCCCAGCTTCGCCCATTCCGGCAACTGCTCCTGTTCCAATGTGCCCAGCACGTCTACACGCTCAAAGCGCGATTCTTTCCCGGAGTACAAGTCCACACAACAGCACGCTGAACCGCGGCTATTGGGAGAAGCCCCGAAACCGCCGGTACATAGCTTGATCTGCTGTGTAGCCATACGGTATTCGCGGCGGAGCACATCGGGCTTGATAACGATTATTTTACCGTTGAGGTCATCATTATAAGAGATTGGAGTACAATCCTTTTCCGTAAGCGGGGCATTGGGAATCCCCTGAAACTTTGGCTTGGATAAGTCTACCCGTGTTTTCTCCGCCTGCTCTGCAATGCGCTGTCCGTATACTGTAACAATTTCGGGGTAATCATCGCTGGTAAGCACATCATCATACCGGGCAAACAGCCAATTTGACGTGCAAAAAGCGCACATGAATTTCTGCCCGTCCTGGTTCTCCTGATTCTCGCCGAGAACAACCTCACGGTCGCCAATGTGCAGGGAATGGATTATCGTGTAGTCACCGGCCTTGCGTATTTCTTCATCCATTTTGAAGTCCTCCTTATCATTTTTGGGTATGTAAAAGGGCGGCATTTCAGCCGCCCCAAAAGGGTCATTTTTCCCTGATTCTCAAGAAAATCAGCGCCCCCACGATGAACACGACCAGCAAGGCCGCGATAACCGTTTTCGGTTCCATTACTCAGCGTCCTCCTTTTTCCTCTTAGCCATCACACTGGAAATAAATCCACCGCAGCAAGCTACCATACCCAGCGCGGCAATCCCGGCAAGCACTTTCCAAAGCAGCGGATGGCTGTCGTCGCCGGTCTTTGGGGTGTTCGGCACGGTGGGAATTAGCTTCACAGTCTGTCCCTCATCATTGATGTCCGCATGAACGGCAATTTCCACCCCATCACGGCAGATGGATTCAAAAGCCACGACCTCCGTTTCCGTAGTGATACCGTCTGCGTTGAAAATGAAGAACACCGTCACCTCACCATCTGCCGTGTCAGGAGTGAATGTTGTTTCAGCGTGAACCTCCTTGCCGTTTGCAAGGAACGGCTTACCGGTGGACTTATCCATGAGAACGCCGGTGACAGAATACTCCTTGCCGGGGGTCAGGTTCTTATAGGAAATCACGTCCGCAAGCATGATTTCACCCGTGGCTTTCACTTCCTTTTTACCGTCCACGCTGGCCTGAGTGCCGATTTCCGGTACGTGGACAGTAACAGTCTGGCCCTCGTCCTCAATGTCCGCATGGACTGCCAGCTCACGCTCGCCCTGGTACAAGCGCTCGAATACCACAATGCTGGTGTTGGTTTTAATCAGTTTCGCGTCAAAAATGAATGAGACGATAACCTCACCGGAGGGCGTTTCCGGCACAAAGGTGATTTCCGAACGAATTTCCTCACCACCAGCTAACAGGGGTTTCCCGGTAGCCTTGTCCATCAAAACGCCCTTAACCGTGTATTCCTTGCCAGGAATCAGGTGCTGGTAGGCAACAACGTCCTCGATGGTAATGGTTTCTGTGGCGAAAACGTCGTTTTTACCGTCAACGGTGGCAGTCGTGCCGATTTCGGGGATTTTATCGTTAGTCACAGTGATTTCAACCGTCTTTTCCTCGCCAGCGATCTGAACAGGATAAACTTCATCATTGGGCAGATACCCCTCCGCAGGAGTAAGCTCTACAATAAGCCAATCACCATAGGGAACGTCCTCAAACTGGAACACGCCGTTCGCGCCAGAGGTGGCGGTCAGAATAGCTTTGTCCTCGGTGAACTTCTCGGTATCGACACTGAAAAGTCCAAATACTGCGCCTGCAATGGTATTGCCGGTTTCCCGGTCAACTTTCAGCCCTCTGACAGTACCGGCAATCAGATAATTCTGAATGGGCTTGCCATCGTTTGCGGCAATTTCCACCGTAGCCACACTCTGACCAGCATATTCAAACACAATGGGGTATTTGGTGGCGGGGAGAATATAGTGGCTGTCCGTAGCGGTTTCTTTCAGATAGTAATTGCCAATGGGCAGGTCGGTGGTAAAGACAGCGTGCCCGTCCTCGTTCACGGAAACAATTTCCAGCAGGCTGTCTGCGGGAATGATGGAGCCGTCAGCGGCGATCAAGTCCTCGGCGGCATAAAGGCCAAAACTTACAGCAGTTATCTCGCCATTCATGCCAATGCCTGTCTGCTCGTCCTGCTCCATGACCTTATCCAGCGAAACTGCGGCTTTCTGGCGCTCGTTGTAGAAGTCCGCGCCGGTTTCAGTGATTTCAACCTCCTGACCTGCATAGGTCAGCTCCACGGTAGTGGGTTCTCCGTTCAGCACCATGCCCTGGGGCGCAGTGATTTCCCTGACCATATACTTGCCGAGATACAACGCTTTGCTCTGAGCCGCGCCGTTCTCGTCGGTGGTAACGGTATCGACCACCTCGCCAGCTCTATACCGCAAAGTACCGTCCAAGGTGTATACATCTTCGGCAGCGCTGATTTCATATACCGCACCGGGCAGGCTCTGCACAGCATAAACCGGTTGGTACACGCCGTCCGGTTCTGCCACGGACGCAAACACCTCGCCGGTCTTGCCAACCTTTATTACGCCTTTCTGCGCTACATTCTCCTTTGTGACTTTCACGATATTGACGGCGTTCTCCTGGCTGGCGTTATCGGCAGTCACATCAAAATATATTGGCTCGGCGTTCAAGACATAGCCATAGGGGGCCTGCACTTCCACCAGAGAATACCCGGTACCATACTCCAAAGTTTCCGGGGTGAGCAGCCAGCCCTCGTCGTTGGTGTAGAACGTATCAATGGTGGTGGGCGTGGGATAGGTGAAGCTCTGCGTAATGAGCGAACCGTCCGGGCGGTAAAACTGGAAGCCAGCGCCAGCATAGGGAATAGTTTTGCCGGTTTCCGCGTCCACCTTGGTGATTTTAATGAAACTCTTGAAGTTTGCGTTGTTGGCAAGATAGCGGTACATCTGACCGTCCTCGGAGATATACACATCAAAATCAGCCAGCAGTTCGCGCCCATCCCAGCCCTTGGTCTGGTGGACGGTGTAAATGCCGTAGGGCAGCATTTTCGTCTGTGCGAAGCCGTTTTCATCGCACACAAGATGGTCGCGTTCGGTGTCTTTGGCGACGTCATAGCTGCCGGAAGATTTTAAGAAAACCTCAAACTCCGCGCCAGCCTCCGGGGTTTCAAGCTGGGTGTCGCCGTTGTCGGTGTGCTTGATGATGGAGATATTGCCCTTTTTGACGGTTTCGTCTACGGTGTCAGTGATTGCAGAGTATTCAACCTCGTAATTCTTTGTTTCTGCGCCGATGTGGTGGGCAGATTCATCCAGCAGGTAGCCCTCAGAGGGTTCGATTTCCCGCAGGCTCCAATTATCGCCGCAGGGGTAATACTGCGTGGTAAACTTGCCCTCTGCGTCGGTGGTGTAGGTGTCCACCAGCTCCTCGCCGTTGTAAACGCCGTAAACGGCCCCGGCAAGGGAAGCGTTACCCTGGGGAGCGCCATTTTCGCCGTCCTGCTTGGTAACGGTCAGGTTCCATTTCTTCAGACGGTTGTCAAAGAATTTCTCTGTGACAGTATTCCACTCAATCGCCGCCGTCTGACTGGCGGGAACAACATAGCGCTCGGGGGTGTCAACTTCCTCCAAGGTATAACTGGTGCCGATGAGAATATTTTTGAAATAAGCCTTGCCGTCTGCACCCACTGTGGCGTATTCGTCTACTGCCAGCCCGGAAAGTGAAGTGCCGTAAAGGTGGAACTTCATGCCCTCTGTCAGCCAATCCTCGGCAGTTTTGGTGACAGTCAAATCACCGCGCCGGAGCGTATTGTTAAACGTAACCGTAGCGGTCTGACCTGCCACGACTGTGACTTCCTGGCTATCCTGCGGGTTGTATTCATCAGCACTCTGCTCCGTAACCGTGTAAACGCCGGGCGTGAGGTTCTCGATTTGAATGTGCCCGCCGTCTGCGGTAGTGAAAATATCGTCCACATTATCGCCCTGGACGCGAAAATCCAGGCCATCTACAGTGCCGTCCTCAGAGGTCTTGACGATCTCAACGGAGCCATAGGAAACTTTCAGCTTCAAATAAGCGGCGATGGGGTCAGAGACAGACTGCGTGTAGGTCACGGTGTCCTGCTGACCGCCATTGGGGCCAAAGGCTCCATCATCCCATACCACCAGCCCCATGCGCTTTGAATCCTTTTTGTTGGCGCGGATAGCCACCTCACCGGTGGGAGCCGTGGGGCTGGTGATGGTCAGGGTATTGCCGCTGGTGGTGAATTTCAGGCCAGCGTAATCAGAGGAAAAATTGTAATTGCCCAGCACCTTGTTTGTATCTGTCAGAGTAGCGGTGTACTGTGTGCCGTTCCACTCCAGCTCCACGGTAGCGGCCTTGCCCTTGCTCTTAGCCATGAAGGACGGCACCTTGCTGTGGTTCTGCACACTGGTGACCATGCTGTTATACTTATCCATGATTTTACCGCGCAGAGGGTGTCCCGGCTTAACAAAGTCCAGGACAGCATTTTTGCCGCCGGTGCTGACATGGCCGAAGTTCTCGTCGCGTTCGCCCACGATGGTTTCCCAAATCAAAAGCTGTGTGGCGTACACATGGGCCAGCTTTTCCGCACCCGCAGCATTTTGCGAAACCCAGTTGGGGTCGATACTGCCGTTATAGCCGTACTGCAAAATGCGCCCAATCAGCGACTTGATGGTGTCTCGGTCGATGGTCTTGTTGTAGGCCGAGGGGTAGTTGTCCCAAAAGGTTTCGTCTTTGGCGGTGAAACTGTGGCCGTTGTCGATGGGGACGCCCGGTTCGATACAGTAGGCAATCTTACCATCGTAAGAGCCGACCGCAAAGGTGCCGAACATATCATAGGCGTCCATGTGCCAGCCGTTCATAAATTGCAGATTGTCACGATCCCAATTTGCTTTGTTGGCCTCCGCGTCGCGGGGAAAGCTGACCATATAGATCTCAGAGCGCTCTCCGGCGGCAAAGGCCGTGGTTGCCAGCCCGGAAAAGGCCAGCAGCATAGCCATGAACAGAGATAGAGTTCTTTTGAAAATGCTGTTTTTCATTGCTTATAATCCTCCTTTTGGCAAAAGAAAAGACGCACCATTTTGGGTGCGTCCGAAAGGTTTATTTTCTTTTAGGCATAGCCGATATAAATGTTGTAGCTACCGCCGCCAGCCGATTCATACCAAATCCACACGTCTGTGATGTCCGGGTCGTTGGCGTAACGGTTGAGCCTGCTCTGAATGTCGCCCTCGATGTTATTGCAGTGTGTGCCAGCCGGGATGGGATTATCCCAGCAGTCTACCGCCGAGCTTTCCAGGGTCAGGCCCACACTGGAGGCGTAGCTTTGCGCGTATCCGACCCAATATCCGATATCAAAGGCGGGTTCCTCAACTACCGGCTCTGGAGTGGGTTCTGGCGGGGCAGGTGTTGGGGCTGGCGGCTCCGGCGTGGGAACAGGAGTGGGGACTGGTGTCGGCACCGGCGTTGGTGCAGGGGTAGAAGCAGCTTGCACTTTTGGCTGTGGTTTTGGCGTGGAATTTGCTTGCTTTGGCGGTTCGGTGGTGTGAACTGACGGTGAATCTTCTTTCTGAACAGGCTGTTTTTCTTTCTCCTTTTCAGCGGGTTTTGAAGTGGATTTTGGGCGTTCGGTGGGGGCAGCAGGCGCTTTACTGGAAACAGCAGCCTTTTTACTCTCCGAAGAAGAAGCGGGCCGCTCAACCGCCGAACTTACAGCGCTCATAACTTGTGTGGAATTGCTTTCTGGAATTTCCGGCTTCTCTACATTCGCACAAGCTGAAAGAGAGCAAATGAGCAGTGCCGTAGCCAAAATTCGTATGTGTTTCTTCATGGAAATTACCTCCTTATGTGCTTCTATTGTAAGCAAAAAGAGGTTCCATTTCAAAGGTACAAATCTGGTCTTTACACATCTCTTTTTCGGCTGGTACAGCAGGTAAGAGGGGGTGAGGTGTGGAGAGGGGGAGCGCTGGAAACCCGCAGTTTTCATGCGGACATAGATGCCCCTTGTAAGTGTCTACCGCTCCATTTCCCGCTGGCGCTTACGGTACATTTCCAGCGCCTTGACGATGGTGTCCTCGATTTTCTGCGCGGGCGTCCCCGGCGCAAAATACTTGCTGATACGTTCCTTGGGAATCTTGAACTGCTCTACCTGATTACCCTTTTCCTCCTGCATAATGGACAGCATGACGTCCTCGTTGAGCTTCCCGGCCTGAGAAAAATCCTTCATTTTGATGGCTTGGGCATGAGAGGGGGTGCAGTCCTCGGACTCAATAAGTTCGTATAGAGAAGATTGCTCCTCCAGGGTCAGGTAGGAAAGCTCCACCGCTGGACGGAGCGCCATTTGGGGCTTGTCCTTTTCTTTCAGCACGGAGTTGTCCACTAAATCCAACAGGTCGGGGGTGAGGTTGGTTAAACGGATATATTTGCGAATTTGCTCATGGCTTTCGCCAGATTGTTCAGCCAAAAGTTCCCGGCTTTTCTTCCCGGAAAAATGGGGCAACACTGTTGCACCATTTTCTTTGCTCGGTCTACCAGCCTGCCGTTTCATAGCGTCCAGCTTCATTTTATAGGCAAAAGCCTTTTCGCTGGGCAAAATCTGCTCCCGTTGCAAATTGGAATCCACCATAATAATGGTAGCCTCATCGTCCGTCAGCTCGCGGACAATGCAGGGGACAGTTTCCACCCCGGCAAGTTCACTGGCTTTTTTGCGTCTGTGCCCAGCTACCATCTCATACCCGCCCTCCGGCTTGGGACGCACTAAACCGGGGACAAGAACGCCACACTGCCGCACACTGTCAGCCATTTCCGTCATGCTATCGTCCATGCGCACCTTGAAGGGGTGGTTGGGGAAATTGCTGATTTCGCTAAGCGGGATATCCCGAACGCTCTCCCGCTTCTCCTCGTCCCGCTGGGCTTGGGTGGTGAAAAGGCTATCTACTGAGAGCAGGTCTGCTGCGCTGTTTACTGCCAATCTCTGTCACCTCCTTCACCAGACTGCGGTAACTCTCGGCGGCGCGGCCCCTGGGTTCGTGCTGGAAAATACTCTTGTCTGCTGTGCTGATTTCCGCAAGGCGCACTGTAGAGGGGATAACCGTCTGCAAGACGGGCAGATACTTCCCGAAGTTCTCCTTGACCGATTTCACAATGTCCCTGCGGAAATTGGTATCGTTGGCCATGGTCAGGAACGCCCCGCCGATTTTCAGCTTGGGATTGATATGCTGCTGGACGTTCTGTACCGTGCCGATCAGCTCGGTCATGTCCTCGGCGGCGAGATAGTCCGCCTGTACGGGGATAAGCACATAGTCCGCAGCGGATAGGGCATTGATTACCAGCATACCCAGCGAGGGACGGCAGTCCAGCAGCACATAGTCGTACTTGTCCTTAACGTCGGTTAGATACTGCCTCAAGACCGTTTCTCGGCTAAAGGCGTTGACCAGCCCGATCTCCACCGCCGTTAGGGAGCGGTTTGCCGGGATAAAGTCGAAGCCTTCGCCGTGGTGCATAATTTCCGGGCATCCGTCCCTGTGGGTGTTGCTTATGATATCGTTCATGACGTTGCCCAAGGTCAGGGGGAGGTCGTGGGGCTTGCGCTTGCCCAGCATTTTGGTGAGGTCGCCCTGGGGGTCAACGTCTACCAGCAAGACGCGCTTTCCGTCCATAGCCAGCCCAGCGCCCAGATTGAACACGGTCGTGCTTTTTCCGACACCGCCTTTCTGGTTCGCTACCGCGATTACTTTTGTGTTTGCCATATGGGTTCCTCCTTCCTATATAGATTAGCCGCCCACAAAGGCAGGCGGCTATGTAATGATTATCTCTTGCTATTGCCCCGGGGATATGGTACACTTGTAACCAAGAAAAAGCTATGTAGGAGGTTCATCCTATGTTTTCCCATATAGACGGTCTAAAAGCTGAATTGGATAAGCACCGCCCGCTCACTCCCGGAGAAGTGCAACGGCTGAAAGACGAGTTTCTGGTCGAATACACATACAACTCCAATGCCATAGAAGGAAACACCCTGACTTTGCAGGAAACCGCCCTTGTGCTGGAGGGTATTACCATCGACCGCAAGCCCTTGAAAGACCATTTAGAAGCGGTAGGGCACAGGGATGCTTTCCACTATGTTGAGAAATTGGTCAAGGAAAAGGCGCCGCTTTCTGAAAATATTATCAAGCAGATACACACGCTGGTCTTGATGGACAGGCCCGAGGATCGCGGCATTTACCGCCGGATTCCGGTTCGAATCATGGGCGCGTACCACACGCCGCCAGAGCCGTATCTGGTGCCGGAGGAGATGGAGAAACTTGTCGCAGAGTTTTCAAACGAAAAGCTGCACCCTGTTGAGAGCGCAGCTCTGTTTCATCTGAAATTCGAGGGTATCCATCCCTTTGTGGACGGAAATGGGAGAACGGGCCGGTTGATACTCAATCTGTCCCTCATGCAGAATGGTTATCCGCCGATCAACGTGAAGTTTACAGACCGCAGGCGGTATTATGAAGCTTTTGACAGCTACTATCGGGATAATGACCCGCAAGCAATGATCCAGATGGTGGCTGAATATGTAGAGGAGAGGTTGACTGAATATCTGGAAATATTGTGATATAGACAGAACTGTTTAGCCAGAAAATTAATTAATTCGTCACTCGTGTCACTTCTTGTCGTTATTGCTGACACCCATAATCCCACACTACTCTTTGAATGCTCCACTAACGTTATTTTCTCATCAACACCGAATAATTGCACACAGGCCATGGGACAAATTGTAAAATAAATTTGAACATTGTAATAATCCATTTACTTTATAAGGAAAGAGTGATATTATAGTTATGTCAGTATGAGCAGTCAGATTTGACTTCCATTTGGCTCGTGGTTAAGACATGGGCGGCATCAACATCCATGTGATTATGATGCATCCGTTTCCAGCAGACAAGCCCCATGCTGTAATCCTCACATGATACATATATGACAGAATAACTGATTGCATATCGCAATCAAGGCAGGTCAATGTGTTTCTAAGGTGACGGATATGCGGTAAGTTGCTGTGAGACAAATTGATAACCCATATCATGTGGGAAGTCGGATTTGCGCTGGTGCGAAAAAAGTGATATAGGGCTGCGTATCTCCTTGTTATTGGCGGATTGGGAAGTCCCTTCAGTTTTTTCTGAGGGCCAATAATGAACAAGGAGGTGAACAACGTGAAAAAGACGGACATGCCTGATATTATTATCGTCAACGGTGATAATAATAAGGTTTCCTTTGGGGAGAAAACTTCTCTCCCGCGCGCTATTGTCATTCTGGCAATTTCGATTGTCATTGCAGTAGCCATACTGGCTATATCACTTTGCTGCCCTGAATTGCTTGCGGATATTGTCCGTTGGATAATTAATATCTGCAAAGCAATCAACAGCTAACACCAGCACATTTTTTAAGAATAGAGGTGCTATACCTTTTGCAATATAATAATTGCCTTTTGTATGGGCTTCAATCAAAGAAGATGTTGAAGTACTTACTTGGCATTAAGGAAAACTGCTTTTTTAACCAAGACTATGTAGCTTCTTTAATTGAACCATATATTGATAGGTCAAGGAAACCGCGACTTATTGAAGCGCCTGATACCGAACTAAAAATTATACAGCAAAGGATAAAAACATTATTGGGCCAAATTGAAGTCCCTGATAATGTTTTTTCTGGTATAAAAGGCCGCTCCTATGTAGATAATGCTCTTTTGCATAAAGGTAATCAACTTAGATATTTGTTCAAAATTGATTTGACTGCTTTTTTCCCTTCAATACGCAGAGAAAACGTGTACAATTTTTTCCGCGAGGACTTACGATGTTCTCCAGATGTTTCTCAAATATTATCAAATTTCACTACTGTTAATCTTAAAAAAGCAAAAGCCCAAAATATAACGGGGGTATGTCAGTTTTTAGATGAAAAAGGTGTTAGATGTACAAATCATTTGATTTCTGGAGCTCCGACAAGTCAGATACTCTCTTACTTGGCTAATCATCAGATGTTTGATGAAATGCAAGAATTAGCTGATAGACATAACATTATAATGTCAATCTATGCTGATGACGTCACATTTTCAAGTGAGTGTCGGATTTCACACCGCTTTAAGAATATAATTTACAATATTGTCAAAAAGTATGGCTACAAAATATCAAAAAGAAAAGTGAAAAGTTACTCGAAGCTATATCCTAAATTAGTTACTGGCGTTATCATCGACAGTACGGGAGAACTTACAATAAAAAATTCACTTCGAAAAAAGATCATGAATGAATATGAACATCTTTGCGATTACCCGGGCGATACCGAAAGCCGCAAACGACTAAAGGGTTTATTAATTGCCGCAAGACAAGTAGATCGGTCTGCATATCCAACTATTCATAAGTTTGCATTTTGTAGTTTACCAAGTGAACAGAAATAAGACTTCTAAAAACTTCTGAATAACCAAAAGTTTTTACTTGAAATCGGTAAAAACTTTTTGACAAATGGGAAGGCCGCTTGACATTCCAAGCGGCCTTCCCTATAATAATATGTACTCAGAGATACAAATCCACCGTCAAATCCACCCACTGTCCCCTGCACACATACCGCCCGATACTCCTGCGGTACTCATTTGCCTGCTCATGCCCAATGTGGAGCGTCATAAACGGCGGGAAAGAATCCTCCGGCTCATAGGCGAAGCAGTTCGACGGATAGGGCGCGGTCGTCCATGCAGTCCTGCCGGAGTACCGTTCCACACAGGCGGCTATCAAAAGTAGGTAGGAGTTCTCTTTCCTTTGAATTACCGCTATCTTTCGAGCAGGCGGCAGCTTACCGAAAGGCTAACGGACAGTATGTAAGGAAAAATCAATGGAGAGAAACAAATGTAACTGTTTATATCGACCTTGATTAAGAACTGAATTACGATAAGCGTATCATTAGAAATAGTGGTACGCTGATTTTTTTCGCTCGTTTGCACCT
>ERZ777305.1522-NODE-1522-length-26420-cov-4.453556_pt1 | contig 26420 bp, 22 predicted proteins | sample MGYA00374965_ERZ777305 | MGnify/ENA primary metagenome ERZ777305 (study PRJEB29328, sample SAMD00013331) | mouse gut metagenome | study: EMG produced TPA metagenomics assembly of the Metagenome analysis of fecal microbiota from mouse which was promoted... | reverse complement strand
TTGAGGAATATGGTTAGAAATTCATCAACGAAATACCGTCAGCTTCTTAGCGTAGGGTGTCTGTCTGAGGAAAGGGCTGCTTTTTAGCCCTTTCCGAGTTACACCCGCAGCTTGGAAGGTGGCGGTATTTTGTTGATAGAATTTCTTCCATGTTCCGAAGCTTTAAAAAATTATATTTAGCTGCCTGTCCCGCTTAAGCCCTCCCCATTTCAACCCTAGGAGCCTGTTAATGGGACATACCCGGATTCCATGTGAGGAAAAACATATTTTAAATGTACATATTAATAATGTTAATTATGTTTTCATATTATTTTTAATCAATTTTTTTCTCCCAAAATGTCCAATTAATCATAGGCTTAAACCCTATCTTTTCATAAAATACATTACTGCCTCCAGTCATATGCGTTGCGCCTAGAGGTTTAAGCCTGCGGTAATGCTCTGAAAGCGCCGCTGCTGCCAGGCCTTTTTTTCGATATTTCGGAATAGTACACAGTGGTTCCATATAAGCCAGATGATTTTCCGGAGTCCACCACATGCCTGCATAACATACATACTCCCCCTCGTCATTTTCAATGACAACCGAAGCCTCCGGATGCATATGCGGCGCCATTAACATATAGTACCCATGCTCAGCATCTCCATTCCATGTACCTTCATCTTTTTCGTGGTCAAAACCTTTCCAACAGCACTCTGCTATTTTTTCTACTGAAGGCCTTTTAGATTCCACGAAATGAAATCCATCCGGCAAGGGATATTTAAGTGATTGTTCAAAATCGAATACATTCTCTATATAGCCTGAAAATTGTTGAAAACCAACTTTTGATGCTGCTTCTTTAACTGCATTTTGACCATCAAAAATCACAAATCTGAGTTTCCCATCCACACGCGGCATAGATGAAACTGCATACTCAACCATCTCATCCGCCAGCTTCTCAAAGCCCGGACGCAGACTGAAATATACATCATTTATAGGATTTTCGTAAAAAACAAAACCCGCTATACGTCCATTATCTTCCCAAATTTTCCACCGATGTACCAAGGATTTATCCATCCAGTCGCTAGAAAGCGCATACTCTAAAAACGGAGCAGGAACACCATTTCTCCAGTCCTTTTCATATATATCAAGCATAAATTGATATACATCCATAAAATCACATAAAACCCTAAAGTTTCTTGAAATTATTTTAGCCATAAATACATCCTCCTCATATTATAATATACATTATTGTATATAAAAATTATGTACAGGTAAATATCAAGAATGGTTATAATCATTATTACCACAAAAGGACGCCTGCTTACGCAAGCGTCCTTTGATTAACCATATATTATTTTCTTTAGTGTGCTATGCGCCAGTCCGTAACGCTTTGACAGCGCTTCTATAGAGCATCCGTTTTCAAAAAGAAAATGTATTTCATTATTTCTTTTTTGATAAAATTCTCGTGAACCACTGGCTGACCCCCATCCCTTTTTGACTGATGTTTTGGGAATATATAATACACCTCCATCAATGTATGTCTGAATTTCTTTTAGTAATTCCTTCGGAAGTATTTCTGCTGCATTTATATATTTCATTCTTGCCGCTCCTTATTTATCTTTTATAAAAAAGTGTCGGCTTGTCCAACACTTGCAGGTTTTGCAGAGCCAAACTTGTGGCTTGCCTGTAGCAATTTCCTATAAGTTAAATAAAGTGCAGATACAGCAGCGCATATAGTGTTATTCGCCCATGCAGATTGCTATATGTCTGCTATTCTGCATGGGCAAAGCTGCACTTAAGACCATTTTGATATAACGCCTGCATTTTTATTTTCATAAAACATTACTCCTTTCAATTTTTCTTTGACAACAATACATATATGTATCTATAAATGTTTTCTTGTATATCTGTCTATGCTCAAACACAGTATATCATATATTTCTATATTCTTCTACATGAGTTTACCACAATTCCCGTTTACATTGTACATCAGCGCCTTTCTTTTATATAGGAAGAAACTCTTTTTTTTGACTAATTTCACTAGACAGAACATGCTTTAATATAGTAAGATAGTATTATCGCAGGAAAATATTATTGCAAGATAATATTTTCACCAGAGCCTTGGATAGACTCTCAAAAGTATTTTGTGAGAGGCGGCTTTTATTCTTAAATATGGCTCTTACTGATACTTTTTCACGATAAAAGGAGGATTTTTATGTTTTGTTCTAAATGTGGAACTATGTTACCGGATGGCGCAAATTTCTGCGCTTCCTGCGGTACACCTGTAGCGGCTCCAAATCCGATATACACTGCGCCGAATGTTGAGCCTGCTCCTTCAAACGAACAGGTATATCAGTCGCCTGTTATTGAACCTGTAGAAATACCTGTAAGCGAAACTGTTAATAGCAACCAATTTTCAGTCCCTGAAAATGCAGCTCCTGTTATGGATTCTCCATTTTCAGCTCCTGTTAATGAGGCTCCTTCTATGGAAGCTCCTTTCTCAGCTCCTGTTAATGAGGCTCCTTCTATGGAAGCTCCTTTCCCGACTCCCGTCAATGAGGCCCCTGCTGCTAATTCATCGTTTTCAACTCCTGTTATGAACTATAATAATCAGCCGGGCTCTAACGGAGGTTATTCCCAGCCTCAAAATAATACATATGCTAATCCTGCATTTGGAAGCGGAAACGCTGCGCCGAATCCACAGCCTGTGTATCCGAATCCTATGGGGATGCCGCCTGAAAATTCACAAAATTGGGGACCTCTTATGCCTCCAAAAAAGAAGTCAAAGGCTCCTATTATTATTGTAATATCAATTATTGCGCTGCTTATAGCTGCTGCCGTTGTTGTGTGCTGTCTGTTTTTCTGCGGAAAGAAAAACGGCTCAGGGAGCGCAGAGGATGCTCTTATAGCTGCTTTTGATGCTTTTGCTGATGAAGACAGCGAAGATGCCCTTAAGGCTATGCACCCGTTATACAATGCAATGTGCGATGCTTTAGATGACCTTGGCAGCACATATGCATCTCTTGGTCTTACGTCTGAGGCTCTTGAAAATCAGCTTATTGAATCATCAAATCCAAAATCCGGCGGATTTAAATATTCTAATCTTAAAATAGAAGATAAGGAAACAATGGATAAGGAGGATGTTGATGAATACAATGATACCATCCGCTCTACCTTCAAAACATATAGCGTGTATTTCAGCGCCATAGGTATTGACGTTGGCGATGTAGAGGATTACATGTGCGAGGCTGCAGTTAAATATACCGGTACGGTGGATATTGATAAGACAGAATATTATTTTATGGCTGCAATGGTTAAAATAGACGGAAACTGGTATGTTGCAACAATTACATCATATGAAAATTAGTATACGAAAAGAGGTTTATTATGTGGGTTGCCAATAACTGGAATGATTATGAGGTAATCGACTGCTCTGACGGAGAAAAACTTGAAAGATGGGGCGAATATTTACTTGTTCGCCCTGACCCTCAGGTTATATGGAATACGGAAAAATCCCATTATGGCTGGAAAAAAATGAACGGCCACTATCATCGCAGCGCAAAAGGAGGCGGTGAATGGGAATTTTTTAATTTACCGGAGCAGTGGAGTATAAATTATAAGTCCCTTAAATTTCAATTAAAGCCCTTTAGCTTTAAACATACAGGTCTGTTTCCTGAACAGGCTGTAAATTGGGACTGGTTTTCCGAAAAAATACAAAATGCCGAACGTCCTGTTAAGGTTTTAAACCTTTTTGCTTATACCGGCGGCGCTACACTTGCTGCCGCTGCAGCAGGAGCTTTCGTCACACATGTTGACGCCTCAAAGGGTATGGTTGGCTGGGCAAAGGAAAACGCCAAAGCCTCGAGGCTTTCAGAAGCTCCCATACGATGGCTTGTTGATGATTGTGTAAAATTTGTTGAACGTGAAATAAGGCGCGGAAATAAATATGACGGAATCATAATGGACCCACCCTCCTACGGCAGGGGCCCAAAAGGTGAAATATGGAAAATTGAAGCTTCTATCTATGATTTTATAGGACTTTGCACTCAGATTTTATCTGATGAGCCATTATTTTTTCTAATAAATTCATACACCACAGGCCTTGCGCCTTCAGTTCTGTCATATATGATTTCTACGGAAATTGTAAAAAAATTTGGCGGAAAGGCAGTATCTGATGAAATAGGACTTCCTGTTGCTTCAACAGGCCTGATACTGCCTTGCGGCGCTTCCGGAAGATGGTGCAGGGAAGCAGAAGCTTAATATTTTTAACCACATAAAAAAGCTTATATCATATCCCATTACTGATATTCAGTTTGATATTTCATCTGTCTGCTTGACAGGGAGCGTATCAAAAACCTTATGCACTTTTTTCACATTCTGAAAATCAGTATGGGATTATTTCTCCTTTATGCCTGCTTTATATTTTATATGTAATAAATATCAAATATTTCCCTTATTGCCTCGGCTAATCTTTTTAACATTGCCTTTTCTTTCTCATCAATATCGTCAAATATCTGTCTTATGTATTCTCTTGATACTGCCTCCTTATTACGCAGCGACTTGTCAAAAATATAATCCACGGAAACATCAAGCTCGTCTGCTATTTTCATATATGATGACATAGATGCGGTTCCGTTGTTGCTCTCTATATTTCTGTAGGTTCCCTCCTTCATTCCCGCACGTTTTTCCATTCTTTTAGACATGGTATGCTGGTCAAGATGCTTTCCCTCTCTGAGCTTTACTATGCTTTTTCCTACAGAGCCATAATCAATTTCCTCCGCCATCATATGCTCCTTACTGCTTTTCTCTATATTGTACTCCCGCAGCTTTTCCTTTATAGCCTCCAGTATCTTAAGAAGAAACAGCGTTCGCAGAGAGCTTAAATCCCCAAACCACCTTTCATAGTCAGCTAATTTTTTATTATTTACATCATAGCTTTTATCTACTATTCTGCTAAGAGGCACGTCAAGACTGTTTGCCATATTTATGAATGTTTTTGTTCTCGGAACAGATTTTTTACATTCTATATTGCTAATCTGAACCTCCGAAAAATCAAAATTATCCACAAGATTCCTCTGTGTCAGGCTTTTTTCTTTTCTGATTTTCTTAAGTCGTGCTGCTATTTCGCCTTTGTCCATAAATAAAGCGTACTCCTTTTTGTTTCATTCTAACTTAAGAAGTACGCTTTCTTACATAAAATACCACAGGTATTTGCACCTGTCATTTTATTTATTCATTTTTTGTGTTTTGCATGCTGTATTGTGCATTTCAGTTGCTTTCTAACTATTATGACATTATTCTGTCTACTACGGATTTAAGCATATTTCCATCAATATCTTCTATTCTTCCTTCATCACATGCTTTTGCAAACGAGGCGTCAATAGGAAGCTTTGCTAATGTATCAATGCCATGCCTTTCAGCAACCTCCTCTACCCTGCTGATTCCAAAAATATAATGCTCCTTTTTGCAGTCAGGACATTTAAAATAACTCATGTTCTCTACTATACCTAAGATTGGCACTCCCATCATGGCAGCCATATTTACCGCCTTTTCCACTATCATATTTACCAAATCCTGAGGTGACGTAACTACAATAATTCCTGCTACAGGCAGGGACTGAAATACCGTAAGGGGAACATCTCCCGTCCCCGGAGGCATGTCCACAAACATATAATCCACATCACCCCAGATGACGTCTGTCCAAAATTGCTTTACAGTGCCTGCTATAATAGGGCCTCTCCAAACAACAGGGTCTGTTTCATTAACCATCAGAAGGTTAAGTGACATTATCTTAACTCCTCCTGCTGAAACAGACGGATAAATGCTTTCATTTTCAATGACCGCCCTTTCCGTTATTCCAAAAGCCTTAGGTATAGACGGCCCTGTTATATCGGCATCAAGAATAGCCACAGACGCTCCTCTTCCCGCTGTCTCCGCCGCAAGAAGAGATGTGACAAGGGATTTTCCTACGCCGCCCTTTCCGCTGACTATTCCTATTACCTTCTTTATATTGCTGTCCTTATTCATAGGCTCAAGAAAGCTGTTTGGAGCCTTTCTGCTCTCACAGTCCTTTCCGCATGATGAGCAGTTTGAATCACAATTTTCACTCATAGTGTATCCTCCTTTTTATAAAAACATATTTACAAAAATACGTATGAATTAGTATACCACCTTTTTACGCTTTATACAAATTATTAATTGAAAACAAAAAACAAAGCTGCCCTTTTATGATTTGTAATCAATAAAGTGCAGCCCTGCTTTTATCAATTTCAACTATTATTTAACGCTTAAAAGCTCATTCTCAATATATCCTATTATATCGAAATCAGTCCTGCAGCATACGCTCTTATTATTGCGCCTTATGCGGATTAAATCGTTTCCGCTTATGGTAATCTGCATATCGTCATTATTTATAAGAAGATTATAGCGCCAGCCGGAGCTCTGAGGGTCCTCATATTCTGTAAATTCTATTTGCATAAGCTTTTGTGCTATATTATTTACAATTTCGTTTTCTTTCTCCTCGAAAATAATATCCCCTGTGTTTCCATCTCTTATGGCTACGGATTTTATTTCCTTATCTGACGGCAATTTCCCGTTATTTAAAATTTCCTTATCCATACCTTCTGCTTTTGTTGTATTTTCCTCCTTTTTTGCCGTATTTTCTTCCTTTTTTGTTGTATTTTTTTCAGCTTTTGTTATATTATCTTCTGTTTTTGAGTTTTTTTCCTCCTTATTACCGCAGGCTGCCAGCAATATTGATGTTAAAAAAATAAATAATAGAAAAATTCTCTTCATAATACACTCTCCTTTCCTATGGCGCTAGTCTTACGCTTATCATTGACAGGCTGTCAATATTAACAGAACAATTTACATATCTGGCTGATGTATTCCAACCGTCTGCTGTTGTTTCTCAATATAGTAAAAATTCTTTTAATAATAAGAATATTCAAAATAAAAACCAATAATTTTCTAACTGCTTACGTGATATTTATAATATAGCATATATAATTTCAGATGTCAATTAATGGATATTCAATTTAACATATTCATCATTTTATTTGTTTGTTCACATTTTATTTTTTTCAATATACTGCAACCTCCCTTATGGTATATCCCCTTATTACTTCCCTTACTGCAATCTCCCTCTCCAAATCATACTGTCTGAAAATTCGTATGGCTTCTGCAGCATTTTCATATACCTTCCAATATCCTGAATAAATATAGTTTTTTCCTTTATTCTCAATAAAACCCTTTACATCTGCAACCGGATAGCCTAAAAAAATGCCAAGCTCATGAGGAAACTTTATTTCTCCAGCTCCGTAAAGAATAATTCTGCGTGAAAGCCTGTCCAGCATTTCTTCTACGGAAGCCCCACAGTATCCGTATTCCTTAAGGAATCCGGCAGTATCCATCCGGCTCATATAATTGTACAGCTTGTTTTCCCTGTACAAATACAATTTAAAATGCTTTCCACATGGCTTTATAAGCCGGTAGTACAAGCCTGTATCTGCCAGCATATTTATTATTATTGGAAATTCTTCCGGATTTACGTTAATTATGCACGCCGCCTTGCTTCCCTTTAATATAGGCCCGCAGTTTAATGCAAGCATAACAGACAGCCTCAGCCTTCTATCCATGCTGCACTCTGGTTTTATAATTTCCCCTAAAGACATGCCTTCCCCTCCATTTCAGGTTTTTAAGTTTAAATTTTTATTTTTAAGCGCTAATATTTTCAGAAATTATACATATGACATATAGTTAGTGTTCGCTAACCATTTGTCAGCACACCATTTATCATAGCTAAAATCAATGCTGTAAATAATAGCTTTTGTCAACGACTTTCCAAACTGGTCGCTCTCATGGAGAGCTTTCCTAAATAATATAAAATAAATGAAGCATACTTATATTCCTCATTTAAAATGTTCAATATTAGTATGCTCCATTCTTATATATATCATTCCTGTATTTTTTTAGCTTTATAATGATAAATTTTTTTATCACAAATATTTTATCATAAATTATTCTATGAATTATTCTATGGATGTTACTGTATAATCCTTATCCTCAACTGCCTTTTTTAACACAGCGTCCTCCACCTGTCCATCTAATTCAACAGCTGCCGTACCTGCCTCATGTGATACTACGGCTTCCCTTACGCCGTCTAATTCCTCAAGCGCCTTCTTTACTGCCGCCTCACAGTGTCCGCACATCATTCCCTCAATTTTCATTGTCTTTGTCATAATTTTTTCCTCCATTTTTTCTTCTTTATTATTTATATTATTTAAATTTTTTATGGCATTTTTAATCCTTTTGTCCTTTGACGCGTCATTTATGTTAAACAAGTTCAGCCGCAATGCATTTGTAACTACGCAAAAGCTTGAAAGGCTCATTGCCGCAGCGCCAAACATAGGATTAAGCTCCCAGCCGAACACAGGTATCCACAAGCCTGCTGCAAGAGGTATACCTATTATATTGTATATAAACGCCCAAAACAAATTTTCGTGGATGTTTTTAAGTGTTTTTCTGCTAAGCCTTATAGCTGCCGGCACATCCATAAGCCTGCTTTTCACAAGCACAACGTCCGCCGCATCTATGGCTATGTCTGTTCCGGCGCCTATGGCTATACCTATATCTGCTCTTGTAAGCGCGGGAGCATCATTTATTCCGTCTCCTACCATTGCAACCTTGCCGTTTTTCTGCAGCAAGCGTATAGCCTCCTCCTTTCCGTCAGGAAGCACCCCTGCAATAACATTGTCCACTCCTGCCTGACTTCCGATAGCCTTGGCTGTCTTTTCGTTGTCTCCTGTTATCATAACCACCTGTATGCCCATATTTTTAAGCTGCCTTACGGCTTCGTGGCTATCCTCCTTTATAACATCCGCCACTGCAACAATACCTAACAGCCTGCTTCCCAATGCAAAAAGCAGCGGCGTCTTTCCCTCACCTGATAACCTTTCTGCTTCTGCCTTAACATTCTTATCCGGTAAAATTAACTGCTCTGATATATATTTAAGACTTCCTCCCATAAGCTTCTGCCCATTGTATAGTGCTGATAATCCATTGCCGGATAACGTTGTAAAATCAGTAAGCATATCATCATTTTTATTCTCAATGGATTTTGATGTTTTAAGCTTTTCGTCGCCATATACCATAATGGCTCTTGCCAGGGGGTGCTCGCTCTTTTTTTCAAGAATATACGCAAGAGTGATAAGCTCATTTTCGTCTGTGCCCTCTGACGGTATAATATCCGTAACTCTTGGCTCTCCCTTTGTGATGGTTCCTGTCTTATCAAGTGCTACAATCTGTACCCTGCCTGTTTCCTCCAAGGAAGCTGCCGTCTTAAACATAATACCCTTTTTTGCGCCTGCTCCGTTTCCAACCATAATAGCCACCGGCGTTGCAAGTCCCAAGGCGCACGGACAGCTTATAACAAGCACAGAAATCGCCCTTGCTAAGCTAAAGCCTACTGTTTTTCCCACAAGCATCCAGATTATAAAGGTCGCTAATGCTATAAGCAACACTATAGGCACAAATATTCCCGATACCTTGTCTGCCACCTTCGCTATAGGCGCCTTAGTGGCCGCCGCATCACTTACCATTTTTATAATCTGCGATATGGTGGTATCCTCTCCTACCCGGAGAGCCCTGCATTTCATATAACCTGATTTACTGATTGTAGCTGCCGATACTCTGTCTCCGTTTTCCTTGTCTACAGGTATGCTTTCTCCTGTAAGGGATGCTTCGTCTACAGTTCCTCCTCCTTCAATAACAACGCCGTCAACAGGTATGCTTGCCCCTGCCTTTACTATAAAAATATCTCCCACATTTATCTTGTCTATGGAAACCTCTGCTTCCATTCCGTCTGTCTCTATGAGCGCTGTTTTCGGCGCAAGCCTCATAAGCCCCTTTAACGCGTCAGTTGTACGTCCCTTTGATATGGATTCAAGAAGCTTTCCAACTGTAATAAGAGTAAGTATCATGGCTGCCGACTCAAAATAAAACTCATGCATATATGACATAACGCCGTCCATATCGCCCCTTAGCTGCGCGTCTGTCATGGCAAACAAAGCGTACGCGCTGTATACAAATGCTGCCGCCGAGCCAAGGGCTACAAGTGTATCCATATTTGGAGCCCTGTGGTATAGCCCCTTAAAGCCGCTTATAAAAAACCTTTGATTTATTACCATTACTCCTATGGTAAGGAGCATCTGCAAAAGTCCCATTGCCACATGATTATTTTCAAGAGCCTTTGGCGCAGGAAAGCCCCACATCATATGTCCCATTGAAAAATACATAAGAACAATTAAAAATATAAGCGATACAATAAGCCGGTTTCTAAGAGCTACGCTGGCCTTATTTGAAAATATTTCGTTATTTTCATTGGAAGCTTTTTCTGACATAGCATTTTTAACATTATCAGCGCCTGTCTTAAAACTTGCTCCATAGCCTGCCGCCTCAACTGCGCTTATAACAGCTTCCGATGACGCGCTTCCCTCTACTCCCATAGAATTTGTAAGCAGGCTTACGGAGCAGGAGGTCACTCCTTCAACCTTTTTTACTGCCTTTTCTACTCTTGCACTGCAGGCTGCGCAGCTCATTCCTGTCACTGTGTACTGCTTCATAATCTATCATTCCTTTCTGTTTTTCAAATAAAAGCCTTTGCTTTTAACATCAGCATATTGTCCTGCAAAAAATTTATATTACTTATATGTTTCCTATATTCTTTATTTTTATTTATAGAAAATTCTTAAATGCAGGCGGCAGGCTTGGCTTTGGCGCTCTATCTCATAAGCTTTTGCAGCACCAAAACAAGTTCGTCAACCGTTTCCTCCTTCCCCTCCTTTATATCATTTATTACGCAGGTTTTTATATGATTTGAAAGAAGGAGCTTATTAAAGCTGTTTAATGCCGCATTTACCGCAGACACCTGAATCAGGATATCTGTGCAGTATGCATCCTCCTCCACCATTTTTTTTATGCCCCTGACCTGACCTTCTATACGGTTAAGCCTGTTTATCATACTTTTATATTCCTTATCTGTCCTTTCCTTAGTTCTGTGACAGCAGGCATAATCCATATCTCTTTCAAAATCTGATGTGCTTTCTTTTTTCTTTTTCATCTGTTTCCTCCTTTTATGTTTATAATTATATACCCCGTGGGGGTATATTGCAACTATATTTTTTCTCAATAATGAAAATAATGTACGCCAATAGGATACTTAGAGAATCTTCTTTAATTTTTATAAGCAGTTGTTCTCAATAGTTACTTTTTTGTAACTATGTAATAAAAAAGTGCGTACTTTAATACTTCTGGAATTTCTGATAGAATAAACATGTACAAAGCAGCAGGAAAGCATATAGGAGTCAATAAAAATGCGCTTAACTTTATCAAAAAATAATAGAATAACCCAAAGCATTTCAGAAAAGAGCAAGGAATTATGCAGCAGGCTGACACAGGCAGACGCCGTCATAATCGGCGCAGGCGCGGGTCTATCCACCGCTGCCGGTTTCACATACAGCGCTGAGCGGTTTCAGACATATTTTCATGATTTTGCAGAAATATATAAATTTGATGATATGTACGCAGGCGGCTTTTACCCCTATAAAACCCTCAACGAATACTGGGCATACTGGAGCAGATACGTTTATATCAACCGTTATATGAATCCTCCAAAAGGCCTTTATCAAACCCTTTACAAGCTGATAAAGGAAAAAGATTATTTTGTGATTACTACAAATGTAGACCATTGCTTTCAGAAATCGGGATTTGATAAAAACAGACTGTACTATACACAGGGCGATTATGGGTTATTTCAATGCAGCAAGCCATGCCACGAAAAAACCTATGACAATGAGGAGGCCATACGGAATATGGTAAAGGCTCAGGGATTTGAACTTGACTCCGATAACAGCCTTTATCTGCCAAAGGGCATTACCGCCAAAATGTCTGTGCCTGATGAACTTATTCCCCTTTGCCCAAAATGCGGCAAGCCTATGAGCATGAATTTAAGGACGGACAATACCTTTGTTCAGGACGAGGGATGGTACAGGGCGGCAGAGCGATATGAACTGTTTTTAAGACGCCATAAAAATGCAAGTGTTCTATTCTTAGAATTGGGGGTAGGATATAATACCCCTTCCATTATAAAATATCCCTTTTGGAATATGACAAATACGTGGGAAAACGCCTTTTACGCATGTCTGAATGGCGGAGAGGCATATGCTCCGGAGGAAATAGCCGGAAAATCAATTTGCATAAATGAAGATATTTATAATATTTTAAATAAAATCAGTGAATATCTTTAAGGATAATGAAAAAGAAAGCATGGAAATTAATTTAGGACCGGAGAGCTTTAATCCGGTCCTAAAAAATATTTATCCAAATTATTTATTCCGCGCTCCAATGCTTAAGCTTCGGCAGCTGCTCCTCCAAAAATGTACGCGCCTGTTCCTTAGAGCAATTATCATTTGTCATTTGCTCTGCCAGAAAATCTATCAGTTCTCCAATATTTGTATAAACAAATTTTCCGTCGGTATAACACCACTTACAATATTCCTCGTTAAAGGCGCCGTCCGGCTCTCTGCTTATAGACGCGTCGTCAAGGGGCATGCCGCAGCATTGGCAAATCAGTTTATTCGGCGAGCCTAAAAGCGTATTTATTGAAACATTAAACATAATTGAAAGCTGCTTTAAGGTTTCTATATTTGGCGTTGTTTCTCCCATCTCCCAGCGTGAAACAGCCTGTCTTGTTACGGAAAGCCTCCCTGCAAGCTCCTCCTGTGTAAGCCCCTCCTTTGTTCGTAATTCAGCTATAACATCCTTTGTCTCCATATAGTTATCCTCCATATCCAAAAAGCCTGAAGCTTTCTTTTAAAATTGTTACCCATATTATAGCATTGTAATCTGTCACAAGACAAGCAACTGCTTGTTGCTATGGAATCAATAGGATTTTCTTTGAAAACACATTGCAAGCACAGCGCCTGCAAGGGCTCCGCATATTTTCCCTGCAAGGAGCGGAGTAAGCATTTCCGGCTCCACACTGACTGTAAAGCCCATATGGGCCGCCAGCAGACTTGTTCCGCTTACAAGAAATGCTCCCACGGCAACCTTTCCCTTGGAATCCATATCCTTATACATAGAAAACGCAGGAATGGCGCTTACAAGCCCCAAAAGCATTCCGGTAAGGCTTTGAGGCTTTAGCTTAAGCATTTTCCCCAGACGTGAAAAAACAGGCTCAAGGAGACGGCGCAAAAGCTCCGCCGCAGGAAGGCTTCCCAGCAAAACCACGCCAATAGACGATACAACGCTCATAGCCTCCTCTATTGGCGCAAGCCCCGGTACAGGACACCAGCCGCAGAGGGATTTTACCGCCGCAAGCACCAGTCCCACAGTGACTAACGCCCGTATTCCCCCTGCAAAAATGCAAAAGCCCTTTATCATTTTATCCTGTATCCTCCACAGTCCCAGCAACAGTAGTAAGGCTGATATAAATACGGGTATATTCTGATGGATACACTCCTTTAAGGACAGCCCGGAAAGAATGCCTCCGGCAAGGAGTCCTGTCGGCATTGCCGCAAGCCCCAGCATAATTCCCTTGGCAAAAAAGCTCTTATCCTCCTTTTGTATCATTCCCATTCCCACAGGAATAGTAAAAACTAAGGTACAGCCGAATATTGCCGATACAACTATTCCCCCGTAGCTTCCAATTCTGCCGTCCACCGCCAGCTCCTTAGCCATCTGATATCCGCCCATGTCAATAGCAAATATGCCGCCAAACATGGAAGGGTCAACGCCGATAGCCTTGTAAAAGGGGACTATGAGCCGCCCTAAAGCGTCGGCAAGAGCCGGAGCCAGACAAATCATTCCCGCCATTGACAATGCCGTAGGCCCAAGGAGCCTGAAGCCCTCCTCAAATTTGTCACCATATCCAAGCCTGTTTCCCAAAAGCCTGTCTATTCCCCCAAGCACAGCTCCCCCGGCTATAATTACCATAAGTATCTGATTCATATTTCCTGACTACCTCTTTATGTATCATGCATTAAAATCCGGGAACAAAGCCCTTTTGCATGGTATCCTCAATCTCTTCTATTGTTCTTGGAGTGACTGCCGACAGATTTTCACAGCCTGCTTCCGTAACAAGGCAGTTATCCTCCAGCCTAAAGCCGATACCCCATTCCTCATGGTAAATTCCAATATCCACGCAAAATACCATGCCCGGCGCAATAACCTCCGGCGCTTCTACCGCATCATGTACGTCAAAGCCTACGTGATGGGCTCCCCCATGCCACATGTAAGTACCTATATTTTCGGGAGTATCTAACACTCCTGCCTCAACTAAAAGCTCTGCATTGTACCGGCGGGCAGTCGCATCCACCTCCATCATTTTCATACCCGGCTTAATAATATCAAACATATGATTTGAAGTGTTTAAGGCACATTCATACAAAAGCCGCTGCCTTTCGCTGAATTTTCCATTACACGGCCATCCTCTGGACACATCGTTCATCAGATAATCATACCATGCCCCCACATCATTCAGCACCATATCTCCGTCCATTGCCTGCCCCTTATAAGCATAATAATGAATACAGAAATTATTTTTTCCTGCTGAAATAATGGATGGAAACGCAGGCCCCTGAGGTCCGTACTGTCCTAACACATAATCAAATACCGCCTTATACTGATACTCATACATTCCGGGCTTAGACGCTTTCATCATAGCTGTTATGCCCTCGCAGGTAATCTTCTCCGCTTTCTTCATGGCTTCAATCTCACAAGGCTGTTTTATTGTCCGGAGGCGGCGAAGAATAATATTTGCATTTTCAATTTTAAGATACGGATAATTCTCTGCCATACGCTTTAAAAGCATATGAGCAGGCTGGTTCCTGTCTGACGGCGATACCCGGTAAAGGTCAAGATACAGATAACTATAATTTCCTGTTGTGGCAAGACGATGAAATTCCTCCTCAAATTCTCCCACATATCCTATATTATCTATTCCCGAAAGCTCCTGGACCTGCTCCGGCTTTATTCGCGCTCCCGTCCAACGCTCCTTAAGTAAATCAGGAGGCAGAATAAAAATTTTCTCCTGTATACCTCCCTCTTTATCCTTTCTGGCTATTAAAGCCAGCTCCTTTCCGTCCAGTCCCGTAAGATACAAAAAATTTCTGTCCGTATAAAAAGGATAAAACTCATCATTAGTCTTTCTTACCTCTGTCCCCGAAAACATTACAAGCAGGGAATTTTCCTTCATCTGCCTGTAAAATCCTTGTCTGTTATTACTATAAAATTCTTTATTCATTTTTAACAATCACTCCTTTCCCCTGCATTAAAGCCCATATTTCAGCGAAAAAATTTATTTAAGTGTCTTTTGGCTGCCTGTAAAAATTATAATGTGTTTATAATTTAATGTCAAGGAAGCCTGATACTGCAAACCTTCTGTCACAGTAGTACAGCGTTATTATTCAACCCTAGCTTATGTGATATTTGCGGGTTTAAATAAGACTTGGACTTTCCTAGTCAAAAAAGTTTTTTATGAATAAATTAATAATATTTGGAATTTTACGCATAATAAAAAAGTCTCGTCTAAAGCCGAGACTTGCAAATTCAGCTCTGCTGAATTTGTGGCTTGCGTGTCGGAATTTCCTATTATATAAAAAAGTCTCGTCTAAAGCCGAGACTTGCAAATTCGGCCCTGCCGAATTTGTGGCTTGCGTGTCGGAATTTCCTATATATTAAAAAAGTCTCGTCTAAAGCCGAGACTTGCAAGTTTGGCTCCGCCAAACTTGTTGACTGCATGAAGTACTTTCCTAATTATATAAAAAAACGGAGGATGCTATGAAAAAAATTTTAAATTATATTCCGGGGATACTTATTTCGTTAGTTATAGCTGCAATATCTGTATTTTTAGAGGGGCTGCTGCCGGTACATCTTATAGGCGGCGCCGTTATAGCTATGTTTATAGGTATAATTATTAATTATTTTTGGACTCCAAATGAGGAGCTTGCAGTTGGATTAAAATTTACATCAAAAAAGATATTGAAATTTGCCATTATTCTTTTAGGCGCATCCTTAAATATTACCGTGATTTTAAATATTGGAAAAATGTCCCTTCTTGTAATGCTGTTTACACTTCTTACCTGCTTTGGAGGGGGATATTTTATAGGAAGGGCTCTTGGACTTAACTGGAAGCTGTCAAACCTTATATCTGCCGGAACAGGAATATGCGGCGGCTCTGCCATTGCCGCTATAGCTCCTACCATTGACGCTAAGGACAGCGATATAGCCTATGCAATGTCTGCCACCTTTCTTTTTGATATGGCAATGATAATTCTTTTTCCTATTGTAGGAAACGCAATGGGACTTACTGATATTGCATACGGACTTTGGACCGGAACTGCGGTTAACGACACCTCCAGCGTGGTAGCCGCAGGTTACGGATATTCAGAGGGAGCAGGCGACTTTGCCACTATGGTTAAGCTTACGCGTACGCTTGTAATTATTCCTACCGTTATAATATTTGCGCTTGTAAATATCCGCCTTAAGAAAAAGGCTTCCGCAGAAAACGGAAAAGCCTCTGAGCTTCACGCAAATGTCAGCTTTACCAAAATTATTCCCTGGTTTATTTTAGGTTTTGTCGGTCTTGCCATTGTAAACAGTATTGTTGGATTTCCTGAAGCTGTTTCATCCTGCGCCAAGGAGATAAGCAAATTTCTTATGGTTGCAGCCCTTGCCGCTATCGGCCTTAACACAAGCTTCAGGGATATGAAAAGCGCAGGCATACGACCGATGATACATGGGTTTATTATATCTGCGCTGGTGGTGATTGTAGCCATCGGAGTAGAATATGTCATGTACATTTTTGGAGGACTGGAATTGTTTAAGTCTGCTGCTGTTTAATATGTAGTTACTTATTATGTGGCTGCTTAGTCCGTTAAGCTTAGTCTGCCATGGCTTTATATTTTATCTGCCATACCTTCGTATGTGGCTGTTTCAGCCTGAATATAATTTGTTAAGCCTAGCGCTTTTAATACGGCGCTGCATTTTTCCCCTATGGAGATTATCCTTTTATCTGATAAGGTCTGCATATATAATTGAGGTGTTATAATTCCAAAAAACCTTTCTGCATTTGACCCGCAGGTAAAAAGTATTCCGGCGGCGGATTTTGTCTCTTTTATTATGCGCTGCCTTTCATCATCACCGATAATTGTTTTTTTATTTTCATACACCTCGAGACATGTAATATTCATGGTGTTTTGTAGCTGACCGGAAAGGCTGTTTTTTACATTTTTTCCTTTTATATATAAAATGCTTTCTCCTAAAGAAATATTTTTTAACTCTATAAGCTTTAGCAATTCATCACTGTTATAGGTTTTTGGCATTATATCCGCTGTTATTCCAAAGGCTCTTAGGGCTTTTGCCGTGCCCGGTCCTACGGCGGCTATTTCTAATCCGGCAAGGCTTCTTACATCAAGCTTGTTTTTATACAAATTTTCAAAAAATCCCTTTACGCCGTTTGCGCTTGTAAATATAACCGCCTTTTTATCCTGTAATAATTTTTTATCTATATTTATGTCAATGATTTCAATAGAGCCTAATTGTACTTCAACAGGATTGCAGCCCTTTTCTCTCACAAGGTCAGACAGACGTGATTTTTCACTTCCAATTTTTGGTATAATATATTTAGGGCGTGATATGCTTTGGATATGGTTTTGAATATGATTTTCATATCCTGAAAGACTGCCTTCCACATTAAGCTTTTCTCTAAGCTTCACCACATTTCCAACCACAATAAGAGCAGGTGAAACTATCCCGTCTGTTTTCCTTACCGCTCCAGCTATATCGCAAAGCTTAGCCGTTACGGTTTTTTGCGCCTTTGTCGTGGCGTTTGATATTACCGCCGCAGGCATGTTCTTGTTCATACCTGCCTTTAAAAGATTTTCGCAGATTTCATCAAGCTTTGATAATCCCATCATAAATACAAGCGTTTCGTTTCCTCCTGCCATGCTTTCAAAATCTAATTCCAACGGCTCATCCTTTTTATTATGAGCGGTAACTATTCTTACTCCTCCTGCTATTCCTCTGTGGGTTATTGGTATTTTCGCATATGAAAGCCCCGCGATTGCCGAGGTTACGCCGGGTATTGTTTCAAAAGAGACTCCTGCCTGCAAAAGGGCAAGTCCCTCCTCGCCGCCTCTACCAAACACATAAGGGTCGCCTCCTTTTAGCCTTACCACATTGTCATATTCCAGTGATTTTTTTATGAGAAGCCTGTTTATATCCTCCTGCCTCATGGTGTGATATTGATTTTCCTTGCCTGCATATATTTTTTCACATGTATTTTTGCAAAGGCTGAGTATTTCTTCATTCACCAGCCTGTCATATACTATGCAGTCTGCATTTTCTATAATTTCCTTACCTTTTAACGTCAACAGCCCTGTATCGCCGGGGCCTGCCCCAACAAGCCAGACCATTCCCGACATCTGCTTTCTTATTTCCTTAGCCGCAAGCTGCGCCAGTCCGCAAGGATTATTTCCTGTTACCTCTGCCTTGACAGTCTTGCTTCCGTCGCTCCTTCCAAAGAACACCTTAAGGGATAAATCCTTTTTATTTTCACACAGCCTGCAGCTTGCCCCTACAGGCATATGACAGTCTGCTCCCATTTCCCTTAAAAATTTTCTTTCAACCCTTCCCTCTGTGTCTGTTTCCTCATCACTTAAGCTGTCAAGCATTTCCCTTAATGCATAATCCTCTTCCCTTAATTCCAATGATAAAATTCCCTGGGCCGGAGCAGGCACCATCTCATCCTCACTGAAATAACAGGCTATAATATCTTCCATTCCAAGACGCTTAAGACCTGCCGCCGCCAGCACAATGCCGTCGAAGCCCTCCTCCTCCATCTTCTTAAGCCTTGTATCTACGTTTCCTCTTATATTTATGATGCTTATATCATTTCTCAGAGTCCCAAGCAAAGCCTTGCGTCTTATGCTTCCGGTACCTATAACAGCCCCCGGCGCAAGCTCCATAAGATTTTTTTCCAGTGGATTTTTCTTGCGGTTTATTATAAGCGCATCCCTGTTGTCCTCTCTTTTCCACAGCTTTGAAAATACAAGCCCTGATGATGGCTCTGTTGGCGTGTCCTTCATGCTGTGGACAGCAATATCTATATCGCCTGCCTTAAGCTTTTCCTCTATTTCCTTTACAAACACCCCAACAGAGCCAATACTGCTTAAGGGCTTATCAGAAATGATATCGCCTTTTGTCTTTATAATGACAACTTCATAGGAGTTATCAGGATATTTTTCCCTTAATCTGCCTATTACGTATTCCGTTTGTTTAAGCGCCAGCCTTGAGCCTCTTGTTCCGATTTTTATATTCATAATAATGCCCCCTGCATATACTGCACAAATAAAATGTGAAATTCCTCCAAGCATTCCACAGGTCAGGCTTCGCCAAACCTGTAAGCGCCAGCTTCACAATGAGTTAAAACTCATAGAGTTAAAACTCAAAGAGTTAAAACTCTTGACACTTTTTTATATATGAAACAGCTTCTCCACAGTCCTCTTATAAAGCTCCTGCTCCTCCTCTTCCAAGCTTTTAAGCTCCACTATAGGCTCTCTTAAAAGCCTTTTAAGAGACGCCTTGAGCGTTCTTTCTATAACCATCTGCTCATGCTCCGAAAGGCTGAGCTTTCTGTTTATATATGAAAAGCTGTCGTTTACAATATCCTCACAGCGTTTTTGCAGGGATTCTATAGTTCCGTCTACTGACGTAAGCCTTAGCCACTTAACGGTTTCCTCTGCGCAGCCTTCTATAATTGAAGCTGCTTTTTCAGACAGCTCCTTTCTTTCACTTTTATTCCTTTCAACCACTTCCCCAATCATATCTATATTTATCAATGTGCAAAGGGAATTGTCTTTTAAATTTACATCTATATCTCTCGGAGCTGCTAAATCAAGCATATATATTTTTTTATTTATATGACATTTCCCTGCTTCAATTATCAGGTGTGGCGAGGAGGTTGCCGAAACAACTATATCGCTCTGTCCCGCTATATTATATCTTTCCGATAAATCTCTGATTTGTATATTTACGGCGCCATCAGTTAAATTATCCTCTGTTAAGCGCTTTGCCCCCTCCCTTGTTCTGCTGCATACAGTTACGGATAAGGGCTGATATTCGCATATATATTTTAATACCAGCCCTGCTGTCTGCCCGCTTCCTATAAGCAATACCTTTTTCCCCCTTATGGAACACTGCCCGTTAAGCTCCTTGACTCCCACATATCCCACTGACAATGGAATTTCACTTATTTTATATAATGTCTTTATTTTCTTTGCGCAGGCAATGGCGTCTGTGACTACCCTGTTCATTTCTTTTTTGCTGTAGCCCATTGTTCTGGAAAATTCCATAGCCTCACGGACCTGTCCCAGTATCTGGTCTTCCCCAAGCACCATTGACTCTAAGCCTGCTGTCACTCTGAACAGATACTCTATAGCTTCTTTTTCAAAGCCCTGCTCAATGTACATATCAAGGATATTATTGCCGCAATCCTTATATATGTTATTCTGAGCCTTGTTCACACTACTGCACAAGCCTGCCTTTTTTTCAGGCAGCTCCCTTGAAAAAATCAGTTTAAAGCAGTCAGCCCCTATATTTTTCTGACTGTCCTTCTCATAGAAGTAAAATACCTCGCTTCTGTTGCAGGTGGAAAGTATCATGCTCTGATATATGCCCCGCTCATGCAAAAGCCCGAACATTTCCTCCTTTTTACTGTCCGTAAATGAAATCTTATCTCTTATATCCTGATTTGCTTTTCTGTAGTTTACTCCGCAATATCCAAACCTCACAGCTTTTTCCTCTTTTATTTTTTATTATTTTTTACTGCAAAATAATCCTTAAATACCTGACATGTTTTTTCTATATCCTCATCACTATGGGCGTCTGATACAAACATAGCCTCAAACTGTGACGGCGCCGCATATATTCCGTTTTCCAGGAGAAACTTAAAATATTCCGCATATGCCTCTGTGTCCGATGATACAGCGCTGTCATAATCTGTTACATGTCTGTCCGTAAAAAATATACTCATAAGTGAGCCTATCCTGTTTACCCTTATGGCTCCGCCTGCTGCCGCCTGCTCAAGCCTTTTAGTCTTTTCCTCCAGCCTTAAATATATGCTTTTGTCCTTCATAAGTATTTTTAATGTCTCTATACCTGCCGTTGTAGCTATAGGATTTCCCGATAATGTGCCTGCCTGATATACCTCTCCTACAGGCGATACCATATCCATTATTTCTTTTCTTCCCCCGTATGCTCCCACAGGCATACCTCCGCCTATTATCTTTCCAAGGGTGGTAATATCCGGCTTAACGCCGTAATACTCCTGAGCTCCTCCAAGGCCTAGCCTAAAGCCTGTGATAACCTCGTCAAATATAAGCAATGCGCCGTACCTGTCTGTTATATCCCTTAAAAAATTCAGGAAACCATCCTCAGGCAGAACAACTCCCATATTAGCCGCCACAGGCTCCACAATTACCGCCGCAATATCATTCTTATTCCTTATAAAAAGCTCCTCCACTGATTTTTTATCATTATACAGCGCCACAAGAGTATGCTTTGAAAAATCTGACGGCACTCCCTTACTGTCGGGAACTGATGTAGTAAGCGCGCCGGAGCCTGCCTTTACTAAAAGTCCGTCCGAATGTCCGTGATAACAGCCCTTAAACTTTATTATCTTTGTTCTTCCCGTAAAGCCTCTTGCCACACGAATTGCGCTCATTACCGCCTCTGTGCCTGAGCATACCAGCCTGCTTACCTCAACTGAAGGCATACACTCATATATAAGCTCTGATAAAATAATCTCCTTTTCTGTAGGCGCTCCATATGTAAGTCCAAGCTCTGCCGCCTCCTTTACCTTTTCAATAACCAAAGGATGGGCATGTCCCAGTATCCCCGCTCCCCATGAGCAGACGTAATCTATATATGTATTGTTATCCTCATCTGTTATATATGCGCCCCTTGCGCTTTTTATAAATCTTGGCGTAAGGCCCACCGAGCCAAACGCCCTTACAGGACTGTTTACTCCTCCCGGTATATGCTTTTTAGCCCGTTCAAAAAGCTCCTTTGATTTTGCATCCTTCATTTTAGACCTCTTTCTCTGCTAATACCCATACATATCGCAGACTTTCTCCCAATAATTCTCAACATACAAAGTAATTTTTCACTCTATCCATTTAGCCACGTCCAATGCGTGATACGTTATAATCATATCGGCTCCTGCCCTTTTTAGTCCTACCATATTTTCCATAACCATCTTTTTTTCATCTATCCAGCCCTGCATTGCGGCCGCCTTTACCATAGAATACTCGCCGCTGACATTATAGGCTGCTATGGGAACATTGAAATGTATGGAAATATCCTTTATTACATCCATATATCCAAGGGCCGGCTTAGCAATGACAATGTCGGCGCCCTCCGCCAAATCTGCCGCCACCTCTCTTAATGCCTCTCTTCCGTTTGCAATGTCCATCTGATATGTCTTTCTGTCGCCAAACTCCGGCGCTGAATGCGCCGCATCCCTAAAGGGAGAATAATAGCATGATGCAAATTTAGCGCTGTAGGACATAATAGGAATATCCGTAAAGCCCTCGCTGTCCAAGGCATCGCGTATAACCTTAACCCTTCCATCCATCATATCGCTTGGGGCAACTATATCGGCTCCTGCCCTTGCGTAGCTTACTGCTGTTCTTGCAAGATACGGCAGAGTTTCATCATTTAATATTATGCCGTTTTTTACAATTCCACAATGTCCGTGGGATGTATATTCACAGAGACACACATCTGCTATAACTGTTATATCGCTGTAGCTTTCCTTTATAAGCCTTATTGCCCTCTGGGTTATTCCGTTTTCATCATATGCTCCGCTTCCAAGTTCATCCTTGTGGACAGGTATTCCAAACAAAAGCACCGCTGATACTCCCGCCGCAGCTACCCTGTCCAGCTCCTGCGGCAGCCTGTCAATGGAATGCTGGCAAATACCCGGCATAGACGGTATTGGATTGCATATATTTTCTCCCTCTGTAACAAATATGGGATAAATAAGCTCGTCCCTTCTTACATGGTTTTCCCTTACCATTCTTCTTATATTTTCGGTTTTCCTAAGTCTTCTCATTCTGTCCATTTATTCTTCCTCACCATAAATTGTTTTTTACAAATCATTATTTATTCTTTTTATAATTTCCTCCACCTCATCCCCCTCCGGTATTCTTCCGGCTCTCATGCCCAATTCAAGTATCTCTTTGTATATGGCTTTTCTTATGCTTTCACTGCCGGTATGCTCCTTTACGTAAGGTCTTATGTTTCCCATAAATTCCGCCATATCTCCTATAAATCCCGTAAGAATATGTTTTCCCCTGTCTCGGAGATACTGTGTGATAACGGGACTGTTTCCTCCGCTTGAGTATGCCGCCACCACATCCTTTTCCCTGTGATATGACGGAAATATAAACGTGGAATCCTCAATGCTGTCCACTGCATTAACTGGTATATTAAGCTCCTTTGCCTTACATGCAATCTCATGGTTGACTCTCTTATTGTCCGTTGCAGCTACTATAAGCAGCTTACCCTTAAAGTCCTCATCATTAAGCTGTCTTTCATATATGTATATATTTCCTGTCTTTCGTGACATAAGCCTTATCTCCCCACATATATCAGGCGCTATAACATAAATTACTGCTCCAAAGTCCTTAAGCGCTCTAATCTTTTTTAATGCTACCCTGCCTCCTCCCACTATAAGACAGTCAGCCCCCTCTAAATTTATAAACATAGGAAAATATGCCATATTTCACCTCTTATTAGCATTTCATAAATTTTACTGCTAAATTTGTATCTTTTATATTTTATCATATGAAATGTGTATTGTTAATCCAAAATTTTAAAGTTTATAATGGATTAATAATGCATCTGTTCAATACATGATTTTTAAATTATTGATTTTTCATACCCCTTATGATAAACTTAAAAAAATTAATAATACGTTTTATCATTAGCATATACTTAAAAAAGGAGCATTATGGTATTATTTATAATTTGTTTTCTCACCGCTTTTTTGGCCTGCAGCATAGGCACAATCTGCGGCATGGGAGGCGGTATTATTATAAAACCGGTCCTTGACGCAACCGGTGTAATGTCAGTTTCCGCCATTACGTTTATGTCAGGCTGTACGGTGATAGCCATGACCTGCTGGAGCGTAGGAAAAACAATGGTAAAAAAGGAATCTGTCATAGATTTAAAAAACACTACATATTTAGCAATAGGCGCCGCCGTTGGCGGTCTTTTAGGCAAGCAGCTGTATAATATGGTAGCAAAGCTTTTTGCTGACGCTGATACGGCAGGAGGAGTTCAGGCTTTACTGCTTCTTATTGCCACTCTTGCTACCTTTATATATACCATAAACAAAAACAAAATAACTGCAAAAAAAATCACATCACCTGCTATAGCCATTATTATAGGCTTATTTTTGGGTATACTTGGTTCTTTTCTTGGAATAGGCGGAGGTCCCTTTAATGTAGCCGTTCTCTACTACTTCTTTTCTATGAATACAAAGACAGCTACACAAAACAGCCTGTATATAGTATTGTTTTCACAGGTTACAAGCACCTTGAAAACAGCCTGCTTTGACGCTATTCCCGCCTTTGATGTATTTGCGTTAATTGGCATGGTTATATTTGGTATAGCCGGCAGTGAGCTTGGCAGGCAAATAAACAGAAAAATTGATGACAAACAGGCTACTTACCTTTTTGAAGGCGCCATGCTTCTGATTATGTGCATCAATATATATAATGTTATTAAATTTTTTAACTAAAAACCTTTAACAATATTTTAGGAGGATAAAATGTTAGCAGAAAAAACAAAATATTATTACGGAGAACTTGACAAAAACTGTGCGGAGGCGCTTTTGCTTGCGGCAAATGAGGTTTATGGTTTAGATATAAGCGAAACAGACATAAATCTTTTTGCAGGCTTTGGCGGAGGAATGGGCTGTCAAAGTACATGCGGCGCCCTCTCAGGCGTTATGGGTATACTTAGCAAATTATATGGAGATAAACCAAAGGATGAATTCAGGGCAATCTGCGGAGAATTTGTATCTAAATTCCAGTCAAGGCTTGGCTCTATAAGCTGTGATGAATTATCAGCCAAATACAAGACAGAGGCTGACCGCTGTATAAAAGCCGTTGTTATGACGGCTGAAGTCCTTGAAGAATACATAAACAAACTTGAGGGTAAGACTTCCGCTCCTGCAGGCGAAGGCTGTACTCTTTCTGCCGATGATATAAAAAGAGTAAAGGGACTTGGTTTCCTCCAGCATAAGGGTACAAATAAATTTAACGGTCGTATCATCACAAGAAACGGTCGTATTACTGATAAAGAATGCGCCGTTATAGCCGAGGCTGCAAAGCTTTACGGCGACGGACATATGATGTTTACCACACGTCTTACCGTTGAAGTATCGGGAATTGACTATGACAATATAGATGCTTTCAGAGCATTTCTTGCAAAGGCTGGTCTTGAAACAGGCGGCACCGGAAGCAAGGTCCGTCCCGTGGTTTCCTGCAAGGGTACTACATGCCAGTATGGCTTATACGATACATATGAATTAAGTGAAGCAGCCCACGAAATGTTTTTCCATGGCTACAGCAGCGTAGCTCTTCCTCACAAATTTAAAATTGCATTTGGCGGCTGTCCAAACAACTGCGTAAAGCCTAACCTTAACGATATTGGTATAATAGGCGCCAGAGTTCCGGGCTACGATGACAGTAAATGCCGGGGCTGTAAGGTATGCCAGATAGAAAAGGCTTGTCCTATAGGCGCCGCAAGGCTTACAGACGGAAAGCTTGTCATTGATGAAACTGCATGTAACAACTGCGGCCGATGTATAGCCAAGTGTCCTTTCCATTGCTCCGACGACGGCGCATACGGCTGGAAAATTTATATTGGCGGACGCTGGGGGAAAAAGGTTGCAGAAGGAAAGATGCTTAGAAAGGTGTTTGCCTCTAAGCAGGAAGTTCTTGATACAATAGAAAAAGCTATCCTTTTATTCCGCTCTGAGGGTAAATCAGGCGAAAGATTTGCTGATACCATTAACAGGATTGGCTTTGAGAAGGCTGAGGCTATGCTGCTTAGTGACGAGCTTCTTAAACGTAAGAAGGAAATACTTGGAATAAATGTAGTTGGGGGAGCTACCTGCTAAAGGTATTGGATAGGATTGATTTGTGCAGGTTTGAAAAATCTAAGAAGGGAAGTAATTAGTTGTATAAATTTTAATTTGTACGTTAAAAATATGTTTTTCCTCACATGAAGTCCGGGTATGTCCCATTAAAAGGCTCTAGGAAGCGGAATGGGGAGGGCTTAAGGGGAGGCAGGCAGCTAAATATAATTTTTT
>ERZ777305.1520-NODE-1520-length-26448-cov-3.110257_pt1 | contig 26448 bp, 26 predicted proteins | sample MGYA00374965_ERZ777305 | MGnify/ENA primary metagenome ERZ777305 (study PRJEB29328, sample SAMD00013331) | mouse gut metagenome | study: EMG produced TPA metagenomics assembly of the Metagenome analysis of fecal microbiota from mouse which was promoted... | reverse complement strand
TTCGGCCGGAAATCCTTCTCAGAGGGGGCAGTGAGAGGGACGAAGCGGAACTAAAAATGGAGGAGATTGTTATGACATTTTTTCAGGCATTTTTATGCGGCGTCATTTACTGGATCGGTAACTGTTCGTTTGCAAGAGCCTACTTTGTGTTCAGTAAACCTTTGGTAGCAGGCTTTCTGGTAGGCCTGGTCTTTGGAAATCCGCTGGAAGGCGCAATGATCGGCGCCCAGATCAACATGATTTATCTGGGATGGATCGGAGCCGGCGGCGCTTCCCCGGCAGACCCCTGCGCGGCAGGCGTTCTGAGTACGGCTTTTGTTCTGGCAACGGGCCTTGACATGGATGCGGCTCTGGTACTTGCGGTTCCCGTAGGCCTGGTTGCCATCGCTCTTTACACCATGCTCATGACAGTGATGTCTGCATGCGGCCATCTGTGCCAGAAATTTATCGATGACGGTAAGATTGGCAGCCTTTGGATTCCCGTATGGCTGCTGCCTCTGGTTATTACATTTATCGGCTACGGAATTCCCTGTATGCTGTGCGCGTATTTCGGAGCGGATCTGGTATACGCCCTGGCGGACGTACTCATGGGCAAAGCCCTGACGGTAGTATCCCTGATTGGCGGTATGCTCCCGGCAGTAGGTATTGCTATTAACCTTTCCTTTATCTTCAAGGGAGAAGCCCGGATCTGGCTGCTGGTAGGCTTTATCGCCGCCGCATACCTGGAGCTTGGTCTTATCCCCATTGCACTCATTGGCTTTGTAGGCGCGGTTATTTATTTCTACCGCAATAAAACGGAGGTGGCATAATGGCTGAATTGGTAAAGGTTTCGCAGAAAGCGCAAAAGAGATCGATTGTAAACTGGTTTTTGTCCTGTGCAGTAGGCGGAAACTACGAGTTCATGCACGGCATGGGATTTATGTATTCCATGGTGCCTGTTGTGAAAGAACTGTATCCCTCGGATGTAGAAAAACAGAAAGCAGTTCTGACCCGCCATCTGACATTTATCAATACGGAGCCTGAGGTAGGTACGGTGATCCACGGCGTGACCATTGCCATGGAAGAGCAGGTTGCTGCGGGAGCCGACTGCGACGCAGATCAGATCGTAGGTCTGAAGTCTGCTCTTATGGGCCCTCTGGCCGGTATCGGTGATTCCCTGATTCAGGGTATTATCATTCCCATTCTGCTGGCTCTGTGTATTGACCTGACCAACAACGGCCTGGTGCTTGGTCCTGTGATTTATGCAGTATTGATGTATGCCATTATGATCGGCTGCATGTGGCTTTGCTTTAAGGTCGGCTACAACAAGGGCGGCGATGCCATTGTGGACGTGATGGCAGCCGGAACCTTAGATAAGATTATGAATGCAGCCGGTATTGTGGGCTGCTGCGTAATGGGCGGCTTGATTGTAAACTATGTAAATCTTCAGTGCGCCCTGAATTTTACCATCAGCGGAACGGAATTCAATATCCAGACAGCACTGTTTGACGCAATCTGTCCCAAACTCCTGCCGCTGCTCTTGACGCTGGGATGCGTACAGGCACTGCGCAAAGGAAAGAAATCCCTTCATATTATTCTGGTTATGATTGTGGCCGGCATTCTGTTCGGCCTGCTGGGAATTTTCAGTGCTTAACTGCGTGACAGGGTTTACAAAGTGATGGAAAGAGGTGGCTGCAGGCAGGCATACAGCCGCCTCTTTCGCTACAGGAAGCCGGAAAGGAGGCGTTTTTATGGGGGTTCTGTATAAATTGGGGCAGATGCTTAAGGCTCATCCAGATATATATCTGCCGGCGGCAAATCTTTTGGAGCGGTTTGATCCGGTAGACGGGAAAGAGCTGGAAGAGAGCGGCGAGGCAATGCTGTCCTTTCTCCGTGAGCACTGCATCCGGGGAAATGCCAGGAAATTCCGGCTCTTCCTTGACGACAGAGAGGTATACCGGATTGGCCTGGATGCCCAGTGCGGGATTCTGTGTCCGCCGGGCTTCCACAAGCTGTATGTGAAGCTGGACGGGCTGACCAGTCCGGTGGTAAATGTAAAGGCAGAGGCCGGCCGGCGGTATTATTTTTCGATTGCCTGTACCATGGAGGCCGGTATGATACTGCATCCCTTAACGGACAGTCCCTAGGACTGTCATACGGGGTACCCGAAGGGGACAGAATAGAGGAGGAAAAGCAGTGAATCTTCGTTCGGAAAATGAGTGCTGGAGCATTCCGGCTGACGATATGGAAGCCTCTGCGCTGACAGAGGAGGGAATGCTTCAGCTGGAGGCGGATTTTTCGCAGGTCAAGATTGTAAAATACATTCAGGATATGGAATATGCAGACGTGGACGGGACTTCCCTGAAACTGCAGCTTTTGCTTCCTTCGGTGGGAAGCGGAGAGGAGAAGCGGCCTTTGATCTTGTTTATCCGCGGATCCGCGTGGCAGAAACAGAGTGTGACGCCGGGAATTCCCCAGCTGGTGGAGATGGCCCGGCGCGGGTTTATCGTTGCCAGTGCAGAGTACCGTCCGGCGCCGGGCCATCATTTTCCGGTGCAGTCGGATGACGGATGGAGGGCTTTGCGGTTCCTGGCGGAACATGCGGAGGATATGGGCTGGGATACCTCCAAAACCGCTGTCTGGGGCAGCTCTTCCGGGGCGCACACGGTGCTGTTGATGGGGCTGATGCCGCAGTACCGCCGGGAAACCGTAAAGATCCGGGCAGCGGTGGATTATTACGGCCCCTCCTATCTTCCGGCTATGATTGATTACCATTCCGGCTCCACTCAGCATCTGGATGAGCTCTTGGGCGTGCCCGTCAAAGAGAACCTGGATTTGGCAGAAAAGGCAAGCCCCACATCCTACCTGGACGGGCCGGACACGCCTGCGGTGCTGATCCTTCACGGAGACAAGGATAAAAGCTGCAGCTTTGAGCAGAGTGTAATCCTGTACCGGGAGATGAAAAAGGCGGGAAAAGATGTTGTGATGTACCGCATGCACAATGCCGCTCACGGCGGCGCTCCCTTCTGGACAGCGGAAGTTATGGACCTTGTGGAAGGGTTCCTGCGGGAAAAGCTGGATTGGCAGAAAAATTGAGGACGGACGAATGGGAAAAGAAAAAGGCTGGATGCGAAAAAAGCAGGGTGTGCTGGGATGGCAGTATGAAATGATTTATCTGGGCGGGGATCCCTGCAATCCGGAACAGGCAGTCGTCCATGTCAGGACCCTGGAGAAAGCCATTGTCATTCGTTCCGCAGACGGGGACGAAGCGTCCTTTTGCTCCGTGATGATTCCCTATGCCAGCGTGATCGGCCTCGAGCTTTTGGATGAGGAGACAGGCCGCCGGCTTGCCATAGGAGAAAAGGGATCCATCCGGGATGTTTTCGGGCAGGTGCTCCTTTCGTACAACGACAATGGGACGGTATGTACCCTTAAGCTTCGGATGTCTATGGCAGCGGATATTTACCAGAATTCAAAATTGTGCAGAAATATGCAGGAATATGTGGCAGCGAAATGGAAGAAGACAAATTAGGTGGCAAAGAGAGGTGGCAGCAGATGATTACAGTGATTTTAGTCTCCCACGGCGGTATGGCAAAGGGGATGGTAGAGAGTACCACAATGCTCATCGGGGAGCAGCCGGATTTGGCTTTCATTACTTTTGAGCCGGAAGACGGAGTGGAAGATCTGACGGCAAAGGTGGAGGAGAAGCTCAAAGAAGCTTTGGCCGGCGGCGAGGCGATTGTTATGACGGACATACCCAACGGCACGCCGTTTAACTGCGTAAGCCGTCTGATGGAACATTACAGGTTCCGTCATTTGACGGGAATGAACCTTCCCATGGTGGTAGATGTGGTAAGCCAGCTGGGGGAGGATGCCAGTGCGGAGCAGCTTTGCGAGGGAACCCTTAAACCTTCCAGGGAAGCAATAATCGATGTAAATGCCTGGATGAAGGAGCTTGGAATTTTAGAGTAGGCGGGAGGAAGCATGATGAACAATTTTTTTGATTCTCAGAAAACAAATGTAATTTTTGGAAAAGATACGCATAAATCTGTGGGGGAGGAGATTAAGAAATACGGCAGCAAATGCCTGATTGTGCATGACAGCGGGGACTACCTGAAAAATATCCTCTCGGATATCCGGGCATCCCTGGATGAGAACGGCATATCCTACTATGAGATGGGGGATGTGAAGCCCAACCCGAAGCTTAGCTACTGCACGGAGGGGATTCAAACCGTGAAGGAAAAGCCGGTAGATTTCATTCTTGCAGTGGGCGGCGGTTCCGTTATGGACACGGCAAAGTTTATCGCCGTTCAGGCGAATATGGAGGAGAGCCTGTTTGTGAACCGGGATATCTTCACGCCCTATCCGGTGATTCCCCACGGCGTGGTGTCCACCCTGGGGGGTACAGGAAGCGAGCAGTCCCTGTGTGCCATGGTGGTGGATGACAGCTTAGAGGTTCCCGAGAAGGTAGGGCTTTATAACCTGGGATTTTTCTTTGACTTTGCCATTATCAATCCGGAATTTGCGTACACCCTGCCGCCCAAGATGACAGCCTGCGGAGCTATGGATATTATTTCCCACTGCTGGGAAGTGTATTTTGCACCCATCAACGGGAATGAGATCATGGAAGGATACTTCGAGGGGATTGTAAAGGCAGTGCTGAAAGAGGGCTTGAAGGCGATTGAAAATCCCACCGACTACAACGCCCGCGCGAACCTGAACCTGGCGGCCATTATGGCCATGTCTAATACCAAGCCTGCGGCAGGCGAGATGGGAGACTGGGTCTGCCACCACATGGAAAATCCGGTCACCGTCACCTTTAAACGCACCCACGGCGAGATTCTCTCTATTATTACGGATGCCTGGGTAAAATATGCCTGGAAGAAAAACCCGCCGAAATTTGTCCGCTGGGCGGTAAACTGCATGGGCGCTCATCTGTATGACAGCCAGGAGGATACGGTGATGGAGGGACTCCGCAATCTGGAAGACTGGCAGAAGCGCATGGGCCTTCCCACCCGACTGAGTGATATCGGGATTCAGGCGGAGGATTGCGGGAAATGCGCGGAAAATGCCATGAAGATTTCCGGTACGGGGAAGGCCGGGGCTTATTCGGCCTTTGACGCGGATATGGTTATGGATGTATACAGACTGGCCCAGTAAGACGGAAAGCGGAGGCGTGTCATGAGCTTTTCAGGAATGTACAACACCCAGGGCATGCTGTTTCTGGTCATGCTCCTGGGCCTCCTGCTGCGGAAAATCCATATAATCACCAATGAGGGGGAGAAGGTTCTCACGGACTTGGTTCTTTTTGTGACTCTGCCCTGCAGCATTCTCAAATCGTTCCAGATAGAACTGACAGAGGAGCTCCTTGAGACCTGCGGAAAGATTTTTCTGATAACGATCCTGATTCTGCTTATTTCCTTCCTTGCAGGAAAGGCTGCCTTTTGCTTTCTGCCGGTTCCGGAGCGCCGGATTATGGAATATGCGTCGGTTGTCTCCAATGCGGGAATTCTGGGCAATCCGGTGGCGGAGGGGATCTTCGGCAGCCTGGGACTGATGTACGCTTCTGTTTATGCGGTTCCTGTCCGGCTCTATATGTGGTCTTTCGGACTCATGTGTTTTACAAAGGTGCCGGACGGAAAAGCTTTTTTCAAGAAAACCTGTACCCACCCGTGCATTATTGCCGCGGTTTTGGGGCTTGTGCTTCTGTTTTTTCCTATTAAAATCCCGGAAATGCTGTCTATGACCATTCGGAATGCGGCGGGTGCCAATACATTTCTGTCCATGGTCCTTGTAGGTACGATCCTGGCATCCGTTCCCTTAAGCAGCATAGGGGACAAAAAAGCCTTCTATTATTCGGCTGTCCGTCTGCTGCTGCTCCCTCTCTTTGCACTGCTTCTATGCAGGGCGGCAGGCTGCGGCGGGACGGCACAGGGGGTGATTGTCACCCTCACCGGAATGCCTGCCGGAAGCACCACGGCGGTGCTGGCGGAGAAATATGGCTGTGATGCGGTACTGGCCACCAAGTGCGTGGTGCTGTCTACGGTGTTTTCTATGATTACCATTCCCCTGTGGTGCCTGCTGCTGGCTTAGGGGTTTCTTTTCCGTTATAACGCTATTTCCCTGCCGCAGTGCGTAAGCTTGGAAGGTTCTTTCAGCAATGATTTTCTCTATCATATTCAAATTATGATTGAGCAATTTGTCTTTGTAAAAGTATTGTTCTTTTACGGTCCCTGACGTATAATAGTTGCAATAAGGAGAGAGGACTATGAATTTGAATTGGGACAATATGAAGAAATTGATGCTGCTGATTACTTTTACGGTTTTGATGCTGGTGGGCGTGCAGAGGCTGGATGTGGTGCTGGGAGCCGTGGGCTTTCTGTGGAATATCTGCTGGCCCTTTGCCTTGGGCAGCGCCATGGCCTTTGTCTTAAATGTACCTATGACGGCGCTGGAGAAACGGCTGTTTCCCAAGAAGGATATGCCGGGACACAAACTGCAGGGGAAGCTTGCCCGTCCTTTAAGCCTTGTAGGCGCGCTGGTTTTGGTGTGCGGCGTCATCAGCCTGGTGATTTTTGTGGTGGTGCCGGAACTGAGTGCGACGATTGCCACTTTGGGAAGCACGGTGGAAGCTTTTCTGCCGAAAGCCCAGGTGTGGCTGGAAGATATCTTTAACAATAACCCGCAGATTACGGCCTGGATAGAGAGCGTTGAACTGAACTGGGAGAAAATGATTGAAACAGGGCTTGCTTTTTTCCGCAGCGGAGCAGGGAATGTCCTTTCTTCCACCGTAAGCGTGGCCAAAACCATTATCAGCGCCGTAACTACCTTTTTTATTGCCTTTGTATTTTCCTGCTATATCCTGCTTCAGAAGGAGAAGCTGGGCAGCCAGGCAGAAAAGCTTTTGCAGGCGGTTTTGCCTTCCAGACAGGTAGAATACATTCTGCATGTATGCGCTTTGAGCCACCGCACCTTTTCCAGCTTTATCACAGGCCAGTGCCTGGAGGCCGTAATTCTGGGCGTCATGTTTTTCGTGTCCATGAGCCTTTTAAAGTTTCCCTATGCCCTTTTGGTGGGAATTCTGGTGGCATTCACAGCCTTGATTCCTGTATTCGGCGCATTTATCGGCTGTGTGGTGGGAGCGTTTTTAATTCTGATGGTAAATCCCATGCAGGCCATCGGTTTCATCGCCCTGTTTCTTGTTCTTCAGCAGGTGGAAGGAAATCTTATTTATCCCCATGTGGTGGGAAATTCCGTGGGGCTGCCCTCTATCTGGGTACTGGCGGCCGTGACCGTAGGCGGCAGCCTTATGGGAATCATGGGGATGCTGGTCTTTATTCCGCTGGCCTCTGTGGTTTACGCGTTAATCCGCGAGTGGGTATACCGGAGGCTGGAGCAAAGATAATGAAATCGGCTCCGGTGAAAATACCGTTGTCGCAGGCCGCATTCTTTCTGTTGAAGGTGCCCCGATCCACCAGGTGTTGAGCCCCAGGGTCTGGGCATAAAGCATCAGATCCGCACTGGAATACCCAAGCTTCACAGCAAGTCCGTATATTTGCGGACGGTATGTCTTGCCTGCATGGCTTCTTTTAAGGTCATAATGTTTCCTCCCTTCTGCTTTTTGGTTCTTTATTTTTCCTATAATTATAGACTATTCGGGGCCGGAGCGTACCCGAAGTTTTACATAAAACTCTTGCCTGCGGGGGTTTTCTTTTTATGATAAATGTGGTACACTACCTTGTATTGGGAAAGGGTATAAAAATCCCGAAAAACAACAAGAAAGAAGGATTTCCGTGAGAGAAGTAAAACCGGGAGAGTATTACTGGCATTTTAAAGACAGACTGTACCAGGTGATGGCTGTAGCGAGACATGCCGGGACGGATGAGAAAATGGTGGTGTACCAGGCCATGTACGGAGACGAGGAGATCTGGGTCCGCCCCTACAGCGAGTTTGTGGGAGAGGTAGACCGGGAGAAATACCCGGACGCGGTACAAAAGTACCGGTTTGAGAAAGAGGAACCGCCTTCAGAGGCCAATCCCATGCTGCTGCGGTTTCTGGATGCCAGAACCATGAGGGATAAACTGGAGCTGTTCCAGGCCTGGCAGGGCTATGAGGATGAAAATCTTATGGAGAGCATAGCGGCTTCTCTGGACATCGGGCTGTCTTCGGGCAGCGCACAGGATAAATACCGTCAGATTCTGAACTGTCTGAAAACCATGGAACATTTTGAGGTGGATCGGTTCCGGTAGGGTTTTGAGGGGAGAAAGACATGAATATCGTAATTATCGGGGACGGAAAGGTGGGCCATAAGCTGGCGAAACAGCTGTCGGATGAAAAATACAATGTAGCTCTGATCGATCAGAGTGAGAGGAAGCTGCGTGATGCAGTCAATGAGCTGGATGTCTCCTGCGTGGTGGGGGACGGTGCAAACGCAGAGGTGCAGAAAGAGGCGGATGTGCCGGGTGCGGATCTGGTGATTGCCTGCGCCTCCACGGACGAGCTGAATATGCTCTGCTGTCTTCTGGCCAAGCGTCTGGGAGCCAAGCAGACCATTGCCCGGGTGCGCAATCCCGTATATTACCAGCAGATGCACCTGTTTAAAGAGGATTTGAAACTGAGTATGGCGGTCAATCCGGAGCTGGTTCTGGCCGGGGAGATTTCCAGGGTGCTGATTTTCCCCTCCGCCGCCAAGATTGAGACCTTTGCCAAGGGACGAGTGGAGCTGGTGGAGGTGACCATCGGGGATCAGAGTCCTATGGACGGCATTTCCCTGATGGAGCTTTACCGGAAATACCAGATCAAAATGCTGATCTGTGCGGTGCAGAGGGGCAGCGATGTGTATATCCCCGACGGCAGCTTTGTAACCCGGCGGGGGGATAAAATTAACATTGCCGCTTCCCACAAGGAGATTGAGAAATTTTTTAAATTTGTGGGAGCCAAACGGAACAAAGTCCGTACGGTGCTGATCTGCGGCGGAGGCCGTGTGGCCTATTATCTCTCCAAACAGCTTTTATCCCTGGGAATGCAGGTGAAGATCATTGAGCAGAGTAAGGAGCGCTGCATGGAGCTCTGCGATCTGCTGCCGAAAGCTACAATTATCCACGGAAATGCCACGGATCACGAGCTTTTGGAGGAAGAGGGCATCGGAAACGCGGATGCTTTCGTGTGCCTGACAGGGATTGACGAAGAAAATATCATTATGTCCATGTATGCCAAGACCAAAAACGTGTCCAAAATTATTACAAAGGTCAATGAAGACGCGCTGCAGCATCTGGTGGATGAGCTGGGAATAGAAAGTACGGTTTCTGCAAAAAATGTGACTACCAATGTGATTATGAGCTATGTGCGCGCTATGAAAAATTCTATGGGCAGCGCCAATGTGGAGACGGTGTACCAGCTGATCAACGGACGGATTGAGGCGCTGGAGTTCCTGATCCGGGAGGCTACCAACTATACAGGGATTCCCTTGAAGGATCTGACCATCCGGGAAAATCATCTGGTGGCCTGCATTGTGCGCAAAAGACAGATTATTATTCCGGGAGGAAATGATACCCTGGAAGTGGGCGACAGCGTGCTGGTAGTCAGTATGAGCCAGGGGCTGGAGGATTTAAAGGAAATACTGCGTTAGCTGAGGATGGACTGATATGAATTACAGTATGATACGATTTATCCTGGGGAAAATGCTTCTGATCGAAGGCGTTCTCTTGCTGCTGCCGGCCATAGTCTCCCTGATTTACCAGGAGAGAAGCGGCATCTGGTTTGCTGCGGTGTTCGTGCTTTTACTTGCCACTTCCCTGGTTTTGGGAAGAAAGCCCAAGGATATGGCCATCTATGCAAAGGAAGGCTTTATTGTGGTGGCTCTGGCGTGGATCTTCTGGTCTGCTTTCGGAGCCCTGCCTTTTGTCCTGTCCGGTTCCATTCCCCATTTTGTGGATGCTTTTTTTGAGACCGTATCGGGGTTTACCACTACGGGTTCTACGATCCTGACGGATATTGAGGCCCTGCCCAAAGGCGTAAATTTCTGGCGCTGCCTGACTCACTGGGTAGGCGGTATGGGAGTGCTGGTTTTTGTGATGGCTGTGGTTCCTTTAAGCGGCAAGGGCTCCATGTTCCTGATGCGGGCGGAAATGCCCGGGCCTACCTGCGATAAGCTGGTGCCTAAGGCCCGGTCCACGGCGAAGATTCTGTACTGCATGTATCTGGCGCTGTCGGCGGTGGAAGTTATTTTGCTTCTGTTCGGAGGAATGGATTTGTACAATGCGGTGATTCACACCTTCAGTACGGCAGGAACCGGCGGCTTTTCCAGCATGAACGCCAGTGTGGCGGCCTTTGACAGCGCCTACATTGACGGCGTGATTACGGTATTTATGCTGTTGTTCGGCGTTAACTTTAACCTGTATTTCCTTCTGCTTTTGAAAAACTTTAAATTTGTGATTAAGAACGAGGAGCTGCGGGCCTATCTGGGGGTTGTAGCCGGGGCTGTCATCCTGATCACCATCAATATCCTGCATATTTACGGTTCGCCTCTGCGGGCTTTCCGCTATGCGTCCTTCCAGGTGTCTTCGGTGATTACGACGACAGGCTTTGTCACAGCCAATTACGAGCTGTGGCCGGAGTTTTCCAAGGGGATTCTTCTGCTGCTGATGATCATCGGCGCCTGCGCCGGATCCACAGGCGGCGGTATGAAAGTGTCCCGGATACTAATCCTGGCCAAAACCATCGGAAAAGAGATCCGGCAGATTCTCCACCCCAAATCGGTGAATGTGGTTAAGCTGGACGGAAAGCGGGTCAGCGACGAGAGCACCCACGGGGTCTATGTGTATGTGATCTGCTATCTGGTAATTCTCGCAGGCTCTATTCTGCTGGTAACGGTGGATAATTTTGACTTTACAACGAATTTTACTGCGGTTCTCACCACCCTGAATAACGTAGGGCCGGGACTTTCCAAGGTGGGACCCGTGGAGAACTTTTCGCAGTTTTCCTATTTCTCCAAGGTAATCCTGAGTATGGATATGCTGGTGGGCCGCCTGGAGATTCTTCCCATGCTGATGCTGTTCGCGCCGCAGGTTTGGAGGAAAAAGTTCTAGGGAAACAGCACAGCATATTTAGGAGTACGGCAATGACAAATGAAAATAAATTAACGGCAGCGGAAACCAAAGCATTTTACCGTATGGCTGTAGCCCTTGTCATTCCCATGGCGCTGCAGAATCTGATCAATGTGGGTGTGACCACTGCCGATGTAGTGATGCTGGGCAAGGTGGGGGAGACTGCCCTGTCGGGGGCATCTCTGGCCGGTCAGGTGCAGTTTATTATGAACCTGATTTTTTTCGGGCTTACATCGGGAGCTTCTGTGCTGACGGCCCAGTATTGGGGAAAGCGGGATGTGCGCACCATTGAGCGGGTATTCGGTATTTCCCTTTGCTTTGCCATGGTGCTGGGACTGGTGTTTCTGCTGGCTGCGCAGCTTGCGCCCCGCCAGCTGATGAAGGTATTTACGGAAGAGGAACCGGTGATTGAGGCAGGAATTTCCTATCTGCGCATTGTGTCCTGGTCGTATCTTCCGGTGGCTTTTACCATGATTTATCTCAATCTGATGCGGAGCGTGGAACGGGTGGTGGTAGCCACCTGGACTTATTTTATTTCCCTGGTGGTCAATATCATCGGGAATGCCCTGCTGATTTTCGGCTTGCTTGGTTTTCCGGCTCTGGGCGTGCGGGGGGCCGCCTATGCTACCCTGTTCGCCCGGATTGTGGAATTGGTGATTGTGATAGTTTACATAAACTGGAAAGGCAATCCGGTTTCCCTGCACCTTAAGGATTTTATCCGGTTTGACAAGCTGCTTTTGCGGGATTTCCTGATTTTTTCGGCCCCGGTGGTTGCCAATGAGCTTATGTGGGGAATGGGAATGTCGGCTAACGCTGCCATCATCGGCCATCTGGGAAGCGCGGCTGTAGCTGCCAATTCAGTGGCCCAGGTGTCCCGCCAGCTGATTATGGTAGTTGGGTTCGGCCTCTCGGCGGCTACCTCTATCATGATCGGAAAGGCCATCGGAGAGCAGAAGCTAAGGGTTGCGGAAGCCTATGCCCGGAAGTTTGTGTGGCTCAGCGTAGGCATTACACTTGCTGCTGCGCTGGCGCTGTTTTTCTGCCGGGGCTTTATAGCAGACAGTATGACCATCTCGGATCAGGCCAAGGAGTATCTGCGGTTCATGCTGTTTGTGGTCTGTTACTATGCAGTGTTCCAGTCCTACAATACCACCATGGTAGTAGGCGTGTTCCGGGCCGGAGGAGATACCCGGATCGGATTTTTCGTGGATGTAATTGGAATGTGGTGCTTTTCTATTGCCCTGGGCTTTGTGACAGCCTTCTGGCTGCACTGGAGCGTGAAGGCCGTCTTCGTGGTGCTGCTCTCCGACGAGATAGTAAAGATACCCATCACCACCTGGCGCTACCAAAAGAAGCTGTGGCTGAAAAACATTACGAGAGAACTGGAATAAAAACAGCAGAAAAGGGAACCTGGTAGGATATCTGCGGAACTGGAATAAAACTTAGAATAGGAGATTGATAGTATGTCAGAAAAAGCATGCAACAACAGTAACTGCGGCAAATCCAGCTGCGAGGGCTGCCCAAGCAGCCAGAAGCCTGCAAGCTTTCAGGTGGATGCCAACAAGGACAGCTGTATCCGCCGGGTCATCGGCATCGTCAGCGGCAAAGGCGGCGTGGGAAAATCCCTGGTGACGGCATCTCTTGCCAATCGGCTGGCGGAGAAAGGCTATAAGGTGGGAATCCTGGATGCGGATATCACCGGACCCTCCATTCCCAAAATGTATGGGGTACACGGGCCGGCTCAGGGCAGCGATGAAGGGATCGAGCCCTGCTATACCAAGAACGGCATTGCCCTTATGTCCATGAACCTTCTGCTTCCCGACGAGGGGACGCCGGTGATCTGGAGAGGGCCCGTCATTGCCAATGTGGTGAAGCAGTTCTGGTCGGATGTAATATGGGGAGATCTGGATTACCTGCTGGTAGATATGCCGCCGGGAACCGGCGACGTGCCTTTGACCGTATTCCAGTCTCTTCCGGTAAATGAGATTGTGGTCGTTACTTCACCTCAGGATCTGGTGCAGCTGATTGTGAAGAAAGCCTTAAGCATGGCGGAGCAGATGCACATTCCGGTGAAAGGAATTGTGGAGAATTATTCCTATTTTAAATGCCCGGACTGCGGGAAAGAGATCCGGATTTTCGGGGAGAGCCATGTGGACGAGGCGGCGGAGGCACTGAACCTGAAAGTGCTGGGAAAAGTTCCCGTGGATCCGGCTTATGCCGAAGCGGCGGATAAGGGAGAATTCCACACAGTAAAGAATCCGTACTTGGAAGTAGAGTTTGAATAATGATGGGTCCAGGAAACCTTTTCAAGAGGTATTCCTGGACTTTTTGGTGTGCAGATTAGGGAATATTGCGGGAAATAAATATTTTTTAATTCCCATTGTCAAAGTGTGCAATGTGTTGTATAGTAGTAAAGAAAAAAATTTGCACAAGGGAGGAATGTGTTTTTATGGAAAAGACTACAAGTCAAAAACTGATACTAGGGATTCAGCATGTGCTGGCCATGTTCGGAGCCACGGTACTGGTGCCGGCGCTTACAGGCTTAAATACTTCGATCACACTTTTCTGTGCAGGTATCGGAACTCTTTTATTCCATTGGATTACAAAGAGGAAAGTACCTGTTTTTTTAGGCTCAAGTTTCGCCTTTATCGGAGGAATCTGCGCCATTATGGGGGATTCCCGCATGGGTGATCCCGATTATCTGGAGCGCCTGGCTGCAGTCAAGGGCGCCCTGATCATTGCCGGCCTGGTGTATGCAGTGTTTGCGGGGCTCATTAAGCTGGTGGGCTATGAGAAGGTGAATAAGCTTCTGCCTCCCATTGTAACGGGCCCCATTATTATCGTTATCGGCCTGCGTCTTTCCGGATCTGCCATAAGCTCCGCCTTCTACTGGAACGGAGAATTCAATCTCAAGGCCGTTCTGGTGACGGTGATGGTACTGGCTACGGTTATCTGCATCTCTGTGTTTGCCAAGGGCATTTATAATCTGATGCCTATTCTTTTTGCCATTATTGTAGGATATCTGGTGTGCATTCCTATGGGATTTATCGATATGACCCCCATGAAGGAGGCCCACGCCCTTTCCTTCCTGGATCAAAATATACTGGATCAGGTACTTTGTCTTCCCGTATTTCAGGCGGATGCGGTTCTGGCCATTGCGCCTATCGCTCTGGTAACACTCATTGAACATGTGGGGGATATTACCACCAACAGCGCCGTTGTGGGCAAGAATTTTATGGTAGACCCCGGCATCCACCGCACCATTCTGGGCGACGGCGTGGCTACTGCCGTGGCAGGTCTCCTGGGAGGCCCGGCCAATACCACCTACGGGGAAAATACAGGTGTCTTGGCTGTGACAAAGAACTACGATCCTTCCGTGATCCGGATTGCGGCAGTGTTTGCCATTATCCTGGGACTGTTCGGAAAGGTAGGCGGCATTATCACCAGCATTCCCGGTCCTGTGACGGGGGGCATCAGCATTGTTCTCTACGGTATGATATCTTCTGTGGGCGTGCGGATTCTCATCAATTCCCGCCTGAATTTCGGCAACAGCCGGAATTTAATGATTGCAGCGCTGATCTTCGTGCTGGGTATCGGCTGCGACAGCATTCCGGTGGCCGGAACCGTGACCATTTCCGGTCTTGCACTGGCTGCGGTTGTGGGCATGATTCTGGCGGCCGTGCTGCCGGTAGGCGAGGACGATATTGCGGAGTAGAGACAAATAAAATCTGACAGAAAAGAGACAGTGGGAAACGCCTTGGGATCTTGGCAGCTCCCGCTGTTTTTTTGTTGACTTTCCGCAAAAAACTGTATAAACTGTACTTATTAAATAAGTACAGACGGGAAAAACACATACGGAGAGGAAGACATGGAAATTCTTATAAGCAACAGCAGCGATAAACCTATCTATGAACAAATCTGCATACAGGTGAAAAGCCTTATCATGGACGGAACCCTGTCTGCCGGCGAGATGCTGCCTTCTATGCGGGCGCTGGCGAAAGATCTGCATATCAGCGTGATTACGGTTCAAAGGGCGTATGAAGATTTGACGAGGGACGGATTTATAGAAACCGTGTCGGGAAAGGGCTGCTTTGTGGCGCCCCAAAATAAAGAGTGGATTCAGGAGGAGCAGCTGCGCATAGCGGAAGGATTCCTGGAGAAAGCGGCCCAAATCGGCCGAGCCCACGGTATCGCCTATGAGCGGATGGCAAATATCCTGAAATTATTTTTTGAAGAATAGGAGCTGGTATGATGGAAAAGAGCAGCATTACGGTAAAAAATTTATACAAAAAATTTGACGGCTTTACATTGGATCATATTTCCTTTCAAGTTCCCCGGGGGCGCATTGTAGGCTTTATCGGGGAGAACGGTGCCGGAAAAAGCACAACCATCAAGCTAATCCTGGATCAGCTTAAGCGGGACGGGGGCGAAATACAAATATTAGGCGGGCCAAACGGCTCCTGCCAGCAGAAAGAAACGATGGGCGTTGTCTTTGACGAGTGTAAATTCCATCCTGTCCTGAATGCGAAAGACGTGGGACGCATTCTTTCCGGTTCCTACAGGACCTGGGATTGGAATTTGTTTACTCAATATACAAAGCGTTTTGCCATTCCTCTGAATAAGCCCATCAGCCAGTTTTCCAAAGGGATGAAAATGAAGCTTTCGATTCTCTGCGCCCTGTCCCACAAACCTCAGATTTTGATTTTGGATGAGGCAACCACCGGATTAGACCCTGTGGTGCGGAATGAGATTTTGGATATTTTTTTGGAGTTTATCCAGGACGAAGAGCATTCCGTACTATTTTCCACCCATATGCTCCCGGATATCCAGAAGGTTGCCGATTATGTAGTGCTTATCCATAAAGGAAAAATCATTTTTGAGGAAAAGAAAGACGATCTCATCAACAACTACGGCGTTATACGCTGCAGAAAATCAGAAGTTCCTCACGTTTCACCAAAGGATTACATTTGCTCCAGGGAGACGGATCTGACGAGGGAGTACCTGGTGAGGGACAGAGGTATCGCAAAGAAAAAATACCCAAGCCTTATGGTGGATAAGGCTTCCGTGGAGGAGATTATGTTGTTCTATATCAAAGGAGGCGCCAAATGAAAGGATTGATTTTCAAAGATTTGCTGCTTATGGTGAAAATGAATAAAAAAGTCGTCTGCGTCATGTATGTATTTGCGGCAGCTATCGCTTTTCTGGGCGAAAATGAAAGGTATGCTTTGATGGCGTCGGTTTTTTTCTCCCTGTTTATCGGCATGCACTTTATGATGACCATGACCTATGATGGGATGAGCGCCTGGAAACAATATGAATGGACCCTGCCGGTGAGCCGTTGTAAAATCATTGCCGGAAAATACCTGGCCTGCCTGTCTCTTGTCCCGGTGAGCGTGGCGGGTACGGCCGTGATGTATGCTGTGCGCTATGGGATATATGGAAATTTCTCCTTGAATATATTTCGATTTTCCATGACTGCTGCGGTATTACTGCCGGTTTTATGGTGCTGCGTATGCCTGGCGCTGGCACAGTGGTTCGGCTATATGAGCGTTCAGTATATTAGGATGGCCGGTGTCCTAATTCTTGTGGTCTCTGTAAATAGAATGCCGGAGGAGCTGCTTCCCCTCCTGGGAAATCTGATTCAGAATCCTCTGGCAGTTGTCCCGGCTGTCCTGGCAGTTGTAGTTTTCTCCTATTTTGCCAGTGTCGCGGGCTATGGAAGGAAAAAATAAAGGCGGCTGAAAAATCCCTTGCCAAGCCAAGCTTTCTGTGCTACAATGAAACAAACAAATGTTCCGAACTAACATTCGGAAAAGGACAGGAGTAGAATGATGCAGCAGGTTTGGATACCGGAATCCCTTTCTCTTATGGAAAAACTGAATATTCTCTCAGATGCAGCCAAGTATGACGTGGCCTGTACCTCCAGCGGCGTGGATCGGGGCAATAACGGCCGGGGGATGGGGAATGCTATCTCTGCGGGAATCTGCCACAGCTTTTCCGCAGACGGGCGCTGCATCTGTCTTTTAAAAATCCTTTTTACCAATGAGTGTATTTATAATTGCCGTTACTGCCTGAACCGGGCGGGCAATGATGTTAAAAGAGCCACCTTCACGCCCGGGGAGATCTGTGATCTGGTCATGGGTTTTTACCGGAGAAATTATATCGAAGGCCTCTTTTTAAGCTCCGGCATTTTGAAAAATCCCAATTATACCATGGAGCTGCTCTATCAGACTTTGTATAAGCTGCGCAGGGAATATCACTTCGGCGGCTATATCCATGTGAAAGCGATTCCGGGGGCAGACGGAAAGCTGATTGAGAAGACGGGCTATCTGGCCGACCGCATGAGCATAAACCTGGAACTGCCGACGGCGGAGGGACTTAAGCGGCTGGCTCCCAATAAATCCCGGACTAAGATTCTGACGCCTATGCGCCAGGTACAGAACCGAATGGAAGAGAACCGGGGGGAGCTGGCATTGTACCGGCATGCCCCCAGGTTTGTCCCTGCCGGGCAGTCGACCCAGATGATCATCGGGGCCACCCCGGAGAACGATTACCAGATTGTGTCGGTGGCAGAGGCGCTCTACCGGAACTTTCAGCTAAAGCGGGTGTTCTACTCCGCCTTTGTGCGGGTCAATGAAGACAGCCTTCTTCCTGCGCTTCCCGGCGGCCCGCCCCTTCTGCGGGAACACCGCCTTTACCAGGCAGACTGGCTTCTGCGCTTTTACGGATTTGAGGCGGAGGAACTGCTGTCGGCAGACAGGCCGAATTTCAATGTGCTCTTGGATCCCAAGTGTGACTGGGCCCTCCGCCATCTGGATCAGTTTCCGGTGGAGGTAAACAAGGCGGAGTACCGGGCGCTTTTGCGGGTTCCGGGGATTGGAGTGCGGTCCGCCCAGCGGATCGTGCGGGCGCGGCGGATGGGCGGTCTGGGGTTTGCGGATTTAAAACGCATGGGTGTGGTGCTGAAACGGGCGCTCTATTTTATCACCTGCCAAGGGAAGACCATGTACCCCATCCGTCTGGAGGAAGACTATATTACCCGGAATCTTTTAAGTGTGAAGGAGCGGCTTCCTCTTGGCCTCGGGCAGGATGTGACGTACCGCCAGCTGTCGCTTTTCGATGATCTGCATCTTCCAAAGGGAGAAGGGCAGGCGCAGAGACTGGCTTAAGAGAAGGGAAAAGCAAATGGAAATGACTACCGTATTTCAGTGTGAAGAAAGCCTGGACGGGATTCTGACCGGTGTGTACGATGCCTGGGCCAGCCGTCTGGGCCACAAAGCCGTAAGGCTGGAGACAGAAGCGCAGGCCAATCTGGAACTTTTCTGCAGGTACAGGCAGGTGCCGGCGGATTTGGAGAAGGCGGAAAAAGTGCTGCGCACCATAAGACGCCGTATGGGGGAAGAGGGCGAGGAAGCCGTCTGCTACGCGGCGGCCTGCCGGGATCCCAGGAGAGCAGACGCCATTTACCGTATGATTGTGCTGGGACTTCATCTGATCGACGGCAGGGAAGCGGTGAACTGCCTTCAGAATGAGGCTGTTTCCCTGGTGATGAAACTTCGTATGAAGGCCTGGCATGAAGCGCACCAGTTGATGGGCTTCGTGCGCTTTGAGGAGCTGGAGAACGGTGTTCTGTATGCCCGGGTTGAGCCGGATTGTGCAGCACTTCCCCTTATGGCTCCTCATTTTGCGGACCGCTACCGGCAGGAGAACTGGGTGATTCACGATGTGGGGCGCAGACAGCTTGCCATCCACCCGGCGGACAGAACCTGGGTGCTGGCGGAGGCAGATGTGCTGGATGCCGCCTATCTGGAGCGCCGTTCTCCCAGGGAGGAGGAGTTTGTCAGGCTTTGGAAAAGTTTTTGCGAGACCATCGCCATTGAGGAGCGGAGGAATCCCCGCTGCCAGAGGGGAATGCTTCCCCTGCACTTCCGTACCTATATGACAGAATTTCATTGAGAGGGGAAAACTTTTTTTGACAGGCTTGTGAAATCATAGTACACTAAATCTGTATGTTGTTTGTAAGGGTGCCATGGGGCATCCAGCAATAAGAGACCATGCACAGGCAGGAGAAAAAAAGATGCGTGAAATTCCAATTATAAAAGCGGCGCTTTTGGGGGCAGGAACCGTAGGGGGCGGTGTTTACCAGATTCTGGAGAGGCAGAAGGAGGAAATGCCCAAGAAGCTGGGGGCGTCGGTAGAAATTGCAAAAATATTAGTACGTGATACAAAGAAGGAGAGAGAGGGGATGGATTCCGCTCTCTTTACGGACAACTGGGCAGAGATCCGGGAAGATTCCGGTATTCAGATTGTGATTGAGCTGATGGGAGGAATCGAGCCTGCCCGGACCTATATACTGGAAGCCCTGCGGGCAGGCAAGCATGTAGTGACGGCCAACAAGGATCTGCTGGCAGAGCACGGCAGGGAGCTTTTGGATACGGCGGAGGAAAACGGCTGTGATCTGATGTTTGAAGCTGCCGTGGCAGGGGGAATTCCCATTATACGCCCTCTGAAACAGTGTCTGGCGGCCAATCACATTACTGAGGTGATGGGGATCGTAAACGGAACGACCAATTATATCCTGACACGCATGACTGCGGAGGGAATGGAGTTTTCCCAGGCGCTGTCCCGGGCGTCGGAACTGGGGTATGCGGAGGCGGATCCCACGGCAGACATTGAGGGATACGACGCAGGCCGGAAGGTGGCGATTATGGCGTCCATCGCTTTCAATTCCAGAGTGACTTTTGACGACGTGTATATGGAGGGGATTACAAAGATTACGGCGGCGGATATTGCCTATGCGGCCGAGCTCAATATGGTAATCAAGCTGCTGGGGGTGGCGAAGAATACCGGGGACGGCATCGAGGCAGGGGTTTATCCCATGCTGCTTCCCAAAGATCATCCGCTGGCTTCCGTCCAGGATGTGTTTAACGCCGTGTTTGTACATGGAGATGCGGTGGATGATGCGATGTTCATGGGAAGAGGCGCCGGGAGGTTTCCTACGGGGAGTGCCGTGGCAGGGGATCTGTTCGAGATTGCCAGAAATATCCGCACAGGAAGTACCGGAAGGATTCACTGCACCTGCTATAAGAATCTGCGGGTGAAACCGGTGGAGGAGACGAACAGCCGCTATTTCCTGCGTCTGCAGGTGGAGGATCGTCCGGGCGTTCTGGCGGGGATCGCATCGGTGTTTGGAAATAACAATGTCAGCATTGCCCAGGTGATTCAGAAGAATAAATGCGGAGAACTGGCAGAGCTGGTAGTCATTACGGATCATGTATTGGAGCGTCATTTCAAAGACTCCCTTCTGGTGCTGAGAGAGATGTCCATGATCAAGGAGGTTTCAGCTATACTGCGGGTGTACGGCTGAGACAAAGAAACCCATGGAATCAGAAGGAAGAAGGAGAGTAGATGGAGAAGGTACTGACGCTGGTAGATCAGGCAATTATTTTCGCAGCTAAGGCCCATGCGGGGGCGGTTAGAAAAGGGAGCAAGGTTCCTTATATTGTACACCCCATTGAGGCGGCTGCCATTGTCGCGGGGATGACGGACGATCCGGAGGTTATCGCTGCGGCGGTATTGCACGATGTTTTGGAGGATACGGAAACCACAGAGGAGGAGCTGCTGGCCAGATTCGGCCACCGGGTGAAAGAACTGGTGATGGATGCCAGTGAGGATAAGCGGAAACACCTTCCGGCATCCCTGACCTGGAAGACGCGAAAACAGGAAACCCTGACATTTCTTGAGACCAGGGCGGGGCGGGATGCCAAGATGGTGGCTCTGGGGGACAAGCTGTCCAATCTCCGGGCCATTCACCGGGATCTCTGCATGCTGGGGGATGCGGTCTGGGATCGTTTTAACGAGAAGGATAAAAGTATGCTCGCCTGGATATACCGGGCGGTTGCCGAAATACTGAAGGAAGACTTCGGCGGGCACCCTGCCTGGAAGGAGTATGACTGTCTGGTGCGGACGGTTTTCGGAGGGTGAAAGGTTTTGGTTCCCTCTTGACAAAGTTTGTGAAAAAGGATACTCTGCTACAGAGAAAGCAGAAAGAGGAGGAGCATAATGAAACCGTATCGTGAACAGAGCAAAGAAGAACTTTTGGAACTGAAAGCAGAACTGGATGCCCGGTATCAGGAGGCGAAGGCGAAGGGGCTGCGTTTGGATATGTCCCGGGGAAAGCCGAGTGCAGAGCAGCTTGACCTGTCTATGGGAATGATGGATGTTCTGCACAGCGGCGTGGATTTGAAGGATTCCGAAGGTGTGGACTGCCGGAATTACGGTGTTTTGGACGGCGTGAAGGAGGCGAAGCAGCTTCTGGGAGAAATGTCCGAGGTATCTCCCGATAAAATGATCATTTACGGAAATTCCAGTTTGAATGTTATGTACGATACAGTGGCCCGTGCCATGACTCATGGAATTATGGGCCATACGCCCTGGTGCAAGCTGGATAAAGTAAAATTTTTGTGTCCCGTGCCGGGGTACGATCGCCATTTTGCCATTACGGAATATTTCGGGATTGAGATGATTCCGGTTCCCATGACACCAGAGGGGCCGGATATGGATATGGTGGAGGAGCTGGTGAGCAGCGATCCGTCTGTTAAGGGAATCTGGTGCGTGCCGAAATATTCCAATCCCCAGGGCATCACTTATTCGGACGAAACGGTACACCGCTTTGCAAGGCTGAAACCGGCGGCGGAGGATTTCCGTATTTTCTGGGACAATGCCTACAGCGTGCATCATCTGTACGACGAAGATCAGGATTTCCTTCTGGAGATTTTGGACGAGTGTGAGAAGGCGGGAAATCCGGATCTGGTCTACAAATTCTGCTCTACTTCCAAGATCAGCTTTCCGGGATCCGGCGTGGCCTGCATTGCCACCTCCTTTAACAACCTGAAAGATATTAAAAAGCAGCTTACCATTCAGACCATCGGCCATGACAAAGTGAACCAGCTGCGCCATGTGCGCTTTTTCAAAGATATCGACGGCATTCATGCGCATATGCGCAAACATGCGGCCATTATGCGTCCTAAGTTTGAAGCGGTTTTGGATACTCTGGAGCGGGAGCTTGGCGGATTGGAGATCGGCAGCTGGATTCGTCCCAAAGGCGGATACTTTATTTCTTTTGACTCCATGGACGGATGCGCCAAGGCCATTGTGGCAAAATGCAGAGAGGCCGGTGTGGTACTTACCGGGGCAGGAGCTACCTATCCCTACGGAAAGGATCCCAAGGACAGCAATATCCGGCTGGCGCCTTCTTTCCCCACAAAGGAAGAATTGCAGACAGCGGCGGATCTCTTTGTGCTCTGTGTGAAGCTGGTCAGCGTAGAGAAACTGCTGGAAGAAAAACAGAGATAAAACAACCCCCGGAAGCCCGGCGGATACCGCAGGTTTCCAGGGGGTTTTTCTTTGCAGGGGGAGACGCTGTCCATGGCTTGACTGCGTCCGTTTTTGTATGGAAACTTCTAACCAAACAAGAGAAAATATGTAAGCACAGCAATCCCCAGCATAATCCGGTAATATCCGAACGCCTTAAAATCGTGCTTGCGGATGTATCCCATCAGGAAACGGATGGCCAGGATAGACACCACAAAGGCTACTGCCATGCCCACCGCGAGAATGGAAATTTCCGTTCCGGTAAAATCGAAACCGAATTTTACCAGCTTTAGGAGGCTTGCGCCGAACATGACCGGGATTCCCAGAAAGAAGCTGAACTCTGCGGCGATGGGCCGGGACAGTCCCAGAAGCATGGCGCCCAGGATGGTTGCGCCGGAACGGGAAGTGCCGGGAATCAGGGCCAGAACTTGGAATGCGCCGATGAAAAAGGCCATGGAGTAGCTTAACTGCCGGAAACTGCGCACAATGGGCCGCTGTCCCCGGTTCCGGTTCTCAATGACAATAAAAAGAACGCCGTAGACGATCAAGGTGACGGCCACCGTCTGATAGTTATAGAAAAGGGCGTCTATCTTGTCGTCGAAGGGGATGCCGATGAGGGCGGCAGGCAGGACGGCAGCCAGAACCTTAAACCAAAGAGACCAGGTTTCTTTTTTGACCCAGCCCTTTTCGGGAGTGGTGAAGGGCCAGAGCTTTTGGAAATACAGGACCACCACGGCCAGGATAGCACCCAGCTGGATAACTACCCGGAACATTTCCATAAATTCATTGCTCACATTCAGATGTACCAGCTCTTCAATTAAAATCATATGTCCCGTACTGCTGATGGGCAGCCATTCCGTGATGCCTTCCACAATACCCAAAAGCAGTACTTTTAACCATTCTAAAACATTCATCTGTGTAAACTCCTCATTTTTCTTTTAATTTTTAGTTAGTATACCATATCAAAAAAGAAAGTCAATGTCGAAGACTGTAAGGGGAAACGGCCGGTTTGGAAGTGAAAACGAAAATTTATGCAAAATTTTCTATAATTTATTCATTTTTCCTCTTGTATTTTTTAAAAATCATGATAGAATGAAACACGTATTACGGATTAAGTATATGGGAGGAAGAAAACATGAAAAAATTAATCGCTGTATTACTGGCAGGCCTTATGTGTGCATCTTTGGCGGCCTGCGGCTCCAAGACCGAGGAGCCTGCACAGGCACCTGCCGAGACGGAGGCCCCTGCACAAGAGGGACAGGATGCGGAAGCTCCTGCTGAGACGGAGGCACCTGCAGAAAGTTCCGCAGAGGTGAAAACCGTGACAGAGGGTGTCCTGACTATGGGAACCAACGCGGCATTCCCGCCCTATGAGTTTTATGAGGGAGAGGAGATTGTGGGAATCGACGCGGAGATCGCGGGACTTCTGGCTGAGAAGCTGGGACTGAAGCTGGAAATTATGGATATGGACTTTTCCGCAATCGTAACGTCCGTACAGACCGGCGGCGTGGATATCGGACTGGCCGGCATGACTGTTACGGAGGAGCGTCTGGAGAACGTGAACTTCACGAATTCTTATGCAACCGGCGTTCAGGTGATTATTGTAAAAGAGGACTCTGAGATTGCGTCTGCGGATGATCTGGAAGGCAAGCTCATTGGCGTGCAGGAGGGAACCACCGGATACACCTTCTGCTCCGAAGACTTCGGCGAGGAGAATGTGCTGGCTTACACCAACGGCGCTACGGCGGTACAGAACCTGATTAACGGTTCCGTGGACTGCGTGGTAATTGACCAGCAGCCGGCTATCAGCTTTGTGGAAGCCAATGAGGGCCTGAAGATTCTGGAGACCGAGTATGTGATTGAGGACTATGCAGCTGCGGTAGCCAAGGAGAACACAGCTCTTCTGGAGGCCTTAAATACTGCTTTGGACGAGCTGATCGAAGACGGTTCCATTCAGGCAGTCCTGGATAAGTATATCAAAGCAGAGTAATAGGAGCATCAGGGGGATGTCTCGGAGCAGACATCCCCTTTTCTGCGGTTTCGCCAAAAGGAGAAAGGGGGCCTAAGACAAGCGTGGAAGCATGGTGGGAAGGCGTACAAAAGGGCATTTATCAGACGTTTATCTATAAGGGCAATTATATTTATTTTGTGAAGGGTGTGCGGATCACTCTTCTGGTGACGGCGCTTGCCCTGGTGCTGGGTGTAGTGCTGGGCGTGCTGGTGGCGGTCATACGTTCCGCTCATGATCAGCAGCCTGCAAATAAGAAGAATCCCGTTCTGGGGATTCTCGACGGAATCTGCAAGTTTTACCTGACAGTCATCCGGGGAACGCCTATGATGGTGCAGCTTCTGATTATGTGGTTTGTCCTGTGGCCGATCCTGTTTCCGGGCTCCACCCGGGGGACGGACGGGAACTTGATCCGCTGCGCCGTGCTGGCTTTCGGCATCAACTCCGGCGCATACGTGGCGGAGATTGTCCGATCCGGTATTATGTCCATTGACAAAGGACAGATGGAGGCGGGCCGCTCCCTGGGACTGAATTATATCAACACCATGCGGTTTATCATTGTGCCCCAGGCCTTTAAAAATGTCCTTCCGGCTCTTGGAAACGAGCTTATCACACTGCTTAAGGAAACTTCCATTGTGACGGTTATCGGTTTGAAGGACCTGACCAAGGGGGCGATGATCGTCCAGGCGAATACATACCAGGCGCTGGTGCCGTTCCTGGGCATTGCCGTGATTTATCTGGCCATGGTTATGGTTCTTTCCTGGCTTTTGGGCAAGATGGAGAGGAGGCTGCGCAAGAGTGATTTACGTTAAGAATTTATCGAAAACCTTCGGGGACAATCAGGTGCTTGCCAATATCGACGCCCATATCCGGCCCGGGGAGAAAGTGGTTATCATCGGACCTTCCGGATCGGGCAAGTCTACCTTTCTGCGCTGCCTGAACCTGCTGGAGCAGCCTACAGGGGGAACTATCACCTTTGACGGACAGGAGATCACGGATCCCCATACAGATATCAACAAAGTGCGGCGGCACATGGGTATGGTATTCCAGCATTTTAACCTCTTCGCCAACCTGACCGTGAAGAAAAATATTATGCTGGCTCCGGTGCGCTTAAAGCTTATGTCCAAGGAGGAGGCGGAGGCGGAAGCCATGCGCCTTCTGAAACTGGTCAATCTGGAGGATAAGGCGGATGTCTATCCCGTGCAGCTGTCCGGCGGGCAGAAGCAGCGGATTGCCATTGTCCGCTCCTTGGCTATGAAGCCTAAGGTGATGCTTTTTGACGAACCAACCTCAGCTCTGGATCCGGAGATGGTGGGAGAGGTGCTGGAGCTGATGAAGAAGCTGGCCGACGACGGCATGACTATGGTAGTGGTTACCCATGAGATGGGATTTGCCAGGGAGGTGGCTACCCGGGTCCTCTTTATGGACAGCGGAGTGATCAAGGAAGAGAATGAGCCGGGAGCGTTCTTTGAGAACCCGAAGGATCCCAGGCTCCAGGATTTTTTATCAAAAGTTTTATAATTTTTAACAATTCGGGGCGTCTGTGTGGACAGGCGCTTCTTTTTTTATTATACTAAAAACAGCGGCGCTGTCCGTCCCGGATGAGGGATCTGCCGGCAGCGCGAGATAAAACGGGAGGTAAGAGCAGATGAAAAATCAGGTGTTACAGAAATTTGCCGAGCTGTACGGGGGAGAGGGAGATATCCGCACGTATTTTGCACCGGGCCGGGTCAACCTTATCGGCGAGCACACGGACTACAATGGAGGGCATGTATTTCCCTGCGCCCTGACCATGGGGACTTATGCGGCGGCCAGGAAACGGGAAGACCGTACTCTTCGCTTCTATTCCATGAATTTTGAGAAGGCAGGAGTGATCACTACCAGCCTGGACGATCTGGTATGCCGGGAGGATGCGGGCTGGACCAATTATCCCAAGGGAGTCTTCTGGGCCTTCGGGGAGAAGGGAAATCCGGTTCCCTCAGG
>ERZ777305.1519-NODE-1519-length-26451-cov-46.828573_pt1 | contig 26451 bp, 25 predicted proteins | sample MGYA00374965_ERZ777305 | MGnify/ENA primary metagenome ERZ777305 (study PRJEB29328, sample SAMD00013331) | mouse gut metagenome | study: EMG produced TPA metagenomics assembly of the Metagenome analysis of fecal microbiota from mouse which was promoted... | reverse complement strand
ATAATAATTAACGTAAGATTATAATAATTAACGTAAGATTATAATAATTAACGCCAAATGCTTTGGTTATAAGCATTTGGCGTTGACTTTGCGGAAGGGACGAGATTCGAACTCGTGGTAGGATTGCTCCTACGTCAGTTTAGCAAACTGGTGGTTTCAGCCACTCACCCACCCTTCCATTTGAAGGTAAAAATTATTTAAAGTCGCAAACCTTTCCGGATTGCTTCTGCAAAGTTAGATAATTTTTCAGAAATTTGCAAATAATTTTTATCGTCATTGCAGTTTTTAACAAATTCCACTTGAAACGTTAACCTGTCCTCCCTCCGCACATGACCGACAAAACCCCGGGAACTAACTTCTTCAGGGCAAAAAACACGCATGAAGACAGCGTATACATGACAAAAAAATTCGCAATATAACAACCCACATAACCGAATGAACTGTCAGGCTTGATTACAAGCAAGACAGCCTTGACACACAAAGTGACATACAACCCGTGGAAAGCATATATAAAGAATCCTGAACCCGTTATTTTCCTGGGTATCGTGAAATTTCTCACAATAAGCCTTGAGACAACGTAACTGAGCGCGCATATACCGGTCAGGCAATACATGAACCTGAATAAATAAAAGTTCCATTGAAACCATCAACGGAACTTTCATATGTTCTCCTTTCATTACACTTCGGTATCACGGGCGATCGGTTTTGGAATCTGTTTCCAGATCGAGCCAGTAGGCACGCGAGACATGCACGAGCGAATCACATTCAGAAGCGGGGAAACAGAACTCTATATGTGGTTGCGAGCCATCGGGGATATCAGCCATATACACAGCTTTTACACCATCATCCGAAACGAAGAAATAAGTCGCTGTTCCGGCAGAGCCTTCGGTTTCCTTGTGTCCCGTAAGAATCATCGACGGTTTTCCGCTGAGCTGAGATCCGACATTATACACCAGCATGCGATAACAGGGTTCTTCCGTACCGTCATGACTTTCATGGCTGGAATCAATGCGATATACGGTTCCGTTTTCCATACCCTTGAGACACATTACCGGCGACCACCCCTTTCTGAGAGGCTCCTCGATGCTCCCCATGTCGCGTGCCGTGAGACTGTCGAGCATCATGCGCTCTCTTGCCGAAAGATAACTGACATCGTATATTTCGGTGTCGAGCCATACATATGCGCCACCTTTGAGACCCCATCCCCGCCATCCGTATTTTTCCCAGTCCTCCGGACGTGATGTGACAATCACGCTCTTGAGGGAATCATCGACAAGAACCGAATAGTATTGCCTCATCTGTTCGGACGTCTCGATATCCTTAAGAGGATAAGGTCGCGACAGGGGATAGCTGACTATGGTCGAGAATGCGGCGCTGTCGTCCTCGGCGACAATGCTCACCAACTTTTTCACCTCTTCCGGGATAGAATCGCTTTGCTCTATGCCGGAAGTGGCTGCGGAAACGGATTTACTTCTGTCGCATGCGGAAAAGGGCAGAAGAAGAAGCAGAAGAATAAATATATGGGAAATTGGATTTGCCATTTTTATTTACTTAATTTATTAACTTTGGGAATTCGGAAATATTGCATGACTTTACTGTTCATAAAACGCAAGTCCGGGCAGATATGACTTATTTCTTCTGTACGGCATTCTTTTATGCGATGTTCCCGCCACCTCCTCTTCGACGAACAGATTTTCAAACTCCTCGATTCTTCTTCTTTTAATCTGATTATGAACCTTTCCACGATACCGGCAATGCGCTATGTAATTTCCTCTGATATTCCTGTCACCTTCCCTGAGCTTCCTGACCACAGAAGAACGCATCGTCGCCCCGGAACCGATGTTATAGGCAAGAACGCCCAGCAACAACGAATCGGCACCGAATTCGCGGAATACGGCACAATTCTTCAACAAATCTTTTCTCAGTAATGCCTCAGCCTCTTTTTCCGACAATGTTCTTTTACGGCTGAATTTCTCTCCCGGGAGCACTTTATGTCCGTAGCCCACCAAGGGCCAATGCCCGGGGCTGTGCATCCCTTCATACTTTTTAATGATTTCCACCGCCTGTTCAAAGGGAGAGACCTCTGGTCGTGGAATTGCAGGCGCCGCTTTTGCCTTGACAGCAGTGACAGCCACATCGCTGACCACACGCGGTGGTGTCAACAGATCGCACAACATCATGCCGACGACTGCCAACATCATTAATACTGATAACTTTTTCATCAACGTATAAAACAGCCAGAAGCGGAAGATGGTTTGACACATCATTCCGCTTCTGACATTTAATAACATGTTTAACAACAATTTAACAATTGTCGTCACTTGCGATAACAATTTAAGACGGCTTCCCTGTGCGTGATCATGCAGCCCTCCGCTACAAACCACGTATCACAAGCCAATACACCACGGCTGCAAGCACCGCACCTATAATCGGACCGACAACCGGCACCCAGGCGTATCCCCACTGGCTGTCACCTTTACCCTTTATAGGCAAGATTCCATGTGCGAGCCGCGGGCCGAAATCACGGGCAGGGTTGATGGCATAACCTGTAGTTCCACCCAATGAAAGACCTATCGCCACGACAAGCAACGCCACCGGTATGGCACCGATACTGCCGAGTCCCACTTCCGAAGCATTCGACTTGTCGCCGATGAAAAGAATCACAAGGATGAGCACAAACGTTCCCACGACCTCGCATATCACGTTGCGCCAATGGTTTTTTATCGCCGGTATGGTGGCGAAAACCCCCAGCTTCGTCTCCTGGTCTTCCGTGGCATCGAAATGATCCTTATAAAAGACGTATACGAGCGTGGCGCCGCAATATGCGCCGAGAATCTGAGCGAGCACGTAAGGCACCACCATCGCCCAGGGGAATTTTCCTGCCGAGGCGAGACCTATTGTCACCGCAGGGTTGAGATGCGCGCCGGTGAAAGGACCGGCAACAAGCACCCCGCACATTACCGCCAGACCCCAGGCAAGAGTGACGACTATCCATCCTCCTCCCTCACCCTTCGATTTTTTTAGTGACACACACGCCACGACTCCACATCCGAGCAGAATCATGATCATAGTTCCGAGGAACTCGAACACACACTGTATTGTCAAAGAATATTCGTTCATAGCAACACCCGTTTTAACAGCTTATTATGAATTGGGAGTAGGATGAGTACCGGTCAGATCACGCTTCACAGCCTCATGCCATCCGTTGATCTTATCGTTGACCTCATCTTTCCCCGCTTTGGGTTTAAACTCGGCATCCAGCTGCCACTGCTGCTGGATAGACTCAATGCTCGGCCAGTATCCCACGGCAAGACCCGCGAGATAAGCGGCACCGAGAGCCGTTGTCTCGGTGATGCGCGGACGAAGCACATCGGTAGCGAGAATATCGCTCTGGAACTGCATCAGCAGATTGTTGCGCGAGGCACCGCCGTCTACCTTGAGATTGCGGATCGGCAGGTTTGAATCCTTTTCCATTGCCTTCACGATGTCATATGTCTGGAAAGCGATGCCTTCAAGCGCGGCACGGGCTATATGAGCTGTGGTTGTGCCACGCGAGATTCCGGTAATCATGCCTCTTGCCTCCGGATCCCAGTATGGAGCGCCGAGACCTGTGAGGGCAGGCACGAAATACACTCCGTCTGTATCGGGCACTGATGCCGCCAGTTTCTCGACATCCGAGGAGCAGGCTATGCACTGCATATTGTCGCGCAGCCACTGAACCACAGAACCTCCCACAAAAATAGAGCCTTCGAGAGCATAGTTGACGGTATCCCCTATTTTCCAGGCGATGGTGGTCAGAAGACGGTTCTTTGACAGGATAGGCGTGGTTCCGCTGTTCATAAGGAGGAAGCAACCTGTTCCATATGTATTCTTTACCGAACCGGGTTCCACACACATCTGTCCGAACAGAGCAGCCTGCTGGTCTCCGGCGATTCCGGCAATCGGCACATTATGGGCGAACAAGGTGGTGGTCGTATGACCGTAAACCTCGCTCGACGACTTCACTTCAGGCATCATGGAGCGCGGAATGCCGAAATAGTCAAGAAGCTCCTGATCCCATTCGAGAGTATTTATATTGAAAAGCATTGTACGCGAAGCATTGGATACATCCGTCACATGCACATCTCCGCGTGTAAGCCTCCACACAAGCCAGGAATCTACTGTTCCGAAAAGCAGTTTTCCCTCCTCGGCACGTTTGCGGGCACCGGGAACATTGTCAAGAATCCATTTTATTTTCGTAGCACTGAAATAAGCGTCGATTATAAGACCCGTTTTTTCACGTATCTTCTCCTCCATCCCGTCTTCAATCACCTTATTACAAAACTCAGACGTTCGCCTGTCTTGCCAAACTATGGCGTTATAGATAGGCTCCTCTGTGTCACGATCCCAGACGATAGTCGTTTCACGCTGGTTTGTAATACCTATTGCCTCTATATTTTTGCCGTTGATGTCGATAGACGAGATAGCCTCTGCAATCACCGAAGCCTGAGAAGCCCAGATCTGATGCGGGTCATGCTCCACCCATCCCGAATGAGGAAAGATCTGAGGAAATTCCTTCTGAGCCACAGCACGTATTGAGCCGCTACGGTCGAATACTATTGCGCGGGAGCTGCTTGTTCCCTGATCAAGTGATAGGATGTACTTTTGAGAGTCCATAGTATTTAGTATTAAATGTGAGTTTTCAAGTTGTTCTGAATGAAACTGCCGTGAGTCAATTCGTGAACTAATTCAAACTGTTATCAAGACGGATGATTAAGGTCATTTATGCCATTAGGGACAATAAGTCTGTAAAAACACTCAGATCTTACGGTATCTTATAAATTTCATATCAGCCCGGCTGTTATCCACTGTCAATATCACGTCGGCACCTTCGATAACCGGCATATTATGCGGAAAATGACCTACCGGCATACCATATGCCACCGGAAATCCGGATATTCCGTTGTTCTCCAGAAAGCGTTCTATCATACGTTCCATAGACAGATGGTTCCTGTCGGAAGAAGTTTCCGTAAACTGTCCTACCGCAAGTCCCTTCACTCTTGAAAACACGCCTTGCAGATAGAGTCTATATAAGATACGCTCAACCTTATAAATAGGTTCAGCAATATCTTCAATAAATAACACACAATCTTCCTCTTTTGTATCATTGAGGATGTCGAAAGGTGTTCCCGCGAGTCCGTCGAGTACCGCAAGATTTCCTCCTGTCAGTTTTCCTGATGCAGTTCCGGGGCGGTTAGACGGCATTGATTCGGATTCCTCATGTCCGAATGAGTAACCGGACAGAGTTCCGTTTTTCAGAATATCCATCACCGCGCGTCCGCCTTCGTGCCTGTCGTTGAAATCACGCGCCATAGGTCCGTGGACCGAGACGACTCCACACCTGAGCGAGAATGCGTGTAAGGCGGAAATATCCGAAAAACCTACAAGCCATTTCGGATTTTCCCTGAAAAGCGACTCAGGTATATGAGGCAACAGATGAACGGCGCCATATCCTCCACGCGAACATAAAACAGCTTTGACGTCAGGCATCTGCCATGCCAACAGCAGATCCGACAGTCTGTCTTGCATCGAGGCTGCATAACTGCCGCAAGCCGGACCCTTCGCATGAGGCATTACAACCGGCACGAAGCCATTCTGCCCGATATAGGCTGCGGCACTGTCGATAAAAACCGGATTCACCACGGATGCGGGAGAAATTATGGCGACCTTGTCACCCTCCTTCAACGTTTCAGGATAAATCATACAGACTGTATTGAGGTTATTATTCGTATCCCTGAACTTTTATCCCCGCTTCCCTTATCACGGAGGCTATGCGGTCAAGTTCCTCCTTGCCGACTTTCACAAGGTTCTCCTCAGGGGTAGATCTGTCTATACTGTAGATCATCACCTCCTTAGGTCTTATGCGCCTGTAAGCGTCAACAAGAGCGTCTATTTCCTCCTGTGTGGTATTGTCAATCTTTCTGCCGCAGTGCTCACCTCTGAGCAGCATGGTCTGTATTATACCGGTCCCACCGAACTGACACAGCGATTCCACAACCCGCTCCACGGTAAAATCCTTTGAGACCGGACGATCTATCAGCCGCATCGTATCTTCCACCGCCGAATCGAGCTTAAGTATATTGTTGTCAACACGTTTCAGAGCCTCGGCAGTCGCTGGATCAAAAATGCGGGTAGCGTTTGTAAGCACCGACACCTTCGCCAGCGGATAATACTTGTCGCGGAGTCGCAAAGTGTCTTCTATGATTTCCGGAAATTCCGGATGCAACGTAGGCTCTCCGTTTCCGGAGAATGTTATCACATCAAGGGGATCTCCTGCAAGCCGCATGGCGTTCAGTCTGTTTTCGAGCGACTGCGCCACAGTCTCGCGCGGCGGCAGACCCGTAGAGCCCGTGCCTTGCGCATTATAACCCGCCTCACAATAGAGGCAATCGAATGAACACACTTTTCCGTCGTCAGGCATAAGGTTGATACCTAACGACACACCCAGTCTACGGCTGTGTATAGGTCCGAATACCGTGGAATGAAACAATACGGTCTGTTCTTTTCCCATAAGTAAGTATTGAAAATTAGTCTATAATAAGTAAATGCTGTGCTTATTTAAATCATGAAAGCATCTCAAAATCTCCTAAAATTTAATATAAGCTAATTTCCAACACTTACTTATGATGTCAGTTTTTTCCGGTGAGAAGACTCTTGAGATCATGCAGAGTGGTCAGAGCCTGCAGCGGTGTGAGGTTATCTATGTTTATTCCCAGAAGACGGTCGCGTATCTGGCTGAGCAGAGGGTCATCAAGCTGGAAGAAAGAGAGCTGGTAACCGTCACGGGCTTTCCCGATATCCTTCATGTCACCCTTCCCCTTGATTTTTCCATCCTGACTGTCATTATCATTTTTAGAGCCCTCCTCCAGACGCGACAGAACCTGGTCCGCACGTTTCACAATCGAAGGGGGCATGCCTGCGAGTTTAGCCACATGAATACCGAAGCTGTGGGCGGATCCGCCCCTTTCGAGTTTTCGCATGAACACGACCTTACCTTTGATTTCCTTCACCGACACATTGTAATTCACGATACGCTTGAATGTTTTCTCCATCTCGTTCAGCTCGTGATAATGTGTGGCAAAAAGCGTCTTAGGTCTGAAATGTCCGTTTTCATGTATATGCTCCACAATTGCCCAGGCGATGGAAATGCCATCGTAAGTCGAGGTTCCGCGTCCGAGTTCATCGAAAAGCACCAGCGAGCGGTTGCTCATATTGTTGAGAATTGCCGCAGCCTCGTTCATCTCGACCATGAATGTGGACTCACCTGATGAAATATTGTCGCTTGCCCCCACGCGTGTGAAGATTTTATCCACAAGACCGATATGCGCCGCTTCCGCCGGCACAAAAGAACCGATCTGGGCAAGGAGCACGATGAGAGCCGTCTGGCGCAGCAATGCTGACTTACCGCTCATGTTGGGGCCGGTTATCATAAGAATCTGATGACCGTCGGAATCGAGTTCCACACTGTTGCTGATGTATGGCTCGCCCGGAGGAAGACGGCGTTCGATTACCGGATGTCGCCCCTCGGTGATGGAGATTTTCAGCGAATCGTCGACCACCGGACGCACATAACGGTATTCCTCCGCTGTTCTTGCCATGGATAAGAGACAGTCGACCGTAGCCGTGGCAATAGCGTTTCTCTGTATGCGTGGAATAAATGTCAAAGCACCCTGCACAAGCTCCGCGAAAAGTCTGTTTTCTATAGCCGATATCTTTTCTTCGGCACCGACTATCTTTTCCTCATATTCTTTCAGTTCCGGCGTAATGTACCGCTCCGCGCTCACCAGAGTCTGCTTGCGAATCCATGTTTCAGGCACTTTGTCCTTGTGTGTGTTACGTACTTCTATATAATATCCGAACACATTGTTGAAGGCAATCTTCAGCGATGGTATTCCTGTAAGCTCACTTTCGCGGTCCCGTATCTCTTCCAGAGCACGTCGGGAATTGGCATGCAGCCCGCGGAGTTCGTCAAGCTCGGCATCGACACCGGCAGCTATGGCATTCCCCCTCCCCAACTGGTTTGGCGCGTCATCCACAATCACACGGGCTATAGTCTCGTAAAGCTGCGAAGTATCGCTCATTTCCCGCGACATCCCGACAAACACCTCCGAACCGGATTCCGACAGCACATTCCTCAGAGTGTCTGCCGCCCGCAGAGAATCGCGCAACGAGACAAAATCCCTCGGACCTATTCTATTGGAAGCCAGTTTCGCCATAAGTCTCTCAAGATCTCCGACGCGCCTGAGAGCCTCCTCGCATCTGTCGCGACACGCCACATCACGGAAGAAATACTCCACGGCATCCTGACGCCGCGTTATCTCCTCAATATCCAGCAGCGGAAACGACACCCACGACCTCAGCTTGCGTCCACCCATGGGGGTGACCGTCTTGTCGATCACCTTGAGAAGCGAGAGCCCCTCTTCCGCCAGAGGATTAAGAAGCTCAAGATTGCGTATCGTGAATTTGTCGAGTCTCACGTACCGGTCGCCGTCGATGCGTGCAAGCGAAGTTATATGCGAGATATTGGTGTGCTGGGTGAGGTCGAGATAATACAGCAGACTCCCCGCCGCCACAACCGCCTCATGCATGCCGTCCACACCGAATCCCTTGAGCGATGCCGTGCCGAAATGTTTTACGAGGCGTTCGTTTGCCGCATCAGAGGTGTAGACCCAGTCTTCAAGTTCGAAGACACTGCATTTGTGCGAGATATTCTCTTCGCAGAACTGTCGTGTGCCATGCATGCGCAGCAACTCCTTCGGAGCGATATTCGCTATCAGTTTGTCAACATAATCCTTGTCTCCCTGCGCACAGAGGAACTCTCCGGTAGAAAGGTCGAGAAACGCCACACCGACAGAAGACTTTCTGACATGTATGCCGGCAAGAAAATTGTTTTCGCGCGGCCGCAAGGTATTGTCGTTCAGATTGACGCCTGGAGTGACAAGCTCAGTTATCCCCCTTTTCACGAGCTTTTTGGTGAGTTTGGGGTCTTCGAGCTGTTCGCATATCGCCACACGCTTGCCCGCCCTTACGAGTTTCGGGAGATATGAATCGAGTGCATGATGCGGGAATCCGGCAAGCTCCACATATGCCGCCTTTCCGTTGGCACGCCTGGTGAGTGTGATTCCAAGAATCTCACTTGCCGTTATCGCGTCTTCCGAGAATGTTTCGTAAAAATCGCCCACTCTGAAAAGAAGAACCGCATCGGGATGTTTCTTTTTCATCTCGATATATTGTGTCATCAAAGGGGTCTCAGCTATTTTTGCCATTTAAGGAAACTGTTTTAAAATTTGCCGCGCGTAGAAATCATGAGCGCGTTTTCAATGAGGAAAGATATTCAGCATCCACACCGCCATGCCCACATATATAAGGAGACCGACCACATCGTTGGTGATCTGGATGAAAGGTCCTGTGGCGAGAGCCGGGTTGACCTTCAGTTTTTCGAGCGTCAGAGGCACGAGGGTACCGAAAACCGTTGCGAAGATAACCACACAGAACAGAGACGCCGAGACAGCGAAACAGAGCGCATAGTCCCCCGGTTCGGTCAGCATCGTATATGCAAGCACCACGGCGGATATGACGACAGCGTTGATTATCGCCACTCTCAGTCCGCGCCAGATCTGGTTCCAGAACTCCTTCAGCTCAAGACGTCCGTTCGCCAGACCCTGCACCACAATCGCCGAAGCCTGCACACCTACATTTCCTCCTGTTCCTCCGATAAGAGGGATAAAGAAGGCAAGCGCAGTCACAGCAGCCAGCTGGGATTCGAATCCACCGAGAATCACGGAATTCACGAGACCGCCGATGATGCCGATCAGAAGCCACGGCAACCGCGCCTTTGTCTGAGCCCATACCGAGTCGTCGGCATCGATGTCGGAGGAGATACCTGAAGCGAGCTGGAAATCCCTCTCGCTCTGCTCGCGCACCTCATCCATCACGTCATCGACAGTAATCTGTCCTACAAGCCGACCGATGCTGTCTACGACCGGCATTGCCACAAGGTCGTATTTCTCGAAATCTATAGCCACATCCTCAATAGGCATGTCGGCTTTCACCGACACCGGATCTGTCTCCATCACATGCTTGATTCTGGAGACAGAAGGATGCGTAATCATCTTCTTGAGAGGAAGCACACCCTTGAGGCGTCCGTCGTCATCAACGACATACACATTATAAATGTCGTCAAGATCTTCCGCCTGATGCCGCATCTCCTTCAGGCAGTCGGGCATCGAAAGATTCTCGTTTACCTTTATGAGTTCTGTACCCATAAGACCGCCGGCGGTATCCTCGTCATACTGGAGGAGATCCACGATGTCGCCCGCCTGCTCCATATCCTCGATATTGAGGATGACCTCTTCGCGGTCTTCCTCGTCGAGTTCCTGAATAAGGTCTACGGCATCGTCGGTGTCGAGCAGGTCTATGAAATGACCGATCTGCTCCGGATCCATATTCTCAAGGAGTTTCTTGCGATCCTCCTCGTCGAGTTCCATAAGGACATCGGCTTTCTTCTCCTTATCGTCTATAAGGTTGAATGCCCATTCAGCCTCTTTTATGTCAAGGCTCTGGAAGAGTTCTGCGATATCCGCGGGATGAAGACCGGAGAACGCATTGCGTGCCCCCACTTCATCGCCATGCTCGATCATCTCTTCGATAAGCTCTATATCTTTTTCATTCAAATCTTTCACTTCTCTTGTCAGCTGTTGAAAGTTAATAGCAGTCAGAAATTAATAATGGAAAGAGGAGCCGCCGAGAAATTCCCTCAACAGAGACGTGGAGGGCACCTGTTCCGCCGGAATAGCCTTGAAAAGATCAAGGAATTTCAACAGGCGGTTAGCCACCGCATATTGCTTCTGTCCGTGTGGGACACCACGCAGCAATGGCTCCGCATAATCCTTCATCACTCCCAGTTCAAAGATGAGTGAGGAATTGAAAGTGGCGTCGGCATTCTCGGCAAACGGGAAAATCCACGTTTCCTCCCCACGGCGCACGCTCGGCCATCTGCGGAGCGTCTCCTCTGCCGGGATATGCCTGTATTTATGGTCACGCACCATGCGCCGCAACAGACGGTTGTCGGAAGTCGATATCCAGTTATGGTCATCAATGCGCAATGTGGTAAGTGCCGAAACATATATTTTATAAAGATGCCTCGGGTCTATCGTCCCTGTCAGCTCGGGATTGAGACCGTGAATGCCTTCTATAATCAACACATCGTTGGCATCGAGACGCAACGGCCGGCGAGTTTCCACACGCTTTCCGAGTTCAAAACTATATGTCGGCAAATTTATCTCTTCCCCGTCAAGAAGACGTTTGAGGTCAGAGTTGAACCGTTCAAGATCGAGGGCATACAGGCTTTCGAAATCATAGTCGCCCGTATTTTTGTCGCGCGGAGTGTTGACCCGGTCGACGAAATAATCATCGAGCGAAATCATCTTGGGCACAATAAGATTCGTCATAAGCTGAATAGCCAGACGCTTGCATGAAGTAGTCTTGCCAGAAGACGAAGGACCTGCTATCAGCACAATTCCCGCGTCCCCGCGACTGCGTCTCTCGTCAATCTCGTCACTGATACGCCCGAGCAGTTTGTCATGCATTGCCTCCGCCACGTTTATGAGGTCAGAGGTCTGTCGTTTCTCCACAGCCATGTTCAACTCGCCGACATTCGACACCCTTATGACTTTATTGAATTTCAGATGCTCCGTGAAGGCGTGATACATTTTCTCCTGCATTATTGGTATTGCAGGAGAGTCCGGGTTATCACTGTCGATACCCAGAAGCAGAAACCCGCTCTTATAGGGACGCAGGTCGAAAACACTCAGATGACCCGACGAAGGGGCAAGCGGCATATAATATGAATCCGCCGTGTCCCCCAATGTATAGAATGGGGTGTAGAGATGGTTTACGGACTCCAGAAGCCTGACCTTGTTTTCAAGTCCCTCCTCCCGAAAAATTTCAATCACCTCCTCCGTCGGCTTCTCCTTCCTCTTGAACGGCAGGTCCTGAGCCACAGTCTGCAGCATACCCTCCTTTATCCGTTCAACCCCATCCTCGTCAATATGGAACGAATGCCCCGAACCGTCAATCAAGCGGCAATAGTAGCCCCTTGAAATCGAAAGCTCGATCCTCAGTCTCAACCCCGGATACAGTTCCGACACCGTCTTATACAACATCATGCATAACGAGCGTATGTATATGTCGCGGCCTATCGCCGAGCATGCCGGCAGGAACTCTATGCGCTTCGGAGAAAAGAGGGGATAGCTGAGTGCCTCCGCCTTGTTATTGACCAAAGCGCATATGGGCTTGAAACCGAGTTCGTGCTCGAGTATCGCCGCAACTTCGAGAAGAGAGGTTCCTCCGGCAACTTCTAAGTTGGCGGCAGTGTTCTCACAGAAGATTTTTATAGTATTCATGACGAAATATAGGGAGAGAATGATGCGTTTATTGCAAAATTAATAAAATATTTTGTGAAATTTTGGCTAAATCAAAAAGAATTATTACCTTTGCACTCGCAAAGTATGCTCACACCATCAAATTATTGATGAAAAAAGAGCACAGTTGCATACCGTGGCCCATTCGTCTATCGGTTAGGACGAGAGATTTTCATTCTCTAAAGAGCAGTTCGACTCTGCTATGGGCTACCAATTTATTAACAGAACAGAAAAGAAATTTTTAACAATGGCAAATCATAAATCGTCATTAAAAAGAATTCGCCAGTCGGAGAAAAGAAGACTTGAGAACCGCTACTGGGCTAAAACAGCACGTAATGCCGTGCGTCGCGTTCGTAGAATGACAGACAAAGAGGAGGCAACAGCCGCCTACAACAAAGTAAGCTCGCTTCTTCAGCGTCTCGGCCGTAAAAACATCATCTCAAAAAACAAAGCGGCTAACCTTTGCAGCTCACTCTCGAAGCATATCAACAAAATTTAAAATAGTAAAATCCGCCGCATGAAGCCTTTCGGGCGACAGCGGTCTCGATTTGTGTCGGTCCATTCGTCTATCGGTTAGGACGAGAGATTTTCATTCTCTAAAGAGCAGTTCGACTCTGCTATGGACTACATCCCCAAATCCATCCTATCCCCGAGACCGGCAGTCATTTTCGATTGCCGGTCTCAACTTTTTATCACACGCGATGTTTTAATTGAAATGCGCGATGCGTTGTCGTTCATTTCAATTGTCACGATTCCACTTCAAAAGACAATCACAGCAATGATGCATAAGTTATTTCCACTGCTTGCCTTGGCAGCTGTGTCTCTCTTCCCTTCGGTGGCAAAAGCCGAATGGAACGACTCTATCCGCTATCATGGCGAAATAGGGATAAATATCGCCGGAGGCAAACATACCCCATTCTGGCTGATGAACAATAAATACGGACTTTCATCTGTCGAGCGCAACAACGGATATCTCCGTCTGGGAGCGTTCCACGACATGGACACCACACGCCGGTTCACCTGGGGAGCGGGAGTCGATCTTGCCGTGGCGGCAAGATTTTCATCCGTGTTTGTTGTGCAGCAGCTTTATGCCGAAGCAAAATACCGATGTCTCAACATTATGGCGGGAAGCAAAGAGATGTCCGGATTCATTTCCAATTCCGATCTGGCTACAGGCAACCTGACTTATTCGGGAAACGCTCGTCCTATTCCGCAGGTCAGGGTCGGAATCTTCGATTATGCCGATTTCTGGGGCACCAAAGGATGGTTTGCCGTAAAAGGTTATATCGCATATGGCAAATTCACTGACAACCGGTGGATTGAAAGCTGGGTGAACAAGACTTCCAAATATACGCTCAACACACTTTATCATTCAAAGGCAATATTCTTCAGAGGGGGAAACACTAAAAAATTCCCTCTTGAATTCGAACTCGGACTCGAGATGGCGACCCAGTTCGGCGGACAGTCATACAGCAACGGACACGTAACCTATATGCCTCATGGCTGGAAGAACTTCATCAAGGCTCTTATTCCAATGAAAGGAGGAGATGACACCCCCGCAGGCGAACAGGTAAATGTAGAGGGGAACATGCTCGGAAGCTGGAACTTCGCTCTCGCATGGAAACCTAAATCCGACTGGAGCGTAAAGCTGTATTACCAGCACTTCTATGAAGACCATTCGATGCTCTTTTTCGATTATCCCTGGAAAGACGGACTCTGGGGCGTTGAGGCAAAATTCCCGAAAAACCGCTGGATATCCGAGGCTGTCTATGAATTCATCTACAACAAAGACCAGTCAGGTTCTGTATATTGGGACCATACTCCCGAGATCAACGAGCAGGTCAGCGGACGTGACAACTATTACAACCACGGCATATACAACGGCTGGCAACACTGGGGGATGGGCATAGGAAACCCGTTGATAATATCCCCCATATACAATGCAAACCACAGTCTGAGTTTCCTCTCCAACCGCATGTGGGGACATCATCTCGGATTCAAGGGACAGCCTCTCGACGAATTAGGCTACCGCGTTCTCGCGTCATACCAGAAAAGCTGGGGAACTTACGAAATGCCTTTCCCGGAAACAAAAACAAGCTTCAACCTGATGGCTGAAGTCACATACAAACCCAAGAAACTGAAAGGATGGCAGGCAGACCTCGCTTTCGGAATGGACTCCGGTCCACTGATAGGCAACAGCTATGGCGCCATGCTGAAAATAAGTAAGACAGGATGGTTGTTCGGACCTAAAAATAAAAAGCAATGAAAAGAAAAATATCATATATACTCCCCCTGCTGTGCTCTGTCCTGACGGTCATTGCCATCACATCCTGCCGCAAGGCGCCTATAAACGGCAAGCTCGACGGCCAGTGGCAGGTAATGACAATAGAACACCTGACCGAAGGGAGGACCGAGACTCCTCATGTCGCCACATACATAGACCTGAATCTTCACGTGGTCAATCTTCGCAGGAATTCCGCCGGAGGCACAGTCGCGGGCAACATGAACTACGACAAGACCGCCTCCACAGTGTCAATGGATTTCCCTTACAATCAGGACAGCGACGGCTTTCTCGCGCTCCGGATGTGGGGGATATACACCAACCCTGTGGTATTCGAGATCATAAAACTTGACGGCAAGCAGCTCGTGATGCGTTCTCCCGCATCAATAGTCACTTGCCGCAGATTCTAACCGGATTCCGACATGCTTAAGGAACATATGTGCGAAGGGGTGGTGGAAGCCGGGTGCGATGAGGCGGGACGCGGTTGTCTGTGCGGTCCGGTGAGTTGTGCGGCTGTGATTCTGCCGGATGGATTCAGATGCGATGATCTCAACGACTCCAAGCAGCTGACCGCCGGAAAACGGGAAGAACTCCGACGGCTTATAGAGAAAGAAGCCCTTGCCTGGGCTGTGGTGATGGTTGATGCCGAAGAGATAGACAGGATAAACATCCTCAACGCATCCATAGCGGGAATGCAGCGCGCACTCGACAGGCTATCGGTCAGACCGGGTCATATACTTGTCGACGGCAATAAATTCAAGCCCTATCTCGACCCGGTTCTCAACATGCAGACACCGCATCACACGGTGGTGAAGGGGGATGCCACATACATGTCGATCGCTGCGGCATCAATACTTGCAAAAACACACCGCGATGAACTCATGACGGAATACTCTCGCCAATATCCCGGTTACGGCTGGGAACAGAACATGGGTTATCCCACCAAGGCGCACCGCTCTGCGATCGCCGCTTTGGGTGCGACACCGATACACCGCAAATCATTCCGTCTCATTTAAAAGCCATTTAAAACGGATGATCATCGACATTCATACGCATCGCCCTTATCCTCAGCCTGAAGGGATAATATCAAAAGCATTACGCCCCGACAGCGCCGAGACTTCAGAAATGAAGACCTTCCAGCTTTATTCTGTCGGAATGCATCCATGGGACACGCAGGATACGGAAGATACAGGACTGTTCGCCAGACTGGAGGAGATTGCGGCGCAACCCAATGTCGCCGCAATCGGCGAATGCGGAATAGACCTGCTTCGCGGCGCTCCGATGTTCCGGCAACTGCTTGTGTTCCGAAGACATGTCGAGATTTCAGAGAAACTACGCAAGCCATTGATTATCCATGATGTAAAAGCGGACGATATCATATGCGGCCTGCGCCGCGACATGAAACCGACGCAACCCTGGTGCATACACGGATTCAGAGGGAAACCTGCCGCCGCCATGGCTCTGATACGCTCCGGCTGCCACATCTCCTTCGGCGAGAAATTCAACCCCGACACACTTTCCGCGATGCCCACTGAACGCATTCTTGCGGAAACCGATGAGTCCACACTTCCTGTCGAAACCATAATCGCACGACTTTCTGAGGTGAAAGACATGGATTTAACCGAAATCATCCGAAATAATTCAAAGAAATTTTGTAACTTTGTGAGTTAGACTCCTTCTCGCAAAAAATCCGATGAGGGAGCCGTATAAAACTTTCAAGGCTCTATGAGATTTCTCAGAATCATATTTCCTATAGCGGCGGCATGCCTGGGCATGACGTCTGAAGCATTGCGTCTTGAGCCGATAAAATATGGCGATTTCTCCAATTGGGTCAGCCGCGAAGTGGCTGAATCAAAATTGCTTGGCGGAAAGAAAAAGACGATTTACGAAATTGCGCCGACCCGCACCATGCCAGGCAACAACACCCCCTACTCCAACGAAGGCGGCTCACCCTGGGCAACAAGCAACGTCTATGCCAAAGTGGCGGGAGTCGTAAAAGCCTCGGGCACTGTGACTCCGGCTATGGTCAACGGTAACAAGGCTGCGCGCATGGAAGCCAGAATGGAGGAGGTTAAAGTCATGGGAATCATCAACATGGATGTAATGGTTGCCGGAACAATATTCCTCGGACGCATATTCGAGCCTATAACATCTCCGAAAGGACCCTATTCGAAAATGGAGATGGGAATACCCTATACCAAACGGCCAAAGGCACTCGTGTACGACTTCAAGGTGGAAATGCCCAATACCGACACAAGAATAAAATCCACGGGATTCTCCGGCAAGAAAACGCTTCCGGGACGCGACAACGCCGAAGTTTATGTGTTGCTTCAGAAACGCTGGGAAGACAAAGACGGAAACATATACGCACAGCGTGTAGGCACCGGGAGGGAACGCTATTCCAAAAGCACAAGATGGACAAAACAACATATGTTGCCTATACATTACGGCGACATATCGAAACAAAACTGGTATAAACCCTGGATGGGACTCCTCGACGGAGACAAGGCATATTATGCCATGAATTCAAAAGGCAAACTGGTGCCTGTTCACGAAACGGGATGGGCACCCGCCGACACCACTCCCACTCATGTGCTCGTCATGGCATCGTCAAGCTGCGGAGAGGCATATATCGGCACCGAAGGACTGACATTATATATCGACAACATTTCCTTCGGATTCTAATCAACAATCTAAAACACCTGATTAAAAATGAAAATAGCATTGACAGGATATGGCAAGATGGGCCATATGATAGAACAGATAGCGAAAGACCGCGGTCACGAAGTAGTCTGCATAATTGACAAAGACAACACGGCGGATTTCAACAGCGAGGCATTCCGCAGCGCAGACTGCGTCATAGAGTTCTCGACACCCGATACTGCTGTAGGCAATATCCGCCACTCATTCTCGCAGGGAGTGCCTGTGGTATGCGGAACGACCGGATGGACCGAGGCAATGCCCGAAATCAAGGCTTTGTGCGATGAAGGGAAAGGGACATTCCTTTTCGCCTCCAATTTCTCCGTCGGAGTGAATATCTTTATGGCGGTGAACCGCTATCTGGCAAAAATAATGAACGGTTTTCCGCAGTATTCCCCGCGCATGGAAGAGACACATCATATCCATAAACTCGATCACCCTTCGGGAACGGCAATAACCCTTGCTGAAGAAATAATACGGGAAAACAGCCGCATATCGGGATGGTGCGAGCCGGAAAACACTCCCGACAGAAAATGCAGCCCCCTTTCGGGCGACAAGGATGGTGACATATTGGAGATTGACCATATACGCCGTGGTGAAGTGCCGGGGATACACACAATCGAATGGGATTCACCGGTCGACAGCATAACCATCTCTCACAGTGCCAAAACGCGTGAAGGCTTCGCTCTCGGAGCAGTGATAGCCGCCGAATGGCTTGCTGACCGCAAAGGTTTCCACACCATCGGGGAAGTATTCAATTTCTAAGAAGCGACAGTACAATCCAAAATCTGATAAAGGCATCATATCATGCAGAGCGAATCATTTAAAGAACATATAAAAAACATAAAAGCCACACGCTGGGCAAGATTCGGTGTGGTTTCGGCGATATTTTTCCTTTGGGTAATATTGATGGGCAATCCCTGGCTGCTTTTCCTGTGGCTCATATTGCTCGACATATATATAACCAACATAATTCCCTGGGGATGGTGGAAAAAGAAAAAGGGACCGACCCGGATCGTGATGGCATGGGTAGACGCTATAGTTTATGCACTGGTGCTGATATATTTCGTATTCGCGTTCATAGGGCAGCAATACGAAATCCCATCCTCAAGTCTGGAAAAATCTCTGCTTGTAGGTGACCGCCTTTGGGTAAACAAGACTATCTACGGCGCCAGGGTTCCGCAGACTCCCATACACTTCCCGCTCGCACAGCATACGATGCCACTGATCAATACAAAGAGCTATCTCGAAAAACCACAGCTCGAATATCACCGCATGCCCGGCTTCCGTTCCATCGAACGCGGAGACATCGTGGTCTTCAACTATCCTCAGGGTGACACCGTAGCGACAAAAATCCCCAACCCCGACTATTACCAGATATGCCACGAGCTCCGCAGGGAAGGAATCGAGAAACCTCTTGAATACATCAAAGCGAACAGAGGCATGTTCGGAGAAGTCGTGTGGCGACCTGTTGACCGCCGCGAGAACTATGTCAAACGCGCCATAGGTCTGCCCGGAGAACGGCTGCGTATCTCCGGCGACACGGTATATATCAACGGGAAAGCCGTTCCCGAACCTGAAAACGTTCAGTATAACTATATAATACCTGTAAACGGTCCGATTTCGGCGGAGAAATGGCATGATCTCGGGGTTCGCGAAGAAGATCACGGAGGAATGCCGTCAAGAAACGAAATGGCAGGATTCTCATATTATGATGTGCCGCTTACAGCAGCCATGAAAGCGGAAATAGAGACATGGCGAGAGGTTATCGGTCCGTTGCAGCGCGAAAGTCAGAGCGGACTCTTCGACCTCGGCGGAATCTTCCCGCTTGACGCAGACTACGGATGGACACGGACGGACATGGGTGAACTCTGGATTCCCAGACGCGGAGTAACCCTGCACCTCACCCCCGACAATTATCCTCTTTACGAAAGGGTCATCCGCACGTACGAAGGCAACGACCTCACCATGCGCGACGGGAAAATATTCATCAACGGCAAGGAACAGGAGTATTATACTTTCAAGATGGATTATTACTGGATGATGGGCGATAACCGCGACCGCTCCGCAGACAGCCGTTACTGGGGATTTGTCCCTGAAGACCATATCGTAGGCTCACCTCTGTTCATAATTGCCTCTTTTGATCAGGAACGCGGACTCTTCAACGGCAAGATTCGCTGGAACAGGATTTTCGCCAATCCAAACCCGGATGGCAAAAACATGCGCGACAAATGACGACGCAATATCCTTTCGCTCCATCGGCAGAAATATTCCGGACACTCATTTCCCAAGGAGTGTCCGGAATCTCAAAAAACAATGCAGCCCGCACCGTCATAGAGGGAGGAAAGATTCTTTCAGTGCCCCTCGAAGGGGGAAGCGCCTGTCTGAAACACAGAAATCCCGATCTTTACAAAATCAGAATTTCCGATCACGGCAGGTGGCGGCAGGAACACCTCGGGACCATAAACGCCATATATGGCAAATCACCATATTTTGCCTATATATATCCGGAGATAGAGAAAATTTATCTTGAACGCAGCCACGGAACCATAGGTGAATTCAACGAATCGCTGTTTTCTTTCGTAAAAAATTTCCTTGACCTTGACGGAGTGTGCGTATCGGCGCGACAGATGGAAACATCGAATCCCGGGCGACTGGCTGAACTGAAAAATGAGTTTGCAACAAAAGTTAACTTAAACAATTCAATATTAGAGGCACTATTCCGTTTAGGTAAAAACGCGGCATTCCTGTTTATTTGAAAAATTTATATCTGAAAGCTGTATTCAGCTGTCTTTGTAAGCTTTTAATGTAGTTAATATTCTCTGAAAACGCAGATGTCAAGAACCTGCCTGCATATAGTTCTGGCGATGGTCTTTTCCATCCTGTATGTCTCTCTGCCCTCAGCAGCTCAAGATGAGACACAGGGTGAGCTGCGCCTTAAGATAAAGGCATATCGCGGACACAAATATATTGTGGATGAATACGGCGATACCTGCCTCTACACCTTTATAAGGGATTTGAACGTATATCCGCCCCTGAAGTTCAAGAATAAGAAACAGGAGGAGTTCTACTGGCGGACAGTCAGAGACGTGCGCAAGACACTACCCTATGCGAAACTCGCCTTCTCGGCATTATGCGAGACCTATGAATATATCCAGACTATTCCGGACAGCAAAGAGCGTGAACGTCATCTGAAACGCCTTGAGAAGGATATTTTCGAGCAATACAAGCCTGTGGTGAAAACCATGACAAAAAACCAGGGAAAGGTGTTGCTCAAACTGATAAACCGCGAGACCGACCAGTCTTCGTTCAATATCGTAAAGGCATTCTTAGGCTCATTCAGAGCCGGGTTCTGGCAGACATTCGGCAGGTTTTTCGGCATGAACATGAAGGCGGGATTCCATCCGGAAAAAAACAAGGAAGACGCAATGATAGAGCGGATAGCCACGCTCATCGAGCAAGGAGCGCTATAGTACCGCCGTGTCAGCGGTATACAAAACGGGCAAAAAAAACAATGGCTTTTTTCCCGAAGAATGAAAGCAATGCACCCGCTTTGTTCTTAAACCTGACTTCAGGATTGATTACAGAACTTATTCTTTCTTTTTTTATCACATTCCAGCACCTGTTTTCAAGCCTTGTGTCATAGTGACCATTGATCGACATAAGACAGAATATGTTGAAATGCGCGCTCATGCGTCTGTCGCGCGCCCCTTTGTAAAGCTCAGGAGATGGATATGCCCCGTTCTTTGAGAAAAACTCCGCTATCCTGTCAGTCACATCAAGCACATCCGCTCGCCGGGCATTGAAAGTATGAAGATAACTGTGTGGATTCTGACGGTAGAAATATAACCCGGCAGAGGTGGTGACAACTTTGGTGAGTCCCGGAAAAATTCTGTATAAAGCATCAAGGTCCTCATAGCCGATGCCATTTGTGAAGGGGGATTCGGGAAGAACTTCCCTCCTGTAAAGCTTGCCCCATGCCGAATGTGTCAGATTTCCGAATTTCTGATACAACATAGCGTTCGTAAACGATTTGCCATCGTAACAACGGACCTGTGTGTGATTCACATCGAAAGCACCGTCTGTTGTGAACGAGACGCAAGACACATCCGCATTGTGACCAAGAAGAAGGTCATGCAATATACGAAGGTATTCGGGATGGACAGTGTCATCGGCATCAAGAAATGTCACCATACATCCCTTTGCGCGCGCAAGCCCCGAATTTCTTGCGAAAGACAACCCGCCGTTCTCCTGATGAACCACAGTTATGCGCTGATCCGCGGCAGCGTATTCATCACATATCAGCGGGGAGCCATCCGTGGAGCCGTCATCCACAAGAATCAGTTCCCAGCAGGAATAAGTTTGCGCCAATACGCTTTCAACGCATTGACGCAAATATTTTTCCACGCCGTAAACCGGCACTATTATGCTGATCAGATCAGACATCACACAGTCAGAATCTCTTTCTCTTTTTCTGCAAAGAGCGCATCGATTTTCTTCATGTATTTGTCATGAAGTTTCTGCACGTCATTTTCCGCATCCTTCTCAACGTCTTCGCTGAGACCGTTCTTGATCTCTTTCTTCAGTCCTTCGATAGCCTCGCGGCGCGCATTGCGCACAGATACTTTCGCATTTTCCGCCTCACCTTTCGACTGCTTCACAAGCTGCTTGCGTCTGTCTTCAGTCAACGGAGGTATCGACAGGCGTATAACCTCACCGTTATTTTCGGGCATGATTCCGAGTTCGGAATTGATAATAGCCTTTTCTATCTCCTTGAACATCGATTTCTCCCAAGGCGTGATGGCAATGGTCCGCGCGTCCGGAACACTGACATTCGCCACATTTGAAACAGGAGCCTGCGAGCCGTAATAATCCACGCGTATTCCATCGAGAAGACGTGCCGACGCCTTTCCCGCACGTATATGCGAAAGAGTATCCTCAAGATAATCTACCGCCAGCTGCATATTGTCTTCAGCGTTGCTGAGATATTCCTTAACTTCCATAATATCTATATTTTGATTTTTCTTTCCAATAATGCTTTACGCTCATATCAGGAATCTGTTAGAAACTGTTTAAATTTAATTGTGAGGTTCATTGAGAGGATTTTATGAGACTCGGTGAAAACAACCATAAAAGACCTCAAGGAAACCACAAGATTCACTATATAAAAAATTTCGAATTAAATTTAAACAGTTTCTTAAAACCGCGACCAATAACATCACGGCGGTAATCCTAATATACCAGCGTTCCCACATTGTCTCCCGTAAGCATCTTCCTGAGATTGCCTTCCACATCCATGTTGAACACATAAATGGGCATTCTGTTCTCCTTGCAGAGTGCCGTAGCTGTAAGATCCATCACCTTGAGACCGCGTGCAAGCACTTCATCGTAAGTGATTTCATCAAACTTCTCTGCTGCGGGATCCTTTTCAGGGTCAGCGGTATAGACACCGTCTACCCTTGTGCCCTTAAGCATCACGTCCGCCTCTATCTCTATGGCACGCAACGCCGAGCCTGTATCAGTGGTGAAATAAGGATTGCCGGTGCCGCAGCTAATTATAGCCACCTTACCCTCTTCCATCGCCTTTATGGCACGCCATTTTGAATAATGCTCTCCGATGGGATGCATAGCTATGGCAGTGAAGACCTGCGCACCCTGCCCTATAGCCTCAAGTGCCGAACTCAAGGCAAGCGAGTTTATGACAGTGGCAAGCATTCCCATCTGGTCTCCTTTCACCCGGTCAAAACCCTTTCCGGCACCCGAAAGTCCGCGGAATATATTTCCACCACCTATCACTATCCCTATCTCGACACCCGCCTCGACCATTTCCTTTATCTGGGCGGCATACGCATTCAGGCGGGCAGTGTCGATTCCTGTGCCATGACCGGCAGCAAGAGACTCTCCGGAGAGTTTTAATAATACTCTTTTATATTTCATCATAATGCAATCATTTTCTGAAGAGATTTCCAAAGTTAATGAAAAATCGGGAATTATACATAAAATTTTATTAACTTTGGAATAATTTCCTCTCGCAGATGAACAAGAAGAAAGAGACACTCAACATAATCAAATTTTTTCGCAAGACAGAATCCCGTATTCTTGGCTCCTTCTTACGCTTCCTGAAATTAACTTCAGGCAGAAAAGCGAGATTATGTGTGGCTGCCGTCACAGCTATCATAACACTTATTCTTACAATAATATGCGACCGTATCCCTCATTCTTTTGGAAATGAGGAACTGACCATGAAGAAACTGCAGCTTGCTTCGATGCTTGCAAGCGGCAAGACAAAACCGATCCCCTCTGACATCCTCCCTGTCAACATCAGCTTTGACCGACAGCTAACACCCGTCAATGATGAATATGGCATTCCTTGCGGTGTGATTGATGTGGCAGACCGCCGTAAGCTTCTTGACTTCCTTTACCGCATAAAGGATGCGGATTACGCTGCTATCGCTATTGACATATTCTTCGACAGTGGAATGCCGGCAGAGGGAGACACGGCTCTTTTCAAATGCATCAACGAGATGAAACGCCTGACAGTTCCAGTGCATTCTGATGGAACCATTTCTCCTCTCATAGATAAAAAACTGCATTCCAATGGAGATTATGCCGTCAATCTAATCTCCAACAATTTTTCAAAATATAATTTCGCCGGTGCTGACGGAATTCCATCCATGGCGCAAGCCATCTTCAACAACACTCATAATGTAATGGATTATAAGCCGGGAATCTTCGACAACACTACCATGATTCTCCCCTTGCCTGTATTGCTGGAAAATTCTTACACCGAAGAGGGCGACAAGGTGTGGTATAATCTTGGCGCCGATATTCTTGACGTATCAACTGATGAAGAGCTGCGAAACCTTGTGAAAGGGAAAAGAATCATAATAGGTGACTATTGCATGAACGATATCCACGACAGCTATGTCGGTTACATATCCGGACCGGCAATTGTCATCAATGCACTCACGGCTCTTGAAGAGGGGAAAGCTGAAATAAATATATGGTCTATATTGCTGACTTTCACAGTATATCTTGTTATTGCCTGGTTCCTTATAATGAATCTGACTCTTTGGAAAGTAATCAGATGGAATCCCAGTCCGATCATGAATTTCATATTGAGTTTCATTGGTGTCGGAGCAATCCTCTTCCTTCTGCAGCTGGCGCATTTCATGTTTTTCTCTGAATTTCATGACACTCTCTTGGCAACGACGTTTTTATCTTTATATTCCATGTATTGTCAAAAACTTAACGAACATTACGCTTTATGACCAGAATTCTGTTTTTAATAACGGGCATATTCATAAGTTTATCGACATATGCAGACTATCGCATAGTTTTCCTTAACACACCCACAATAAAGATCAACGGGAAAGCACTTAAGGTCAACGATGTCTTCCATCCATCTGCATCTGTGGAATGGACATCGCCCAAACAGGCAATGAAAATCGTTGACACAGCCAGCGGAGAGCAACGGCTGCTCATAGCATCCCAATATCAGAAATCCAAAACTAAAAACATACAGAGCTACATCAGCGGAGTCAGACACCTGTCATCAAGGGGGATAGGCGCATCCAACACTGCGGCATTACGCGCCACGCTCTCCGATCATTTCTTTTTTATCGACTCTTTGAAAATTGAGACAGATTTCCCTACTGACAATCACCGGTTCTTCTATATTTCCTACACCTACAATGGCAAGGAAATCAATAAAATGATTCCCAACGACAACGGCTCCTTCACCATATCCCAGGACATATTCACGATCGACGGCAAACCTGTCCCTCCTTTTGATACAACACTGTCGGTATTCTATATCGACAAGACCACAGGCAAAGTGACCCTCATCACCGAAGATATGGCAATAACACTCATCCCTGACCATCTCGAATGATCTGTCTTCGGATTCAATCCAACCTTCGGGCATCGGGAACTCCGCATCAAGACTGCACCAGGGAGAAACTCACGGCGGCTGACTCCGCATGAAAGGTCTTATGCAAATATTTTCAGAATCTTAGAGAGTGTTTAGTTTTAAACCAATTAAACATTAAGGAGCACACAAAACCCTCAATCAGAGTGTTGAAAGGAGAAAAAGGTTTTTGAAGATACTGTTTCTGCACCCATAATAATTGAATGTTGGAACAAACAAGAAAGAATTAATCGTTGTTCAATATCTCATTCAGTCGGTTAAAAAAACGTATAAAATCTTGACTAAATTCTATCTGGTATCCCTCTGAGACAGAACCAATAAATATTTCGTCTGGTTTTGATTCGCTACCTTCGACATCAACACACAACAGGTTATAATTCTTTAATGAAAAATCACCGCAATATATTTTTGATTCTATAATTGGTTTGTCACGTTTGGAAAAAAGAGCTTCTGCCATTTTGAATACTTCGCCATCATTGATTATCTCAATTCTTTTGTTGTTTTTAAATTTAGTTGGAATGTAATTTGGGTCTTCATGTATGAGCCAAACTTCGGTATTCTGTGGTGTCAATATAAATTTATAAAATTTATCTTTCAATGCCATATCCCAGTAACGAATAATTATTTTTTTCGGTTCTTGGTACCTATGAGGAGTAATCATTCTGCGATGTTTTTTTGAAAAGAAAATTAGTCTGTACTCAATCCAGCATTTACGAATAATATCATGAAACTTATCAAATATGGACGAGCTTATGGTCATATATGCGCCATTTTTTGCGACACGATTGAAGGTTTCAATGCTCTTTCTGCCATTATTGAATACAGTGACATCAAGTTTTCCAGCGATAATATCTGAAAAAACAAACTCATCTGATATCACTTTTTTTAGAATTAGAGGTACAGATTTAGTAAAGAACAGAATTGTGGCATATTTGAATAATCTGTTGTCGATCGGCATAGGGGGATATTCATATCCATTATGTGATATGAGCCGTAGGTATGATTGATTATTATTTAGGTGAAAATGGGTCAAGCCGAAAATCCGGTGCATGGATTTTGAGAAAAGTGTTAAATTTGTG
>ERZ777305.1517-NODE-1517-length-26470-cov-6.543782_pt1 | contig 26470 bp, 11 predicted proteins | sample MGYA00374965_ERZ777305 | MGnify/ENA primary metagenome ERZ777305 (study PRJEB29328, sample SAMD00013331) | mouse gut metagenome | study: EMG produced TPA metagenomics assembly of the Metagenome analysis of fecal microbiota from mouse which was promoted... | reverse complement strand
TGATGTATCCGAGCTGGATTCCGTACGGCCAGAACAACTACTCGGTCTTCTATCCCTCGGTGAACGCATCTTGGGTCTTCTCGGATACGTTCAGCATCGACCCGAAAATCCTCTCGTTCGGTAAGCTGCGTGCATCTTGGGCACAGGTAGGTAAGGGGACGAGTGCTTACGGTACCGCATCGGGGGCTGGCGGATACAGAGTGGAATCCATTACCGGTCCGCAAAACAGTTCTGTTTTGTCGGCTTCTCCGAACTATTCGACCCTTCCGAACTTCGACCTGAAGCCTGAACTTCAGACCTCTATCGAGTTCGGTGCCGACCTCCGCTTCCTGAACGGGATGATCGGCGTGGACGTGGCTTACTACAAGACCAACACCAAGAACCAGATCCTTTCGCTGGCAGCTGTAGGTGAGTCGGGTGTGACCAAACAGCTGATCAACGCCGGTAACATCCAGAACCAGGGTTGGGAAATCCAGCTGGACGTGACTCCGATCCGGACACGTACCGTGAACTGGAACATCGGTGCCAACTGGAGCCGGAACCGCGGTAAGATCAAAGAGTTGGCCAACGGCATCGACTACTATGTGATTTCGGGTTATCAATGGGACGGTGCCAACGGTCTTCAGGTAACCGCCTTCGAAAACGGTCCGTTCGGTGTGATCACGGCCGGCGGCGGTTTCAGCTATTCGAATCCGATCGCATTGTACAACAACCCGGATGACCCGAACGACCCGCGCAACGGGAAACGGATCATCTACTATCGCGGTACGGCCGATGACAACACCTTCCAAAGTGCCAACGCTACTCAGTACGGGAACGGTGCAGCCTATACGAATGCATACTATTCGTATCTGACTGCCAACAATATTACCGGCTACTATGGTTCGAATGACGAAAACACGGGTTCTTCCTACTGGGGTAAAAACCACCGGACAGATATCCTGGGTCGTGTGGAACCGGACTTCGTTTACGGTATCAACACCTCGGTACAGGTGAACCTGCCGAACAACAGCGGTTCGTTCGACTTCTACGCTCAGATCGACGGCCGCTCGGGCGGTAACTCGATCCAGCCGCTGATCGGTACCTATTTGAATTCTCCGGGTGCGCTGAAGGCGACGTTGTACGGTCGTGACAAGGAACACGGCGGTCAGGCTCGTGTGAACTACAAGGGCGAGGTCGTTTACAACGGGATCGTTCCGGACGCTGTGTTCTGGGACAATTCCAACTACGCGACGGTGACTTCGATCAAGACCGGCGAAGCGGTCGACCTGTCCGGCATGACCTTCCGCGAAGCGGTCGACGCAGGGCACATCCAGCCGGTACTCGCTTCGATGTGGTATGCTCGTCGGGGCGGCGGAGCGAACTATCAGGTATCGTCCCAGTCTTACATGGCTCTTCGTGAGTTGACCCTCGGGTACAACTTCCCGGAAAAGTGGATCAAACACGTCGGTCTGCAGTCGGCTCGTCTGGCGTTCACGGCACGCAACCTCTGCTACTTCGTGAACAAGATGTACGACAAGTCGAATCCGGAATCTTTCATCTCGAACAACGCCCTGACGCCGTACGACTACAGCACCACTCCGTTCGTTCGTAACTTCTCGATCAGCCTGAACCTGAGATTCTAATGCCGTCTCAGTTCGAACCTGAAGTTTTAAACCAAACAAGAATTTTTCATATGAAAATAACGAAATATTTGATCGGCGGTTTGGCTGCTCTGGCGCTTGTCGGATGTAAGGACAAGATGCGGGAGCTGAACACCAACCCGGAGACGATCGGGGAGACCGACCCGCGGTATATGTTCATGAATGCTGTGTCCGATCTCGATTATTCAAGTCGTGGAGCTATCCAGTATCGTGCGAGCAGCGAAGGGCAGATGATGCAGTACTTCGTCAACTATCAGGGGGCTTCTGATGGGACCTACTGCAATGTGGCGGGCTTGAGTTTCTCGTCTCCGGGACAGATAGGCCTGTATTATGACTGGCTCTACAGTGTCGGTTACAAGATGACTCTGTTGCAGAACTACATCGATGACAACCTGACTGAAACGGCAGCTCTTCCGTATAAGGATTTGTATGCGGTTGCCGGGATCATGAAGATCTATCATGCCTTCCGCGTGTTCCAGAACTACGGCGCCGCGGTCTACAGCGACGGGTTCAAGGCGATCACCCAAGGGATCACCACGCCGACATACGACATCTTCAGCAAAGAAGTCTATGAATCGCTGGACGACGAGCTGGCCGGTTGCATCGCCGTATTGGAACAGAAAAATGAAAATCAGGCCGAACTCGACGTTTATGACCCGGTTTTCGGTTACAAAGTAAGCGCTACTGCGAAAACGGCTCCTACCGTTCGCGGCGACTATGACGAACAGCGTACGCTGTGGACGAAGTTCGCCAACTCCTACCGGCTGTACATGGCCTGGATCATGAAGGGTGCCGACGGCGCACGCTTCGACAAGGTATTGGCCGAGACCAACGGCAAATGGTTCGCATCTGCTGCCGACGGGGCTTATACCTATGTGAACGGAGGCGGATCGAATAATGCAGTCTATAATTCGGACGGCCCGAATGAAGTGAGTGTTCTTTATTCGGTATCGGACAACTTCATTTCTTATCTGAAAGGGTTGGACGACCCGCGTCTGCCGCTGTTGGTACGTGCCAACGGTCTGTATGCCGACAACAACCGTTTGAAGTGGATTCAGAAGTATTTCCCCGACTCGTTGCAGATGCGTTGGGTTTATGACGACAAAGCGAAGAGCTGGAGTCAGAAAAACTGGGGCGATGTATTCGATTTCGAGACCGATCCGGAGATGGCTTATCAGGGGATGTCGCCGAATCCGAACACTTACGGACAGGTCGAACCGGAAAAATTCTGGGGAGCACGTTCCATCACCTTCTCGTTCTATTGTCCGGGGTATGTCAAGGGCGACGACGCCGGCAATAAGGCCAAAACGCCTTGGACGGTGACCAACCCGAACGACCCGACCGACACGTACAAGATCTACAATGCCGACACTTCGCTTACGATCGAAGTCGGCAGCCGTCCCCAGGGTCGTTATGTCGTCTCCTGCGGCGGTAAAACGTTCAGCAACGATGTGGGTACTTCGGGTGCCAACGGCTATGATGGCTCGACCGACGATTCGTACAGCTATTTCTACCGTACCCCGCTCTACACCTATCCGGAGTTCTGCTTCATGATGGCCTACCTGACCGTAGACGGTGCATCGACCGGCAAAACGGCCGACGAATGGTACGAAGCCGGCGTGACGGAAGCCATGACCGAACTTCAGGCCGATGCGATCCGTTATGATGTACAGGTGGCTACCAATACGAGCTCTGAATTCAAAGGGGCGGTGGTCAATCCGAAAATCGTCGGCATCAACGACGCCGGGGTGTACTCCATTTCGGACAAGATCGCACCTTACGTAGCGGCTCAGGCGCTGTCCAACGCTACGGACAAGAAGGAGGCGATCGTAGGCCAGATGTGGATCTATGCTTACAACCAGCCGATCAAGATGTGGGACTGGTGGCGTATCACCGGCTATCCGAAGATCGTGGAAGTGAAGACGCCGGCCGATCGGGATCGGTTGCTCGGTCAGCTCTATTGGGTGAAACCCTCTACCCGTACGGCCGGCAGTCCGCTGGAATTCCCGCGCCGGAGTGCCCTGCCGCAGCCGGAAGCGATCAACAACGACAACTACAACGCCGCACGCGACGAGTTGATGACGCAGCCGAATTACGGCGAGACCTATGGTGCTACCACGGGCCGTATCTTCTGGGACGTACAGGGCTTGTAGGTCTTGTGGCTCGGGAGTAACCGACCGACCTTGAAATGAAGAGGTCTCCGGGGAATATTCTCCGGAGACCTCTCCTATTTTACAGCAACTGTTTCCCAGCAGGTTATACCTAACTTCGGCACGCTTTGTCCGGTTGAGCAGCGGGACGTATATTGCCTGAAAATTCTGTTGGAGAATACTCGAAATCCGACTATTTGGTTGAAATTTTAACAAACAACCCACTTTGTTCCTCTCGGAGGTCGGTCGGTTTCCGAAAAAACGCTACCTTGCAGTCAGATCGAATTTCCTCCTAAAAAAAACGTACAGACCCATCATGGAGATCAAAAAAAGCGGAGCCGCTCTGTCCAAAATCGTGCAGATCGGCGAGAAACTCAAAAAACTGACGGCCGAAACCGGTGAAACCTATCTGCCGTTGAACCGCGGGGTGAATGCCGTGGTCAATATCGACCTGAGCGGGGTGGTCAAAGAGATGGACTTCAACTCCAACGACATCCAGGTCTACCCTCCGGGGCCCGGTTTCCCGGCATTGCGGCAGGCGATCAACGAGGAGTATTTCGGCGGAAAATCATCTGCCGACAACATCCTGATTACGGCCGGCGGAATGAACGCCCTGGATCTTGTGGTACAGGCTGTCGGGATGGGGAAACTCTACCTGCCGGTCTACTACTGGGGCTGCTACTTCCAGATGCTGACCGTCCGCGGGATCGGCAATGCCGAGTACATGGCCCAGCGCGATCTGGAGGGAATGATTCCGGAGCTCAAGGGCAATGCGGTACTGATTTGCGACCCGGGGAATCCGCTGGGCGAAAAGTACGACGACGACGAACAGTTCGCCCTGATCAAAAAGCTCAACGACGCCGGGGTGACGGTCTTTTTCGACAGCCCGTACCGGCGGATCTTCTACGACAAATACGACAACTACTACCAGCGGCTGCTGGAGCTGGAAAACGTCATCATTACGGAAAGTTTCAGCAAATCGGTGGGACTCAGCGGACAACGGCTCGGATTTATCCATACGACCAACCGGGAGCTGCACGACGAGCTGGAAATCCGCCTGATGTACTGCACGAACGGGGTCAATGCGTTTGCCCAGCAGCTGATCCTGCGGCTGCTGACGACGCCCACGGGGATTGCGGCGGCCAATGCGTTCAAGGCGGCCACTTCGCGCGGCATCGCACTGAACATCGAATACCTGAAACAGAGGGGCTTGCTGGCCGAAAAGTTCTATCACGCCAGTACGCCGACCGGCATATTCGTGGTGGTGAACCGGACGGAAGAGGAGTTGCTGGCACACAGGATCGGCAGTGTGTCGCTCTCGTTCTTCACCAAGAGCCGGAAGGAGGAGGCTGCGAAATATGCCCGTATCTGCGTCTCGGCCCCGCACGACAAATTCGTCGAATACTTCGAGCGGCTGAAATAGCTTGTCTGTATAATAGCCTCAGGGGTGCTCCTGAAAACAGGCAGCACCCCTGAGGCATTTAGGAGCGGCTCGAACGAGCAGTCATAAAACAGAGGGTTCCGGGGAACGATTTCCCCGGAACCCTCCGCATTTCAGGGTCGGTCGGTTACTCCCGAGCCACAAGGTCTACAATCCCTGTAAGTCCCAGAAGATACGGCCGATCGTTTCGTTGTAAGTCTCGCCGTAGTTCTGCTGGTCGAGCAATACGTTCCGAATCGCATTCCAATTGCCGGAGTTGGCCGCTACGGGCGTAGGCAGCGAGGCACGACGCGGCAATTCCAACGCTTCGGTGGTATTTGCCTTATACGGACGAACCCAATACAATTTTCCGTCTTTGGCCAATGCATCCCGATCGGCCGGCGTTGCGACATCCTTGATCTCCGGATAACCCGTCAGACGCCACCAGTCCCACATCTTGATCGGCTGTTTGTAGGCGTAAATCCACATCTGGCCCACGATCGCTTCTTTCTTATCAGCAGCGTTGGCCAGAGCCTGAGCCGCTACGTAAGGTGCAATCTTATCCGAGATGGAATATACGGCCAAGTCATTGATTCCGACAATACGGGGATTCACCGTATAAGTCTGGCCGTTCGACGCATAGTAATACGTAGATGAAGTGTTGGTAGCCACCTGGACTCCGGCACGGATCGCGTCGGCCTGAAGTTCTTCCATGGCCGCCGTCACACCGGCTTCGTACCATTCGTCGGCCGTTTTGCCGGTCGATACGCCGTCTACGGTCAGATAGGCCATCATGAAGCAGAACTCCGGATAGGTGTAGAGCGGCTGACGGAAGAAGATGTTGCTGTTGTTGGTGATCGCTCCGTCGTAACCGTTGTGTCCGCTGGCACCGGCATTGTCGCCAAAGGTTTTCCCGCCTCCGGCTACGAAGTAGCGTCCCTGGGGACGGCTGGCTACGGCAATCGAGATGGAGTAGTCCGCATCTTTGATTTCGAATTCGGCCGGGAAATCAGTGGTAACTTCGCCTTTGTTCTGAACTTTCCAGGGTTTGAGTTTTTTGTTCTCTTCCGGTTTTTTCGGATCGTAGTCCGGATGGTAGAAGTGGAACGTAAAGCTGCGCTGCCCCCAGAACTGACCGGCTCCGGTGTTTTCGTTGTCCTGCGGATTCGGCGACTGGCCCTGATAAGCCAGCATCGGATCGTCTTCGAAATCGAATACGCCGTCCCAGCTGGTCAGAACCCACTTCTTCGAAGTCTTGTTGTACACCATGTGGTTTTCCAACGAGTCGGGGAAGTAGTGCTGAATCCACTGGATGTCTTTGTTGTCGGCATACAGACCGTTGGCACGAGCCAACAGCGGCAGACGCGGGTCTTCCAACCCTTTCAGGTACGACACGAAGTTGTCCGTCAGGGCGTATTTCACGCTGATATTGGACGATCCGTCCGAGTTGTATTGCCCGTCGTTTGCCGTGTAGCCGTTCTGATAAGAGTAGGCGCCGTCGGCAGCCGATTCGAACCAGCCCGAAGCTTTCGTTTCGGCCAGTACTTTTTCGAAACGCGCCGGGTCGGCCGCCTTCATGATCCAGGCCATGTACAGACGGTAGGAGTTAGCGAACTTCTTCCATTGAACCCGTTGTTGGTCATAATCTCCCGCAGCTTCCGGGGCACCCATGGCTACGTTCACTTTATACCCGAAGATCGGATCGGAAGTGGAGAGGTCGACCGTACCTTCCTGTTTGGCAGCTGCCAACACGGCGATGTAACCGGCCAGCTCGTCGTCCATCTGTTCGTACAACTCGTTGGTGAAGAGGTCGTACTCCGGACGGGTGATTCCTTCGGTGATCGCCTTGAACGCCTGCGAGTAGACTGCAGCGCCGTAGTTCTGGAACACGCGGAAACCTTCATAAATCTTCAGAATCCCGGCGATCGCCCGCAGATCCTGGTATTTCAGCGCTTCGACTTCGTCCATGTCGTCGATCCACCGCTGGAGCGAAACCAGTTTATAACCGATCTTGTACAACCAGTCATAGTAGTAACCGATCTGGCCCGGCGTTACATAGCTGCTTGCGGCCGGGTTGCAGTATTGTCCCGCGCTGGCTCCGTCGTAGCTGACGAAGTACTGCATTTTGACGCCATCGTTCTGTGTAGCCGCTTCGATGGCTCCACGGACCATGTCGAGATTCTGGGCCGCGTCCATGAACATGTACCGCGGATCGGTATCCCCTGTCGTGTCCGGATTGGTGTTCAGCTCGCGCATCTTGTCCTTACAGCCGACAAGAGCCAGAGCAGCCAAACCGCCGATCAAATATTTCGTTATTCTCATATGAAAACTTTTTTTCTGTTAAAACTTTTCAATCCCGACCGGTCTCTTAGAACCGCAGGTTCAGACTAACCGAGAAGTTGCGCATGAACGGCGTAGTACTGTAGTCGTACGGCGTCAGGGCGTTGTTCGAGATGAATGAGTCGGGGTTCGATTTGCCGTTCATCTTGTTGATGATGTAGCAGACGTTGCGTGCCGAGAACGACAGACGGGCAGACTGCAGACCGACGTGTTTGATCCACTTTTCCGGGAAGTTGTACCCGAGGGTCAACTCACGAAGAGCCATGTAAGACTGGGACGATACCTGATAGTTCGCTCCGCCGCCCCGACGAGCATACCACATCGAAGCGAGTACCGGCTGGATGTGCCCTGCGTCGACCGCTTCGCGGAAGGTCATGCCGTTCAGGTCGACCGCTTCGCCGGTCTTGAACGAGGTCACTACGGTACGGCCACCTCCCATGTTGCTGAACACAGCATCCGGAATGATCCCGTTGTATTCGGTTTCGCCTTTGTAGTTCACGCGAGCTACACCGCCGTGTTCCTTGTCACGACCGTAGAGAGACTCTTTCAAACCGCCCATCCCGTCCAGGTACGAAGCCTTGATCGGCTGGATGACGCTACCGCCCGAACGGCCGTCGAGTTGAGCGTAGAAGTCGAACGAACCGCTGTTGTTCGGCAGGTTCACCTGTACGTTCGTATTGATACCGTAGGTGAATTTCGGTTCCACGTGTCCCAGAATGGTGGTGATGTTTTTCTTGCCACCCCAGTATTCGGCTTCGTCGCCGTAGTAACCGCGAATGTTACCGCCATACTGGTAGTAGTAAGCCATGTTCGTATTAGCACCCACCGCGTTCTTGTTCCCGTCGGCATTCCCGGCGTAGTACACGATCCGTTTCCCGTTGCGCGGGTCGTTCGGGTCTTCGGCGTTGTTATAGATAGCGACAGCATCCAGATAACCGTAGCCGTTCCCTGCGGTGATCACACCGAACGGACCGTTTTCGAATGCGGTGATCTGCAGCCCGGAAGAACCGTCCCACTGATAGGTACTGATGTTGTAATAGTTGATGTCGTTGGCCAACTCTTTGATCTTACCACGGTTGCGGCTCCAGTTGGCGCCGATGTTCCAGTTTACGGTACGCGTCCGGATCGGAGTCACGTCCAGCTGGATTTCCCATCCCTGGTTCTGAATGTTACCGGCGTTGATCAGCTGAGAGGTCAGACCGGTTTCTTTGACGGTGGTCAACCCGAGGATCTGGTTCTTGGTGTTGGTCTTGTAGTAAGCCACGTCTATACCGATCATCCCGTTCAGGAAGCGGAGGTCGGCACCGAACTCGATAGAGGTCTGAAGTTCAGGCTTTAACTGATAGTTCGGCAACTGCGTATTATTCGGAGTCCCGATAGAGATCGGCGTATTCTGCGGCCCGTAGATCGGCGATACCGAGAATTCGCCCGAACCGCCGGCCGTAGCATACGGATCGGTACCCTTACCTACCTGTGCCCACGATGCGCGCAGCTTACCGAACGAGAGGATCTTCGGATCGATGTTGAACGTATCGGAGAAGACCCAAGATGCGTTCACCGAAGGATAGAAGACCGAGTAGTTGTCAGCCCCTTGCGGAATCCATGCCGGATAAAGCAAAGTGCTCAACCAGTCGTTACGGGCAGTGACTTCCAGATAAACCTGGTCTTTCCACGAGAGGTTCACTACCCCAGCCACACCGACGGTCATGTTGTTACGAGGAACATAACCGACATCCTTGGCATTGATCGTCACCGGTTGTTGCGTGTTCGAGAACGAGAAGAAGCCGGGGGTGATCAAACCGCCGTTGGTACTCTTCGAATAAGAAGTCTGGCGGCTGTTTCCGTAGATTTCACCCAACAGACGGATATCGAGTTCGAGGTTATCATCCAGGAAACGGTTGTTGCTGTGCAGCTGAGCGATACCGTCGTAAGAACCGCGCGTATTCCCGCTGATTGCGAATTTCCCGCCTGTTACATAACCGGCCTGCTTTTCTTCCGTGAAGATCTGCCAGTTGTTGTAGCTGACGCTGACGTTGGCGTCCAACCAGTCGGTGAACTGAGCGTTCAATCCCAACTGAGCGATCAGGGTCTGTTCGTTACGGGTGATGTCATTGTCATACAGATCGTTCAGACGACCGTTGATCGTACCGAGACTGTTCGTTCCGTAAGTCTCGTGAGTGACGGGGTCGATGTAGTGATTCTTATACCACTGCAGGTCGGTGTTCCGGTTGGCATAGTAACCGCCCACGAGCATAGCTGTCACCGTTCCCCATGAGCCCCCGATCGTCGAATTCGGATTTTTGGTATCCGAGTTCGAGTATTGAACGGTCAGGTTGGTCGAGAAGACGTCGTTGATCTTACCGTTCGCCGTGAAGTTGATCGAGTGGCGGGAGAACGAGTTGTTCGGCATATTCCCGTCACCGTTCATATAACCGTACGAGAGACGGAAGGTGGCCTTTTCGGAACCCCCGGTCAGTGCCACGCTCACGTTGTCGTAGTTGGTATTCTGATAGAAGGTTTTCCAACTGTTCGGATAAGCCTGATACTCTTCCAGCGGGTTGCTGATCTCGTCCGGAGCGTAGTACTTATAGAACTGATACAGTTGCTGTCCCTTCATCGAAGCGAAGGAAGGCCCCCAAGAAACGGCCGTATAACCGTTACGTGTGTATTGTTGCCCTTCGATCAGTCCGCCTTCGAAACCATTATCCGGTCGCCCCATCCCGTAGAGGTTTTGGAGCGGAATAGAATTCTGGTAGAGCTGCCCCCATTCGTGCGAGTAGTTCACTTCGACACCGATCCCCTTGCGGGCCTTGCCGCCTTTGGTAGTAATCACGATGGCACCGTTCGCACCACGAGAACCGTACAGCGAGGTCGCTGCGGCACCTTTCAGCACGGTGATCGATTCGTAGTCGTCCGGGTTCAGGTTCTTCAGCTGGTTACCGTACATCGTCGATTCCGAGTTCCGGAAGTTGGTGTTGGCTGCCTGCTGTTCGTACTCCATGATGATCCCGTCGATCACATAGATCGGGGAGTTGTTCTTGGTCAGCGACTTGTTCCCGCGGATGGTCACGGTCGGAGCGGTCGTAATCCCCCCCGAACCACCGGAAGCGATCTGCACACCGGCCACTTTACCCTGAAGGGCATTCGCAGGACTCACGGTATTGGTTCTGGCCAACTCGTCACCCTTTACGGTAGAGGTGGCATAACCCAGCGAGCGGTTTTGTTTGCGTCCCCCCAGGGCGGTTACGGTCACGGCCTCTGCCTGCAAAGCAGTACGGAAAACCTTTGGGGATTGCATATAATTCTAATAATCAATATATTGTATCTTCTATTGAAGATTGTTTTCAGATTAAAAACTGTGGGATTTTGCAGCCGCAGTTTCACCTCTTCAGACCCTGTTTTTTCGCTTGAATAAAGCAAGGAAGTCTATCTCTTTTTGAGAAGCGACCACCCTATTTCCGCAACAAATTTTAACCGGAAACAAAGTGTCGTCATGCTTTATATTGCACAGATTATCAGTATTATATATAACGGAGAGATATTTCCTATACTGCTTTGCAGGCAGAGGCCGTGACCGTAACCGCCCTGGGTGGTCGCAAACAAAACCGCTCGCTGGGTTATGCCACCTCTACCGTAAAGGGTGACGAGCTGGCCAGAACCAATACCATCAGCCCGGTCAATGCCTTGCAAGGTAAGGTCGCAGGTCTCCAGATTTCGACCTCCGGGTCGTCGGGGCTGACCTCCTCGCCGGTGATTACCCTCCGTGGGGCAAAATCGCTGACTAAGAACAACTCCCCGATTTTCGTCATCGACGGGATCGTAATGGAGAACTCCGTGATGGGCCTGGATGCCGACGGCAGCAACAGCGGGATTGCCTATGGCAACCAGCTGAAGAACCTCAACTCCAACGACTATGAAAGCGTAACGGTGCTGAAAGGTGCTGCCGCAACCGCACTGTACGGTTCCCGCGGTGCGAACGGCGCCATTGTGATCACCACCAAAGGCGGCAAGGCACGTAAAGGGGTCGGTATTGAAGTGAACTACTCGCACGAGTTCTCGCAGACCTACGCCGCTCCGATGAAGCTCCAGAACCTCTACGGGATGGGCTTGCCGACGAACGGCTACGAAGGAGATATCATTCCGAACGTAGGGTCTACCGTTTCCGACGGCGTGTACAGCGCTCAATCATTCGGGCCGCGGATGAATGCCGGTTACCAGATGAGCCAGGAATATAAACTGGGGAAATACAACAACCCGGTCGAACCGTTGGTCTCCTATGCCAACAATTGGAAATCCATCTTCCAGACCGGACAGCAGGACAATGTCAGTGTCGCTCTGACCGGCGGGTCGGACAAGGCGACCTATCGTGTCTCCTACGGGTACACCAACATGAAAGGTGCGCTGCCCAACAACGAATTCAAACGCCACTCGGTGAACGTCCGCACGAACGGTAAGATCAACGATGTCTTCTCGGTGGACTTCAGCATGCAGTACTCGAACTCCAACACCCTGAACCCGAATATCTTCTCGGCTACCGACGGTCGGAGTTATGCAGCTATCGTGTCGCAATCCATCAACCGGAACACCGACCTGAAATGGTATCGCGACAACTATATCGATTATTCGACCTGGATGCGTCTGCCCGACGGGACGAGCTCCGCACTGAAAACCATTCAGAGCGCCCTGAATACCTTCGTGGACAACAACACCAACCACAACGAACAGACCATCATCGCCAGCGTCGGCCTGACCGCCCAGTTCACCGACTGGCTGGACGCCAACGCACGACTCACGTACAACGACTATTCGTACTTCGACGAAACCAAGAACTACGGTTCGGGCTACGGCCGTGGCGGCGGCGAAGCAGGGAAAGCCGTGTATTCTCCGGGCGGGAGCTATTCGATCGGCGGCGGCAAATCGGGTGAGTACAACTTCCTCGGTCAGCTGCACAGCAACAACCTGTTCCTGGATGACAACCTCGAACTCGACGTCCGTCTGTTCTACGAATTGTACGGGAATGCCCGTGGGTCAAGTTGGTACAAATCCACTCGGGACGGTTTGATCGTTCCCGGTCTGTGGAACTTCGGCAACTCAGCCAAACCGCTCGAAGTTTCCAACTACGAGACGAACCTGAATTACCGGAACCGGATGACCTACGGGGTCGGCGGTGCGGTCAACCTCTCGTGGAAAGACCAGATCAACCTCGAAGTAACGGCCCGTAACGACTGGCTGAGCTCGTTGCTCTACCCGACCTGGATTCCGCAGGGGGCCGACAACTGGTCGGTATTTTATCCTTCGGTCAACCTTTCGTGGGTATTCTCCGACACGTTCAACATCGATCCGAACATCCTCTCTTACGGTAAGCTCCGTGCGTCGTGGGGGCAGGTAGGTTCCGGGACGTCGGCTTATGAAACCGCATCGGGTGCCGGCGGATTTACCGTGACGGCCGAAGGTTGGGAGTCGATCGCGGCAAACGGTTCGGTTCTTTCGGCTGCTACGCCGAACAACTCTACCCTGCCGAACTACGACCTGAAACCGGAAATCCAGACCTCTATGGAGTTCGGTGCCGACCTTCGTTTCCTGAACGGCCGGATCGGGGTCGATGTGACTTACTACAAGATCAACACCCGCAACCAGATTCTGCAACTCGATGCCGTGAAAGAGTCCGGGGTGACCAAACAGCTGATCAACGCCGGTAACATCCAGAACCAGGGTTGGGAAATCCAGCTGGACTTCCGTCCGATCCAGACCCGCACCGTGCGTTGGGAAATCGGCCTGAACTGGAGTCGCAACCGCAGTAAGATCAAAGAATTCTACGAAGGGATCAGCTCTTACAAACTCTTCGACAACGGTACCGGCGGTGTGCCGGGTATCTACGCCTTCGAAGGCGGTGCATTCGGCCAGATCGTATCCGGTTCGGGGTACGGTTATACGGACGATGGAGCTGGGGTGGCAGCTGTGTTCCGCAACATGGACGACCCGAACGACCCACGCAACGGCAAGATGCTAATCGACTACGGCGGGACGACCAGCAGCCTGAATCTGCCCTACTATTCGATCGTGAAGGGGAGTGAAATCACCAATTATTACCACGATGTATTGGGCAAAGACGACGACGGCAACCAGATCAACGGGTACAACACGCCGGGCGACAAGCCTTATCTGTACGACGTGCTGGGTAAGATCGAGCCCGACTTCTTCGCCGGTCTGACCACCTCGCTGACGGTGAACCTGCCGAACAACAGCGGTTCGCTCGACCTCTTCGCACAGATCGACGGCCGCGTCGGCGGACACATGATCTCGACCAAGCTGCGCGAAGCCATGCAGTACGGGAATGTCGAAATGTCGCTCTACGGCCGCGACAAGGAACACGGCGGTGTGGCCCGCGTGAACTACAAAGGCGAAACCGTTTACAACGGGATGATTCCGGACGGTGTGTTCTACAAGGATTTCGAAGTGACTCGCAAAGACAACGGTCAGAAAGTGACGGTGAAAGCCGGTACCACCTTCGCCGAAGCCGTCGAAGCGGGCGATATCGAACCGATGCTGTCGGCCATTTGGTATACCGAGGGCGGGAACTACGGTTTCTGGGGCGCACAGAACATCAACGTCTCGAAAGCCACCTACTTCTCGCTGCGTGAAGTGACCATCGGGTACAACTTCCCGGACAAGTGGATCAAACACGTCGGTTTGCAGTCGGCCCGGCTGTCGTTCTCGGGACGTAACCTGTGCTACATCTACAACGGGATGCGCGGCGGCATCAATCCGGAGTCCATCTCGTCGAACAACCCGCTGACGCCGATCGACTACGGTGGAGTGCCCTATGCGCGGAACTTCTCGATCAACCTCAACTTACGCTTCTAATTGTAAACCGACAATTCAACGACATTTATGAAAACAATCTCAAAATATATTTTTGGGGGAGTTCTGCTCTCGGCCCTGGCCCTCACCGGGTGTAAGGACAAGATGCGGGAGCTGAACACCAACCAGACCTCGTTGCAATCGACCGACCCGCGGTATATGTTCTTTGCCGCCACGCGTCTGTTCGACAACTCGGCCGGTCGTGGCTTCTGTGCGACCCGCTCGATGAGCATCGGTCGGTGGATGCAGTATTTTGCCGCTACCGGATCGTCTTATCCGGCAGCTACGGACCTTTCGATCGGTTCGCCGTGGCCCTGGGGTTACTGGGAAGAATTCAACGTCCGGAACGGGAGCCAGCTTCACGCGCTGAGCGAATACGTAGTCGGCCCGACCCTGAGCGAGTTGGAAAAGATGCAGTATCAGGAGATCGGTGCGATTGCCAAAGTGCTGGAAACCTACCTGGCTTGGCGGAACTTCGACGTCTATGGCGCTGCGGTTTACACCCAAGCTTTCCGGGCGGCCGACGGAATCAAACGACCGGAATACGACCTCGTGCAGGATACTTACAAAATTCTGGATCAGGTCGTGAAGGAAAAAGTGGTCGATGTGCTGAAACAGCCGGCTCCGGCAGGAACCGTTTCGCTGGGCGAGTACGACCCGATGTACGGTTTCATCGTCAAAGTCAATCCGACCGGGGGATCTACGGTCAGCCCATTGAACGATGCCGAAATGCAGCGTTCGCGCTGGCTGAAATTCGCCAATACGTTCCGTCTGAAGATGGCCTATCGGTTCAAAGAACGGGACGCCGAACACTTCAACACCGTGCTGGCCGAAGTACTCGATCCGGCGAACGGAGGGATGATCTCCAGCAACGACGAGTCGTGTATCCTCAAATTCTCCAAGCAGATTTGGGGTGATGACACGAATGACGGGAACCAGGTCAATTACTACAACCGTGCACCGCTGTCGATGATCAACTCGCTGAAGGTGATGAAAGACCCGCGTCTGCCGCTTCTGTACCGGCCGAATGCCATGGACACCGCTTTCGGAAGCAGTAAAATCTTCACGGATAACTATTACGGGTGGTATTATTTCAGTGCCTACCAGTGGATGTACACCCACTTCCCGGACTCGCTGACCAAGTACGGCAACCTGATGCAGCTGCACAATGTCTACCAGGGAACCAGCCAGAACTCGTACGCTTATCAGCAGACCTGGACGCCGGGAGTCATTAACCGGGGAACGACCCGCTCATTCGGAAAAATCGTCAACCCGAACTTCAACGATGATCCGAAGGTCAGCAAACCGATGTTGAGTCCCAAAACGGGCAAACCGATCATCTGGGGCAAGGATACTACGATTACTCTCTGGATGTGTTCCATGCCGCAGGGGCGCTACTGGGTGAAAAACGGTGGGTCACCTTACGACTGGGTGGATGTTCCTGAAGTCGACAAGACTCTCATCCAGCTGACCCGTCCGGTGATCGCCTACGACGAACACTGCTTCACGATGGCGCTCATTGCCAACGAAACCGGTGCTGCCGTGGGCGGCAAAACGGCCGAAGGATGGTACGAAGAGGGCGTGCGCGCCAATATGGCTCAGTTGATGGACGACGCACTGCGGGTATATATCGGGATCGCCACGTCGACCTCCTATCCGCTGCTGCCGCCCTACAACGGGACGTCCGAAGCCGACAAACACCTCTACAAGCTGACCGATGCGATGATCGACGACTATGTGGCTTCGATCCTGCCGCTGGGCAAGACCGGCAATGCCGTGTCGGAAATCATGACCCAGACCTGGTTCGCCATGATCTTCAACCCGGAAGAGATGTGGGGCATGTGGAAACTGACCGGCTATCCGCAGTTCATCAAGATTCCGGTGAAGAACGGAACGGGTGCTCCGGGTACGAATTACTTGCTGCCGGATGTACCGGGGCTCGAAATGGGCTTCACCAGCGGGAACGAAGCTACGGCTTTGGCCCGTCGTGCCGCCGTGCCGCAGCCCGAGGTCGAAAACAACGCCAACTACATGAAGATTCAGCAGGAGCTGATAGCGACTCCGGGATTCGGTACCTCGTGGAACGACAACACGGGCCGCATCTGGTGGGATACCAAACCGATGGCCGATCCGATCGAAAATCCGACACTCTACGTGCCGGAATACAACAGCGGCGTAAACTAACAACCCTTCTCTTTTCATGAAAAAGAACGGGCCTTCTTGAAAGAGAAGCGGCCGTTCTTCTGCCACCGCGGGAGGTTTGCCAATCATTTGGCAAACCTCCTGCTTTTTTGTGCCGATCTTTCCGGATGACGCTTGGAACGGTTTTTGTTTTTATCCGGGCAGAGCAATCCGTCTTTGGCTTATCGTTTTGTTTATATGTTATTTATAAAGTTATAAAAAGCGATGAATGCAAAAACTTATCTTCTGGGCGCACTGGCCATGGCCCTGTTGGGCGCCTGCAACAAGAACGAGGTCGAGGTGCCGGGTGAGGTGACCCTCGAAGTCGAGGCAATCCGGCTCCCGTCCGCCGAACAGACCTCCCAGACACCCACGACCGCCACCTTTATCGCGAGCCAGCCGTGGCAGATCGAGACGTCCGCCACCAAAGGCGATGTCGACTGGGTACACGTTTCGCCGATGAGCGGCGAGGCCGGAACAGCCACCCTGACCATCACGGCGGACGAGAATCCCTCGGCGATGGATCGGACGGCCTACATTCGAATCCTGTGCGGCGGAGTCACTCAGGACATCGCCGTGACCCAGCCCGGAGACGGCACGCTGGTCGCCGGAGAGACGATCTATCAGGTCGGCCCGCAGGCCGATACCGTCATCATTCGGCTGCGGAGCGGTGCCTCGTACCAAATAGACGTTCAACAGGGGAATGAGTGGATCAAGTCCGAATTTCTCACCCACGGCTCCAAGATCGATTCGCTGGCCCTCATCCTGGCGGCCAATACGACCGGCGACGAACGTACCGGTGCGATCCGGGTCACCTCGTCGAACGGTGCTTTTCTGGCCGACATCGCCATGCTTCAGCGGTCGGCGGTGCTGGATCTGCATTTCGAACTCGACCGGATCGTTCTGCCGACCGGCCGGTCCGGCTCGGAAAGCGGTACCGGATGGGTCGACAGCCTTTTTGTGGCCGGTTTCGACCGCGAGGGAGAGGTGTTGTTCGTCCGGAGCCTGCCGCAGCCGACCGGATCGGGGCTGAACATTCAGGTGCTTCCTCCGGCGGAACGTATCCGGAATGCTTACCCGGATGCCCGTATCTACGTGGTGGCCAACAGTTCGGGCAACCTGAACCGGTGGCCCGAGAACGAAGAGCAATGGATCAACGGCAAGGATACGGCGGTGAACCGGCTCTTCGGAGCCGACGAGGTGCAGCCTCCGCTCTCGGCCCGCATCACCCAGAATCTGGTGGCGGGCGAGAACCGGATTCAGGTCGGGTTGTCGCACGTGACGGCGATCGTGACCTTCAAGGTGCGTTTCGACAAGGGGTGGGGCGATTCGATTCCGCCCATCGAACGGATCACCATCAGCGGGTTCAGCAACTGGGGCTATCTCTTCCCGAACGCGACCGAACAGGCGGTGCCCCGGACAATCGGCTACAATCCGGCCGTCGAGCCCAACGGAACGAACGATTACCGCTTCTATGCCTATGAAAACAGCCGACTGGTGTTGAGCGTTCTGGCCGGAGGACGATACTATCAGGGGATTGCGCCGGATATTCTGAAACGGGGATATAATTATTCGTTCAATATGCGCATTTGCGAAGACGGGAACTGCCGGCCCGCATCGGAGAGTCAATAGACGAGCGGGCGGGGCCCGGCGAAAGGACATGGCATTGTATGTTTCTATCCATCTCGGAAAAACAGTCCTCCCCACTCGAGTGATTCGGGTGGGGAGGCTTCGTTTTTCAGGGAAAGTTCCACCGTTCAGACCGCGAATAAGCATGCAGCCTGAAAAAAAGACGCGGGGTCTTTCGATCCCTGATGATCGAAAGACCCCGCGTTCAACTTCAAAGCCTGCGAAAGAGGCCTCTCTCTTACTTGTCTCCCCGTTTCACGTCGAGGAATTCCATATTCTTTTCTTCATACTCCTTGAGCTCCTGTTCCAGGCTCTGGCTGTAGAGCTTCATGGCCCGCCGGCTCATCCCCATGCTGGAGAAACCGCCGTCGTGGAAGAGGTTCTGCATGGTCACCTTCTTGGTCAGGTCGCTGAAGAGCGTAATCACATAGTTGGCGCAATCCAACGCCGTGGCATTTCCCAGCGGCGACATCCGCTGTGCGAAGTCCATCAGGTGGTCGAGTCCCATGACGCCGCTCCCGGCCGTCGTCGGCGTGGGCGACTGCGAAACGGTATTGACGCGGATTTTCTTCTCCCGACCGTAGATGTAGCCGAACGAACGCGCGATCGATTCCAGCAGGGCTTTGGCATCGGCCATGTCGTTATATCCGTACAGCGTCCGCTGCGCTGCGATGTAGGAGAGGGCTACGATCGATCCCCATTCATTGATGGCGTCCTTTTTCCGGGCCACCTGCATGACTTTGTGGAACGAGATGGCCGAGATGTCGAGCGTTTTCTGTAGGAAATCGTAGTCGAGGTCGTCGTACGTACGTCCCTTGCGCACGTTGGGAGACATCCCGATCGAGTGGAGGATAAAGTCGAATTTGCCGCCGAAATGTTCGGTGGTTTTGTCGATCAGGTTTTCCAGATCCTTGACGCTGGTGGCATCGGCCGGGACGAAGATCGTACCGAGTTTTTCAGCCAGTTCGGCGGTTCCGCCCATCCGGGCCGCCATAGCGGTATTGGTGAGGACGATTTCGGCTCCCTCTTCGACGGCCCGTTCGGCGACTTTCCAGGCAATGGATTTCTCGTTGAGCGCTCCGAAGATGAGCCCTTTCTTACCTTTCAGCAGATTATAAGACATGGATTCTGTTTTTTAAATTTTTTACAAAGTTAATCTTTTCCGCCGAATTACCGTTCCGAGAGGCAAATACAGTTCTCTCGACCCGCAAAAGTTTCGTGCAGACAAAAAGAGGGTTCCGGGGAAATCGTTCCCCGGAACCCTCTTCATTTCAAGGTCGGTCGGTTACTCCCGAGACGCAAGGCCTACAAGCCCTGTACGTCCCAGAAGATACGGCCGGTAGACTGATCATAAATCGAACCGTAATTCGGCTGATCCATCAATGCTTCTCTGGCCGCATCATAATTCAGGTTATTCAACACGTTAGGCTGCGGCAGCGAAGCACGACGCGGGAATGCCAACGGATTGCCTGCCGTACGGGTAGAAGGTTTCACCCAATAGAGCCCCGTCGGACGATCGGCCGGAGTAGCCACTTCCACGATCTTCGGATAGCCGGTGATACGCCACCAGTCCCACATCTTGTTGGACTGATTGTAAGCGTAGATCCACATCTGACCCACGATCGCCTCCTTCTTGTCCGTAGCGTTGGCCAGTGCCTGAGCCGTTACGTAAGGTGCGATCTTATCCGTAATGTCATACAAACCGGCGTCATTTACACCGACAATTTTAGTGTCATTCCGGTTGGTAGCTACCTGAATCGCATAACGTTGTGCATCATTTTGCAGTTCCTGCATAGCGGCCGTCACACCGGCTTCGTACCATTCGTCGGCCGATTTGCCCGTGGCGATCCCGTCGTTGCTCAGGTAAGCCATCATGAAACAGAACTCCGGATAGGTATAAACCGGATGGCTGTAAAATTTGTTCGCCTGATTAACCGGGCCGTCGCCACCGTTTACGCCATTCCCCGTGTCGCCACCTGCCTCTTTACCGCCGTCGGCGATAAAGTAACGTCCCTGGGGACGGCTGCCGAGTTCCAGCGTGAACGAAGTGTCTGGAGCAATGATCGTAAAAGTAGCCGGAAAGTCTTTCGATACCGGAATGATCGAACCGTCGTTGGTCACTGTCCACGGTCCCAATTTCTTATTGGCTTCCACATCGCCCGGCTTGTAGCTCGGATGATAGAAACGGAATGTGAAATTACGCTGGCCCCAGAATTGTTCCGGACCCCCTTCGTCGTAATCGTACGGGTTGGCCGAAACACCCTGATAAGCCATCATCGCATCGTTTTCGAAATCGAGTACATCGCCCCACTCTTTCGTGCTCCGGTTCTTCGTCCGTTTGTCGTAAACCGAATGTCTTCGCAATGAATCAGGGAAATAGGCCTTCATCCATTTTATAGCTTTGTTATCGGCATGCAAGCTGTTGGCACGAGCCAACAGCGGCAGACGCGGGTCGTCCAACCCTTTCAGGTAGGAGACGAAGTTGTCTGTCAGGGCGTATGAAATGCTAATACCATTCGGCCCATCCGAGTTGTAGATCAAACCGGAATTCCGACTGCTACTGTTCATATAGGCGAAAGCCCCGTCGGCAGCCGATTCGAACCAGCCCGAAGCTTTCGTTTCGGCCAATACCTTGTCGAAGCGTGCCTGGTCTACGGCTTTCATGATCCAGGCCATGTACAGCCGGTAAGAGTTACCGAACTTTTTCCACTTTGTCCGCTGCTGGTCATAATCACCCAACAAAGTCGGAGCAGCAGTCGTCGTATTGACTACATAACCGTAGATCGGGTCGTATTCACCCAGATTCGGTGTTCCTGCATTCGGCTCTCCTGCCAGGACGGCAATATAACCGGCCAATTCATCGTCTAATGCTTCATACATCGCATTGTCGAAGATGTCGTATGCAGGAGTCAGCACCCCGGTATTGGCTTCGAAAGCTTCGGTATAGACCGCAGCCCCATAGTTCTGGAATACGCGGAAAGCCTCGTACACTTTCACGATACCGGCAATGGCCCGCAGATCCTGATACGGAAGAGCTTCCGTTTCCGTCAGATTGACATCGATATAGCTTTGCAACTCAGCCATCTGTTTACCGACGCTATACAACCAGTTGTACATATAGCCGGTCGTGCTGGGCGTGGTATAAGAATCGGACTGCACATTGCAATACGTTCCGTCGGCAGCGCCCCGATATTCCACGAAGTACTGCATTTTCAAACTGGTATTGAACATCAAAGCCTCCCCGAATCCGCGAGAATCATAATCGAAATCCTGCATAACGGACATAAAGATATACCGCGGGTCGGTCTCCCCGATCGTATTGGGATTAGTGTTCAACTCCCGCATCTTGTCCTTACATCCGACAAGCGCCAGAGCGGCTAATCCGCCAACGACATATTTTGTTATTTTCATATGAAAAATTCTTATTTGGTTAAAAACTTCAGGTTCGAACAGAGATGGTCTTAGAATCTCAGGTTCAGGTTGATCGAGAAGTTACGAACGAACGGAGTGGTACCGAAGTCGTACGGGGCCAGCGAGTTGTTCGAGATGAATGAATCGGGGTTCGATTTCCCGCGCGTCTTGTTGATGATGTAGCAGACGTTACGTGCGGTGAACGACAGACGGGCCGACTGCAGACCGACGTGTTTGATCCACTTTTCCGGGAAGTTATACCCGAGGGTCAGTTCACGAAGAGCCATGTAGGTCTGTTTCGAAACGTACATGCTCGTCACAGTGTAATTCCAGTTGTTCTGGTACCACTGCGAAGCCAATACCGGCTGAATGTGACCCGCATCGACCGCTTCGCGGAAGGTCATACCGGCCAGATCGACCTCTTCGCCGGTCTTCCAGGAAACCACCGTAGCATTCGTCTTGTCGAAAATGGCGTTCGGGATAATCCCGTTGTATTCAACCTCGCCTTTGTAGTTCACACGAGCCTGACCGCCATGATCTTTGTCACGACCGTAGAGAGATTCTTTCGAGTTCCCGGCACCCGTAATGTACGGTTGTACGCACTGAATGGAATTCCCACCCGAGCGACCGTCGATCTGAGCGAAGAAGTCGAACGAACCGCTATTGTTCGGCAGGTTCACCTGAACGTTCGTGTTGATGCCGTAATAGAAATCCGGTTCCACTTTACCGTACTTCGTGTATTCGTTATCCTTACCGCCCCAGTACGGAGAATTTTCACCATAATAGTTCCGGATCTGACCGGCGTATGTATAGCGATAAGAAGTATTGGTGTAAGCATCCAAAGACCCAGCGCTTGCATTGACGTTTTTATTTCCGTCTGCAGTTTGCTTATTAACACGAATCAGATCCATACCGTTGTGCGGGTCGTTCGGATTATCGGCATTGTAGTACTGTGCGACGATATTCCCGTTGCCATAACCGTTACCGGTGACAAGAATCCCGTATTCACCGTTTTCGAAAGCCCATACCTGCGGAGAATAAGAGAACCCTCCTGAAACTTTATAAGCCGTCTGACCTTCGTACAGTTCCTTAATCTTACCGCGGTTGCGACTCAGGTTAGCACCGATGTTCCAGTTCACGGTACGCGTCCGGATCGGAGTCACATCCAGCTGGAATTCCCAACCCTGGTTCTGGATGTTACCGGCGTTGATCCAACGGTTGCTTACGCCCGATTCCGAAACCGTTGCCAACGAAAGAATTTGGTTCTTCGTATTGGTTTTATAATAGGTCACATCTATACCGATCATCCCGTTCAGGAAGCGGAGGTCGGCACCGAACTCGATAGAGGTCTGGATTTCAGGCTTCAGGTCGTAGTTCGGAAGGGTCGAATTGTTCGGAGAGGCCATCTGAATACCCGTACCGGCGGGGCCGTCTTGCGATTCTACAGAGAATCCACCTGCACCGGCAGCCGTGTTGTAAGCGTCGGTACCCTTACCTACTTGTGCCCACGAAGCACGCAGCTTACCGAACGAGAGAATCTTCGGATCGATGTTGAACGTGTCGGAGAAGACCCAAGATGCGTTCACCGACGGATAGAAGACCGAGTAGTTGTTCTGGCCGTACGGAATCCAGCTCGGATACATCAGCGAGCTCAGCCAGTCGTTACGGCCGGTCACTTCCAGGAAGATCTGGTCTTTCCACGAGAGGTTCACTACCCCTGCCACACCGATGGTCATAGAGTTACGAGGAGTGTAACCGATCGTTTTCTGTCCTACACCCATCGGGTTCCGAGAGTTAGAGAACGTCCACAGCCCCGGGGTAATCAAACCGCCGTTGACACTCTGTTCATAAGAGGTCGAGCGGGTATTCCCGTAGACTTCGCCCAACAGACGGATGTCGAGCTCGAGGTTATCGTCCACGAAACGGTTGTTGCTGTGCAACTGAGCGATACCGTCGTAAGAACCGCTTGCAGAGTTGGAAATCGAATACCAACCATTCCCGGCCGGATTATTCAAACCGCCATACTCTTTATTTTCATAGAAGGTCTGCCAGTTGTTGTAGCTGACGCTGACGTTGGCGTCCAACCAGTCGGTGAACTGAGCGCTCAATCCCAACTGGGCGATAATGGTCTGTTCGTTCCGGTTGTCGTTCTTAACCAACATTCGGTTGATAAACGAGTTCATGGTTCCCAATGCCGAAGTCCCGTAACGACGTCCTGTTTCCGGATCCACATAGTGTTCTTTATACCACCGGATATCCGTGTTCCGGTTGGTATAATAACCGGTCATCATCCCAGGAACCGTGCTCCAGTCCCAACCGTTGTTGTAGAATGCATTTTTCGTATTGGAGTTCGAGTACTGCAGGCTCAGGTTGGTTGAGAAGATGTCGTTGATCTTACCGTTCGCCGTGAAGTTGATCGAGTGGCGTTCGAAGTTGTTCTTCGGCATGTTCCCGTCACCGTTCATATAACCGTACGAGAGACGGAAGGTAGCCTTTTCAGACCCCCCGGTCAGCGCTACGCTCACGTTGTCGTAGTTGCTGTTCTGGAAGAAGGTTTTCCAGTTGTCCGGATACGCTTTGTATTCGTCCAGCGGGTTGTCGATCCCGTCCGGTGCGTAGTATTTGTAATACTGATAAACTTGCGCGCCTTTTTGTGAAGCAAAAGAAGGCCCGAAAGAATACGGGTGATAGCCGTAATTATCATTATTACCGGGATAGAATCCCCCTTCGTAACCGTTAGCGGCATCTCCCGTCCCATACAAATTCTGAAGAGCAACCGAGTTTTTATAAATTACTCCCCATTCATGACCATAGTTCACTTCTACACCGATCCCCTTGCGGGCTTTACCGCTCTTGGTGGTGATCACGATGGCGCCGTTCGCACCACGAGAACCGTACAGCGAGGTCGCTGCGGCACCTTTCAGCACCGTCACGCTTTCGTAGTCATCCGGGTTCAGGTTCTTCAGCTGGTTACCGTATTTGGTTCCATTGGAGTTATTCCCATAAGTCATATTGGGATCCTGCTGTTCGTACTCCATGATAATCCCGTCGATTACGTAGATCGGGGAGTTGTTCTTGGTCAGCGACTTGTTACCGCGGATCGTCACGGTCGGAGCGGTCGTGATACCGGCAGAACCACCTGTCGAAATCTGCACCCCGGCCACTTTACCCTGCAAGGCGTTCGCCGGGCTCACGGTATTGGTTCTGGCCAACTCGTCACCCTTTACGGTAGAGGTGGCATACCCCAATGACCTGTTCTGCTTGCGGCCACCGAGTGCAGTTACGGTTACGGCCTCTGCCTGCAAAGAAGAGGCTCGGCCGTGAAATCATAGGGCGAAAACGCGTTGAATCAGATGGTTGTCAAAAAAAGTGTTTGGGGATGTACATACGATTTACATATTGGTCGGCGGTTTGAGACACTTTCCCGTGAGGTGGAAAATCATCCTTTTGGGGACTTTTTGAAGTCGGTCAGTAGCCGCGCGTTTTTGATCCGTTCGTCTTTTTCGAAACTGGCCAGATAACAGGCTGTGGTTCTCAAGTTGCTGTGGCCCAGCGATTCGGAAATGTAGCTGATATTGGCTCCCTGACGCTTGAGGATGGTGGCGAACGAGTGGCGTGCCGTGTAGGTCGAGATGGGGCCGATGCCCAGCGCCAGACCGATCTGGTGCATGTGCCGGTTGATCTGACGGGTGAGGTTTTGGGTCTTGATCTTCAGTTCCATGGCGTTTTCGTTCCCGTTCAGAAACGGGAAAAGATAGTTGGACGGAGCGGGAGGATTGCCCCACCGGTCGAGAATGGCACGCATCTCGGGAGTGACGATGGCACGAATCTCTTTGCGGGTTCTGGTGGTGTGTGCCGTCTTCTGGCGGACGAAACAGATCTCGCCGTCGACGATGTCGGAGTATTTGAGCCGGATGAGGTCGGCAACGTTGATTCCGTTGCAGAGATAGATGAAAAACCACAGATCGCGGTAGCAGGCGGTGGTCGGATTGTGGTTCGAGAAATCGACGATCTGTTTGATCTGCCGGAGATTCAGGGCGATTTTTCGGCCTTCGCCCTCCTGAATTTCGAATTTGCCCTGCCCGAACGGATATTGTGTTTCGAGCAGGTTGCCGTTTTTCCGGGCCTCGTTCAGCAGGGCCCGGATGGCGCGCATGTGCATGCTGATGGTGACGGGGCTTTTCTGTTCGCCGGTCAGGAATTTCTCGTAGCGGCGGAGCCAGGCCACTGTCACGTTTGTGAGCGGGATGGCGCGGGAGGAGAAACGTTTGAGCGATTTGAATACGTTATCGTACCAGAGCATGTTGCCGATCCGCTGCTCGGCGGTCAGGCGACTGATCCGGTGGCGGAAAAGGCTGTTGAGGGTGTCGCCTTTGCCGCGTCCGAGGCGGCGGTTGAGGGCGTCGAACGAAAAGGGCTCTTTTTCGGTCAGCTCCTGGACATGCCGCTTGATCCGGTCGAAGGAGCTGCCGATGTCCCGGCGGACTTCGAGCAGATTGCCGCTGCGGGTGCGGAGCAGGCGCTGCCACGCTTCTCTGTCGAGCTCTTTCCCCGTGGGGTAGTATTTCTGGACGCGTTTGTAGGTGACCTGAATTTTGACGGGAAAGAGTCCGTTCTTCTTGGCGCGGCGCGTGTCGAGTACCGAGGATACGGTAACGCCGTCTTTGGCATACTTGTACATGGCTATATCCGTTCTTATTGAATCGTTTTGTGGCAAAATAACCGGATATCATGTACATACCATTTGCATACAGCCGCTTTTATTTACTCTTTTTTTGTGCTGGAGTGAACTGTTCTTTTTGTGAACAAAAAGAACCAAAAAAACTTTAGAGGAT
>ERZ777305.1516-NODE-1516-length-26485-cov-3.926901_pt1 | contig 26485 bp, 24 predicted proteins | sample MGYA00374965_ERZ777305 | MGnify/ENA primary metagenome ERZ777305 (study PRJEB29328, sample SAMD00013331) | mouse gut metagenome | study: EMG produced TPA metagenomics assembly of the Metagenome analysis of fecal microbiota from mouse which was promoted... | reverse complement strand
GATGATTCCAACGGAAGGTAAAATTTACCATTTACACAACTTTTTCGAAAGTCTCCACGGTGGGAGACTTTCTTTTGTTCTAAAGTATGTTTTTCTCAAACCATACTTCATCTTTCCATCGGCAAAGACTCTTTCAATATGTTGTGGTCTTTGTCTATATATTTCTTTCACATCTAAATGATGTCTATAATCATTCGTCATTTCCTTATACTCCTCCCATACATGTCTTAAAACTTGTTTGTATTTTCCTTTTGTACATTGTTCCTTGAATGGACAATTACTACAATCCTTTTCACAAGCTTTATATATCATATAACCATCTTTAGTTATATTACCCATTGGGATTAAGTCTTTTTCATTTGGACATATATAAATATCATTATATTCATCATATACAAATTCTTGAAATAACCCTTTCTATATCCAATTCTAGTATATGGCATAGCTGGTATCATTTCCAAATCTATTATTGTCTTACATATGTGTGGAGTTAAATACGCTGCATCTCCCACAAAATAATCAATTTCGGAAATATCAAAGTGATTCGTTAGATTTTCAAATGAGGGATAAAATGAAACAGAATCATGTACATTGCTTCCATTGGTATCTACGGTTAATACATAATTATTGTTTTCACATATCACACTTGTATTGTATCCAAACATCTTTTCTTTATCACTTTTATAAAGCATCCCTGCATCTTTGTCTACATCACTTACTATTATTTCTTTTTCTCCTATCACTTCTTCTGTTTCAACTTCTTCATTACATTTTACAATTCTTTCTACTTCTTCTAAATATTCTTTATCTGTTAAGTCTTCATCTTGTAGTCCTTTTAAAGCTATTTCTAAATCTAATTCTTTTTGATATTTTTTTGCTTCTATTTTAACTAACTCTTTATGATTCTTTTTTTTATTCGCATAAGCCTTTGTATGCGTCGAATCTATATATACAGCTGTCATATCTAAGCATTTCCATTCAATCAATAAATCTATCACTTTATCAAATACTGTTTGTAGTAAATCGTGTTCTAATTTACAAAATTTTCTTTTATAATTTTGTGAATAAGTAGAATGATCTGGAACCTTTTCATTCAATTCATATCCTATAAACCATCTATATAAATTATTATATTTCAAATTTTCGTATGTTCTTCTTAAACTATCTTCATTAAAAAGAAACTTTAGTATATGAATTTTCACTAAAACTACAGGGTCAATACTTTTACGCCCAATATTAGAATATAGTTTTTCAACTTCTTCATATACAAAGTTCCAATCAAAATGTTTTTCAATCACTCTTAAGAAATGATCCTCTGGTATCATTTCTTCTAGATTTACGATTTCACTTACATATTGTCTTTTTAATCTTCTTGTCATTGCCATAATACTTCAACTCCTATTCTCAACATCTTTATTTTACCATTTTTGCATATAAAAAGCGAGTTATGACAATGTATTTGTTGAGAATAGATTATCACTCGCATATTTATTGTATCAAATTTATTTGCTTATGAAAAGACTGTTGAACATATTTGTCAACAGTCTGAGACTACGACATTTTTAAATAGTCGGAGTCTTTGATACATACTAAATTTTTAATAATTTAGAAACGCACTTGCAAATTGACATAGTCAATTTGCGTGCGTATTATACATATATTATTAATCAACTTCTATTAATAGCATTTCCTTAATAATATGAATGAAGCTTTTATTAAATCATATAAGGAATATACAGACAAATTGAATATAAATGATACTATAAAATTTAAAGAAAGTTTTTTTAATGATGGTACTATAAATAAGCCAAAATCTATATTTATAGGATTCTTTAAAAGTGGAAAGTCAAAATAAAATATTGTATTTAATACTATTAAAAAAATTGTAGCATATAAAATTAAAAGAATATCTTTTTGAATACTATCTAATAGTTTGTCCAATTTTTTCTTAAATCTACATCAGAATTTTTATCAGACTTTTTTAATATATCATTAATAGATGTTGATATAAAGCTAAAACTAGTAAAGCATAATCCTAATAATGTAAGTAGGATATTAATCAGATTCTTGGAGTCAGTTAAAAATACATTTTCATGATAGGCCAGTGAAGCAATTAAAGAGATAACAAAGCATAGAATAATAATCAAATATTTTTTCATTTTAATTTCGCTCCTTAAATTTTTCAATTGTTTCAATCCTATCAAAACAATCATTGATTATTTTTTGCTGTTCTAAAGTTAATATTTCATTTTTTAACTCATCATAAGTAATAGGAATAATCATTTTAGTACTTTTTTGTTGACTGCTAATACTTTCTTTTTCTCCATTTGAATTGATTGTTCTAATTTTCCAATTACCACCGCCAGCACCTATATACTTTATAAATGAATTAATTCCAACTTTATTTGGTTTAAGATTTCCCTCTTCATTACAAAAGTTTAGAGTAACTTTACTTGAACCAACATTTTTTTCTGCCTCTTTTAAAAAAATACTGGCATCATCTTCAGCGTCAAACATATTTGGAGCTACTAATTTAAATTCAATATTATAAACTTTTGAATTTTCATGAAAATAGTCCCAAAAATTTTGTTCTTCACTTATAGGATTTAATTCAATTCTTATATCTTTATCTTTCAAATTATTATTTATTATATTTTCTATAACCTTACTACAAGTATTATAATTTTCAAACACTTGGGTATTAGATTCTATTAAAAACTTTTGAGATTTTAATTCAATAAATATATTTACATACGGATAATCATTATCTTCCAACTCTACAATATTATTATCTCTAAGCTCTCTCTTGTTAAATTGCTTTCTCCTAGCTAATTGGCAATGCAATACATCGTCATATAAATTCTTAAAAATTAAATAGTAGATTCTACTTTGGTATTGAGATTCTAATTTTTTCTTATTCTCTATGATTTTGAAAAAATCTCTAAATATTGTATTTTTAGAATTTGAATCATTTTGTAACCCAATATTAAATATAGTTGCTTGATCTGGAAATAAAATACTTCCCCTAAATCCATAAAATAAATTACCATTCATACCTTTATCCACCCCAATAAACGAATTTTGCTAATTGATATATTAGCACAAAAATGAGAAATTGTCGATTTATGTTGGTAAAAAATGGTTTTTTTACTATATATTAAATTTTTTTCTTCTTTTTAGTCAAAAAATTGAATCTATTTTTATTAAATCAAGTTTTTTAAAACTTCTGTTACATTTTTCATATCTTTTTCTGAAGACATTATAGTTATTAACAAATTTTTTTCTTTATTTATAATAATGTATTGTCCATTTGAACCATCTCTAAAAAGATACCCATCTCTTGAAATAAAAGTGTAATATCCAATACCTATTTTAGGTAATACTCTTTCTGGCTTATATGCAGATGGAGTTTCTAATTGCATTGATGACATTTCTTTTATCCATTTTTTTGGAATGATTTGCTTTCCATTATATTTTCCATTATTTAATAAAAGTTTTCCTATTTTATGAAAATCAGAATGTTTTAAATACAAACCTGTTGAGGCAGGACAATATTTTCCATAATTATTCCATTCAAATTCTTTAATGTTCATTTTTTTAAATATCTTTTCATTAATATAATCTTTTAAATTCACTCCAAATGACTCTTGAAAAAATACTGATAAAACAAATGGTTCTACATTATTGTAAGCAAATCTCGTTCCTACTTCAAATGGAATATCATAATTTAAAGCATAACTTAACAATTCATTTTTATCAATGTCTTTAATGTATCTTTCCGACATCATTTGACTTTCATAACCTGTAGTATGTGTTAGTAAATTTTTAATTGTCCATTTTTGAATTTTGACTAAATTATTTTCATTTTTAATATCTTCTATTTTTTCAATTAAAGGATATACTTTTGTATCTAGTGATAAAGGGATACCATTTACTAGCATTTTATCTTCTATTGCTATTCCTATTGCCATAGAAACTAATATTTTGGCACAACTTCTTAATTCATGTAATTGTTCTTCTTTATAAAAAACTTTATCTAATTTGTCATCTTGCTCTATAAAAATACTATCAATATTTAGACTATCTAATTGTTTTAAAAGTATATTTACATTTTCTTGAACAACATTAATATCTATCATTATTACCTCCATATTTTGCAAGCATTCCTTGCAAATTTAAAATTATTTATTTCTGCAACATCATGTTGCAATTTTTTTAAATATATTAGTTTTTATTATCTATTTTTACTTTCCATTCTCCCTTTTTATTTGCTCCAATTCTAGTAATATAATTTTTATCTACTAATTCCTTTAAATGATATCTTATCATTCTAGGAGTTACACCTAATAAGTTTGCCATTTCACTTTGTGTAATAGTTGGTTTATCTTGTATTAACCCAATGATTCCTTCTTGAACTTTAGTTAAACCTAAATCAGTATAAACGACTTGTGATTTCTTATTATCATATTCAAATTCATTTTGTATATAGTTTATACTGACTCTTATAAAATGTGGATAAAAATGATATATACTTTTATCGTACTTTTTTAATATTTTGCGAATACCAGTTCCCAAATGCTCAACAATGTCTAAATCCTTAAATACTCTCATTAATTCTGGATTTTTAGGTGCAGAATAGCCAAGTAAAAATTCTTCTTCAGTAAATTCATTTTGAATTCCACCAAAAGATGATACCTCTAACTTATTACTAAATAATTCAAATTTTGGGGGATATTCATTCGACCAATCATTATGAACAATAGCATTTACAATAACTTCCCTTACTGCATTATAATCATACATTTGCTGTTCTTTTCTTAAAGGATAAGTTATTTTAGCAAACACCTTATTTTCTGATTTAAACTTTTCTAAAACTCTATTAGTTGCTTTTATAAGTGAACAAAAACCATACTCATAATACTCTTCAAGTTCATCTACATCTTCACCCGTATATTTAGCAACTTTAATAGAAACATTATTATCATCCGAAAGAAGATAAGCTATATAGTTAAATTTTCCATCATTTGTATAAAAGTTCAATTGCCTTTCAAAGTTATCTCCAATATCAAATCCTTTTTCTCTATAAGCTAGTTTCAAATCTAAAAATGTTAGATCCTGCTTAGGAGAAATAATATTTTTTAGTGAATCTTTTGTCCTTTCTCTAAATAACTGATTAATCAAAGATTCACTCATTTTTTCATTAGAACTTCCAACTCTAATAAAACAGCTATCTGGTGTCATTCCCATACCTTTAATATGATAAGGTTTTTCTAGTCCTCTAGCCACTGTAATCTTTAAATATCTTTTATCGTTTTCTTCTAAAACTTCTATATCAAATAATCCTAAAGCTGATGGTTCAATATTAGAAATAATTTTATCTTTTATCTTTCGCTGAAGTAAATCAAAATTATTATTTAATCCAACAACATGCCCTTTATCATTAACCCCAAGATAGATATTTCCACCATCTTTACTATTTAAAAATCCAATTATTTCTTCCTCTAAATTATCAGTTAATTTAATTTTAAATTCATTTCTTGTATCTTCTATAACATCTAACATATATACCTCCAATGCTTACTAACTTAATTATACTACACTTTTACATAATTTCCTAATAAATTTCCTAATAAATTTCCTAATAAATATTGATTTAATTAAAAAAAAAGAATATAATCTATTTAACGAGTGAGGGATATTTTTTAGATTTTAGGTTTAAAACCCTATTATCATCTGCTCCATTGAAAATAATGTCGAACTTTGTCGAGTTCGATTTTTTAATTCATTTAAAAAGTTGGATTTTAATATCCCACTTTATCTCTTAAAAATTATCGTAAAGTCAATCTGCTTAATATAAACATTCTAAAAGGGCTTCTTCCAATTCTTTTTTGGCATTGGTTTTATATATTTTCGCATCTTTACTTCTATTTTTTTTCATATTCTTCAACTTTTTTCTTTCACAAAATAATCATAACCTCTAAATTGAAATTGTAAACTTGCATTTCTATATAATTTCATAGGTAACTCCCTTTTTATATTTGCAACACCATGCTACAAATATTTATCATACAAATAAATCAACATATTATAACCACTTCTTATAAAATGCAATGAAACTTCCGTTCTATGCTTCTTTTAAACTATTTTCATTCAATAAGAAATCATAGATACTCATATATATAATTCCATCATCATCTTGCCATTTTATAAAATGATCATATACAATAACTATTTTTTTAAAATTGTCTCCTACATTTAAAAGAGATTGTAGTTCTTGTTCTTTCTTTTCATCACCTTCAATACTATAAGCAGATTGAATATAGTATTTGTCGCTTCCTTTATTAACAACAAAATCTATTTCTAATTGTTTATAATCTTTTTTGCCATTATTTAAATTATTTCTTTTTTCTATAATACCTATATCAACATTAAAATTTCTTCTTCTTAACTCAGTATAAATTATATTTTCCATAATATGGTTTTTTTCTATTTGTCTAAAGTTTATTAAACTATTCCTAATACCAATATCTACAAAATAATATTTAGATGGAGTTTCAATGTACTTTTTACCTTTTACATCAAATCTTTTTGCCTTTTCTATTAAGAATGCCTCTTCTAAATATTTTAAATATGATGAAATTGTTTTATCAGTAATATTCTTATTACCTTTACTAATAAACGTATTGTATAATTTAGTTGGGTTAGTAAGAGAACCTATACTTGATGATATTATTTCAATCAATATTTTTAGTTCTTCATCATTTCTTACATCATTTCTTTCAATTACATCATTTATATATACATTATTTTTTTGAAAATTTAAATAATCAATTTTTTCTTCTACTGTTTTTAAAATAGCAACAAATGGTAATCCACCAAAATATATATATTCATCTAGTCCTTTTATTTCATCACCATCATAAGTTGACATAAATTCAGAAAAACTTAAAGGATATACTTTTATTTCATCTCCACGTCCTCTAAATTCTGTAATGATATCTGATGATAAAAATTTTGAATTACTACCAGTTACATATACATCTAAATTATTTTTTCTTAAAAAACTGTTTAATACACTTTCGAAATTATCTACTTTTTGTATTTCATCCAAAATAATATAATACATATTATCATCAGTTACTTTACTCATAATGTATTCATAAAGTTTTTTAGGATTCGTATATTCTTCATTTTCAATAGAATCTAATTCAAGTTTAATAATGTGATTTTCATTAACACCATTATCTAATAAATAATTTTTATATATCGGATCCAATAAATATGATTTTCCACATCTTCTAATACCCGTAACTATTTTTATAAGTTTATTTTCTTTTTTTGATATTAATTTATTTAGGTAATAAATTCTTTCAATTTCCATGATAAATCCTCCTTGACATTAACTATTAATAGTATACACCATTAAAGATTTTTTATCAATATATTATTACGGAAATACTGTCTAGTTCCATTTTATACGAATTTGGTTTGCAACTACTTGATAAATAAACTATTATCATATATAATTTATTTATCAGTTGATTTAATCAATCTAGGAAGTATAATTTTTCGCATACGTGTATCGCTATCGCTCCATTGATAGAATTACTCACACCATCGTGTGAGTTTTATATTATATAAAAGCGATGACTCTAAATTCACAGTTTTTAAAATAAGCAAAATATCAATCCCACTTTTTAGGATAAATATATTCTATCTTATCACTTTTTGCAATGTATCTTTTTTTAATTCTTGTTCGATTTGACTTTAAATTGGGTAAAGCCATCCTACAATATTTATCTAACTCACAAAATAGATTTTGACAATCAATTAGTTGTAAAGGCCTATTACCAATTCTTTTAAAATTCAAATGCAATCTTTTAAATTCTCTATCTTGATTTTCATACATATATCGAATAATATCCTCATTGCTCATTGTTCCTTTGTCAATAAAACATTTCTGTATTCCTCTTAAAGAACCAGGACCTGCAACTGTAAATTCATCTTCTCTCCAATTTACAACCTCACTATAATTGATATCTGTAACTAGTTGATATGCCATAAAATCACCAATTAGAGGATATTCTCTTATAATATGAAATCCCTCTTCCATTGTTTTTGCGTTGATTATTTTAAAATGTGCTTTATCCTCATTAAAAATTTTATCTAACAATGCTAAATGATTGTCGTGCTTTCTCTGATAACCAAAGGCTTTATTTGCACAACTAATATAAGCATCATTGTATATTTTAATTCCTTCTAAAAGGGCATTTTCTAACACTTTAGAGTATGCCTTTTTATCAAAATTTTCTAATGTAATGTCTTTAAAATGTTTACATAACAATTCCCATGTAGATTCTTTGTTAAACAATTTAAATAAAATAATTCTAAAAATCATGTCTTCATCTTTATATTTCTTGCCATTGTAAATGACATTTTTGAGTAAATATTGACTCACTCGATCATTAATACGATAACTATTACAAAATTTAAACTTTTGTAATATCTCATCATCTGTCCAAGGAGCTTCCTCACCATTTAACTTTTTCCAAAAAATATTTTGCCTTTCATATGCAAAATACCAATATAAGTCATAAACTTCCTGTCTTTTCTTCATATATACCCCTATTACTCTAGCATTATATTAAGGATAACATATCCAAATATATTTTAAAAGAAAAAGGATATCTACCTTATTTAATATCCTTATCATAATCTATGTCAGACACTTCATATTTTCTTCTTCTTGAAATTGCACTCAGTATCTTCGTAGAAGAATAACCAAGAAGTGCAAGTGCGAAGAAGTAAACAACACCAAAAATTGTAATAGTAGGAGCAGAATTGGTAAGTAGACCAATAATAGATGCGCCTGCACTCATAGATGTAACAAGTGTCAAACTATTAATAGAACTACTAGTGACATCGGATTTTACACTATTGAATAATTTTTGGGCAGAAGATACATGGGTTTGTGTCATATCCCATAAATATTTGATATAGTCTAATGTATCTCTTAATGTTTCATAACGATATCCTGAAATTGCTAAGAATTGCGCTAATTCTGGATCGCTTTTGGCAATCTTCTCCCTTGTTGAAATATAAGTACCCATCTGGTTAATTCTTCCATCAATCAAGTTGATTGTTTTCGCATAACCATCTAATTTCGTAGTAAACTTGATAATTTCAGATCCCTTGATATTAATTTTTTCCTTAATTGCATCAATTTTTTCCCAGATAATACGATGTAAATTTAGATAACGATGCAATTGTCCTTTGAATTCACGGATAAAGATTTGTTCTTCGATATAACGTTCAATATTTTCGGAAGATTTTTTCTTATTATTGATAAAATAATATTTATCACCACGAACAACATCATAATTGTCATTTCGAAATTCAAAATACTTTTGTTTTTCTGTACGAGATAAGGTATCTGTTAATTCTGCATCTGTTGCATTATCACAAACAATAAAATATGGATATACCGTTTCAATATTCGCAAGTTCCTTTGGAACAGGTGCTCCTAAACTAAATAAGTAACTAAATGCAGGAGACAATTTATTTTCATAGTAATCCGTTACATGATCAATATCTGCAAATAAAGTATCTTCACTTACATTTGTATTATTTAATACGATTAAACCATCTTCAAATATTTTCACTGTAATATTATAAGAGGTTGTAAACCGAATATACTCTTCTCCAGAAACACCATAATCAATTCTCCCGATTCCTAAATTTTTACGGTATTCTGTCAACTTTTCTGGATCTAAATCTAATTTTGATTTACATTCTCTTAGAAAGTCATAAATTTCTGTTAATTGTAACATGGTTCTTTGGAACCACCCACCGATATAAACATTACTAATTTTCATAACATTTCTCCTTACTATATTTTTTTGGAAAAGAAAGTCGCATCATTTGGCTCAAACCCATATTTTTTATAACAAGAATGTGCTGGTATTCTGTAATTGTTAGACCATAATTCAATTGCTTTACAATTCATTTCCTTACAGATTTTTGTAACTTCATCTAACATTTTAGTTGCGATATTATGACGCCTATATTCTGGTTTTACACAGACATGGTTAATAATCGAATATGTATTCATCTTCTCATAAATCGTTGGAATAATCGTGATTTTAGTATGAGCAATGATTTGATTATCTGCTATCCCAACTAAGTAAATTTGATTTGGATCATGCATTGTTTCTTCAAAAACACGCTTTGCATATTCGAATGAAGTGGTTTCACCAAAACATTCATTACAAAGATTAATTATCCCTTCCACATCATCTATATTTGCTTTTCTAAATAATACTTCCAAAGTAAATCCTCCTATCTTATAATATTTATATATCACTTTTTCGGTTGTTTTTCAAGTGGTGAGGACACTTAGTTGACACATAATTTTACAAGCTTTTACGAAAAAAATTTAGGATATTTCCTAAAATTTTTTAGTTTGAAATAATTAATCCATATTGGTTGATTTTGCTTCAATCTGTTTTTTTAAATAAGTAACAAATTCTTCTTGTGTCAATGTAATTGTTTCATTATGTCCAAACAAACGATAACTGATTGTTTTTTCTTCTGTCTCTTTATCTCCTAAAATAAGTGTACAAGGTATTTTTCTCGTCTGACTTTCACGCATACGATATCCTAGTTTTTCTTCCCTTGCATCCACTTCTACACGAATATTTTGCTGTTTTAATAGTGTTTCCACCTCTTTCGCATATTCGAAATGATAGTCATTATTAACAGGAATGATATTCACTTGGAGAGGCGCTAACCAAAGTGGAAAAGCACCTTTGGTTTCTTCCATTAAAAAGGCTGTAAACCGGTCAAATGTTCCAAAAATAGCTCTATGTAATACGATAGGGGCCTGTTTTTCTCCTTTATTATCAATATAAGATAAATCAAATCTTCTAGGAAGTAAAAAGTCTAATTGACAAGTAGATAATGTCACTTCTGGACCAACAGCTGGTTTCACTTCAACATCTAATTTAGGCCCATAGAAAGCCGCTTCTCCAATTGCCTCAAAATAATCAATCCCTAATTCATTTAATACTTCTCTTAATTTATTTTCAGCCATATTCCACATTGCATCATCATCAAAATATTTTTCTTTATCTTCAGGGTCTCTAAGAGATAAACGAAACTTGTAGTTTTTAAATCCAAAATCTCTATATACATCTAGTATTAAACCTACAACTTTCTTAAATTCATCTTTAATTTGTTCTGGTGTTACAAATAAATGAGCATCATTTTGACACATACATCTTACACGTTCTAAACCTTTGACAGCACCAGATGCCTCATAACGAAAATCAGTTGCGAATTCCCCAATTCGAATTGGTAAATCTCTATAAGAATGCAAATCATTTTTATATACCAACATATGGTGAGGACAGTTCATAGGACGCAAAACAAATTCTTCATCATCCACTTTCATAGATGGAAACATATTTTCCTGATAATGATCCCAATGCCCAGAGGTTTTATATAAATCTACGGTTCCTACACATGGAGTATAAACATGTTGATAACCTAATTTTTGTTCTTTTTCATAAATATAATTTTCGAGTTGTTTTCGAATTAAGGCTCCATTTGGCAACCATAACGGCATACCTGCTCCTACTAATTCGTGTGTCATATAAATACTCAAATCTTTTCCTATTTTTCTATGATCTCTTTCTTTTGCTTCTTCCAAAAATTTCAAATGTTGATTCAAATCTTCTTCTGTTTCAAAGCAAATCCCATAAATTCTTTGCAACATCTTATTTTTAGCGTCACCCTTCCAGTAAGCACCACTTACTTTTAATAATTTAAAATATTTAATTTCTTTTACAGTTTCTACATGAGGTCCCCTACAAAGATCCGTAAACTCTCCTTGGGTATAACAACTAATTACAGTACTTTCTTCATCCATACGTTCAATTAGATCAATTTTATAAGGATCATCTTTAAATTGTTCTAAAGCCTCTTCCTTCGTTAATTCATGTCTTACAATACGTTTCCCATCTTTGGAAATCTTTTTCATCTCACGTTCAATTTGGTCCAAATTTTCTTCTTTGATGACATCATCTCCTAAATCAATGTCATAGTAAAATCCTTCTTCTATCACTGGTCCTACCCAAAACATCGCATGTGGATATAGTCTTTTGACGGCTTGTGCGAGTAGATGGGCACAACTATGATTTAATATACTTAATTTTTCATTTTCTTTGATATTGATCATTCTAATCATTCCCTTCTTTTTTGATCAATCTTTTTCTGATATGACTTTTTACGAGTATATCCAGGAAGTTCAGGTACCATGGTCACTGGTACAACCGAAATATCTGTCCTTTTCAGTGCATGTTCTAACAACTGTCTAGGATCTGTTCCCATCAATAATCGCGCAATTATCTCCTGTGCAGAAAGATTGCCTAACAATAGTGGATTCACATAGGGTAACGTTTTACCACTCCGGTCAGCTACCCATACAATAAGCCCAAGTTGTGCATATTCACTCTGATAGTAAGCAATTGGGAATCTTCCAATTCCCTTATTATGTACAACCTCCCGAATGCGTTCATGTGGGTAATTACAATACCGAAACGCAACACGCTCTTTCAACTGACAATAATGAACAAAATACTCATACATCGATATGATGAATTGTTGTTCTACAATATACTTCTTCATATAAATCCCCCTATACAACAAAAAACGCTTCCATAAAGGAGCGTTTCTACGCGGTACCATCCTAGTTTATCACTTAATTTTTGCTAACGGAATTACCCGGTAATCTCTTTCGAGTACAATTCATAGGTAGTTATGTATAAGGTAACGATTATCTTTCACCAACCGATAACTCTCTTTTACAATTACGAGTTATACACCATGTCCTAATCAAAATCTTTCTATTAATAGAATAACACATATTTTAAATTTGTCAATGTCTTTTGTTCAATAAATGATATGCGATTCTACTTTCTTAAATTCTTACTTACCATTTCAACTGGTTCTGCCATTTGCTTAATTCGCTCAATAATTCTTCTCGCTTTAATGACATCGACACCATCTTTGGTAATACTAAAATGTTGTTCCAATGCTTTCAAATCCAAATTTGAAGTAAAAAATGTTGGTAAATGTTCCTGCATACGATATTGCATAATCGGACAGAATATTTCATCCCTACCCCAAGCCGTTGTATTTTCTGCACCAATATCATCAATTAATAAAAGTGGAGCTCTCATAACAGCGTTGTATTTATTTTTAAATTCATCTTTATCTCCATTAAATGAATTCTTCAAATCTCTCAAATAATCTGGCCAAAAAACAATCGCACTTTTGATTTTTCGATTCGCAAATTCATGAAATAAAGCCGATAATAAATAAGTTTTACCACTTCCAAAACTACCATATAGATAAATACCTTTACAGTTGGGATATTCTTTCAAAAAATGGTTCATCGCTTTAATAGTCTCAAAACGATTTTCATCATCTGTATAAATATCTTTCATACAGGCATTTCGAATTTCTTTTGGGATTTCATAACATTTCATAAACGTAAGGTGATTTTCTTCTTTTAATCTTTTCTGTTCATATTTACATGCTTGATATTCAAAATCAAGATACTTCTCTTTTACATGTGGTAAATAAGCATATCCAGTTACTTTATTCTTACATGCCGCAAGTCCTTTACAGTTTTTACAGTGACGAAATTCTATCGCGCACTCTTCTAAAATAGAAGTATAATGAGATAAAACCTCATAAGGTAGCGATACCTTTTCGACCAAAGATTTCATAGGCTCTTCTTCTATCGATTCTAAAAAATTTTTCATAAGTTTGGTTTCTAAATTTTCTTTGGACTGATATTGTTCTATTGTTGACTCCAATGTTTTCAATTTTACCACCTACTTAAATGCTTTTAACATTTCTTCCATTTCTTTTTGTTTTTCTAAACTTGCTTCTTTTGCTTCAATTTCCTTATCAAACCAATCAGGCTTGACTGTCTCTACACTTCTCTTTGTATTATTTTTTCTAGACTTATATTCCTTTTCTGCCAAAGTCATGGCTCCTTCTACTGTTTCTACTTTACTTTTTGCCCATTGTGATGCGATAGTTTCTACAAATCCTTTGGTGAACTTATTTTGATTGATTTTTAATACATAATCAATTAAAACATTGACAACTCCAGGTTTTAAATCCATATCTAATAATAAATATTCCAATAAATTCAAATCACTTCTAGAAGGTCTTACCCCGTTATATTTACTACATAATAAATCATAAGGAGATGTTGTTTCAAATTGATAAATCATTTTCGCTTTTTTCGACTGGTCCCCTACCGGTTTTCTTAGATATTCAGGTTGATTGCGGAATATCAAACTTGGCAATTTTCCATTGTTTTCAAATTGATAATATTTACGACAATTAGTTTTGAGTAAATTTCTATCAATTGCTTTTTTTTCATTTAAAGAATTCCGAATAAGTTCACACATTTGTTCTTCATTGAATTGATAAATAAATCCAAGTTTATGTAATAAATTACGTGTTTCTTTCGTAACTGATTTTTTGGAAAATAAATCTTCTGGTATCATTGCGAAAATACTCTCTAAATCTAGACTTTCTACTTCTATAGATGCTGATTTTTTTGCCTTTGTCTCTATCTCCAATTGCTCTACATAAGAAAGGTCAGTGGATTCAAATACTTCTTTAAATGGCGTTGTAATTTCTTCATAATCACGCAAATTTAATGTTGGAATTTTAAAGTACTCCATTGTTTTTTTATATGCAGTATCTCCTATATTACGATATAAAGTTGTACTTAAAATGGGATTATTCATAAATTCAGAAGGTGTCAAAGGTGAAAATAAGGTGTAAACATAATGGTTGACATTTCCCTTCTTCTGATAAGTTTTCATTAACCCAATTGCCTCTAATTTTTCCCTTGCCTCTTCAATATCATGCAACTTCATACGCATGCAAGTCATAAGATGATGATGCGTCCACTCATTTGAACTTGTTTCGGTTGGATCCAAATAAGACCACAAGGTATGATAAAGACTAACTGCAATACTTCCTAAAATTGGTTGATATAATAAAGCTAGGATTTTATGATCAATATCTCCTATTATCGTTTTATTAAAAACAACATACGTATCAGCAGGTAAAAGAGAATCATGCATCATAAAAAACCTCCTAACACAAATCTATCACTAGTGTATCATAAATTGAAATAGAAAAAAAGAAAACTAATTAATTTTCTTTGAATTCCTCTCCATTCATTTCAAGTCTGACTAAAAATGTATATAAAGATTTTCGAAGTGTCTTTAAAGAACCACACTTACTATCTATATACCAACTTGGTAATTGTGAAACAATTTGATAACCACTTATAATCCATTTATCATAAAAGTCAAACACGTATGCATAAGAAAGCATTCGATAAAAATAAGTAATATCCTCCTCTAGTTGTTCCCTTAACACTGGAATACTCATATAATAAAGGGTTGTTCGAAATCCTGTTATTTTTCCCAAAATTTCATTTCCATAACGAGTACGTTTGGATAGTTTATGAAAAAAAGAAGCACTGATACACAATAAGATAATTCCTATTATGGAAATAATCCATATTAATGTTTCTGAATATAGATAATAACCTCCTACCCCAATAGCACTAAATAGCATCAAAACACCTATTGTTTTACCAAATATTTTACTTTTTCGCATAAAAGCAAATAACATTCCAAAATAGAAACAGATTGTAATTAAGGTAGATAAAATAATCTGTCCTACCACAATATAAGTAGAATATCCCATTACACCAATACTTCCAACTAGTAAGAAAAGGCGTGACAATAAAATAATGCGTTTATATTTCGTTTCAAAAATTTGTTTTCGGTGATCCGAATTATCAATAATTGCCTTTAACGCTTGTTCATGCGTATCTAAATACTTTCTTATCTCTGTTTCATTTACGATATCACTTTCATGAAATAATTCATCAAACATTGTTTTTTGTAATGCATTCTTGCCATCATAGGACCTTACCTTTTCAGTTACATATGTATCATCCTTATGTATGATATGTAAATACCCTTCATTGGCAAGTACAAGTAATATAGAAACGATATCCTTTCTTTTGGTAGTACCATTCATAAGGAAAGAAAGTTCTGCAGGATCAAATTGATTGGGTGAAACCATTGTTTCTGTAGAAATCACTTTATTATTTCGAATGAATCGAATCCATATAAAAATACCATATAAAAGGAAAAGAATAGGAATGAGAAGAATGATAAAATAGGAAATAAGACTGAATTGATTTTGAGTAAAATAACCTTTTGGAAAAAGAATAGAAAGTGCCAATGTTTGATTTTCTCCTAATGATGTATTCAAATTTCCAATAATAGTATTTCCCTCTATTTGATAAGATACCATAGCAGTTTCATTGCCATTGAGATAGAAACGTATATCTTCTTCTGTAACGGAAGTCGGTAAATGAATTGTAAAATGAATATTAGATAACATATTTTTAGAAGTTCCATCCACAATGTAGCAAAAAAGTTCATCATTTTCATTACGAATGATTTTTCCTAAATTCCTTTGATATTTTAAATGAATTACGCCATAATTTTCTTCATCTATATCAGGATGAACCACAATTGTTTTTTCATTGTTTTTGGAATATATAATAGGAGTCAAAGAATTGATACTAATGTTTTTAACACGAGTATTTCTAGAAAAAGTTTCCCCATTCCTTTTCCTTCCCTGCTGAATATAAGATAAATTTCTTTCAAATAAACCAGAAGAGGAGAGCATGTTATATAAATAAAGCCCATATTGTTCTTCTACATCAATGGTATGATTTTGAGATACAAAAACAATATAGTTATAATCTACAATATCATAATCCTGTGCATATATCTTTACTGGAATAAATAAAAAACATATACAAGCTAATATAATTAATTTGTTTTTCATAATACGCAACACCCTTTTATTCTATATCAAATTATAACATAGACAAATTCTTAGCACAAGAAAAAACTGACCTAAGTCAGTTCTAAAAGGTTCTATTATTGTCCAATAGCAGCTTTAGCATTTTCTAAGGCAACTTCTACAGCAGTTTTTGTAGTACCTTCACCTGTTGTAGCTTCTGGTTTCGTTAATATAGTATCAGCATTTTTTGTTGCTGCTTTACCAACACTTCCAGTTACATAAACGATAGGAGCTCCATTATAACTATTGAATTTTAAGGCAGCAGCTTCTACATATCCTTTATTGTTAATAGCAACCCATCCAGCAGTTGGTTTTTCTCCTTTCACTTCTACATTAGAAAGTTCTGAATCATTATATTCATATACCTTTGAAGCAAGACCACCTGTAGTAACATTATCTACTTGTCCAAGTACAGAATATTTTTCAATGGCATCAACATAACCATTCATACTAGATTCTGCAGCACCTTTCTTTGCTTTGTCAATTACATCCATAATCATTGGTGTCGCAATTAAAGCAATAATTGCTAAGATTACGATTACAGCTAGTAATTCAATTAATGTAAAACCTTTTTGTCTTTTCATTTTAACTTCCTCCTCTATTTTTACAATATCAGTGTAGCACACGTACCTATATCAAGTCAATCTATTAATTTATATTTTACAATTTTATACACTTAAATAAAATATCTTCCATCATAATGCAATGCATTGTATCTTTTTTTGCTTCATATTTTCCTCCTAATCTATTCAGTAGTATGAACAAAAATAAAAAAGAATATACAAAATTCTCTTTTATTTAGATAATTGATTCCATTTTTGTAGTACAATTTCTAAAGATTGTTTTTCACTCTCTAAAGTAGCACGTTCCTGTTCTACTAATGAAGTTGGTGCTTTACTGACATAATTTTCATTCGCAAGTAGGTTCTCTCTTCTTACAATATTTGCTTCTAGTTTTTCCTTTTCTTTTAAAAGTAGTTCTTTTTCTTTTTCTAAATTTTTAGATGAATCAAATAAGAAATAAATAGATGCACAATTACTTTTTACACTACCACAATTTTGATTTTCGATTGTTTCTTTTGACGCCAATTGTTCTTGTGTAATTTTTAACATATCTAAGATAAGTGAATTTCCTTCAAAATAAACTTTCGCATCTTTTGGAACTTGATTTTCTAATTTATAAGTTCTTACCTTCACAACAAAGGCAATCATTTCATCTAAGTCAGATTTTTCTCTTTCATAAATTTGTTCTTTTTGAACAACTGGATAAGTACTAATCATGATGGATTCTTCATGATTTGGTAACATCTGATAAATTTCTTCTGTGACATATGGCATAAATGGATGTAACAATTTCAAAATGGTTTCTAACACTGTCATTAAAACTGTTTTCGTCCTGTCATTCATTTTCATTTTGGCAAGTTCAATATACCAATCGCAAAAATCGTTCCATACAAAATTATAAATTTCAGTTCCTACTACATGAAACTCATATTGATCCATATGCTTGCGAACCACTTCAATTAAATGATTCATTTTGGTTAAAATCCATTTTTCACTTAAGTCTAATCCTTCCATAGTCTCTTGCTCTTTTGTAAAGTCTTCTAAATTCATGAGTACAAAACGACTTGCATTCCACAACTTATTGATAAAATTCCAAGTAGATTTTACCTTTTCTTCATCATATCTTAAATCCATTCCTGGGGCTGAAGAGGTTGCTAAAAAGAAACGAAGTGCATCACATCCATACGCATCAATGACATCCATAGGATCAACACCGTTTCCTAAAGATTTAGACATTTTTCTTCCTTGTTTATCACGAATCAAACCATGAATCAAACAGTCTTGAAAAGGTTTTTGGTTTGTAAAATGTAACCCCTGAAATGTCATACGGTTAACCCAGAAAGGTATGATATCATAACCTGTTACCAAACAATTATTCGGATAATATCTTTCTAAATCACTCGTAGCCTCAGGCCAACCTAATGTACTAAATGGCCATAAAGCACTACTAAACCAAGTATCTAATACATCGGTGTCTTGTACCCATCCTTCTTCTTTTGGCGCTTCCATTCCAACATAAACTGCATCATCTTTATACCAAGCAGGAATCCTATGTCCCCACCATAATTGTCTTGAAATACACCAGTCATATGTAATTTCCATCCAGTGATTCATTACCTTTTCAAAACGTTCTGGAACAAAATTAACTTTGGTAGCATTGTTTTTTTGATTTTCAAGTACTCTATCCGCCAAAGGTCTCATTTTCACAAACCATTGTTTCGATAGATAAGGTTCTACCATGACATCTGTTCGTTCACTATGCCCTACACTATGGACCATTGGTTTGATATCAATCAAAATACCTTGTTCTTTTAAATCTTCTACCACTTTCTTACGACATTCAAAACGATCCATACCCTTATAGATACCTGCAAATTCATTCATTGTTCCATTTGGATTCATGACAACAATTCTCTCTAAATTATGACGTTGCCCTACTTCAAAGTCATTGGGATCATGTGCAGGTGTTATCTTAACAACTCCTGTTCCAAATTTTGGATCAGCATGCATATCTCCAACAATTGGAATCTTTTTTCCTACAATTGGCAAAATTACATTTTTACCAATATAATCTTTGTATCTTTCATCATTTGGATTCACCGCAACTGCCGTATCTCCAAATAAAGTTTCTGGACGCGTGGTTGCGACTTCTAAATACGTATCACTATCTTCCAGAAAATATTTTAAATGGTAGAATGCTCCTTCTACTTCTTTATAAATGACTTCCTCATTGGATAGAGCGGTCATTGCCTCTGGATCCCAGTTAATAATGCGTTCTCCTCTATAAATGAAACCCTCATTATATAAATCTACAAATACTTTACGTACTGCTTGACTTAATCCATCATCCAAAGTAAAACGTTCTTTGGAGTAATCTAATGATAAACCTAATTTTTCCCATTGGTTATGGATATTTTCAGCATATTCCCTTTTCCAATCCCAAGCCACCTTTAACCACGCTTCACGGTCCATTGCTCTTGGGTTGATTCCTTGTTCTTTTAATTTTTTATCTACTTTCGCCTGTGTTGCAATTCCAGCATGATCCATTCCTGGCAACCATAATGTATCATAACCATCCATTCGTTTATAACGAATTAAAATGTCTTGTAAAGTAGTATCCCAAGCATGTCCCAAATGTAGTTTGCCTGTTACATTGGGAGGTGGTATCACAATACAGTAAGGTGGTTTATTTGTGTTACCGGATGCAAAGTAACCTTTTTCTTTCCATAATTTATACTTATCTTTTTCTACTTCTTTGTGATTGTATTTTGTTTCTAACATGATTTTAACCTCTCTTCTATATATTCTATTATGATATGTTTCACTTCTTGAACTTTTGGATTATCTGGAAAATAAATTTCTAATAAGTTGATTTTATTTTGAATAACTTGTTTCTCTTTTAAATACTTCAATGTGTAATCAAAATGGATATCAAAGACAAATGCCAAAGAACGTAAAATAGAATCTTCATCTGTAAAATATCCATTTTGAAAATACATATCTATATCTTTACAAAGTTCATGGTTTCGAATGGATCGTACCAATGGGTCATTCAATTTGGGTTTACCACTATGGATTTAATTTTTTATCGATTCTATTTCACAATTCTTCCGATTGGCTTCTAATTTGATTTCATACATTCCATGAAGAGCATCCCATTTGTTTCCATTTTTAGAATACGCATTTACATGGACATATGTATTCAACATAGGTTGGTTTTCATAAATCCAATTATTTTGCCGTTCTGTTATCCTTTCTGGAAGATAAAAAATAGCCAAAGAAGTGTCATCATCCGTTTTCATAACCATATGACCCATACTTGCAATCAAGCAAGGTGCTTCTTGATAATCCTCTTCTGAAAATTGATAGCCCAGTTGGTACATATCAGAAAACACTTGAATTCCTTTTGTGTGACTTTTTCCTTGCTCTACAGAATATTCAAACAAACCTTGTAGTATTTGTTCTTCATCTGGAATAATAAACAACTTACCTCTATGAATCATGTTAAGACCTCCAATAAAAAAATCACATCCAAAGCTAAGGACGTGATCTCGCGTGGTACCACCTTAATTTATAACATAAGTTATCTCATTTATTTAACGCATATCTACGGAATACTCTACTAAAGGTTCAAATATTCAGCTCCCAAGCTACCTTCTAATTGTTTCACTATCTGTTTTCACCAACCACAGACTCTCTTGAAGCAACACAATTATACTCCTCTTGTTCTAAGCTTTGATATCATTATATGCATAAATATTCTATTTGTCAAATATTTTATGATATTGTTGTACCTGGATAATAATGAGATAAAATTTGTTGATAGGAATACCCTTCTTTTGCCATACCGTCAGCACCATATTGGCTTAATCCCACTCCATGTCCCCATCCGCGTGTTGTAATAACAAGATTCCCATTTTCCATAGAGATATCAAAATCAGTAGAACGAAGCCCTAATATAGAGCGTAGATCAACTCCCTGATATATTTGATTTTGTATTCTAACCTCCGATACTCTTCCACTTTCATTTCGACTCAAAATCTCAATATCGCCATATTGTAAGTTCGTAACACCAAATAGGTTTAATAATTGATTCATATCCTTCGATACAGTGTTGTTATAAAATGTTGTATTATAGTCCCAATGAGAATCCACACTCTGTAGATAGGGAACCTCATAGCCCCAAACATTACGTGCTGCTTCAGTTTTCCCATTGCTTGTAGAATGATATACTGCATCGATATAATGACCCTGATACTGTAATGTTTTTCCTTCTGTACTTTGGCAGGCCTCTTTTACCTTATTCCAGTAAAAATCAAAAGAACTTCCCCATTCTGCTCGTAAACGACTTTCATCATAATAGACTTGCGTATCTACAGTATCTGTAAGATGTTTCCCTTCTTCTAACCTTTTCAGTGCATATGTACGCGCTAAAACAGCTTGCGCTTGTAAAGCAGAAGATGAAAAAGAAGCAGGCATTTCAGCTGCAACTACACTAGCGATATATTCTTCAAATTCAAGTACAACGGGAGCTCCATTTCGATAAATTGTAATAGGATTAGCAAAAACAGGTGTTTGAATCACCGATTCTGTTTCTACGGGGGCTGGAATTTCATTTGAAATGATTTCTTGAGTTGGTGTAGAAGAAACTTGCGAACTTTCAAAAGAAGATGGGATATTTGTAGTATCATCTACTGATATACTTTCTTCTATGGTAAATGTTTCCTCTGACACAATTGGTTCATTAGAAGAAATATCTTTGATAGAATCAAGAGAGGAAATATCACCTACCTGCTCCACAATAGCAGGCGAAGTAAAAGAGAATACATCTGATTTTTGTTGTATAGGAACTTCATTTAGCAAAAGAGAAGCAATCACAATCCCACTTGCGACTACCACTACTTTTTTTCCATGAAAAGCAATTTTATTTTTTTGAATCCAATTTTGAACTTGCTTTACAAATCCAACCTCTTTTAAATTGGAAAAGAATTCTTTGCTAAATTCATAATCATAGTTCATATAACAATATAATACTTCTTCTCCATTTTCTTCTTTAATTGCAAAGGATTCTAGCATAGTATCACCATTATTAATATGGAAATATTTTAAATATTTATGAATAATTCTTAATTTGGATTCACTAAAAAAGTAAAGTAGATTTATATCTCATACTTTACTTTCTATTTTGAACAAGTAATTTCTCCACTATCTAATACATTGCATTTATATCCATCTATCACGATATTGGAAAACAACACTGTTCCATCTTCATTCACTGTTATTTCTCCAGAGGATGGAACTTTACCCTGTACATCCAATGCTTTTATACCATTTGAGCACTCTACACCATTACATACAAAAGTGGTAGTTTTAAAATTAGTATCCATCATTAATTCCATCACATAGAAGTTTTGAACAACATTTTCCATAGCATAAAACGTATTTTTTGCTGCAGATATTTTCGCTTGTTCTATTTGTTCCAATGTATCACTAGAATTCAGTACATTTTTATCTTCATCATTGGATAAACTATCATCAGGTAATTCTTGTCCACTTTGATTTATCACATGATTAGTATTCTCTAAATTTTTTCCCTCATCCTTTTTTCCACAACCAGCAAATAAGCATAAAACTAGCATAATCATTAAAATTTTTCTCTTCATTTCAATTTTCTCCTAACTATATTTCATATAATATCATTTTTTGTCAAAAAAAGAAAGTCATCTTACTTTCTCTTTTTTAAGTGATGTAATTTCCACTATCTGATTACCCGCAATCACAGCGTCTATTACTTGATTTTCTAATTTATCTTTTATTATTTTATCTATTTTACGAGCACCATATTCAGAATAATTGGATAAATTACAAATTTCTTCCAATACAGATGATTTGACTTGAATATGAATCTTACGCTTGTTATATTTTTCTTTCAAATTTTTAATCTTACTATGAATGACCTCCATAATATTTTCTTTTGTTAGAGAGCGAAATACAATCACATTGTCTATTCGATTGACAAAAGCAACGCTAAAATTTTCTTTTAACTTACTTAACACAGTGTCATTCGTTGCTTCATGGAATCCTACATGGATATCTGTAAAGCCAATATTAGAAGTCATTAAAATAATGACATGATCGAAACGCACTACTTTTCCACTCGCATCTTTTATTTTTCCTTCTTCTAAAATTTGAAAAAATAAATTGATAATATTGGGATGGGCCTTTTCAATCTCATCTAAAATCAAAACAGAATAAGGTTTGTTACGAATTTCTTCTAATACATTGCGGTTATCATCATAGCCAACATACCCAGGAGGCGCCCCTATGATTTTACTAACAGAATGGGCTTCTGTATACTCACTCATATCAAGGCGAATTACATTTTGACGCCCCACCATACATTCTCCAAATAAGGTAGATAATTCTGTTTTTCCAACCCCACTTGGACCCATAAACATCATAGAATAGCACTCATGTTCATAAAATCCTAGTTTTATTTTTTTAGCAATAGAAATTAAGTCTTCTAATGCATGATCCTGTCCCACAATTTTTTGCTTTAACTCTCGTTCCAATGCCAAAATCGTTTTTTCATTGTCTTCTAATATTTCATAGACAGGAATCTTTGTTTTGAGATGTACTACTTCTGCAATGTCCTCTTTCGTAACAGGTTTACTATTTTTTTGATATAATTTTAATTCCAAATGGTTCATCTCATCTAAATATTGATTTTCTTCTTCTTTTAACTCTGAAGCGGTTTCAAAATCATGATGAATGACTGCATTGTTTTTTTCTAAAATCAATTCTTCTATTTTCTTTTTCAGTTGATTGTATTTTTTAATATCCTTATTCTCTTTTAAACTGACCTTCGCACATACTTCATCTAAAATATCAATAGAACGATCTGGTTCATTGCGGTCATAAATGTATTTGTTAGACAAATCGATTATTAAATCAATCATATCTTCACTAATTTGTACAAAATGATATTTTTCATAGATATCTTTTAGTTTCATTAAAATATCTTTCACAATTTCTCTAGATGGCGTATCCACTATAATTTTTTGGAATCTTCGTTCCAAAGCACCATCTTTTTCAATATATTTTTTGTATTCTGCAGTTGTGGTTGCTCCAATACATCTTAATTTATTACGCGCAAGTGCTGGCTTAAAAATATTAGAAGCATCAATCGCACCTTCTGCTCCCCCAGCACCTACTAATGTATGAATTTCATCAATAAATAAAATAATATCATCATTTTCTTCTATTTCTTTTAAAATTTTGCGCATACGTTCTTCAAATTCACCACGGTATTTGGTTCCAGCAACTGCAGATGCCATATCTAAACTAATAATTCGTTTGTTTTTCAGTTGCATTGGTACTTCTCCAGTTGCGATTAACCGGGACAACTCTTCCACAATGGCGGTTTTCCCAACACCTGCTTCTCCAATCAAAATAGGATTGTTTTTAGTTCTACGAGATAATACTTCTAAAACTCTTTTGATTTCATCATCCCTACCTATCACTGGATCTAATTCTCCATTTTGGGCTTTGGTAGTTAAGTCGATACCTAATTCTTCTAACAATAGTTTTTTATTCTTCTTATGTTTTTTTGGACTGGTAAAACGATATACAAATTCAGAATATAATTGATCCAAATCAATTTGCATTCCAAGCAGGATACGAATCGCAACTCCTTCTCCCTCTTCTAACATACTTGAAAACAAGTGTTCAATGGTAACCTCTCCATTGTTGTTTTCTTTACTATCGATAATGGCATTTTCTATGATACGTTTTAAAAGGGGTGTGCGCAAAAAATAGTTATTGGCTTCGCTACCAATTCCTACAATGGCAATAATCTCTTCTTTGAATTTTTCATAATCTAATCCATATTCTTTTAGTTTTTGCGAAACACTATTATCCTGTTTTAGAATAGCCAAAAGTAAATGTTCACTTCCTACATAGGGATGTTTTAAGTCATACATTTCCTTTTTTGCCTTCACCAATACTTTTCTTGCTTCTTCTGTAAAATTCCCATACATAAGATACCATCTCCTCTATTTATTCTATGTATATCATGTTGCATTAGCCTACATTTTAAACAACAATTTATCTCTTTTTTGGATATTCTTAAAATATCATAGTAATTTCGAAGATTATGTCGTTTCTATACACGAAAATAATTTATTCTAAAAGGAAAATGGATTTTTGTATCGTATTCTTTTGGTAGAGATTATTTTATTGTTAGGTGTCCTCATGAAAGTGAGGTGATGTCTTATGATGTGGGCGTGCTATTATGTTAGAATTAGCATTCGTGTTGATTATAATATATTTACTAAAAATTCAAGACAAAAAATAACACCTATCAACTAGATGGTGTTATCAACACATTTGGCTAGCAATCGCCATAATTAGTAGAGATACACCTAACAGAACAAAATAAGATGTATCTCTTTTATTGTATGAAATTTCTTTCATCCATATACATAACATCATAAATGGATGAAAAGTGCAAGTTTTAACAAGATTTTATTTTAAATTTATTTACTTAATATTAGACATATAGTATAATATTAATAGGGATATTTAGTTGTTTAGGTACTATCCTCCTTACATTTTTATAAAACCATAGAAACAGAAGGAGGAATGCTTATGAAAAAACCAAAAAAAGAACTCTGCTTTATCATTAAGCTTCTCATCATTGTAATTATCATCTTGCTCATAAAAACAGTACCAACGATATAGTCGGTACATTTCCAAAATATTTGGGATAGTACCTAACACAGCAAACTAAGTATTCCCTTTTTTATTTTATGAAATTTCTTTCATCTACATACATGATATCACAAATAGATGAAAAGTGCAAGTTTTTATTTTTTCTTGATAGTGTTTCCAAAGTGGGGAGATTTATAAAAAAATCATTTAAAACAAATAAA
>ERZ777305.1514-NODE-1514-length-26601-cov-5.523167_pt1 | contig 26601 bp, 20 predicted proteins | sample MGYA00374965_ERZ777305 | MGnify/ENA primary metagenome ERZ777305 (study PRJEB29328, sample SAMD00013331) | mouse gut metagenome | study: EMG produced TPA metagenomics assembly of the Metagenome analysis of fecal microbiota from mouse which was promoted... | reverse complement strand
TCTTACGCAGAAATTTTGCCATTTTGCGTCAAAAATCATTGATAAGTGGCCTAAAGAAAATTCTGGAAACATCCGATATAACCAATAAGACATATATCGTTATACAAGTTATATTATCAGAAACGGATTTCGTAAAAAGTCAAAGGAGGACAAACAATGAGCAAGATTGAAGGGTATGGCGTATACCAGAACAGCTATATGGGAGGTACAACACAGAGTAAAAGCGCCAGAGAAGCTGAGAAGACGGAGAAGCCGGAGAAAAAAGAGCCGGTACAGTTAAGCGACAAGGCGAAAAAGTTATTGGAAGAGATGAAAAAGAATTACAGCAACATGGACTTTATCGTTGCTGATTATGAGTCTGAAGAAGAAGCGGCAGCCTATCTTTCGAGAGGAACGAAAGAGTTCAGTACGCTGATTGACCCTGAAACGCTGGAGGCGATGGCGGCTGACAAAGATGTAAAAGATAAGTATATGGGCATTCTGGATGATGCGGTCGGCAAGCTCAAGGATATTAAAGAACAGCTTGGTGACAGTGAAGACGATGTGGCGCGTGTTGGCATCTCGATTGACAAGGACGGCAAGGTTTCTTATTTTGCGGAACTGGAAAAATCCGGAGAAAGACAGAAAGAATGGGTCGAGAAGACAAGAGAAGCTAAGAAAGAGGAAAGAGCCGAGCAGGAAAAGAAAGCGCAGGAGCAGAAAGAACAGGATATTGCGGCGCAGGGAAGAACAAAGAAAACAATTGTGAAGGCTGATACCGTGGAAGAGCTTCTGGAAAAGATTAAGAATGTGGACTGGAATCAGATTAAATCGGAAGAAAAGCAGGTGACGGGAGGTAAATTTGATTTCAGTATCTAATCCTTGTATAACCGCATAACGGCGGATACAGAGAAAGGCATGGTTATTGGTTCATCGATGGAAAATGTGGAAAAAGAAACAATTTCCGGGAGACATGGCATTTTACGAAATAAATACTATCTGTATATGACGGAGTTTTTCGCGGGAATGTCCGTCATGGCAGTAGAACTGGGCGCAAGCAGACTTCTTGCGCCTTATTTCAGTTCTTCGCAGATTGTATGGACGATTATTATCGGAACGATTATGATTGCGATGGCTCTCGGCAATATATGGGGAGGCAGAAGTGCGGATAAAAACCCGAACCCGGACAGGCTCTATGTGCGTATGATAATTGCGGCGGTGTGGATTGCGGCGATTCCCGTACTTGGAAAATATGTGATTATTGGAATCTCGGCGGCGCTTGTGTTTACGGTCAGCAATAATTTTCTGATTTGGGCGGCCTTCCTTGCGTGTATGATTATTTTTGTATTTCCGCTGTTTTTACTGGGAACGGTTACGCCGTCTCTTGTAAAATATACGGTAGACAGTCTGGATGACAGCGGTAAAACAGTTGGTTCTCTGAATGCGTTTAATACAGTGGGCAGCATTATCGGTACATTTGTACCGACTTTTGTAACGATTCCGGCGGTGGGAACATCCGTCACCTTCCTGATTTTTGCAGGAATACTGCTTTTGCTCGCACTGGTTTATTTTGTCAGCACAAAAGGAAAAAAGAAGCCCTGCATTATCGGCGGCATTTTATTCCTTGTCTGCTGTTTGACGGGAGCTTCCGGCAGTTTTGCATTTTGGGAAAAGAATCTGTTATACGAAGGAGAATCCATTTATAATTATTTACAGGTAAAAGAGACCGAAGACAGCGTTATTTTATCCACCAATGTGTTGTTCGGCGTACAGTCCATTATGAAAAAGAACGGCGGCGCTACGGGTATGTATTATGATTACGCGATGGCCGCGCCGGTGATGTCGGGGAACGCGGACGGCAATATGTTGATTCTCGGAATGGGAACGGGGACTTATGCGAAGCAATGTCAGTATTACTTTGCCCCGGCGTCCATAGAAGGTGTGGAAATCGACCAGAAGATTACGGATTTGGCGGGAGCGTATTTTGAACTGCCGGATTCTGTCATGGTGACAACCTATGACGGACGAAGTTATCTGGCGGCGGTACAGGGAACGTATGATGTCATTATGGTGGACGCCTATCAGGATATTACGATTCCGTTTCAGATGTCTTCCGTGGAATTTTTCACATTGGTGCGGGAACACCTGAACGAAAACGGCGTCATGGTCGTCAATATGAATATGCACTCCGATGCGGATTCCACAGGGGAAGGCAGTATCAACGAATATTTATCGGATACGATAGCTTCTGTTTTTGATTATGTTTATACGGTGGATGTGGCGGGAACGACGAACAGAGAGTTATTTGCAACGCAGAATCCGGAAGCACTTGCCGTTTTTGAAGCCGGCAGAAGCATGATAGAGGAGCCGGAGTTACAGGAGATGCTCAGGCGTGCGGCGGAGGGCATGACACCGTATGAAAAAGGAACATATCTTCTGACGGATGACAAAGCGCCGGTAGAGTTGCTTGGCATGCGGGTAATAGACGATTTGATTCAGCGGGAACTCGCATATTATAAGGAATTATTTAAACGAGAAGGCATTCAGGGCCTGCTTCAGGAATAAAAAAACTTTTCCCGGAAAAACTAACTTAAAGAATGAACATTCTTTATGAGGTTTGCAACGCGGCACAACGCGGTATTGCAAAACAGGATGACGGGAAAGGAGCAGGAGCTAAATGGATTTTAGAAACAGCGAGACGAAGAACAACCTGATGCGTGCCTTTGCGGGAGAGAGTCAGGCGAGAAATCGTTACACGATTGCGGCGGGACAGGCAAGAGAAGAAAAACTGTATGTAATTGAGGCGGTATTCCGTTTTACGGCCGAACAGGAAAAAGAACATGCGGAAGTCTTTTACAAATATCTGGATAAAGTGGCGGGGGAAAACATTGCGATTGACGGCACTTATCCGGTAGATATTTCCAAAGACGCGGCGGCGCTTTTACGCATGGCACAGCATAATGAATACGAAGAACATGATGATGTGTACCAGAACTTTGCCAGGAAAGCGGAGGAAGAAGGATTTTTGGAAATCGCCGATACGTTCAGACAGATTGCGGAAATCGAGAAAATTCACGGAAACCGTTTCGGTCAGTTCGCGGAATGGCTGGAAAAAGGAGAACTCTTTGCGTCGGGAGTGGAAACAGCCTGGATGTGCATGGAATGCGGCAATATTTACCGTGGAACCAAAGTTCCTTCGGTCTGCCCGGTCTGCCACAACGACAGAGGATATTTTGTGCGGCTGGAACTGGCGCCCTATACGGGAAACTGCTGTATGTAGAAAGCAGAAGCTTTTCATCTATACGAAGGCATATTTTTTATGTTATAATGTGGAACTGTCCGAAAGGCCAGTTCCGGTTTTTCATCGTCGCTGTCTGGCGACGATTTTTTTAGCGTTTTGAACAAAATTACTTTTCGTAATTCATAAGTTGTGATATGATAGATAAAGAATACTGAAAATACGAAGGAGTTTATAGAGAAAATGGCGGAGACAGATGGAAAAAAACCGCCGATGTCAAAAGAGAAACGCCGCTTTTTAAGGAAAATTATCATTCTCTTTCTCGTAACAGCAACGCCTGTTCTTGCAGTATTGTGTATTTTCCTGGGAATCCGCCTTCATATCGTGCAGAAAGAACTGCAAATCCTGCAGGCACGGACGATGGAAGCGGCAGCGTTTTATGATACGGAAGATTTGGAAGAAACAGGATATTCGGACCGGCAGGAAGCACCGGCGGCCGGGACGGAAGCAGAAGAGAAGTTCGATGCCGTAACAGGAGCCGATGAAAAGAGCGGTACCGAAGCAGGCAGCGAAGCGTACACGGACAGATATGCGGCGGATGGTGTCAGTGTTTCCAAACGCGACAGTGCGGGAACGATGAAGGAATCCACGGATGAAGACGTGGTTTTGGCGGATGGGAGTGTCCGCAAAGTATATCTGACATTTGATGACGGACCGAGCAGCAACACGGAGCGTATTTTGGACATCCTTGCACAGTACGATGTCAAGGCAACTTTTTTTGTGGTAGGAAAAGAAGAAGAGAAATATCAGGAGCTGTATCAAAGAATTGTGGCGGAAGGGCATACGTTAGGAATGCACTCATACAGCCATAAGTATGACGAAATTTATCAGTCGGTTGACAGCTATGCACAGGACCTTAGCAGATTACAGGAGTTTTTGTATGAAACGACGGGCGTGTGGTGTCGGTATTGCAGATTTCCCGGGGGAAGCAGCAATACGGTCAGCGGAGTGGATATGTATGACCTGATTACCTATTTGGATGAGCAGGATATCACTTATTTTGACTGGAATGTCTCTTCCGGAGACGCGTCAAACAGTTATATCAGTAAGGAGGCAATTATCAGCAACTGCATGATAACCCTGCCGAAGTACGAAGAGAGTATTATTTTGATGCACGATGCGTCAAATAAAAATACTACGGTGGAGGCCCTGCCGGCTTTAATCGAACAGATTCAGGCAATGGACAATACCGTAATCGTTCCGATTGGTGAAGACACGGAACCGATACAACATATTAGTAGTGACTAGGAGGAAGATGGAATGGGTTTTTTCTCAGATTTAAAGGATGATTTATCTCAGGCCGTGAATGAACTGGCGCCGGAAGATGGACTTCAGGCCGTTCAGGACGGTGCGAATGCGGCTGAGGACATGGATGCGGTACAGCCCGACAGTATACCGACTCCGGATGATTTGAGCGATATGCTGGATAAGATGGAAGCGCTTGCGACAGAGAGCGTTGTGGAAGAACCGGTCATGGAAGAGCCTGTATCCGAGCCAGAGGCAGCAGAAGATGATATTCTCGCAGAGCTTGCGGCAGAGGCGGATACTGGGGCATCGGAGGATGCGGCAGATGATGACATTCTGGCGGAACTGGGATTGGAAGATACTGCTTCGGATGAAATGATTCCGGATGATGTTGTCTTACAGCTGCCTAAAGAGCCGAACGAAGAAGATATGGCAGCAGAGATGGAAACGATGGAAGAAGCTGTTATGGCAGCGGAAACATCTATAAATGAAGAAGAGGAAACAGCAGAGCCTCAACAGGAAAAAGAAAGGGAAGAAGAGAACATGGAGATGGAAATGGAAATGGAAGTGCAGGAAAAAACAGTGTCGGATGAAACGGCGGTCGTAACAGAAGGAATGTCTATCACAGGTGATATTACTTCCGGAGGTTCTCTGGAACTGATTGGTACGGTGATGGGAAATATCGACATTCTCGGTAAGCTGAATATTACAGGCGCGATTCAGGGAAATTCCAAAGCAGCGGAAATTTATGCGGAAGGCGCAAGAATCAACGGTGAAATCAACAGCGGCGGCAGCGTAAAGATTGGACAGAGTTCTGTTGTTATCGGAAATATCAATGCAAGCAGCGCTGTTATCGCAGGCGCTGTAAAAGGCGATATCGACGTGCATGGTCCGGTTGTTCTGGATACTTCTGCAATCGTGATGGGCAATATCAAATCCAAATCCGTACAGATTAACAACGGAGCTGTAATCGAAGGTATGTGTTCTCAGTGTTATGCAGATGTCAACCCGACTTCTTTCTTTGAAGAAATCAAGAAGAATAAAGAAAAAGGCAAAAATAAATAATGCAGAAATGGAAAGGTCATGGGTATTGAAATGCGGCGTGTCTTATTGAAATTAAGTGGAGAAGCACTGGCCGGTGATAAAAAGACCGGATTTGACGATGAAACGATACGCGGAGTCGCTCTGCAGGTAAAACAGCTCGTTGAGGAAGGCATTCAGGTAGGAGTTGTTATCGGCGGCGGTAATTTCTGGCGCGGTCGTTCCAGCGAGAGCATTGACCGGACGAAAGCAGACCAGATTGGTATGCTGGCTACAATCATGAATTGCATTTATGTGTCGGAGATTTTCCGGAGCGTCGGTATGATGACCAGTGTTCTGACGCCTTTTGAATGCGGTTCTTTTACCAAACTGTTTTCAAAAGACAGAGCCAACAAATATTTTGGTAAAAATATGGTAGTCTTTTTTGCGGGCGGTACGGGGCATCCCTATTTTTCGACGGATACGGGTGTTGTGCTGCGGGCGGTGGAAGTGGACGCGGACGTGATTCTGCTTGCCAAAGCGGTGGACGGCGTTTATGACAGCGACCCTCGTACCAATCCGGAGGCCAGAAAATATGAGGAAGTGTCCATCGATGAAGTGATTGAGAAAAATCTGCAGGTGGTGGATATGACAGCATCGATTCTGGCGAGGGATAATAAAATGCCGATGTGGGTATTTGCCCTGAATGAGAAGGACAGCATTGTAAATACGCTCAAGGGGCAGTTTCATGGAACGAAGGTTACCGTATAGAAGAGAGAGGAAGGTAAGTAGTAAGAGATGGATGACAGGTTAAAACCATATGATGACAAGATGAAGAAATCTTATGATTTTTTGGAAACGGATTTGGGAACAATTCGCGCAGGCCGTGCCAATCCTCATGTACTTGACAGAATTAAAGTGGATTATTACGGAACGCCGACCCCGATTCAGCAGGTTGGAAATATTACGGTTCCAGACCCGAGGATGATACAGATTGCTCCATGGGAGAAAACACTGATTAAAGAGATTGAAAAAGCAATTATGATGTCTGATGTCGGTATTACACCGAGTAACGACGGCGCGGTTATCCGCCTTGTATTTCCGGATTTGACGGAAGAGCGCAGAAAAGAGCTTGTAAAAGATATCAAAAAGCGGGGCGAGGAAAACAAGGTTGCGATTCGAAATACGAGACGTGACGGAATGGACGCTTTTAAGAAACTTGCCAAAGCCGAAGTCTCGGAAGATGAGATTAAGGAACTGAGTGACCAACTGCAGAAACTGACCGATAAATATATCAAAGATGTGGACAAGCTGGTGGATGAGAAGTCCAAAGAAATCATGACAGTTTAAAAGTCGAACAAAAAACGGAATGAGGGGCTTGCAGGGTAGAAATACGCTGCTGTCCCCTTTTTCCGGTTTTGCAGGATATTCGGTCCGGTTAGTCAGAAAGAGAGGAAACGGCATGGAAGAAGGCATGAGAATACCGAATCATGTGGCAATTATTTTGGACGGAAACGGAAGATGGGCCAAACGGAAAGGGATGCCCAGAAATTACGGGCATGTGCAGGGTGCAAAAACGGTAGAGGTCATTTGTGAAGAAGCCTGGCGCATGGGGATACATTATTTGACGGTCTATGCTTTTTCCACGGAAAACTGGACGAGGCCGAAGGAAGAAGTAGACGCGCTGATGAAACTTCTGCGGAATTATATGAAGACCAGTCTGAAAACGGCGGCAAAGAACAACATGTGTGTACGCGTTATCGGCGATAAGACAGGACTGGATGCGGATATCAGAGAGCAGATTAACCGGTTGGAAGAAGCGACAAAAGACAATACGGGTCTGCATTTTCAGATTGCCATCAATTACGGAGGCCGGGACGAAATCGTTCGTGCCGTTAAGAAACTGGCGGGAAGAATAGAAGCAGGAACGCTGAAACCGGAAGAAATTTCGGAACAGCTGTTGAACGAGGCGTTGGATACGCAGGGACTGCCGGACCCGGACCTTCTGATTCGGACCTGCAACGAACAGCGGATTTCCAATTTCCTGTTATGGCAGCTTTCCTATGCGGAGTTTTATTTTACGGAAACTGCCTGGCCTGATTTTTCCAAAGAAGAATTGGAAAAAGCTGTCGCGGCATATAATAAGAGAAACAGAAAGTATGGTATGATAAACGAAGAAGAATAAATTCCTTTGAAAGGCAGGGGTGTAAGATGTTTCGGACAAGATTGCTCAGTGGAATTGTACTGGTCGCGGCTGCGGCCGGCACAATTATAGCGGGCGGTTTGATATTGGCGGCGGTATTGTGCATCATATCTCTGATTGCATATCGGGAGCTGACCAAAGCAACGGGTGTGCATGACGGAGGAAAAAGAGTGAATGGCCTGGAACTGACAGGCTTTTTGATGACCGTTGTCTATTACGCCGGGTTATATATCGGATTGCTGCGGATGAACGAAGACGGGATTGCTTTGGTCTACCGTGTCTTTGTGACCGCAGTCGTTGTTGCGGTTCTTATCTTTATGTTCGTTTATGTGTTCAGTTTTCCGAGATTTCAGGCCGGACAGGTAATGGCCGCTTTTTTTGAACTGATTTATGCCCCATTTCTTTTATCTTCCCTTTATATTATCCGGGAAGGATGGGAGCAGGGAGCTCTTCTCACGGTACTGGTTTTCTTATGTTCCTGGGGAAGCGATACCTGCGCTTATGTAGTGGGAGTCTTATTCGGAAAACATAAGATGGCGCCGAAACTGAGTCCGAAGAAATCGATAGAGGGCGGCATCGGCGGCGTTGTCGGAGCGGCGCTTCTGTTCGGATTGTATACTTATTATGTCATTAATCCGGTTTCGGTGGAACAATTACAGATAGGGCTTTTTCCGGCGATGTGTCTTGGAGCAGTAGGCGCGCTCGTTTCTATGGTAGGGGATTTGGCGGCGTCGGCAATTAAGCGGGACCACAATATCAAAGACTATGGAAAACTCATACCAGGGCATGGCGGTATCATGGACCGCTTTGACAGCGTCATCATAGCCGCACCGTTCATTTTCTTTGGGCTGACGCTGATTACGGGCTAGGACCCGGCAGGGGAAAGGATATACAGGATGAAAAAAATTGCAATACTCGGTTCTACCGGTTCGATTGGCACACAGACATTGGAAATTGTGAGGAATCAGCCGGATTTGCAGGTCGTTTCGCTGGCGGCCGGAACGAACACGGCGCTGATGGAACAGCAAATCAGAGAGTTCCGCCCGCGGATGGCTGCCATGTGGAGCGAAGAAGCGGCGGCTGATTTGGCGGCGCGGGTCGCGGATATAGATGTCAAAATTGTAAGCGGCATGGATGGACTGTTGGAAATTTCCACATTGGAGGAAGCGGAGACGCTCGTGACGGCCATTGTGGGCATGATTGGCATCCGGCCGACAATCGCGGCGATTGAGCAGGGGAAAACGATTGCGCTTGCCAATAAAGAAACACTGGTTACGGCGGGGCATCTGATTATGCCATTGGCCAAAAAACACGGCGTTTCCATTCTGCCGGTAGACAGTGAGCACAGTGCGATTTTTCAGTCGCTGCACGGAGAGAGCAGAGAACGGGTAAGCAAGATTATCCTGACAGCTTCGGGCGGGCCGTTCCGCGGGAGAAAAAAAGAAGAACTGGGTGCAATGACGATAGAAGATGCGCTGAAGCATCCGAACTGGTCTATGGGAAAAAAGGTGACGATAGATTCGGCGTCCCTTGTCAATAAGGGACTGGAGGTAATGGAGGCGCGCTGGCTGTTCGACGTGCCGCTCGAGCAGATTCAGGTCGTTATCCATCCGCAGAGCATTATTCATTCCGCGGTGGAATATGTGGATGGCGGCATTATGGCGCAGCTTGGTATGCCGGATATGAAACTCCCGATTCAGTATGCGCTGTTTTACCCGGACAGAAGAGCGCTTCCCGGAAAAAGGGTGGATTTCTTTGCGCTTGGGCAGCTTACGTTTGAAGAACCGGACACGGAAACGTTTCGAGGGCTTTGGCTCGCTTATGAGGCGGCGAGAACGGGCGGCAGCCTTCCGACGGTGTTTAATGCGGCAAACGAAAAGGCGGTGTCGCTGTTCATCCAGAGGAAAATCGGTTTCCTGCAAATTCCGGAATTAATCGAGCAGTCTATGGGGCATCATAAAGTGATAGAGAATCCTTCCGTGGAAGAAATTTTGCAGGCAGAAGCGGAAACATATGAATATATAAAGCAGGTGATGAATTGATTAAAACGATAATTTTATTTCTGATTATCTTTGGAATTGTAGTAATATCCCATGAGTTCGGACATTTTCTGATTGGCAAAAGAAATGGAATCCGTGTCGTGGAATTTGCGGTGGGCATGGGACCGACACTTTTTTCTTTCCGGAAAGGAGAGACAAAGTACTCGCTGAAACTGCTCCCGATAGGCGGCGCCTGTATGTTCGACGGTGAAGACGGTGTGATGGCGGAAAACGGGGAAGCAGACGAACACTCTTTTCTGAAAGCAAATGTATGGGCCAGGATTGCGACTGTATTTGCGGGGCCATTTTTCAATTTTGTTCTGGCATTTGTCTTTTCCCTTATAGTGGTGGCTTTTAACGGCTCCGACAAGCCGGTGGTGCAGCAGCTGATGGAAGGCTCTGCGGCCGAAGAAGCCGGAATCCTTCCGGGCGATGAAATCGTTCGGATTAACGGGGAAAAAATTCATCTGTACCGGGAAGTCAGCCTGATTTCAGCGATGAATCAGGGAGAAACGCTGGAAATCCGCATAAAAAGAGACGGGGAAATGCAGGATGTTACAATTGTCCCGCGCTATGATGCACAGGATGGCAGATATTATATCGGACTGCGCGGCGCAGGAGAGTATTTCAAGTGTAATCCGCTGCAAGTATTCCAGTATGGCGTTTATGAGGTACGTTACTGGGTTAAGGCAACATATAAGAGCCTGATGATGCTGCTGCAGGGACAGGCGACGAAAGACGATGTATCCGGGCCAATCGGCATTGCGCAGTTTGTAGGAGACACGTATGATGAAGTGAAAGATTACGGTATTTCGTCGGTTGTATTCACGATGATGAACATCATCATTTTACTTTCCGTCAATCTCGGCATCATGAATCTGCTTCCGCTTCCTGCATTGGACGGCGGGCGGCTGGTGTTCATGTTCCTTGAGGTCATCCGGGGGAAACCTGTTTCTCCGGAGAAGGAAGGGCTTGTGCATTTTGCCGGCCTTGTGGTGTTTATGATTCTGATGGTATTTGTGATGTACAACGATATCATGAAAATTATCCGTTAAAGAAAAATAAGAAATCCGGCGTCGGAAATCTGGCGGACGCATGCTTGCCAGACCGCGCCGGATAGCGTATAATCTATATCATATAATGACAGTCTTGTATCGCAACAGGACTTTCATTTCGATTCAGAAAATCTTTGCAGCCTTCGCTGCGGATACTCTATTTCACGAAGGGTATCATTTCCACATCTATGAAAGGGTATTATCTGTAAGAATGAAGTATCAGGTAAATGTATATTGGAACAAGGGCGCGGTGCGGGATGCCAATCAGGATTCTCTTGTCGTGCTGCAGGCTATGACGTCACAGGGCAGGGTATTGATGGCAGCGGTATGCGACGGCATGGGCGGCATGGACAGAGGGGAACTGGCGAGCGGATATCTGACAGAAGAGCTGATTACATGGTTTTATGACGGCCTTCTGAAAGCCGTCGGGCAAAAGAAACCGTTATGGGTGTTGAGGCGTTCCGCGGAACGGAAACTTTTCCAGGTGCAGCAGCGAATGCAGCGTTATGCGGAAAATCATTCTCTGGAGATGGGAACGACGATGTCCATGCTTGTCCTCTGGGAAAAAAGATATCTGCTCTGGCATCTGGGAGACAGCCGGATATATCGTTTGTCCACGCGCAAAAAGAAAGCAATTTCACTGTTGACCAAAGACCATGTACAGGGAAAGAACAGGCTGACAAAGTGCGTGGGGAGTTTCGGCTTTTTTCAACCGGATTTTCGAATGGGCGCGGCCGGAAATCGAGAAGCTTTTCTGTTATGCAGCGACGGTTTCTGGCATGAAATGAGCGCGGAAGAACTGGGGGAAATTCTTACGCCGGAAGGGATGTCGGAAGAACGATGCGACAGGCGATTGCGGGAAATCGGGGAGGCGGCCATACGACGTGGCGAACAGGATAATCTGTCGGCTGTCTATATCCGAATGCAGAAGCAGATTGAACAATCGGGCGATTAAGGCGCTGTTCCGTTATCGCGGGATGGGGAAAGGTATGGTATGAAAATGACAGGAAGCGTATTGATGGGGAAGTATGAACTGAAAGAAAGAATCGGCACAGGCGGCAGCAGTACCGTTTATCTGGCATGGGACAGACATCTGGAGCGATATGTTGCGGTGAAAGAGGAAAAAGGAGCGGGAGACGCAGAGAAAGCGAACGATACGCAGGCCATGAAAAATGCCGATATTTTGAAAAATACCGGTATTCTGAAAAATGAAATGGAGATGCTGAAAGCGTTGAAACACCCGATGCTGCCGGAGGTTTACGATTATTTTCAGGAAACAAAACGCTATCTTGTCATGGAATATATCCGTGGAGAAAGTTTACATAACTTTATAGAGCGGGAAGGAGCTGTACGGGAGGAACAGGCCTGTAAATGGGCTTTGCAGTTATCGTCTTTGTTTTCTTATCTGCATGGACAGAAACCGCCCGTTATCTACCGGGATTTGAAACCTGACAATATTATCGTCTGTCCGGACGGGAATCTGCGTGTGGTAGACTTTGGAACGGCTTTGCGCCAAAGCTATGATAAAAGGAATGCGGAAAACCTTGCAGGTACGGCCGGCTATGCCGCGCCGGAACAGCTTTATGGGAAAACGGGCAAAGAGGAATGGGGGCATCAAAACGGCAATGAAAGAAGAAATGCCTTCGGAATCGGCGCGGATGAACGAAGCGATATTTATACATTGGGGGCGACGTTATATCATATGCTGACCGGTCATGACCCGGCCCGTCCGCCTTACGGGATAAGACCCGTCAGGAGTATGAAGCCGGAGCTGACGGCGGATATGGAGCGCATTGTGGGAAAATGTACGGAGGAAGCGCCGGAGAAACGTTATCAGACCGTGGAAGCGCTCAAAGCGGACCTGGAGAAAAGAAAGTTTTCCGGCAGAAAAAGGAGAAATCCTTATCCCTTATGGAAACTGGAGAAAAAAATATGGCTGACGGAGAAAAAGACAACAGGATTCTTTACGGTCGGACTTTTGCTATGCGGCTTATGCGCAGGCTTCTTTTCCATACGGGTAAGCGGAAGGGAAACGCCTCTGCCGGTTATTGTATATAATCAACAGGGGCAGAAAATCGTTATCCGCTATGACAGCATTTATACGCCGGAGGGAAATTTGTTATTCGGTCTGGAACAGGAACTTTTCCGGGAAGATGAGATATTCGAACTGTCTGTCGGCCTGACAGACTGCGCGACAGGCAGACGGCGGGAACGGATTTTTTATATCCAGGGCGGCAGGACGGGAGGCGGAAAATAGCTTTCTTATTTCGGCGGGATGATGTACAATAGTGTGGAAAGAAGTTCTAAAGCTCACGCCAGAGGGCGTTTCGCTAAGAACTTCTACGATTTGCCTTTGGCAAATCTTTTCCATACGGAAGAATGCCTAAAATGCGGCGTTCTTCCCGTTGATGGTTTGTGCCGCCGGGAGGCGGCATGAAGGTTAGTGTGAGAAGAAGTTCTAATGCTCACAGCAGAGGCTGTTTCGCAAAGAACTTCTAAGTCTGCTTTGCAGACTTTTCTCACACCGAGAAATGCCTGAAAACACGGCATTTCTCATCCGGATTTGAGTCGCAGCAAAGCTGCGGCATGAAGGTTCGTGTGAAGAGAAGACGAAGGGAGGATGCTTATGTATCGGGAACATACGAGAATTGTGAAAATAGGCGACAGAGTAATTGGCGGGGGAAATCCTGTGTTGATTCAGTCGATGACAAATACAAGAACAGAAGACATTGAGGCGACCGTAACGCAGATTCTGCGGCTGGAGCAGGCGGGCTGTGAAATTGTGCGGGTGACTGTGCCGACGAAAGAGGCGGCGGATGCGGTCGGAGAGATTCGGAAACGGATTCATATTCCGCTTGTAGCGGATATTCATTTTGATTACAAAATGGCGATTGCCGCGATTGAGAACGGCGCGGATAAGATTCGTATCAATCCGGGAAATATCGGAAGCAGGGATAAGGTGGAGGCGGTCGTTTCCGCGGCAAGAGAGCGGAATATTCCGATTCGGGTCGGTGTAAACAGCGGCTCTCTGGAAAAAGAGCTGGTGGAGAAATATCATGGTGTAACGGCGGAAGGCATTGTGGAAAGCGCACTGGATAAAGTACATATTATCGAAGACCTGGGCTATGATAATCCGGTTATCAGCATCAAATCTTCGGATGTTTGTATGTGCGTCAAAGCCCATGAAACGCTGGCCGAGAAAACAGATTATCCGTTGCATGTGGGTATCACGGAGTCGGGGACTTTATATAGTGGAAACATCAAATCCGCGGTCGGACTCGGCATTATTCTGTATCAGGGCATCGGCGATACGATTCGCGTTTCCCTGACCGGCGACCCGGTGGAAGAAATCAAATCCGCGAAGCTTTTGTTAAAAACTCTGGGACTGCGGAAAGGCGGCATCGAGGTGGTGTCCTGTCCGACATGCGGGCGGACCAAAATAGACCTGATTGGTCTGGCCAATCAGGTGGAAACAATGGCGGCGGAATTTCCGTTAGATATTAAAGTGGCTGTCATGGGATGCGCCGTTAACGGACCGGGAGAAGCAAAGGAAGCGGACATCGGCATCGCGGGGGGTGACGGAGAAGGCCTGCTCATCAAACGTGGTGAAATTGTACGAAAAGTGCCGGAGGATAAACTTCTTTCGACGCTGCGGGAAGAGTTGGAGAACTGGGGGAAATAAAAGCGAGATGTCCAAAAAATTTTTTGAGGTATTTCCGACTTTAAAATTGAACGGCGGCATGCAGGATTTATTCGAACAGGTTATGGTAGAAAGGGTCTCTGCGACAAAACGAAAAGATTTTCTCAGAATTTATATTTCTTCCGACAGACTGATTCAGAAAGCGGATGTTTTTCTCGTTGAGCAGGAAATGCGGAAACAGTTTTTTCCGGGCGCGCAGATGGTTATCCGCATCTATGAGAAATTTCGACTTTCTTCGCAGTATACGCCGGAAAAGCTGATGGATATTTACCGGGAGAGTATTTTGCTGGAATTGCGTGATTATTCGCCGATAGAATATAATCTTTTTAAAAACGCCGATATTACTTATCCGGCCGACGGAAAAGTGATGCTGACGCTGGAAGACACCGTTCTCGGAAAGGAAAAAGCGGAAGAACTGGTGCGCATTCTGGATAAAATTTATAATGAGCGCTGCGGGTTTTCCGTGGAAATTCTAACGGATTATAAAGAACATAAGGCGGCCAGACATAAGGAAGAGGACGAGAAACGGCTGGCGATGCAGATAGCGGAGATTTCCGCGCGGGCAGGGTACGGAACGGCCGGCGGAAGCGCAGAGGCGGCAGCAGGAGCGGATGGCATGGAAGCGGGTGGCGCGTCCGTATCCGTTGGTGCGGCTGGCAAAGATATGGCCGGCAGCGGAGCAAAAGCTGTGCCGGCGTCGGAAAGCGCAGCCTTTGGAGCCGATGGCGCATCTGCCAAAACGGCAGCGGGAGCGGCGGACAGGCTGTCAGAAAGCGGTGCGAAAGCGCAGACGGCAGGTTCCGATGCGGCAGGCGGCAAAGAGGCTGCCTCAGCCGGAGGCAAGACAATGATGTGGAACGGGCCGGGAACCGGAGCACAGGGCAGATCATTCCGGAAGGAGCGGAATGCCGGACCGGACGGGAGAAGGCCGATGAAGCGTTCTGATAATCCGGACGTCTTGTACGGAAGGGATTTTGAAGAAGACGCGATACCGATGGAAGAAGTGATTGGTGAAATCGGGGACGTTGTAGTGCGCGGCAAAATACTGAATTTTGACAAACGCGACATTAAGAACGAACGGTCTATTTTGATTTATGATATTACGGACTTTACAGATACGATGACGGTAAAGCTGTTTGTCGCGACGGAACAGGTAAGCGAACTTACTGCGGAAATGAAACCGGGCGCTTTTGTGAAACTGAAAGGGACTGCAGTCATTGATAAGTTTGACCATGAACTGACGATAGGCTCCATTTACGGTGTAAAAAAAATACCCGATTTTACCGTTTCCCGTTCCGATACGAGCGTGCGCAAACGGGTGGAACTGCATTGCCATACGAAGATGAGCGATATGGACGGCATATCGGAAGCGAAAGATATCGTTAAAAGAGCCTATAAATGGGGACATCCGGCGATTGCGATTACGGACCACGGCGTCCTGCAGGCTTTTCCGGATGCCAATCATGTATGGGAAGATTTATGGAAAGCGGAAAAGAACAAAAGAAAAGAAGCGGGTGAGGAAGAACCGGACAAACAGGACTTTTTCAAGATTATTTACGGCGTGGAGGCATATCTTGTAGACGACCTACGGGAAATCGTGACCAATGATAAAGGACAGGATTTCAAAGGAACTTTTGTCGTGTTCGATATCGAGACGACGGGATTTTCTCCGGCCAATAACAAGATCATAGAAATCGGCGCGGTGAAAGTGTCGGAAGGGCAGATTACGGAGCGTTTTTCCGCTTTTGTCAATCCGGAAGTGCCTATTCCTTTTGAAATTGAAAAACTGACAGGCATTCAGGATGATATGGTCGTCGGAGAGCCGACGATTGATGTGATTCTGCCGCAGTTTCTGAATTTTTGCGGCGATGCCGTTCTGGTCGCGCATAATGCGAATTTCGATATGAGCTTTATTATGGAAAACTGCGACAGACTTTCCATCGCGCACAATTTTACTTATGTGGATACCGTAGGCATTGCCAGGATTCTTTTGCCCGGACAGGCAAAACATACGTTGGACGCGGTGGCCAAAACGCTTGGCATATCGTTGGAGAACCATCACCGGGCGGTGGATGATGCGGAAGCGACTGCGGAGATTTTTGTAAAGTTTATTCCGATGTTGGGAGAAGAAGGGACGGATACGCTGGCCAAAGTGAATGCGATGGGTAAGTCCAGTCCCGAAATTGTGAAAAAACTGCCGACTCACCACGCGATTATTTTAGCGAAAAATAATGTGGGGCGCATGAATCTGTACCGGCTTGTGTCGGAATCCCATTTGAATTATTTTGCCAGAAGACCGCGGATTCCCAAAAGCCTGTTACAGCAGTACCGGGAAGGGCTGATTCTCGGAAGCGCCTGTGAGGCGGGGGAACTGTACCGTGCGCTTCTCGACGGTAAATCGGATGCGGAAATCGCAAGGCTCGTGCGTTTTTATGATTATCTGGAGATTCAGCCGCTTGGCAATAACCAGTATATGATTGCATCCGAAAAACTTCCCAATATTAACTCGATGGAAGATATTCAGGAAATCAACCGCAAAATCGTAAAGCTCGGCGAACAGTTTCATAAGCCGGTGGTTGCTACCTGTGACGTACATTTTCTGGACCCGGGGGACGAGGTTTACCGGAGAATCATCATGACCGGGCAGCATTTTGCGGATGCGGATAATCAGCCGCCCCTCTATTTTCGGACGACAGAAGAGATGCTGAAAGAGTTTGCCTATCTTGGCAGCGATAAGGCGGAGGAAGTCGTCATAACCAATACGAATCGAATTGCGGATATGATAGAGTCCATCTCCCCGGTGCGGCCGGATAAATGTCCGCCGGTTATCGAGAACAGCGATAAACTGCTGACGGATATCTGTTATAAAAAAGCACACGAACTTTATGGGGAAACGCTGCCGGAAATCGTGGAAGCCAGGTTAAAAAGGGAATTGAATTCCATTATTTCCAACGGTTTTGCGGTAATGTATATTATTGCGCAGAAACTGGTATGGAAATCGGTAGAGGACGGTTATCTGGTCGGTTCCAGAGGCTCCGTCGGTTCCTCTTTTGTGGCGAATATGGCGGGTATTACGGAGGTAAATTCTTTAAGCCCACATTATCTTTGCCCCAAATGTCATTATTATGATTTCGATTCGGAGGAAGTCATCGCTTTCAGCGGCGGCGCGGGCTGCGATATGCCGGACAAAGACTGCCCGGTCTGCGGAACGCCTCTGCAAAAGGAAGGGTTTGACATTCCGTTTGAGACATTTCTTGGTTTTAAAGGAGATAAAGAACCGGATATCGATTTGAACTTTTCTGGGGAATATCAGAGTAAAGCGCATAAATACACGGAAGTAATTTTTGGATACGGACAGACTTACCGGGCGGGAACAATCGGAACGCTGGCGGATAAGACGGCTTTCGGTTATGTCAAAAATTATTATGAAGACCACGGGGAACGAAAACGTACCTGTGAAATTAACCGTCTTGTCATGGGCTGTACGGGCGTCAGAAGAAGCACGGGGCAGCATCCGGGCGGTATCGTTGTGCTGCCGGTGGGAGAGGATATCAACTCTTTTACGCCGGTGCAGCATCCGGCAAACGATATGAAAACGGATATCGTGACGACCCATTTTGATTATCATTCCATCGACCATAACCTGTTGAAACTCGACATTCTCGGGCATGATGACCCTACCATGATTCGTATGTTACAGGATATGACCGGAATCGACCCGGTAAAAATTCCGTTGGATGATAAACAGGTCATGTCGCTGTTCGCATCCACGGAAGCGCTCGGCATCCGGCCGGAACAGATAAACGGCTGTAAACTGGGATGCCTCGGCATTCCGGAATTTGGAACGGAATTTGCGATGCAGATGGTTATTGACGCCAAACCCAAATGCTTTACGGACCTTGTCCGGATTGCGGGGCTGGCGCACGGAACCGATGTATGGCTCGGCAATGCCCAGACGCTGATTGAAGAGGGAAAGGCAACGATTTCTACGGCAATCTGTTGTCGTGACGATATCATGATTTATCTGATTCACATGGGCGTGGACCCGGCGCTGTCGTTTACGATTATGGAAAGCGTACGGAAAGGAAAGGGACTGAAACCCGAGTGGGAAGAAGCCATGATAGCGGCAAATGTGCCGGACTGGTATATTTGGTCGTGCAAAAAAATCAAGTATATGTTCCCGAAAGCACATGCGGCGGCTTATGTTATGATGGCATGGCGTATTGCCTATTGCAAGATTAATTATCCCCTTGCCTATTACGCGGCGTTTTTCAGCATTCGCGCGTCCGGTTTTTCCTATGAGATGATGTGCCAGGGACAGCAGCATCTGGAGAGCGTAATGGCGGATTACAAAAGAAGGAGCGACGAGCTGAGTAAGAAGGAGCAGGATTCCTACCGAGATATGAAAATTGTGCAGGAAATGTACGCAAGAGGCTTTGAATTTGAGCCAATAGACCTTTTCAGCGCACAGGCGCGGCTGTTCCAGGTAGCGGGCGTCAATAAGCTGATGCCGTCGTTAAACAGCATAGACGGACTCGGAGAAAAAGCGGCCGATGCGGTGGTGGAAGCGGCGAAGATGGGGCCGTTCCTTTCAAAAGACGACTTCCGCGAACGCACGAAAGTATCGCTGACAGTTACGGAACTGATGGGCAGATTGGGGATTCTCGGGGATTTGCCGGAATCGAACCAAATCAGCCTGTTCGATTTTGCGATGTAATCGGATTGGATTGGCTATGAAAGAACCGACCGGAGAAAATCCGCGAGGCCGTCGTTGTCGTTATCCTTTGGGGTAATGACGTCGGCGGCTTCTTTGACTTCGGGCGCGGCATTTGCCATGGCGATGCCGCATCCTGCCGCCTGAATCATGGAAATATCATTGTCGGCATCACCCGCCGCATAAGCGTCGGAGAGCGGAATTTGAAAATAATCGCACAAAAAGCGTACGCTGTTTCCTTTTCCGGCGTCCTTATGAAAAAGTTCCAGATAAAAATCATTGGAAAAAATCATTTGAATTTTGCCGGCCGCCCAGTCAGAGATTGCATCGCAAAAAGCGGTCAGCCGGTTATGGTCGCTTAAATGAATGGCCAGCATTTTCAGCGGTTCTTTGGGAAGTACTGAAGCATAGTCCTGTGCGAGGAGCAGGGGGAGGTGAATCCGCCTGCGGTAAAAACGAATTTCGTCATTCTCCGAAGCGGTTACGATGGCATCATCCGTATAAGTCTGAATGTGTAAATGAAATTCTTCGGCTTTTGCCTGTAAATAAGACACCTGAGAGAGCGGGAGACGCTTTTCCAGAATGGGCATCCGGCTGTCGCAGTCATAGATGAGCGTGCCGTTGCTGGCGGAAATGAGAACGCCCGGATAATCCAGACCGGCCTGTTCTTTGACTTCCAGAATGCTTAAAAGAGGACGGCCGGAAGAGAGCACCAGTTTATGTCCCGCCCGCATAAAATCATCGAGGAATGCTTTCGTATTCCTCGATACCATGCTCTGATTATTTAATAAAGTGCCGTCCAAATCTGTGAATAATATTTTCATGATGCCTCCATACAGATTCCGTTTCGGAAGTTTTATGAAGCCAACGCTGTGGCTCCGGTTAAGATTAGGATGCTTCGTGTTTTGCCGCTTTCCGGATATTATCCAGAAATTCTTCCGGTACGAACAGTTTGCCGTAGCCGGTCGCTAAATCCAGTCCCGGTTTATTTCCACCGTGAAAGTCGGAGCCGCCGCTCGGCAGCAGGTCATATTCTTTCGCAAGCCGGAACATATTCCGCTCATCCTGTCGCTCATAGGTGCTGTAAACCGCTTCAATGCCCATGAGACCGGCCTGTTTCAGTGTGGCTGTGAGCGTATCCAGACGGTCTTTTCCCATATGGTAAAGGGGCGGGTGGGCGAGAATCGGAACGCCGCCGTTTTGCAGAATCAGCTTGACTGCCTGAGACGGGGTGATTTTTTCTCTGGGTACAAAATATTTACAGTGGTCGCCCACATATCTGGCAAAAGCTTCTGCGTAGCTATTTACATAATCGTGGTCTTTCAGATAAACCGCATAATGCGCCCGCGTCAGCACGGCGTCGGGATGTTCTTCACACAGCTTTTCATAGGTGATGTCGATACCGTCTTTTTGCAGGTTTCGGCACATTTTGATGTTTCGTTCCGTGCGGGCGTCTACGAAAGACTGTATTTTTGCCTGAAAAGAAGGCTCTTTGTATTGAATATAAAGTCCCACAATATGAATATCTTTGCCTTCATATTCGGTGGAAAATTCAATGCCCGGAATCACTTCGACGGGCTTGCCCGCCGCATGGGAAATCGCCTCATCGAGACCGTCCGTCGTATCGTGGTCTGTCAGGGCAAAAGCGGTGAGCCCCTTTTCCAGCGCGTAGTCCACCAGTTCCGAAGGGGTAAATGTGCCGTCCGATTTATTTGAGTGTACATGCAAATCAACTCTGTTCATCAGTCTTCTTCCGTTGCGGTGCTCGTGTATACGGTACGTTTCCTTGCCATTTCGTCGCTTTCCAGATATTCGTCGTAAGTCGTAATTTTATCGATGATTGTGCCGTCCGGCAGAATTTCGATAATGCGGTTTGCCGTTGTCTGTACGACCTGATGGTCGTGGCAGGAAAAGAGCTCCACGCCCTTGAAACGTATCATACCTTCGTTTAACGCGGTGATGGCTTCCATGTCAAGATGGTTTGTCGGCTCATCAAAAATCAGACAGTTAGCGCCGCTAATCATCATTTTGGAAAGCAGACAGCGAACTTTTTCACCGCCGGATAAAACCTTTACTTTTTTGACGCCGTCGTCACCCGCAAAAAGCATGCGGCCGAGGAAACCGCGGACATAAGTGATATCCTTGACGGGAGAGTAGCCCATGAGCCAGTCGCTGATGGTATAATCGTTGTCAAATTCAGCCGTATTGTCTTTCGGAAAATATGCCTGAGAAGTCGTGACGCCCCATTTGTAAGTTCCTTCATCCGGTTCCAGCTCGCCTGTCAGGATTTTAAACAAAGTCGTTTTGGCCAGCTCGTTGCCGCCGACGAAAGCAATTTTATCGTCATGACCGACAATAAAGGAAACATTGTCCAATACTTTTTCCCCATTTATGGATTTGCTGATGCCTTCCACGGTCAGGACTTCGTTTCCAATCTCGCGTTCCGGACGGAAATCAATATAAGGATATTTCCGGCTGGATGGTTTGATATCGTCCAGTTCAATTTTTTCCAGCGCTCTTTTTCTGGAGGTCGCCTGCTTGGACTTGGAAGCATTGGCGGAGAAGCGGGAGATAAATTCCTGCAATTCCTTAATCTGTTCTTCCTTTTTCTTATTGGCTTCCTTACGCTGCTTGATAATGAGCTGGCTGGATTCATACCAGAAATCATAGTTGCCGGCGTATAACTGGATTTTGCCATAGTCGATATCCGCCGTATGCGTACATACTTTGTTCAGGAAGTAACGGTCGTGGGAAACGACGATGACCGTATTTTCAAAATTAATCAGAAATTCCTCAAGCCATGCGATAGCGTCTAAATCCAAATGGTTCGTCGGCTCGTCTAAAAGCAGGATGTCCGGGTTGCCGAACAGCGCTTTGGCGAGCAGAACTTTCACCTTCTCATTACCGTTCAAATCGCTCATCATGTTGTAATGCAGACCGGTGTCGATGCCAAGACCGTTCAGCAGCATTGCGGCATTGGATTCCGCATCCCAACCGTCCATTTCCGCAAATTCCGCTTCCAGCTCGCTGGCACGGATTCCGTCTTCATCGGAAAAATCTTCTTTCGCATAAATTGCATCTTTTTCCTTCATAATCTGGTACAGCCGTTCATTTCCCATGATAACCGTGTCCATGACCGGATAGCCGTCATATTTGAAATGGTCCTGCTCCAGAACGGAAAGACGCTGTCCGGGCGTAATGGCGATATCGCCGTTCGTCGTTTCCAGCGCGCCGGACAGAATCTTCAGAAAAGTAGATTTTCCCGCGCCGTTTGCGCCAATCAGACCATAGCAGTTTCCTTCCGTAAATTTGATGTTTACATCCTCAAAGAGAGCCTTTTTGCCGACTCTGTAAGTTACGTTATTTGCACTAATCATATTTAAAACCCCTTATTTTCCAAGTTACGGCGATGCTTTCAGGCCGCATGCCGTTTCTTTTTATGATTTCCGTTGACAGTCACTTCTTCTATTATACATAAACAAGATGCTTTTTCAAGAAAAATCAGTAGAATCGGCAGAATTGGACTTGCAGTTTTCAGGGGTTGCATTATAATCAAAATATGAAAAGCGAAGACAAGTTTTAAACTGATGCGGAACACGTTTCAGAAATACGAAACAGAGAAAGGCATGGATTTTGTATGATAATTTGGAAAACGTTTATGATAATAATAATATGCTGCGCCGTCATGTTTTTGTTGTATTTGTTTATGATTATGCCGCGGATTCTCGGAAGGCCCAAGAGAAAGCCTTACCTCGGTGTGTATTATGCGCATCGGGGACTGCACGATAACCGGACATCCGCGCCCGAAAACTCCATGCCGGCGTTTCGGAAAGCGGTGGAAGCGGGATATGGTATAGAATTGGACGTGCAGCTTACAAAGGACGGCATACCGGTGATTTTTCATGATTTTACACTGGAGCGGATTTGCGGCGTTTCCGGAAAGCCGGGAGACTATACTTTCGAAGAACTGCAAGAGATGAAGCTTTTGCAGACGGAAGAAAAAATACCCTCCTTACAGGAATTTCTGGAAATGGTAGACGGAAGAGTTCCGCTGATTGTTGAACTGAAAATCGAATGGACGGATTTATCTCTTTGTCCGGTCGTGCAGAAAATATTGAGCGGATATCATGGCGTTTACTGTGTTGAATCTTTTAATCCGTTGGCGCTTTTGTGGTATCGCAGACATCATAAAGAGGTTATGCGGGGGCAGCTGTCAACAAACTTCCGGCACGATGGCAATTACAAAAATGTTTTACATTTTTTCCTGACGCATTTGTTGATGAACTGGGCCACCAGCCCGGACTTTATCGCTTATAACTGCCGCTTCAAGGAAGAACCGGGAAGGCGTATCTGCCGGAAACTGTACAAGAATCTGGCGGTTGCATGGACGGTGAAGAATCAGAAACAGCTGGAAAGTCTGGAAAAAGATTTCGACCTGTTTATCTTTGACAGTTTTGTACCGGAGACGTCAAACGGTTCTTTGAAAAATATCTCTTCCCAGAGTTTATTTTCAGATGAAAATTTATCGGATGGGAATATATCGGACAAAAATTTTTCTGACAAAAAAAAGGAAAAAGTTGGTGCGTGATAAAGGAAGATATGTTATGATTAGAAAAAGCACAATCATTTAGAAAAGAGGGAGATGCTATGGCAAAATGGGTGTACTTATTTGAAGAAGGCAATGCGGATATGCGTAATCTTTTAGGCGGAAAGGGCGCAAATCTGGCGGAGATGACAAATCTTGGCCTTCCGATTCCACAGGGCTTTACGGTTACAACAGAAGCCTGCACGGATTATTATAACAATGGAAAACAGATTTCAGAAGAAATTCAGAAACAGATTTTCGATGCGCTCGCGCTTTTGGAGAAAAAGCAGGAGAAAAAGTTTGGCGATACGGAAAATCCGTTACTGGTATCTGTTCGTTCAGGTGCAAGGGCATCCATGCCGGGCATGATGGACACCATTCTGAATCTTGGTCTGACCGATATTGCGGTGGAAGGATTTGCCAAAAAGACCGGTAATCCGCGATTCGCATACGATTCTTACAGAAGATTTATTCAAATGTTCTCCGATGTTGTTATGGAGATTCCCAAATCATATTTTGAAAGAATTCTTGACGAAATTAAAGCCTCCAAAGGAGTTACCTACGATACGGAACTGACGGCTGACGACATGAAAGAGATTATCGTCAGATTCAAGGCGATTTATAAAGAAAATAAAGGAGAGGATTTCCCGCAGGAGCCCAAAGTGCAGCTGATGGAAGCCGTGAAGGCAGTATTCCGTTCCTGGGACAACGAAAGAGCGATTGTATACAGAAGAATGAACGATATTCCGGGCGACTGGGGTACGGCAGTTAACGTGCAGGCGATGGTATTCGGCAACATGGGCGATACTTCCGGCACGGGCGTTGCATTCACAAGAAATCCGTCCACCGGAGCGAAAGGCATTTACGGAGAATACCTGATTAACGCACAGGGCGAAGACGTTGTGGCGGGCATCCGTACACCGCAGCCGATTACCAAACTGGAGCAGGATTTACCGGAATGCTATAAACAGTTCATGGAAATTGCGAATAAACTGGAAGACCATTACCGCGATATGCAGGACATGGAATTTACGATTGAGAACGGCAGACTGTTCTTCTTACAGACCCGTAACGGAAAAAGAACGGCGCCCGCGGCAATCCAGATTGCATGCGACCTTGTAGATGAAGGAAAAATTACGCCCGAAGAGGCAGTTCTCCGAATCGAAGCGAAATCCCTTGACCAGCTGTTACATCCCACTTTCGACGCGGCGGCATTAAAAGCAGGACAGATTATCGGACAGGCGCTTCCCGCATCTCCCGGTGCGGCGGCAGGTAAAGTTTACTTTACCGCAGAAGAAGCCAAAGCGGCGCATGAAAAAGGCGAAAGAGTCATTCTGGTACGTCTGGAGACTTCACCGGAAGATATCGAAGGCATGCACGCGGCGGAAGGCATCCTGACCGTACGCGGCGGTATGACAAGCCATGCGGCTGTTGTAGCGCGCGGTATGGGAACGGCCTGCGTATCCGGCTGCGGTGAAATTGCCATCAATGAAACAGATAAAGTATTTGAACTGGGCGGAGAAGTATTCCACGAAGGAGATTATGTTTCTTTGGATGGCTCCACCGGTAAGATATATAAAGGCGATATTCAGACAGTAGAGGCTTCCGTAAGCGGCAACTTTGGCAGAATCATGGGTTGGGCTGACCAGTATCGCAAATTACAGGTGCGCACCAATGCGGACACGCCCGCAGATGCAGCGAACGCAATCAAATACGGCGCGGAAGGCATCGGATTGTGCCGTACGGAGCATATGTTCTTCGAACCCGACAGAATCCCGAAGATTCGCCACATGATTCTCGCAAGAACCGTTGAGCAGAGGGAAAAAGCGCTGAATGCCCTGATTCCTTTCCAGAAAGGCGACTTTAAAGCGTTGTACGAAGTGATGGAAGGCAGACCGGTTACCATTCGTTTCCTCGACCCGCCGCTTCATGAGTTCGTGCCGACAGACCAGGCTGATATTGACGATTTGGCCGTACAGATGATGATGACAGCGGAAGAAGTACAGGAAATCTGTGATTCCCTGCATGAGTTTAATCCGATGATGGGACACCGCGGATGCCGTCTTGCGGTTACTTATCCGGAAATTGCCAGAATGCAGACCAGAGCCGTGATGGAAGCGGCAATTGAAGTGAAGGAAGAAAAAGGCTTCGATATCGTTCCGGAAATCATGATTCCGCTCGTTGGGGAAAAGAAAGAGCTGAAATTTGTCAAAGATGTTGTAGTGGAAACTGCGGAGCTGGTAAAGAAAGAGAAAAATTCGGATATTAAATATCATGTCGGAACAATGATTGAAATTCCGAGAGCGGCGCTTATGGCAAATGAAATTGCGGAAGAAGCGGAGTTCTTCTCCTTCGGAACGAATGACCTGACGCAGATGACCTTTGGATTCTCCCGCGACGACGCAGGAAAATTCCTGAGCGATTACTATAAGAACAAGATATACGAATCAGACCCGTTCGCAAGACTCGACCAGAGCGGTGTCGGCCAGCTGGTGCAGATGGCGGCGGAAAAAGGCCGTTCCGTAAGACCGGATATCAAGCTCGGCATTTGTGGCGAGCATGGCGGCGACCCGTCGTCCGTAGAGTTCTGCCATAAGGTTGGATTAACGTATGTTTCCTGTTCACCGTTCAGAGTGCCGATTGCGAGATTGGCGGCGGCACAGGCGGCAATTTCCAAATGATGCCATAGGGTTTTGGGTACTCGCAGGCAAAAGTATTGAAGAATGGCTTAAAATCAAGGCTTTTTAGGCTTGGTGGGGTTCA
>ERZ777305.1511-NODE-1511-length-26698-cov-4.120745_pt1 | contig 26698 bp, 24 predicted proteins | sample MGYA00374965_ERZ777305 | MGnify/ENA primary metagenome ERZ777305 (study PRJEB29328, sample SAMD00013331) | mouse gut metagenome | study: EMG produced TPA metagenomics assembly of the Metagenome analysis of fecal microbiota from mouse which was promoted... | reverse complement strand
TGAAAATTAGATGAAATCTTCACTTTACCCCTTGACTTTTATTTGCAGGTCTTATTTTAAAAGCCCCGCAATTTCGGCGAGCCACGCTCCGCTCACTTCACCCCATTACGCTGCACTTATTTTACAACGCCTTTAATATGCGGCTGAATTCATGTGCCTTCGGTCACATTATCATTGCTATTGCCGTCTTTATCGCTTGTTTCCTCTATTTTACAGTCGATTATCCGCGTTCCGTATTTCATCGGCTTGCAGACCGACGTAAAGTAATTTGGGAACTCCTTCGCGGCATTGACTGCCGACTGTTCGTCTTTAAACACTCCAAACACCGCCGAACCGCTCCCCGTAAGGCACGCGCCCTCTGCGCCGAGAGACTTCAGCTTTTCGATAATGCCGTCTATTTTCTCGTTCTCGTACAGAACCCCGAACACGTTGTACATTGCCTTAGGAAAACCGTCTCCCGACTTCAGAAAACGTTTCATCGCATTTCTCTGCGGCAACGGGTCCTCATCATAAATAACATATGCGCCGTGAGTATCGCACAAAAAATCGGGCATTACCACCAGATACACTCGCTCGGGCAGCTCGACCTCGTTACGGATATCGTCGCCTACGCCGCGGCACAGCTTAGTCCCGCCGACCACGCAAAACGGAACGTCCGCTCCCGTCCGCGCCGCGACCTTTAACATCTGTGATCGGCTCAGCGGCTCGCCCATGAGCTTGTTCAAGCCCACTATGACTGCCGCCGCGTCCGCGCTGCCGCCGCCCATTCCCGCCGCGCACGGCACCCGCTTTTCGATAAATATCTCGCTTGCGGGATATCTTCTCGCAGCTGTATAGAAGTAATTTGCCGCCTTAAAGCATATGTTTTTCTTACCGTCGGGTATCCTCGGGTCGGAGCATCCAACCGTCGACGCGCCCACCTTATCGCTCATCCTTATCGTTACGATATCGCAAAGGTCTATACTTTGCATGACCGTTTCCAATAAATGATATCCGTCGTTGCGTTTTCCCGTGATATCAAGATACAAATTCAGCTTTGCGTATGCACAGAGGGAAATCTCGTTCATCTGTTTAACTCCTGTCGGCAATGCTTTTAATTTTTAAGCTCTTCAAGGAACTCGCGAATTCTCGCCATCGCGGTTGTAAGGTGCGTTACCGAATATGCGTAAGAAACGCGCACAAAGCCCTCGCCGCTCTCGCCGAATGCCGATCCGGGTACCACAGCGACCTTCTTTTCGTACACCAGCCGCTCGCAGAACTCCGCACTCGTCATTCCCGTCGACTTTATACACGGGAACACGTAAAACGCACCCTCGGGCTCAAAGCAATCCAAGCCCATATCATTGAAGTCTTTGACTACCAACCGCCGCCGCATATCGTACTCCTCGACCATATGCTCCACGTCCGCGGCGCACTTCTCCATAGCGACTATCGCCGCGTACTGGCTTACCGTCGGGCTTGACATTATGCAGTACTGGTGCAGCTTAAGCATCTGCTTTATTATTGGCTGAGGACCTGCGACATATCCAAGCCGCCAGCCCGTCATTGCGTATGCCTTTGAAAATCCGCTGATAACGAGCGTCCTCTCGCGCATTCCCTCAATTTCGGCAATGGAGACGTGCTTTATGCCGTTATAGGTCATCTCAGCGTAAATTTCGTCGCTCGCCACCACGATATTCGTGCCGCGCAATACCTCCGCGATAGCCTCCAAGTCCTCGCGGCGCATTACAGCGCCCGTAGGATTGTTTGGGTACGGCAGAACAAGCAGCTTTGTTTTCGGGGTTATCTTCTCCTTTAACGCTGCCGCTGTCAGACGGAACTTATCCTCGGCTTTAGTAACGATAGACACAGCCGTGCCGCCCATCATAGACACTATCGGCGAATAGCACACAAAGCTCGGCTCTGGAACGAGGACTTCATCGCCCGGCTCGATCATAGCGCGCACCGCGAGGTCGATAGCCTCCGAGCCGCCTACGGTAATAATGACCTCCTTTTCGGGATCATATTCCGTATGTATGAAATTATTCAAATATTTGCAGACCGTTTTCCGCAGCTCCATAAGTCCGCTGTTGGCGGTATACGCGGTCTTGCCTTTTTCGAGGATATTTATAGCCTCCTTACGCGCAGCCCACGGAGTCTTGAAATCAGGTTCGCCGATAGACAGCGAGATAACGCCCTCGACATGCTGCGCGATATCGAAAAACTTGCGTATTCCCGACGGCTGAATATCCCGAATCTTCTGCGGGATCAACATATCATAGTCCATCACGGGGAAACCAGCCCCCTGTCGTCAAAATTATCCTCGTTGAAAATGTGACCTTTTTCCTTATAACGACGCAGAATGAAGTGTGTAGTCGTAGACAAAACGCCGTCCAGAACGGCAAGACGCTCCGAAACGAACAGCGCGACGTTGCGCAGGCTCGTTCCGCTTATCGTTACGGAAAGATCGTTCGCTCCCGACAACAGGAACACGCTATCCACTTCCTCGTATGCCATAATGGTATGCGCGAGGTCGTCGAAACCGCAGTCCTTTACGGGTGTAATCTTAAGCTCGATTATCGCGGTCACTCCGTTCTCATCGGCCTTTTCCTCGTCGATTATCGCGGAGTAGCCCATAATGATGCCTTCGCGCTCCAGACGGGATATCTCATCGGAGACCGCACTCTCGCTCTCGCCGAGCATTACGCCAAGCTCGGCATTTGAGAGCCGTGCGTCCTGACGCAGTAAGTCAAGTAATTTATTAGTGTTCATCTTGTCCTCCTTATTTGAAAGGTAAAAGCTCGCACCGTTCGATTGCGGCTTTTTACGGTTTCGCGCATAGCGCGAAATTGAATTGCCATTAGGGCAATTCAAAGCAAAAACGCAAGGGGTCGTCGGCTGAAAGCCGACGATTAGGACTTTTGCCCCTACGACGACGAAACGTTGCAGCTTGTTACACTTATATTCTTATAAATTTCGGCTCGCGCTTTTCAAACACGCAGACCTCGTTAAATCCCAGTTCCCTCAAAAGCTCGTAACAGCGCGGAATATCTGCGGCTACGTCGCATACCATATGCGCGTCGGAGCCTACCGTTATCAGCTTTCCGCCGAGTTCGCGGTAGCGCTTTATAAACGCCGCACCCGCCATAGGACCGCCGAGACCGCGGCGGTATCCCGAGGAATTGACCTCGAGCGCAATATCCTTTTTAACGATCATTTCCAGTATCTTGTCGATTATCGGCTTATACTCCGCGAAAACCGCGTCGCAGCGTTTGTCCTTTTCCGCAACCAACCCCGAGGACGTGTCGATATTTACGAACCGCATAAGGAACGTCATATGCGCGAGTGTGCAGAACCGTCCCCACTCTACGAGACCGAGCATTTCGTCAAAATACTCTTTCAGAACGCGCTTTCGGTCAAATTCCGTATCGGGTATTCTGCTCATATGCTCGTAATGCGCTGTCCTGTGAACCGAGCCTATCACAAAATCGTAGTCATGCCCGGTGAGTATCTTCTCGGCGGTCGGCAGGTCGTACAGCGGCTGACCTATCTCCGCGCCGTAGTATACCCTCATCTTCCCGCCGAACTCCGACTTCAGCCGCTCAAACGTCGGCTTTGACCTTTCGATAGCCACCCAATAATCCCACTCGCCGTCACCGAACTCGTCAAGCTCGATATGATCTGTCAGTGCGAAATGCTTTACACCCAGCTCACAGGCTCGCGCCGCCATATCCATAGGCTCCTCGGCGCTGTCGGGTGACAGGTTGGAGTGGGTATGGATATCTATTAACGTTTCTTCTTCCATATTTTGTTATCTGCCTTTCTCGCTTTAAAAGACAAAAGCTCATACCTGTAACGGTAACTCCTCTGCGCCGACCGCCGCGTTGCTTTTGCTTTATTCTACACTTTATTGCCGATACCCGAAAAAATATACATAAATCGGCTCCGGCATTTCTCTACTTTTATTATTTTATCACAAAATTTCAAATTTGTCTAGGAATAGATTTACTTTTTTGAATTTTTTTAGTATAATAGAGAAGAAGATATAAAAAAACAACGGTTGCGGGGCAAATTTTTAGACATTTTGACCGCAGAACAGGAGGAATTATGAGAGCAGTAGTTGCCGTTATCGGTAAGGATACAGTCGGAATTCTCGCAAAGGTGAGCGGGATATGCGCCGAATACAAAGCAAATGTCATGGACGTGACCCAGACCATCATGCAGGACTTGTTCGCCATGACCATGATGATCGAGATATCACAGCTTACGATAGATTACATCGACTTTGCCGAGAAGCTCAAGAACGCAGGCACCGAAATGGGCTTGCAGATACACGTTATGCACGAGGACATTTTCAACTCTATGCACAAAATTTAAAAGGGAGAATTATACACAATGCTTAATACTGGCGATATTTTAGAGACCATAAAGATGATACAGGAGGAAAACCTCGATATCCGCACAACGACAATGGGTATCTCGCTCCTCGACTGTATTGACAGCGACGCCGACCGCGCCTGCGATAAAATATACGAGAAGATGATGCGCAAAGCGGAAAATCTCGTCAAAACGGGCGAGGATATTGAAAAGGAGTATGGTATCCCGATAATCAACAAGCGCATTTCCGTCACCCCGATCGCTATCGTCTCCGCCGCGTCGGGCGAACCCGTAAAGTACGCCAAGACACTCCAGCGCGTTGCTGAGGGCACTGGCGTAAACTATATAGGCGGCTACTCCGCACTTGTACACAAGGGCTTTTCCGCTGGCGACAAGGAGCTTATCGAGTCTATTCCAGAGGCGCTCTCCGAGACCACCAACGTCTGCTCCTCCGTCAACGTCGGCTCGACCAAGGCGGGTATCAATATGGACGCGGTGGCTATGATGGGCAAAATTATCCGCGAGGCAAGCGAAAAGACCAAGGACGACCACTGCTTTGGCGCGGCTAAGATCGTCGTGTTCTGCAACGCTCCCGAGGACAACCCCTTTATGGCGGGCGCGTTCCACGGCGTGGGCGAGTACGACTGCGAGATAAACGTCGGCGTTTCAGGTCCCGGAGTAGTCCGCGCGGCGCTTGAAAAACACCCCGATGCGAACATCAGCGAGATCGCGGATGTTATCAAAAAGACCGCGTTCAAGATCACGCGTATGGGTCAGCTTGTCGGCACGGAGGCTTCAAAGCGGCTGGGCGTGCCGTTCGGTATAGTTGATCTGTCGCTCGCTCCCACACCGGCGGTCGGCGATTCCGTGGCGCATATTCTCGAGGAGATAGGTCTTGAAAGCTGCGGTGCTCACGGCACAACCGCGTGTCTGGCAATGCTCAACGATGCTGTGAAAAAGGGCGGCGTAATGGCTTCGTCGCACGTCGGAGGGCTTTCTGGTGCGTTTATTCCCGTCTCCGAAGACGCGGGAATGATCGACGCCGTGAACCGCGGCTCGCTGTCGCTTGAGAAGCTCGAAGCTATGACAGCGGTCTGCTCGGTAGGACTGGATATGATCGTAGTTCCAGGAGACACCTCCGCGGACACTATCTCTGCGATAATCGCAGACGAGGCGGCTATCGGCATGGTGAACTCCAAAACCACTGCGGTGCGTGTTATCCCCGCTATCGGCATGAAGGAGGGCGACACACTTGAATTCGGCGGCTTGTTCGGCAGCGGTCCCGTTATGCCCGTAAGCGGTTTCAGTTCTTCTAAATTCATTTCGCGCGGCGGACGTATCCCCGCTCCGCTCCAGAGTTTGAAAAACTGACGCTATGAAAAAACGTTTTACGATATTTACGGTACTGTCCATAGTTTCGGCGGTGTTCACGATAATTTTTACGTCGTGTTTTTGCAGCTTGACCGCGGTCAATACGCAATTTGCCGAGAATGTTGACGAAATGATCGTCGACGGAACGGACTTCACACCCGTACTCAAAACAGGCGCGTTCTTCCTTGATCTTTTCATGAACAGTATGCTGCCCATGATAATGTATATTCTGTTCTTTATTGTGATAACATTGCTTAATATCGCGCTGTTTGGGTTTTACAGAATATTCGGTCTGCGAGGAGAGCTTAACATGAGCGGCGGTGAGCTCGGTCTTATCCGTAGAGCGTACATTATCTTCTCGATGCTTTCCGCGGTAATAACGCTTGTGATCGCGCTGTGCTGTATCTTATTCGGCACAATGACTGCAAACTGCCTTTTCGCGCTGCTGTTCTGCTGGCAGTACCCTCTGTTCGTGTGGGCGTTCTGCTTGAGAAAGCTGAAAAGATCTCTTTCCGCTGAGATATCCGCATAATTATTATCGGGCTGCGCGCGTTGACCGTACAGCCCGATTTATTTTCTCAGATTTTTTCAGCCAATTCCGCTGCTTGCTTACAGCCGTTGGTCTTTTCAATATCACCTGTATTCAGCACGCCGGGAACCAGTACCTCGCCGACCATATTCCATTTAATCAGTTCGGCGGAGCGTTCAATAGGCATACGCACACCGTCCATAACCGTCATATCGTTTTCCTCGCAGCAAGCGATCAACGCGCACTCTTTACCCGCAATATCCTTGCCGCCTACAACCATGGAAAACAGATGGTATATAACACCCTTGATCTGCGCGGGGATAGAGTACCAATAAACAGGCATTGTGAATACGACCGCGTCGGCTTCAAGTATTGCGGGCGCAATAGAATTGAAGTCGTCGTCAAAGGTGCAGGCTTTTCCCGTGGAATAGCAGGTTTCACACGCACGGCAGCCACCGATCTTCATCATGGCTGCGTCAAAGCGCGTAACGGTGTGACCATTAGTCTCAGCCGCCTTTATGAAAGCCTCCGTCATAGCGAAACTGTTTCCGTTTTTGCGCGGACTTCCCGTTATCACAACTACTTTCTTACCCATAAAATACCTCCTTAACGTTTTTGGGATTGACTTATCTCCCGTGTTATGCTATAATTATATCATAAACATAATTCTATTACAAGTACGCACATTTAGGTAATGTACTTACCCGAAGGAGAGTGTAAAATGGGTATTGAATGTATTAGTAGCGCAAAGCTGGAGGACACTGGCTTTAACTATACGATGTCGCTTATCCAAGGGAAATACAAGATGTTTATCCTGTATACGCTGATGGAATACGGCATAGTCCGCTTCAACGAAATGAAAAGATATATCGGCGGTATTTCCTATAAAACGCTCAGCGCTACCCTGAAGGAGCTGGAGACGGACGGGTTGGTCTGCCGCAAGGAATACCCGCAGGTTCCGCCAAAGGTGGAGTACAGTCTTACCGAGCGCGGCAAGTCACTGATACCGATACTGGATATGCTGCAGTGGATGCCGCATAACGCCGCAGGTATACTCGGATATTTCGGATTATTCCTCGCCATCTATGTGGTAATATGGATATCGCAATATTTGACAATAAAACGGCGTATCGGACAGATAAACGGCAAGGTACGCAGACAGAAATAGACAGTAAAAAAGTCCAAGCTATCCGCTTGGACTTTTTAAATGCTTATTGACATTCGGGCAGCGAAGTTATGCACTTTCTCGGGCAAGCCGCCGCGCACGTTCCACAACCCGTACACTTCGAATAGTCGATAGTGGCATGGTTGTCGGAAACGGTGATAGCACCCTCGGGACACTTCTTCTCGCATATCTTGCAGCCGATACAGCTGTTCTTACAGATATCCTTCGCGACCTTTCCGATGTCCTTGGAGGAACACCGCACGTCGACCTTCTGCTTTGCGGGGTGGATAACGATAAGGTGATTTGGACACGCCGCCACGCACTTTCCACAAGCAACACACTTTGCGGGATTGACAACAGCAACGCCGTTGATTATAGAGATAGCGTTTTCGGGGCAAACCGCGACACAGTCACCGTAGCCGTCGCAACCGGTGCGGCAGTTGCCCTTGCCGTTATAGAAGCGCTCGGTAGCCGCACAGGACGGCGTTCCGATAAAGCTGTAACGTTCCTCTGTCGCGCCCTTGCAGCCGTTGCAGCGCACAAACGCAACCTCCTTTTCGCTCACTAGCGCCTCCTGACCCATTATCGCCGCTATCTTCTCGGCAGCGGCAGCTCCGCCGGGCTTGCACTTGTTGTTGGGAGCCTCGCCCGCCGCAACCGCCTTTGCATAACCCTCGCAGCCCGAATAGCCGCACGCGCCGCAGTTTGCGTTCGGGAGAGCCTCGGCGATCTTCGCTACCGTCTCGTCCGTCTCGACCGCCAGGAACTTCGAACCGAGCAGCAGCAGTCCGCCCGCCGCCGCACCGATCACCGCAAAAATAATTACGGGAAGAACATAAGTCATAAATATCTCCATTATGCACCTCCGAAAAGTCCGTCAACCAATCCGCCAAAGCCGACAAACGATAAGGACACGATAGACGCCGCCACAAGGGTTATCGGCATACCCGCAAACGCCTTGGGAACGTTGCAGCGCTCAAGACGTCCGCGGACTCCCGAAAAGATCAGCATGGCGATCATAAAGCCGAGACCAGCACCGAGCGCGTTGATAATGCTCTCAAGGAAGTTGTAGCCCTTGTCAATATTCAGCAGCGTAACGCCGAGAACCGCGCAGTTTGTCGTGATAAGCGGCAGATACACGCCCAGCGACTTATACAGCGCGGGAATATATTTTTTCAGCACCATTTCAATCATCTGCACGAACAGCGCAATAATGAGGATAAACAGTATCGTGTTCAGGTATTCCAAATGCATCGGAACGAGGAACATATGATACAGCGGATACGTCGCGGCAGTCGCGCAGACCATTACCGCCGTTACCGCGCAGCCCATTCCGAGCGATCCGCTAGAGGTCTTGGAAACGCCGAGAAACGGGCATATACCGAGGAACTTCGACAACACGAAGTTATCCGTCAGAATACCCGTGAGGAGAATTATCATCATACTTTTTGCAAGCTCCATTACTTATTCTCCTCCTTTTCCGTATTTTCAACAGAATTTTCCGCCTTTGCGACGCTAATGCAGCTGTCTCTGTTAGGGCAAGCCGCACAGCCCGTGGCCTCGGGGGGCTTGCGGTTGGCAATCTTGTTCACAAGGGCGATAACGCAGCCGAGCACGAAAAAACCTCCCGCGGGCAGCACGAATATCGTCATTGGCTTGATCGCCTCCTGTGCCGCCTCGGGGATAAGCTCTATGCCGAACCATGTTCCCGAGCCGAATATCTCACGTATCGAGCCTACCGCCAGCAGCGCCAGCGTAAAGCCGATGCCCATTCCCGCGCCGTCAAGAGCGGACGCGGCTACGTTATTCTTAGACGCGAACATCTCCGCGCGACCCAGAATGATACAGTTTACCGTAATAAGCGGCAGATAAATTCCCAACGCGTCATAAACCGCGGGAACGGACGCCTGCAATATCAGGCTGATAAGCGTTACAAAGCCCGCAATAACAACGATATACGATGGCAGGCGAACCTGTTTGGGGATAAACTTTTTCAGCAGAGAAATTACAACGTTGGAGCAGACAAGCACAAACGTCGCCGCCGCGCCCATTCCGATAGCGTTGCTCGCCATGGTAGTGATAGCTAAGGTCGGGCACATTCCGAGCAACGTTACCAGCGTCGGGTTTTCCTTGATCAGTCCCTTGGTAAATTCCTTTAAATAGCTCACTGTGCCTCACCTCCTACTATTTTAAACGCTTCAAGCGCAATATTTACCGCATTCGCAACGCCCTTTGACGAGAACGTCGCCGACGTTACCGCCTGAACCTCGCCAGCGGCTGACGGCGCGGTCTTAACGATAGTTGCCTTGTCCGAAATTCCTTTGAAATTATCGAGAAATTTCGGATCGTTGGTGTTCGTACCGAGACCCGGAGTTTCCTCGCCGACGGATACTATCGCTACTCCCGCGACCACTCCGTCCTTAACTCCAACCATAATGTCAAAGCCTTTCTTGTAACCCTTTACAAGACACTCGAACGCCAAACTGCCGTCGCTCTTTTTCCTGATGACCTTTGCTATATCAAGACCCGCATCGGTCAGCTTTTTGCCGATCTCGGTCGGTACGTTTTCGTTATTTTCGTTCTTGATAACAAGCGGTACGATCTCGTAATCGTCCTTTGTGCCGCCGTAAATAGCCGTTACGGCAGCCGCCTGCTTATCCGTGAGGATATTCGTGGTATCGACGTAGGTAAGATTATAAACCACTATGATAAGCCCAGAAATAATTGCCGCGATAAGCGCGAGCACATAAACGGGTTTGAGTTTTTCCATCATTGCTTACCCTCCTTTTTCGGCTTAACGGCACCGAGTGCTCTCGGAGCTGTATATCTGTCGATAAGAGGAGTAAGGCAGTTCATTACCAAAATGGAGAATGAAACACCCTCGGGCATTGACGCATATTGACGTATCGCGAATGTGATAAGTCCGCACCCCACACCGAATATTATTTTGCCCTTTGTTGTCAGCGGAGTTGTCGCGTAGTCGGTCGCCATAAAGAACGCGCCCAGAACCAGACCGCCCGACATCAGCTGATACAGCATAAAGTTCAAGTCGCAGCCGCCGTAGAAGAACGACAGCACCGCCACCGTGCCGATGAAGCATATCGGCGTAGCGGGACGTATCAGCCCGATAAACATCAGGTACAGACCGCCAAGAAGCAGCGCCGCGATACAGGTCTCGCCCAGACAACCCGCACGGAAGCCGAAGAACATATCCGGCATCGACGGGAGCGTCTCCGCAGCAAGCGGCGTAGCAGACACAGTCGCGTCCACGCCCTCTTTCCACGAGAACGGCGCGGTCCACTTGGTCATTGCGCCCGCGAACGACATCATAAGCACTATTCTCGCGGTTATCGCGGGGTTCGCGAAGTTCTGACCGATGCCGCCGAACAGGCACTTCACGATAACGATAGCCACGAAGCAGCCGATTATCGCCATATAAACGGGAAGGTCAACGGGCAGATTGAACGCTAACAGCATACCCGTAACCACCGCCGAAAGGTCGGAAATGGTATCCTCGCGCTTTGTTATCTTGTTGAACAGAAACTCCAGCAGCACGCACGACGTGCAGCAGATGACCGTCAGCAGCAACGCCTTAATTCCGAATATGTATGTGGACATAACGAGCGCGGGGCAAAGCGCGATAATTACGTTCAGCATTATCTTCTGCGTAGTCCACGCGCTGCGTATATGCGGCGACGACTCAACAAACAATTTATTCATTTACCCCACCTCACTTTCCTTGTTGTTTCGCTTTGCTCTGCCGCAGGAAATCCTTAGCGAGCTGATTTTTCTCGGCCAGCTGACGCTTCGCGGGGCAGACGAAGCTGCACGCGCCGCAGTTCATGCAGAGATTTATCTTGAGCTTTTCCAGCGCCTCCGCGTCGCGAGCGTCATACGCGCTCTCAAGCTCGGTCGGCATAAGGTTGACCGAGCAGGCTCTCACGCAGCGTCCGCAGCGGATACACGCGCTCTGCTTGCGCTCCTTTGTGCCGCCGAACAGCAGCACCGCATTGTTGGTCTTGCCGAGCGGAGTATCGGGATCAAACGCGCACGCGCCCATCATCGGTCCGCCGAGGACTATCCTGTCGGGCTGCTTGCGCACGTCCGCAAAGCCGACAACCGAGTGCAGGAGCGTTCCCACGGGGATAAAAAAGTTCGCGGGGGAGTTCACGATATCGCCGTCTACGGTGATGCGGCGCTTGACAAGCGGCACACCCGTCTTGACATAGCCGTAAATAAATCCCGCCGTCGATACGTTCATGACCATACAGCCAACATCCGACGGCAGCTTGCCCTCGCCGACGATACGACCTGTAAGCGTATGTACGAGCACCTTCTCCGCGCCCTGCGGATACGCGCTCGGCAACCTCTGCACGGAAATATTCGGGTAACGTATCGCAAGCTTTTCGAGCTTAGCGATAGCCTCCGGCTTGTCTGCCTCGATACCGATTATCGCTTTCGGTATCTCCAGCTTAGTCATTACAAAATCAATACCCGCGAGAACGTTGTCGGAATTCTCGATAAGCTCGCGATAGTCGCTCGTGATATACGGCTCACATTCCGCTCCGTTCAGCAGCAGATAGTCAATCTTGACCTTGCTGCGGTCATATGCCAGCTTTACGTGCGTGGGAAATCCCGCTCCACCCAAGCCAACGGCTCCACTCTCGCGAACTGCCTTAATAAACTCCTCGCGCGTGTCGACCTTCGGCGGCTTGATATCGGGAGACATTTCGTTCTTATTGTCGTTAGCGATAACGACCGTTTTACACAGCCGCCCTCCGACGTTCATAACGTCCTTTATCTCCTTGACAATACCGCTCACCGAAGCGTGAACGGGCGCGGACATAAACGCCTCCGTATCGCCGATCTTCTGCCCGATCTTAACGTTGTCTCCCACCGCCACACAGGGCTCGCAGGGGGCGCCTATATGCTGCAGCATACTGATAGCCACTATCTCGGGCATGGGGATCTTTCTGGTCAATTGCTCCGCAGAGCCGCTGAAATGCGGCAGTCTGACGGAATGCAGTTTACTCAAAATTCACCAATCCTTTCTTACATTTTTCATAGTTAAAAAATTCACACTCTCAGTAGCAGTCTTAAACCGCCGTTCGGCTAAGCACGAGCGACGGTTTAAGACTTGACTATAATAAACATTACATCTGAACGTCACCGATATTATTGAGACGCTTAGGAGTTAATCCACCGGACATCAAGTCCTTTTCCGCGCCTACTCTCATACGGTTGATCTCCTCGGTAGGCTTGATCTCGGTAACGATCTCTTCGTTGTCCTCCTCGGGAACCTCAAGCACCGCGCTGATCTCCGCCGCAGGCTCCTCGACAGGCTTTTCTAACTTAGCAGCAGCCTCCTTTATTGCGGCCTCACGCGTAGCGGGAGACGCGTTGTCCTCAAACCACTTGGCCGCCATCAGCGGACTGAGCACTATGTCAAGCACCTCGGGAGCGCCGTCGTATACGGTCTCGGGAACGTTGGTATCACCGGGCTCAACGATATCGTAAGTTACCTGCCTGCGGAACTTGATACGGCAGTACAGGAACTCGGGCGGTATACTGTCGATCTCCGCGATCTCCTCCAGCCACAGGAACGGTGTCATACCGCCGATGCTCACGTCGTCGATAAGCCAGCCCGAAGCGGCAGCCGCGTCATTCCGGCAGAGATACAGCGAGAAGTTGAACTTCTGCTCCTTTTCGCCGTTCATAAGCCCTATCGTAAACTTCTTGACAACAAAGCTGTTCAGTACGCCCGTCTCATATCCGCAGCACGGGCAGACGCCGCCGTAGCCGTACAGCTTTGCGTTTATGTCGCGGGCGAAATAGTTGCGGTAAGCCTTTTGATTGCCCTTCTCATACGGCGCGATCATACGCACCTGTTCAAGCATATAATCGAACTCCTTGCGGCTGATTTCGGGAACGGGCTTATAGTAGTAAGGCAACTGATCGAGCAACACTAAGTTCGGCTCCTCCGTGCCAGAATACAGCGCAGCAAGACGGTTCTTATTCTTACCCGTGAGCAGAAATTCCGCAAAGCTCGCGTACTGCGGCTTGGACATACCGTCGCGCAGGATAACGATCTTGACGCTGTTAGTCATATCCTCCGCCTCGATCGGTGCGGACAGATCAACGATCTTCTTCAGCTTATTATCCTTATCCAACAGCGCGATCTTATCCATCCCAAGGTCGCACACACATACCTTAGCCATGATCTGCTCGACAGCGTCTGCGTTGCGCGCGTCGGAAAGTACCGACAGAACGTCCTGAGTATCGAAGTTAAACCGTCCCGCGGAACACGGAAAATCAAATACACGGTTGTTGAGCAGACCGCTCTCGATAAGCGCGTAAACGTCGCCGACTATATCCAACAGCTCCGCGTTGGTGATGTTCGGCGGGATCATAAACTGCTTTCCGTAAACGGAAAAACGGTAGCGCTTGTTGATATCGAGCGCCAGCGTTACTTCGCCGCCTTGACTCTTAATCTCCTGAAGAAACTGAATAGTGTCCTTACCGTTAGTAAAGGAGTTGACCATAAGCGTGATGACCTGATTGAATATCTGATGATTTTCAAACCTCATCTCATGAGCCGCCAAGGTATCGTATGCCTTTTTAAGGTTGCCTATGTTGATCTTAGAGATCTCAAACTGAACGTTCGCCGTACCCGACGTGATGACGAACTGGAAGTATTTCATCGAAATGCGGTAATTCTCGCCGAACATCTCGTCAATAACCGCAAACGCGTCCGCCAGTGCGTTCTCATCGGCAACGGAGCCGTTTACTATGCTCTCGTTAAGCTTGAGGCTTATAATGCTCCTAAAGCTTGCCGCAAGCTCATAATCCTTTATCTTGTGACCGCCGTCGGAGGATATAAAGTATTGGTTTCCGTCCTGATAGAACGAATAGAGGTACTCTTTGCCGCCCTCATCCGTTCCCGGGACCACCCAGTCATACCGCGCGACGAGAACATGGTTGTCGTCCTTACCGTACCAGTTGTTCATCTGCTCGATATCCTGCTCGAGAGCCTTTGCAGCGCTGCCGTCCTCGTGCTCCTCTTTTGAGACGCCGCCGCGCTCGGTGAAGAAGCCGTTCTTGCGCAGACTTTCAAACAGCACGGGCTCGGGCGAGTGCGGGAACAGCACGGAAACGCTGTCGCCGAATTTCTCGAGCAGACCCTTTACTATACCGCTGTTGTTTACATAGTTGTAGAAGAACTCGAAAACATACTGTTTCGGGCGGAGCATATAGCGGTCGGGAACATCCTGCCGCGGGGCAAGCTCCAGCACGAACAGCTTTTTGTAATCCTCCGCAACGGAGAGGATACCCTGCTCGATCTTGCCCGAGCACTCCTCGAGCGAATCGTATTTGATACCCGAACGGTTGTTTGTGATGTACTTATTGGGCACGGAAACGAAGAATGCGGAAAGCTGCTCATCAACGAAATCCACGCTGTTCGCGCGCACAAAGCCCGTCAGCTCGTAGGTGGAGAAGTAGTTGTACTTGCTCATCAGCACCTTAGCCGCGTCGCGCTTGGCTCCCGAAATAGCGTAGGGTATAAGGTAAGTGAACCCGTCTCGCTCGGCATGCAGAAAATCCGCCACACTCTTGCCATTTTCAAATAACCTTACCTTCGGAATATCGTTTTCGGTTTTCCTGTAAAGCTGTATTTTGTAAACTACCTCAGGCTTGCCGTAATTGATGATAGCAATATTGAACGTTCTTGTCGTGCATTCCTCTTCATCGACAGACTTCAGATTTTTCTTTCTGATAAATGCGAAGCAAAGGTCTACCATATTGATATAAACGCCCTTTTTCGAGGTAAGCGTCGTCAGATTCTCATGCAGCGCCTCCTGCTCGTTCTCGGGCAGCGCAAATACAATTTCGGTGTGATTGAAATGCTGTCCGTTAAGCTCCAGCTCTCGCACCTTAAGCGTACCGTCGTCGTTAACGACGCGCAGCGAATAATCGTTAGAGCGCATCTTAAACCAGTCGACGTTCGCGAAAACGCTCTTAGCGCCGAGACCGAAACGACCTTCGCGCTTTTTATCGCCATCATTGCGCCCTACGGAAAGGTAGTAGAACACCTGCGCCAAAGTAAATCCCGTCTCGTTGTAGGTGAGCTTTACCTGACCCTCGTCGAGGAACTCGATCATAACCTTGATATCGGGCGACTCGTAATCGCACCCGAACACGTTCTGCAAAAGCTCGCGTATAATGGACTCTCTGGGATAGTCCTTGGCGATACCGTTTACGTTTATAGCGCCTCTGCCGGCATACATATTGTTGAAATAGTCCTTGAAGGGATCGCTGTCGACCGCGCCCGATTTCAGTTTCTGCTGAATATCGTCGATGACCGACTTCATACCCTCCTTGTCGCCCGCTGTATTTCGCTCAAAAAAATCGCCGAGCAGCTTTTCCACTGTTTCATAGCTCTCGCTCATTATCTACGCCTCGTTTCTCCGCGCTTTTATAATCATCGGATCGGCTCCGCACGGTGGAGCCATAAATAACAAATCAAATACCGTCGTTATATATCTTGATATAATCCTTAAAGGAGCGATCGGAATCTTGCTCCTTTGCCCTGTATTTCCATATTCCGTACAGCACCGGATATTGTATGCAGTCGTTGAGAGAAACTATCTCCTGTTTGATCTTGAGGTGGAAATCACTGCCCTTATGCAGTTCGTCTATTTGCGCCTTCGCATCGGAAAGACCCTTTAGCGCATCAAGAGCAAACGGCTGATTGGAGTAGCTGTCGTTAGTGAACGAATCCGACATCGCGCCGCATTCGGGAGCCTTCGCGAGTTTTCCGTCGCGCACGATACACAAACCGCTCAGCGCGTTTACCGACGCCGCTATATCATCGGTGGAGGAGTTCTCGCTCAGTCCGAACAGCTTATACATTCTGTCAAGCATATTCTCCGCGAATTCCGCGAGCTGCCTGCTGTTAGAAATAGCCTGTGTCTCGGGGATAGCGTATTCGCACTTTACCTTTTTGATAAGATCGAGACAGTTGTCTATCTCCTTAGCAACGCCGCGTATATACTTGAGGTCGCCGATAAGATTGTTCAGGCAGTCTGCTTTTCCGGAAACGTCAAGCAGGATATTTCTTGTGGGGAGTTTTCCGCAGAAGCCGTCCTCAAGCCGTAGATACAGCACCTTTTCAAGTGCGCAGGTATCGAACAGGTTATTCTTATCGCGGAAGATGACAAATTTTCTCTCCGCCTCCTTGACGCTGCCGTGTCTTGTCATTCTTCTTTCGAGCAGTGCGGGAGACAGCGGGAGTTCGTAGTTGATAATGCAGTCGATACCGTTCATTCCATCGCCTACCGTGCCGAGATTGTCCGTGCCGATCAATATTCTCGGATAATTGCCCTCAATGTTCACCGAAAGGTTTCTCTCTATATCATCCGGTCTTGACAACTCGTCGCGCGCCACCCTCACATCTGCGCCGTACATGCAGGTAAGCGCCTTGCGCAGATACTCCGACGTTTCTTTATCGCAGCAGTAAATCATCACTCTGCCATTTTCCTTGTCGAGATAATTGAGCAGACTGTCAAGCTTTTTATCGAATGTTCTCAAATCCTCGACGTCCGAACGAGTATACGAGGATTTTATGTAAGCCCGACGCTCTTTTTCAAATTTCTCACAATCGTAAGCCGCGAAAACATTGCCGCCGAAACGGTATGTAGGCAATCCCGAACGCAGGTCTACACGTCTCCGGAGATTTACCATAGTGTCCTCCTCGAAGCCGTAGTCGATAAACGTCACCCTGCGCGCAAACTTATCGGAATATACGGGTACATCGAAATATCTCATGACCGCTGACTCTTCGTCAAGCCGCGACGCTCCCGCGTCAAAGCCTATCTCATCCGCCTTCTCGGTCTTTTCGCTGTCGGACAGCACGCTCTTTATAAGCGAGATAAGCTCCGCCTTGTCTTCGTCCGTCTTTGCCGGAAACGGAGTATCGATAAGCAGTCTGTCGCTGCACCATACGAGGTTCTCACGGTACTTCTTATAATCGGGAACACCGCCGTTGAGTTCATCATCGATAATTATCAGATCCCACAAAAAGCTCTTGTCGGCCTTCTTTTTGAGAACATTGTCCCCGAAAAGCGTCTCGGAGGACATCATATACAGTCCCGCGCCGAACTTGTTAAAGAACAGCAAAGAATTCGGAGCACCCGTAATAATTTTGAAATCCGCGCCAAGCCCTGTCACCATCACCCTGTACCAGCTGTACAGCTCGCTTTTTGATGTAACAATAAGGATATTCGGGTTCTCCTTTTCCGCAAGCACGTCGTAAATGCAGAGTCCCGCCTTGGTGTATTTCTCCGAGCCGAACTCTCCGCAGTTCACCGCAAAGCTGAACCTGCGCAGCTTTTCCGCTGCCGCAAGATTAGCGGCCGATAAGTTTAACCCCGCCAGTGGCATCCATTTAAAATTACTCAATATACCGCACCTCCAAAATTATATTTATAACGATCTCAAAACGCAAATATACTTTAATAAAAATCCTATAACTTAATTATACACCAAATGCTTAATTATTACAAGTCCGACAATACACATAATTATATAGAAAAAGAAAGGGGCGTTTTTGTGAATGTTGCACAAAAGTAATCGTTATCATAATATTTAAGCTTAATTATGTAAGATTTAAAGCGGTGTTATGGTGCGTTGGGCAAATTGAATGGTAAATATAAAGAAATAAAAAGAGGAATTTCAAGTTGCACAAACTTTTTTTAAAAATTTTGTGAATTTTTCACAAAGCAAAAAATAACCATTGAAATAATGCGGAAAATGAGTTACAATATAGATACCATAAGTATCAAACAAATTCTGTAAAGGTGATTTTATTTATGTTCAGAGCCGTGCTCTCAAAAAAGGACTTATCCAAACAGGACGAATATTATGCATGCGTGCGCGATCTTCTTGACAACAGATCGGTACTCAGCCTGAGCGAGTTCAGGCATCACTGCGGTACGACACGGTTTCAGCACTCGCTGAACGTGTCATACTACAATTTCCTGCTCTGCCGCTTCTTCCGCCTGAACGCAAAATCGGCGGCGCGCGCGGGACTGCTTCACGATCTGTTTTTCTACAACCGCAAGACCCATCAAAAGGTTGCGAACTCTCACCCAGCCGAGCACGCGAACATCGCGTTCTACAACGCGTCACAGATGTTCCCGCTGAACGAGCTTGAGAGCGATATGATAATCAACCATATGTGGCCGATGACGAAGACCCTCCCGCGCCACCGCGAAACCTTTATGATAACGCTTGTTGACAAGTTCTGCGCGGTAGCCGAGGTAATGACCTACGCTATGCGGAAAACGGGATCAAAGGTAAGGCTCGCCGAAAGCTTTGCTCTGATGATGATCCTGAGACTTACATTAAGATTATAAAAAATACGAATAAAATGGGGCTATGCGCGGCACAGCCCCCATTTTTTTATATCATTAACTTGAATTTGTTATAGAATTTAAAGGTTTCATCCCCGTTTCCGTTCGTGATCTTATCGACCTTGAATCCGCCGTCCGACCGCGCAACAAGTGTAAACGACAGCATTTCTCCGTCGGGCTGTCCGCAAAATTCCGTCATATCCTTGAACACCCGCACCGTTATCACACCGTTGTCCTCCTCACAGCAGCGGACATACAGCGGTATTGCCATTCCGTCATCGCCGAGCGTTACCGTCAAGCCGCCCTCGAGACACGTCCTGTAAACCGCGCCGTTCTCCTCCCATAACTTGTCGATACTGCTGTTCACTCCGTCCTTGGCGTAATCAAAGCGATCTATAAAACCGTCGGTGAAGTATTGGCGGCGCAGCGCGTTGTATTTGTCAATAGTGTTCACGGCAGTGCCCGTATACTTTATAAGCCTGTCATTGTTGAGGTTGCCCGCCGTCGTCACGGAAAATCCCTCGGGGTTCATTCCCCTGCTGTCAGCGAATATCCTCGCGCACTCGTATTCCGTGCCGCCGAACATATCAAGCGCAGTCTTGCACTCATAATTACTGTTGAAGAACAGCAGGTTCATTTTCGCGTAAGTATCGAAAAGCTCTGTCACGATCGCCGTCTGCTCATCGTTCAGTTCTATTGACTGTGTATTCTCCTCGATAATCAAAGACATATCGGTGACTTTGTCAACGAAAGGGTCAATGCTGTGTTCTTTTTCGATTGTCGAGATAACGGTGCTTTCTTCTTTAGTCAGCGAGACTGTACTGTCGCTGATATCGGAAACCTTGAGCGCACCTCCCGCTGAAACGCTGCAACCTGTCACAGCCGCCAATGCAATCAAAAAGATAACCGAGATAAGCTTTTTCATCGCACATCCCCCATTTATGTATTTATCTCTCTATCAATATTATATCACATTCAGAAAAAAATTCAACATTTATTACAGTATTGTAATTATTTGTAACCCTTTTGTAACATTCCGCAATTTTTATACATTGTTCGGATATGCTCTTGCAAAAGCAGGAAAATTGTGGTATAATATAATTATGATAGATAAGAATAGGAGGATCAGGTTATGATAGTTCAACCCAAGGTAAGAGGCTTTATCTGTACCACTGCCCACCCCGTGGGCTGCGAGGCTGCGGTAAAGCAACAGATAGATTACGTTAAGTCCAAAGGCAGGCTGAACGGCTCAAAAAAAGTGCTTGTTATCGGCTCGTCGATGGGCTACGGACTTGCGTCGCGGATATCGGCGGCGTTTGGTTGCGGCGCGGCTACTCTCGGCGTGATGTTTGACAAGGAGGGCGGAGGAAACAAGACGGGCACCGCGGGCTGGTACAATACCAAGGCGTTTGAGAAATTCGCCGCCGAGGAGGGCTTGTACGCCAAATCCGTCAACGGCGACGCTTACTCAGACGAGTGCAAAAAGGAGGTCATAGACCTTATCAATTCCGATCTCGGCAAGGTGGATATGGTCGTGTACTCGCTCGCCGCTCCGAGAAGAACGGTAGGCGAGACCGTCTACAAAAGCGTTCTCAAGACCACGGGCGCACCTTACACCAACAAGACTATCGACCTGCGCAACAACACTGTTTCCGAGATCACTATAGAGCCCGCCACCGACGAGGAGATCGAGGCCACTGTAAAGGTAATGGGCGGCGAGGACTGGGAGGCGTGGATAAACGCGCTCAAAGCCGCGGACGCTCTTGAGGACAATGCGGTAACACTCGCGTACTCCTATATTGGTCCCAAGCTAACCCACCCGATGTACTACGAGGGATCTATCGGCAGAGCGAAGGCTCACCTGCTGGCGACCGCGAAGAAGATCACCGAAAACGGCATTAAAGCGTATGTCTCGGTAAACAAGGCGCTTGTAACACAGTCGTCGTCGGCTATTCCGATAGTGCCGCTGTATATTTCGATTCTCTACAAGATAATGAAAGCGCACGGCAATCACGAGGGCTGTATCGAGCAGATGTACAGGCTGTTCGCCAAGCTCTGCAATAACGAGCTGAACCTTGACGGCGACGGTCGGATACGTATGGACGACTGGGAAATGCAGCCCGAGATACAGTCGGAGGTCACAAAAGCGTGGGAAACGCTTACCGCCGACAACTTCAAGGAGCTAACAGATATCGACGGCTACTGGAAGGACTTTTACGAGATGTTCGGGTTCGGTATCGACGGCGTGGATTACGACGCGGACGTTGAGGTGTAAATAATTAAGGCGGAGTTCAAAGCTCCGCCTTTTTTGGATAACTTAAATTTTTTTGTAAGATTTCGTGTTTTTTATCGTCCTTATTGTTGAGAGGGAATATTTTCCGTAAATATATTTGGAGGTAATCGTTATGAGATCAAGAGTTACAATCAGCGTTTTCAGCATAATGATAGCGGTTTGTTCGCTGACGATAGGCGGCTGCTCGGGGAATGATTCCGAAAGCGGCGAGAATATTACCAAAAGTAATATTAACAATACAATTTACGATTTAGGTGGTTCTTCAACAGTGGAAAGCTCCGAAAGCGCTTCGGAAAATTCAGAGAGTAGTTCCTCCGGCAACAGTGCTGCAAACGCTCCGAACGTGCCAAGCGGCGAACCTACGATTTTTATAGGTCCCGATGAAATGCCGATTTATGATACCGAGGTCACAAAAATTACAAGCAATGATTCGGATTTCAACAAAAAGGCTTCGGAGATCACTGCCGAAGACGAGGGCTTAACAATTTTCTGCGAGGGCTTCCAATATTTCAAAGAACCCACGGGAGAGGCATATAGCAGTTTCAATAATCCCGAAATGTTTAACGGCGCGGAATTTAAAAATGAGCTGCCCGAAAATAAAAATGCGTGGAAACGTATAAACGTTGGTGATGAGATATGCGGGCTGACGCTGAAAAGCGCAACTTCGACATTCAATAATTATAACAAAGATAACTTCGACAAATATCAGACATATTATACTTGCGATGTGCCCGATTTTTCTCAATTCGCGGAATTTGATGGAAGCATCACTCTTACGGGATACCTTAACAGCAGCAATCGCAACTCATACGAACCCGACGGCGGAGAGCTGCGGTTGACACCGACCGAAAATAAACTGCCTATTATGCCCGCCAGCATGATGTATAAAATTGAACCGGAAACCTATATGATCGCAAAGTCATACGGTGGTGGGGAATTGTATACGGTCAATGAGATCAATCTTATAGGACTGGATAATCCATCGGAGCTTGACCTCGGCTGTATCGGGATTGGTGATACTGCATATGTTCGCGTGACGATTTCCAATATAAAATATCTTGTAGCTCAAACGGTAACCGCAGACCTTGTCGATATTGAGGTTTTATCCGATGTACTGGCACATGAGGACGATTTGATTTAAACATAAAAACGGCGGAGAATACACTCCGCCGTTTGCTGTCAATGAAACCCGTAAAGCTGCACCTGCTCGAAGCCGTCCAGCAGCGAATCGGACATCTTGAACGCCTCGTCGACGCCCCTTGCAACGCACTCGATAGGATTGTCCGCGATAAAGCACGGCGCTCCCACTCTGTCGGTTATCAGCTCGGGCAGTCCTCCGAGGAGCGCTCCTCCGCCCGTCAGCAGAATGCCGTTGCTGAGGATATCGCCTACCAGCTCGGGCGGCGTAGATTCCAACACCAACTTGACCTGCTCTACTATCTCCATAGCGTTCTCGTGAAGTGCCTCGTAGGTATCGAGATCACTTATCTCAATGCTCTCGGGCAGACCCCTGAGCAGATTTCTTCCGCGGACGATCATCTTCTTCATACCCGTAGGCTTGAAGACGTTGGCGATCTCCATTTTTGCTTTCTCGGCGGTTTTCTCGCCGATTAATATCTTGTATTTCTGTGTAATGTGGCGGATTATCGCCGCATCCATTTTGTTTCCCGCCATTTTTACGGAGCGGGATTGAACGATACCGTTAAATGACACGATAGCAACGTCCGACGTTCCGCCGCCGATATCCACGACCATAGTGCCATTAGGGCGCGAAATGTCGATACCCGCACCGATAAGCGCCGCGATAGGCTCCTCTATCAGAAACACCTTACGCGCTCCCGCCGACAGCGCCGCCTCAACGACCGCCCTGCGCTCAACATCCGTAACGGAGCTGGGAACACACAGTACGATGCGCGGCTTGACCATAAAACCGCCGTTGACGATATTGATAAACTCCTTTATCATCGCCTGCGTCATATCGTTGTCCGAGATAACACCGTCCTTGAGCGGGCGCACCGCCACGATATATTCAGGCGTTCTGCCGATCATCTTGTACGCCGCGGTGCCGACCGCGACGACCGCTTTTTTTTTCCTATCGTAAGCCACAACAGAGGGCTCGTTCAGCGCGATACCTCTACCTGCAATAGTAATTATAATGTTTGCTGTTCCAAGATCAATTCCGATATCTAAAGCCATTTTTTACTCCTGTTGATTTCACGCTGAAATTACTGAATTTCAAACAAATTTCCCATATATTCCCTAACTAACATAATATGCCACAGCGGCAAGCCGCCGGCATACCCAATATTATGTTGTTATTTTTACGTTATTTCTGTAAGATTGAGATATCATTCTTATTATACCATAAATAGCCAAAAAATTCAACAAGTAAAATTTCCCAAATTATTCATCATGGAAACAGCGTTTTTTGTTACCGATAAGCTCCCTTATCATCTCCGACAGCACTATCTTGCGCACGGGCTCCATTCTCTCGCGGAGCTCGCGCGAGCCAGAACGCGCGGATCTGTTGATCCTTGCAAAACGCGCGGGAACTTTTTCGGATATTATCCGCGAAAACACCTCTACACACTTGTGACAGCTGCACGCATTGAAGCGGTCAAGTATCTCCGGAGCTTCGTATTCGATAGCCGCCTCGGTAAGGTTCACGACGACCGAATCCTCCGACCTGTCGGCAAACTCCTCGCCGAGGTCCATTCTCATAAGCCGCGACAGCGGCTCACGACCGCGCAGCTGCTTCGGAACGCGGCTCTTCCCCGCCAGAATAACGGGGTTGACCGCATTTTTATCATGTTCCACCAACCGCATCACCTGCGGGGTCTTATTGCCCGAATTATCGGTCTTGACCTCCTCTGACCTCTTTGGAGACCTAGGCTTTGTCTCGGGACTGCGAGGTTTTCTGCCCATTTATTTCGCTCCGTTTTTCTTAAGCTTAGCCTTCTTTTCGTGCGGACCTATAAGCTCCTTGATAAAAGCCTTATATTCAATAGTCGCCCTGCATTTCGGTGAATAGGTGATAACGCTCTCTCCGTGAGCAGGCGCCTCTGCGATGCTTACACAAGCGCTGATCTTGGTCTTGAATATCGACGTGTCGAGCTGCTGTGCTATCAGCTCCGCAAGCTCCTCGACCTCTTTTGTCAACGTATAACGCGGATTGTACTTATTCAGCAGTATGCCGCGTACGCACAACGCCTTGTTGTAATAGCGTTTTACCGCGAAGATCGTCTGCTTGAGCTGCGCGATACCCTGAAGCGACAATATCTCGCAAAGCATCGGGATAATAAGCTCGTCCGACGCGGTATACGCGTTTATCGTCAGCACCGACAGTGCGGGGGGCGTGTCGAGTATGATATAATCATACTTCTTGGCAACGTCGCCGACCTGCTCGCGGAGAACATATTCTCTGCCAACGCCTGTCATCTCAAGCTCCAGACCGGACAGCAATATATTTGACGGAACTACGTCGCAGGTCTCGCCGCTTATTATCGCATCGCCGATGTCACAGTTGCCCTTCATTACGTCGTAAATCGTGAAATTATCCTCAACCTCCACACCCAGACTGAAACTGAGATTTCCCTGCGGGTCGAGATCAACCGCCAATACCTTATATCCCATAGCGGAAAGTCCGCCGCAGAGCGCGCTGCATGTAGTCGTCTTTCCGACGCCGCCCTTTTGATTAGTTACCGCAATTACCTTTGCCAATACAATCAGTCCTCCGAAAAATTTTTAGTGAATAAGGGCGCGAGAATAACCGCGCGCCCTTAGTTTTATTCAAACTATTCAAAAGCTGCCGACCGCATCAAAATCCCTCGGGATCAATATACTCACCTGATGCGCTATCCTCCGGAACATAAACGTGATAGTTGGTTTTACCGTTCTTCTTAACAAAGTACATCGCCGTATCCGAGAACGACAGCAACTCGTTAACGTCCTCCGTATGGTCGGGACAGTAGGAGATACCGATAGACGCTCTTACGTTGATAAGCATACCCTCGGCAGTTGTGTAGCCAAGATACAGCTCGTCGATAATGTCCATCGCGATCTGCTCAAGATTAGCAACATCCGCCTGATCGGTATAGCAAAGTACGAACTCGTCACCGCCGAAACGTCCCGCGAGACCGCCCTTTTCATCAACTTTTTTGCGGATCGTATCCGCAACGAAACGGATAACCTCATCACCGACGGTGTGTCCGTAACGGTCATTGATAAACTTGAAGTCGTCGACATCTATAAACATAACGCCGATCTTCTTCGGTCCTCTGCGGTCAAGCTCGGAGGACAGCATTCTGATAAACGTACTTCTGTTGTAAAGCTGAGACAGGAAGTCATAGCTCGCACGCTCGGAGAGCTGAAGCTCCATCTTCTTCTCGTTATCAATATCCGTCATAACGCCGATTACACGGAGCGGTTCACCGAGACGGTCTGTGATGCAAGTCGCGCGGAACGATACCCATACGGTAGCGCCGCTCTTTGCCTTCAACTGATACTCCGCGCTGTAACCCGATTGGTTCTTAAGCAGGGTATTTATGTCGCGCTTATATTTCTCCGCATCATCGGGAGTCATCAGCGAATCGAGGAACTTACCGTTGGAGAGCGTCGCGCCCTGAGTGTTCAGATCAAATTTCGCCAGCGTATTGTCCGAAACATACATGGTCTCCTTGTGGAAATCCCACTCAAACAGCATATTGTCGGACAGCTCGGCAATGGTTCTGTAACGCTCTCCGTTGATATAAACCTCATCGAGGAAGTCGTTGAACGACGCCTGAATCATCTCAAGCTCACTCTTGCCCTTCTTAATATTGAAGCGCAGACCCGAGATACCCTCCTCCGTATTGATATTGCTCATAGTATTAAGCATTTGCTGCATACCGCCGATAAATCTTCCAATAACGACCATAGCAATCACAGCCGCAAGAACAGCCATTACAACGATCGCAATCCAACCAATCATATTAGTTTTGAACGCAAACGCCGTAAATATCGAGGCATCAACGATACCTACCCATCTCCAGTTAGTCACATTCGTGATAGCTCCGCATGAGTACGCATACTTGCCAGCTCTGCCTGTAACCGAACTCAAATTGCTTGAGCTGTCTCCCGAAACATTCTGTGTGAGATTGAAAATATTGTCCTTTTCGGCAGTCAGCGCCGCGTCTACCTCTCCGCTCTTCTTTGCGGAGCCGTTGTTGTCGTAATTCAGCATATTGCCGTTATTGTCAATAAGCGCAAAATATGCATTAGTCTCAAGGTATGTACCCGAAAGAGCCTTCATAAGCATGCTGTCCGACTCGGGGGAAATTATCAAGCAGATATATCCGAGCTTGCCGCCGGTTTTGTTGTCGGGATTTGCATAGACCTCACGGCATACGTACATAGCGTCAAAACCGTACTTCTCCCACGATACCAGCCCCGATACAACGGGCATACCGTCCGCGTTGAAGTGCTCAAAGCTGCCCTGTTCAATATTTTTTGAAGAGATAAGAACATTGCCGTTGGTATCAACAATAAGCGTATCATAGATATCCGCATTATTGTCCGTGAAAGAATTTATAGTG
>ERZ777305.1506-NODE-1506-length-26816-cov-34.260304_pt1 | contig 26816 bp, 27 predicted proteins | sample MGYA00374965_ERZ777305 | MGnify/ENA primary metagenome ERZ777305 (study PRJEB29328, sample SAMD00013331) | mouse gut metagenome | study: EMG produced TPA metagenomics assembly of the Metagenome analysis of fecal microbiota from mouse which was promoted... | reverse complement strand
GTAGGTAACCGCCCCCTCTGAAGCCCCGACTCGACTCCGAGCCGGGGCTTTTTTTGTATTTCAATCGCCGCACCCTCCCAGCACCGGAATCCCGCTCTCGGAAATATCGCAGGCATCCCCCTGGCGCAAATCGGCCAGAGCGTAGCTGCATGCCTTTGGCAGGTCCTTACCGCCATGTATCCGCACACGATATCGCCATCGACAGACAAGGCACTGTAATATGCATTTGTCCGGGATGTAGCTTCAGAAACCATCCCCAGCGCCGTAAAAAGCGCGGCGCCGTTATGTGCATGCCAATGTTCGCATCTATGTATGTCGAAACGACTGTAGACTGTCCACATTTATGAATTTATTCGTGAGAAGGCCAAAATAATCAGCCATTTAGCACTAAGCTAAATGGCTGATTATTTTGGCGGTTGATGAAGTGCGTGTGCCGAGCTCGCGTTAATTATACGACACCTTCATTTCTTCAACGGGCTGTTTTATCTTCGTCTGTGAGTCAGTCGGCAGTGTAGACTATCTTTTCAACTCTTGTGCCAGTTATTTTCATACTATTGCTGTCCGGTAAAACTTTGACATGATAGGAAATGGACTATTTTTATCTCATACAGCATGAAACAGACTCGTATAGATGTCTTTTAAGGGCTTTTTGATGCTTAATGCTACCAATTTCACATCGCCTCAAATGACAAGCCCTTTTTCGTAAAACAGGTGTAACTTATTATATTTGTAGAGAATATATGATTTTGTCTTTTTTTACCGGACAGCAATATTTTCATACATACAGTGCCGGGTGCAGGATTCTTTATTTCAATTCCCTGAAGGTTGAAATATCGTGCTTCATGGCTGTCATCGGCTGTCATGTCGTCGATGCCGGAGACATTGCTGACCGTAAGTTTGAATGTTGTCTTGACCAGGTTCGCGTAGACTGTCACCTGGGCTTCTCCTTCGGCGAGAGTGTTGACAATAAGTGTAGTCTTGTTGTCGGCGTCTTTGCCGGCGGAGAAAGACGCCATGGAAGGATTGTCGGTCTTGATTACGAAGTTCAGGATGGTGGCATTATCCGGTGTGGTGGCAGGAGTGAGAGTGATGCTGCTTCCTGGCGTATATTCGTGTTGACCGGTGAATTCCACTGTATTGGGGTCCACGTCGTAGTCATGCCAGTATGCGAAGGTGCGGAATTTTTTCCATCCAGTGGCTTTCTTATAATTGCCGTACATATTTGCGGGAATCACAAGCATGCATTCCGGCCAGATTTCCGTAGAGAATGCCTCGCCGTAATCGCTTTCATCAGTATTGGTGAAGGATGGAGGCACGAGACTGTTGTCTGTTCCGAAGTTATAGCAGCGGATGTAACGGATATTGGGAGAGCCGTAGAAAGCTTTTGCACCGATGGTTTCGAGATGGTCGGGCAAGCCTACGCTTATCAGGGATGGGCAATCGGCTGCCATTTCATCGGGTATTGCCTTGAGATTGGCCGGGAGGCGCAGAATATCTATATCAGTGCCGGCAAATGCCCTGGGCTGAATTTCGGTAACGTTGTAGACTTTATTGTTGAAAGTCACAGACTCCGGCACTGTGATCTCTCCGGAATAGTCGGCAGATGGGAGAACAGTGGCGGTTCCGTAAAAATCGTAGATGGCATAGAGGAAGCCGTTGATACTGGCTTCCACGTATTCGTCTCCGCCAATCGCCCGAATATTCTTGAAGTTCTTCCATACCTCGGCTTCTGTGTATGCTGCGTAACTGTTTGCAGGAACATATAGCTTGCAGGTTTCGAGGGTGGCCAGGGAGAAAGGCTCCTGTTCTTCGGATTCTGTATATCCCGGGAATGTCGGAGGGGTCGGGGCGTTGACAGTAATTGTCCGGAGTGCCGGGCAGCCATGGAACGATGCCAGGCCTATCGTGGTGGTTCCGACAGGCAAAGATACTGATGTCAGTTCGGTGCAATTCATGAAAGCTCCGTCGCTGACACCGCGCATGTTGAATTTAATCATGTTCATGACCTGGTCTGGCAGCTCAATATCGCCTGAGTATGTGCCGGAAGCAGGACTGATTACGTAGGCATCGGCGATTTTATCTTTTTCGACATACTCGAATCTGTAATTGATGCCATCTATAACGGCTTCTTTCGCGATGCATATCCAGGTGGCTACCATGCTTATGGTACGGTTGCCGTTGCAGATTACTTCTATCTGTGCGTTCCCTGGAGCAAGTGCCGTGACCATACCTGTTTCATCCACATGCGCAATATCCGGACTAAGTGATTTCCATTCCACGCTTTTGTCAGTGGTGTTCTCAGGCGTAATGTTTGCATGAAGCTGTACTTTGTCTCCTACAAGCATTGCCAGAGGCTTCCCCCCGATGCTTACTGTTTCAGGAAGAATATGACTGTCTGGGTTTATCTCGATGTTCAGGAAGTCTTTCCATCCGTCAGCGGCTCTGTAGGTGTTCTCCATGCCGCGTGGAACATAAAGTGTACAGGTAGATGTGATTGTAGCAAAAGCGCCCGAGCCTACGGTGGCCGGTACCAGCCCCTGTGCTATCATTGTTTTCAGGGAAGAGCAGCGTCGGAATGCATTATTGTCTATACGGGTCAGGATATCGGGGAGGGTAATCGTGGTGATTCCGGATTCCTGGAACGCACTCATGCCGATTACTTTTACGGTAGCCGGAATCTTTACTTCCGTGACAGCGCTCTGCATATAAAAGGACTCGGTTTTGATTTGTGTGACTACATATTTCCTCGTGTTGTAGGTAATGGTCTCGGGAATGGTGATTATTCCGTTGTATTCATCGCCGGCAGGCCAGCCGGATCTTACGGGAGATTCGACGTAGCACTCCAGCATACCGCTCTCGTCGCCATAAGGTTTATCGGTCAGCTCATAATGGATTCCATCTACTACGGCGTGATAGGGATCAGGCTCTACGCCGTCCTCTATGTACTCCTTGAAACCGCTCCAGTCCGGACTTGCCTTGTAGGCTGCCGCCTTCCTGGCAGGAACAGTGAGTGTAATGTTGGCCTTGTTGAAGGTCGAGCTGAACATATTGCCGGGATTTTGTATTTTTTTCTTTGGCTATTCCGTCCAGGTTACTGTGAAGGTGTCGGAATTGTTATTCCGTGTTTCAGTGTAGACAGTGACTCTGCCGTCGATTATATTGTATTCGTAACGGGTTTGAACGGGCAGTACATCGGCTTGTTCAATCTGTACTCCTGAAATTAGATTTTCCGGCTGGGCGCCTAAAATTCCGCCGAGTTGCAATGGATAGTATTGATGTCTTCCATAGTGAATATCGGTAATATTCTGTATGCCGGATGTTGTGGAGTAAGAGTATTTATATCTGTAGAATGGTGTGGTTTTGCCTGAAAAGTCTTCGATTTCGGTCAGATTGCCGTTTTCCCAGATGTAGTAATTCTCCCATGTCCAGGGTCTGTCTAAAGCCCATTCATCGCCTTGCCTGTTCCATTCGGTCCATTTGACAACATTCAGATGGTTCCCGGATGTATAGGTGAATTCGTGCCGATATTTCTTCTGAAACGGGGTGCCAAACTCGTTGCTGCTGAATACGCCGTCGCAATACGAAGCGCGGCCATTTTCCAGATGTATTTCATCGTCGTATTCCCGGACGATGTCGGATATTCCCAAAGTGCCGTAGGCAACGTCTTCGGTATGTATGGATATCGTGTTGTCGGACGGATAGGAATATGTGGCGTTGACCGAACCTCCGGGATATGATACGGTGTATTTAACGGTGCGGCCGTATTTATCGTAGGTTATTTGTCTGGAGGTTGTTGTGCCATTGGAGATTTCGGCGACTTGGGAAAAAACTTCCGGAGTTGGTTCTTCCTGGTTGTCGCAGGAAGCCAAAAGTGGCAATAAGGATATGAGGACGCCGAATTTTTTCATCTGGATATCATTTACAGATATAACGTGGTTGTTTTCGTTATATTGCAAGTCACTGTAATTTCCTTGCGGAATTTTTATGTTCTATATCTGGAAGAAAGGCTGTGATTATTCCGAGAAGTGGCAGCAATGTGCTTATCTGGAAAATGAATTCTATGCTTGTTTTGTCGGCGAGCCAGCCGAAGAATGCCGATCCTATGCCTCCGAGGCCGAAGTTCAGTCCGAAGAACAGGCCGGCCATCATTCCTATCTTGTCGGGCTTTAGTTCGGTGGCGTAGACCAGTATTGCCGAGAAAGCCGACGATATCACCAGTCCGATTATCACAGCAAGGATTATGGTGCATGTGAAGTTGACATACGGCAGTGCCAGGGCGAAGGGTGCCGCACCGAGTATTGAACCCCATATCACATATTTCCGTCCGTATCTGTCGCCGATACTTCCGCCGATTACTGTGCCGGCCGCTACCGCTGCCATGAAGGCGAACAGGCACAGCTGCGACAGTTTGATGTCGATGCCGAACTTGTCGATAAGGAAGAAGGTGAAATAGCTGGTCATACTCGCCATATAGAAGTATTTGGAGAATGTGAGTATGCACAGGATGAATATCGCCAAGTGTATTTTCCTGGACGACAATGCCAGTACCGCCGGGTTTGGGGCGACTGATTCTGTTTTGATTCTATCGATCTGTTTTTTGTACCATTTTCCGACAGGTATCAATGATATTCCGGCGATGAGGGCCACTATCGAGAACCAGGCAATTGAAGGCTGTCCGAAGGGAATGACAACCACAGCCGCCAGAAGTGGGCCGATGGCACTGCCGCCGTTGCCTCCTACCTGGAAAATGGATTGGGCCAATCCTTTTTTTCCTCCGGCAGCCATCTGTGCGATGCGCGATGCCTCGGGATGGAATATCGACGAGCCGCATCCTATCACACCCACGGCAACAAGGATAAGTGAATAACTGTTGGCCACTGAAAGCATGATACAGCCCAGAAGGGTGAAAACCATCCCTGTCGATAGCGAAAACGGCTGTGGATGTCTGTCGGCGAATCTGCCGACAAACGGCTGCAGAATCGAGGACGTCATCTGGAACACGAGCGTTATTATGCCGATCTGCCCGAATGTGAAACCGTATTTGTCTTTTATTACAGGATATATCGACGGTATGATTGATTGCACCATATCGTTGAGCAAGTGGGCAATGCTGATTATAAAAAGAATCGACAGTATGGTTTTCTCCCTGGTGGCGGTTTCGGGCATGTCAGGTCTCATATGGCGTGTTCGAGTCTAAGAAGGTATTCTTTTTTGCCGAGGCCTCCGCGATAGCCGGTGAGAGAGCTGTCGCTGCCGACTACGCGGTGGCAAGGTGCGATAACGGAAATGGCATTTGCTCCTATGGCGACGGCAACGGCGCGCACGGCACGCGGCCTGCCGATAGCCTTGGCGATTTCGCTGTAACAAACAGTTTTGCCGAAAGGAATCTTAAGCAGAATGTTCCACACTGTTTTCTGGAAAGCTGTGCCCGCAAACAGCAATGGCATGTCGAAGGTCTGCCTTTCTCCGGCAAAATAGGCCTCGAGCTGTTGCGTTGTCGTTTCTATGGTTGGGGTGCATCCTTGTTCAAAATCCGCACCGAGCATACGTCGGAGCCGGTTCTCGACGTGGTTGTGTGGCCGTTCCATCAGCCAGTCGCATAAGCATAGGCTGTTGCCGAATGAACCGAGTAAAAGTGCGCCGCATGGTGTTTGGTGGATATGTGTGATTATTTTTTGTCCGTTATGCATATACGACCTGATTATTATACAAGCTCTTAAAGGTGTGCTCCATGGCCTGTTATCAATGATATGCCGCCGGGGCGCAGTTGCGGGCGCACCGGCGGCATGTATGCTTAAGGTATTTATCGGCGTGGTGAAATACGGAAAATAGTTCCCTCGATAAGGGATGCGTATACGTCGCCGGTGGCCGGGTCGATGTCGATGCCGTTGATTTCGCTCACGCCAAGCGGTAGTGATGCAACAACGGTCTGTGTTTCGGGATCGACCATTGTGATGATTCCGCGGCGGGAGCCTGCATATACAATGCCGTTGTGTTCGGCCACGATGCAGGGTGCGTGTTCGTAGCCCAGGCCCATGTCGACTGTCCAGAGTTCGCGGAACTCGGGGGTGGTGGCATCGATTGCCACGAGTTCTCCGTCCATGGTTTTGGCATATACCCTGGAGCCATCGGCGCTTCGTCCCAAGCTCTCGCGATAGCGGTGGGAGTTGTCGCGCCAAAGCTGTTGCCCTGTGTTGCGGTCGATTGCGGTCATGTAGCGGTCGGGGGCCACGATATAAACCCTTTCACCACTTATTACCGGCACCACATTGCCCGGACCGAGCATATTGGCAGCTTTGCCGTTGTTCCACATCCATTTGAGTTTTCCGTCGCGCAGGCTGAGGCATCGCAGGTTGGTGTCCCAGGCTCCGAACACGAGGTCGTCGCCGTCGATTGCGGGAGCAGCCTGGCAGTAGTTGCCTATAGAGTCGTAGCTCCACACGAGTTTGCCGTCGGAGGGGCGGCGGCGTTCGATGCGCTTGTATCCACCCTGGATGTATCCGCGGCCGTCGGGGGTGAGAGTGCCGTCGGCTACGTATGGGCCTTGCGACGACTGGCGGCGGGCGCGCTCGCGACCTGTCGCGGAATCGAGAACAAGAATAGCATCATGGGCGGGCACTGCCACGCGGCCTTTGCCCAGCGCTACGGGGCGCGAGAAGAGCGATGCTCCGGTCGGTACGCTCCACGCAAGAGAGCCGTCGGATTTGCGCACGGCGCGAGCCTGGCCGAGGGAGTTGCCGAAATAGATGTTCTCGGCGTCGAAGCCCACACGGGTGAAAATCGAGGCGCTGTCGGTCCATACTTTCTCTACCGAGAAGCCTTCCGGCGCAATGAGTTGGGGTGCGCTTGTGCGGGTCATGGGCTTGTGTCCGGTGCGGATTGCCCACGCCAGTTTGGCTTCGGGAGCTCCGCCGAGAGGCTTGTTGTAGATGTGCACCCATTCGGAATCGACTTCCACTATCGCATATCCATAATCGCCGTTGCGCATGTCGAGTGCGCGTGTCATGGCTCCGGGGAAATCGCTGCCGCTGCCTTCCCCGCCGGCGTTGTATGTGCGCCAGGTGTGGTAGTGGCCGTTGATGTGGCCTATTACGGGGAAGTCTTCGAGTACGGCGAGGTAGTCGGAGCAGTTATCGAGGTCGTCGAGCAGCGGGTAATGGTTGAAGGAGAGCACGCGGGCGCCATCGGCGGTGTGTTCCTCCAGAGTGGATCGCAGCCAGTGTAGGTCTTCCTGCTTGATGTGGCCGTCGCCCATTTTCATGAACGGACCGCAGTTTATACCCACGATTACCAGGGAGTCGAGACGTGCCACGAAACGGTCGTTGCCCCATAGGTCGACGAATGTTTTTGTGGCGCTCTGGCTCCAGTTGTTCTCGTGGTTGCCAGGTAGAACGAACAGAGGGGCCTTTATGCCGTCGAGTATGGCTTTGACATTGGCCAGTTGTTCGTCGGAGCCTTCGTTGGTGAGGTCGCCGTTGACAACCACGGCATCATAGTGGCCACGGTTGATTTCCGCAACAGCTGCACGCAGTTTCTCTTCGTTGGTGTTGCCCGGAGTTACGTGGATGTCGGCCAGCAATGCTATGCGCTGGGCCGCACCCGCCAGGACAACAGCCAATAGCATGGCCGCCGCTGCAATGATTCGTGTTTTCATAGTCGAATATGGATAATTGATAAGGTAGTTAGCGTATCTACTGGTGTAGATGGTGACAGTTTATTCCAGATGACCGTCGCGGCGGGCTCGGTCTTCCATTCGGCGGATACGCTTGTCGAGGTCGGGATGCGACGAAAACAGCTGGTTGATTTTTTGCGAAGCTCCGCCGGCGTTTTCTCCCTGCAGCTCTTTTAGTTTGCGGAACGACAATGCCATTGCCACAGGGTTTTTGCCATGCGAGGCAAGGAACTCGTAACCGTAGTCGTCGGCTGCGTTCTCCTGCTTCTTCGAGTAGCTTGCACCTACGAGGGCTTCGCCGAGGCTTCCGAGCTGCGAGTCGGTGAGGGATGCCGCTTTGCTGCCTGTGGATGCAACGCCATCGAGCAGTGCCGAAGTGAGCAGAGCCTGGCGGAACGCTTTCTTCGAGTCCTTGTGTGCCACATGGCCGATTTCATGACCTATTACGCCGAGGAGTTCTTCGTCGGACATTATGTCCATAAGGCCGGCGAATACGCGTATGCTGCCGTCGGCGCAGGCGAATGCATTTACGTCGACAACATTGTAGACCTTGAAGTTCAGAGGTATGCCTTCCACGGAAGTGAGACCTGCGGAGAGAGAGTTCAGTCGAATCACATAGGGGTCGTCGTCCGGTAGCACGTGGTTGTGTTCGTCCATCCACTGGATGTATTCCTGAACGTACTGGACCATCTGTGCGTCGGTGAGAGTCGCAGCCTGCGCGGCTTTGCCGATGCTCTGGCCCACTCTTCCCAGATTCAGCTGGGCGGAGGCTATAGAAGGAAGTGCAATAAGAATTGCCACCATTATGTGGCGGAAGAGTTGTAACTTTTTCATTGCTTGATTTCTACTATATGTGATTGTGATAGGATACTGTATATACAGCACAAAAGGCCACCGCAAATTGGGATGGCCGATGTCGGATGTTTTATGGAGTCAGGTTGTCAACGCTTTTTCTTGAAAAACGGTACGAACCACCGCACTATCTTGAATGCCATGAATGCATATTCGGCAATGGATACGGTGCCGGCGAATCTCGAGAGCAGACCGGAACCGCCTAACAGAGGGGTGCGTTCTTTAACGCGGTCCATGGCTGTGGACATGCGGTATTTCTCTATTTCCATACGTGTCTGCACCAGCACGCGCCGCATCTGGATTTCGCGTATGGTGAGACCACGCCAGTTCTGGTCGCCGGTTTTAGGATACGGGGGTAGATTGATCATAGCTCTTGTCGTGGCTTACCGGTGGTTGAAGAATAAGACGGCTGATGAATCGGGCTATGGGATTCACCACCAGCGCACTCTTGAAAACGAGTATGGCTGCGATGAGAAGCACATAGACTCCGGCGACGATGAACAGCGACCACTGCGGGCCGAGATAAGGCGCGAGCGCCACGCTGACTCCTATTGTTATGAACACCACTGCGACAGTGGCCAGAATGATGACGATGGCACATACGGCCAGTGCCGAAAGAAGGCGTGTAAGCTTTTCCGCCAGGCTCAGACGGGTGTCTTCGACAAGCAGTTTGAGATATCTCACCACTGTGTCGCCAAGACTTGGCCGCGAGGATGTTTCCTGTGGTGTCATAGCATATGGGATGATGGATGAATGGAGAAATCCATATCCGGCAGAGCGTTTGCACATGTTCTGCCGGATATGATATTATTTGTTGGATTCTACCTCGGAGGCAATGAGGTCGACAAGTTCGTCGATGTCATCGGCTGCGATGATGCCTTTTTTCTGCAGCATCATTTTGATTCGTGCGCGGAGGTCTTCACCGGTGGTGGGAGTGAGAAGCGCGGCCACTACAGCTCCTACGGCTGCACCGGCAAGGAATGTTGCGAGTCCTTTCATTGTCACTTCACTTCTTTGATTTCTTCGGCAATCTGGTCGGCGAGGCTGTTGAGTTCGCCGTCTTTGATGCCCGGCACGTGCGAGCGGATGAAGCCTTTGATGGCTTCGCGTGTGTCGCTGCCTTTCTGTGGAGCGAGTAACAGTGCGGTAGCGGCACCTACCAGGGCGCCTCCGAGGGCTGCGATGAAAATGGGAAGTCCTTTCATTGTTCAGTTATGGTTGGGTTAGTGTGATTTTCTTTTTAACACTCGACGGAGGGTTATTGTTCAAAAAGATGTTTGAATTTTGAGAACACACGGCTCCGGTCGGCTTCGGTGGGCATGATTCCCGGCTGTCCTTTGAGGCTTTCGAAGATGTGTTTCTGCTCTTCGGTGGGTTTCTCGGGGATATACACCATTATATTGATCAGCTGGTCGCCGCGGCCGCCGTTCTCGTTGTCGGGAACACCCTTGCCGCGGAGACGGAGCACCTTGCCAGGCTGTGTGCCTGCCGGGATGTTGAGGCGTGCGCGACCGCTGATGGTGGGCACTTCCACGCTGCCGCCGGCCACTGCGGTGGGTATGTCGAGCATGAGGTTATATATCACATCGGCGCCGTCGCGGATAAGTTCGGGGTGGGGGATTTCCTCGACAACAACCAGAAGGTCGCCTGGCACGCCGCCTCCTTTGGGGAAGTTGCCTTTTCCACGCAGGGAGAATGTCTGGCCTTCCTGGGCGCCGGCGGGAATGGTGAACGATACTTCGACATCTTTTTTGTTTACACCCTCTCCATGGCAGTGCGGGCATTGTTCGGTGATTGTCTTGCCGGTGCCGTCGCAGTTGGGGCAGACGCTTGCCGCCTGCTGCATGCCGAATGGAGTGTACTGTTCGGTGACAATCTGGCCAGTGCCATGACAGCGGTTGCAGGTAGCGAACGCCACACCGTCCTTGGCTCCGGTGCCCTTGCAGTTGGTGCACTCCACGAAAGTGGGCACGCGCAGGGTCTTGGTTATTCCGTTGGCGATTTCCGCCAGGGTCAGTTTCACGCGGATGCGCAGGTCGGAGCCTCGTCGCTGGCGCGGACGCCTGCGGCCACCGCCTCCGAAACCGGTAGCTCCACCGAAACCACCGAACGCGCTTCCGAAATCGAAGCCTCCGAAGCCGGCCCGGCGCAGGATTTCTTCCAGGTCGATTCCCTGGGCGGAGAAACCACCGCCTCCGAATCCGGTATGCTGTCCCATGGAGTGGCCGTATTGGTCGTAGAGCTTGCGTTTCTCGTCGTTGCTGAGAACATCGTATGCTTCCGTGGCCTCTTTGAATTTTTCCTCAGCTTCTTTGTCGCCGGGGTTGCGGTCGGGATGGTACTGGAGAGCCTTTTTGCGATAGGCTTTCTTTATTTCTTCCGCAGTCGCACCCCGGTTCACGCCGAGTACTTCGTAATAGTCGCGTTTGGTGTCCATATCCGGGGTATTATTCTCCTACAACCACTTTGGCGTGGCGGAGTACTTTGTCGTTGATAGTGTAGCCTTTCAGAGTTGTGTCGATTATCTTTCCTTTCTGGTCGGGAGCCGGAACGGTGGCTATGGCTTCGTGGAAATCGGCGTTGAAATCGGCGCCGTTGGTATCCATGGCTTTCACGCCATTGCTTTCGAGATACTTTACGAATTTGTTGTATATAAGCTCCATGCCTTTATAGATGGCTTCGTCGGCTTCGTTGGCGGAGCATGCCGCAAGTCCGCGTTCGAAATCGTCGAGTACAGGCAGAAGGCCGGTGAGGACACGTTCGGAGGCGTTTTTGAGCAGGTCGGCCTTTTCGCGCATCATGCGCTTGCGGTAGTTGTCGAAGTCGGCCATCAGCATCAGGTAGTCCTGTTTGTCTTTTTCCACCTGTTCGAGGGCTGCGTCAAGTTGTTCCTGCAGGCTTTCCTCTTCGGCCATGGCCTCGCCGGTTTCAATGTTGCCGGTTTCCTGGGTGTCGAGCACGTCCATCACTTCCGGAGTTTCCGATTCCGGAGTGTGCTCGTTTTCGTTATTGTGCTTTTCTTTGCTCATTTATGTTCTTGTTTCTATTCGATGTAATAGTGGCGGCATCGGTTCGTGATAGCGCCGCCAGGGTAATGTACAGCAAAAATCCGGCCAAATCGAACCGGTCTCGATATTATAACGATGCCGGAGGCAAAACGTTCGGTGGCGATGGCTGCCAGTCGGCGGCAGCTGTGCGGCAGTCGCAGTCGCCGAATAATCCGGCGGCCGTCTCTGCCATTTTGACATCCGCGAAGATTCCGAACACCGAGGCACCGCTGCCGCTCATGGCCGAATATATGGCGCCGGCGGCAGTCATGCGTTTCTTTATGTCCGCTATTGCCGGGCGCAGGGGAAATATGGCCTGTTCGAAATCGTTGGTGTGCAGGTCGCTTCCGTGCCACTGCGTGGCAGCCAGCATCAAGGCATTCCGCCAGTCGGCTACATCGGGCAGGGTGCGGGTGGTCACAGCGGCGTAGGCCTGCCCGGTAGATACCGATTCCGTCTGGGGTTTGGCAATCAATATGCCTTTTCCTTTCAGTGCCGTGCATTCTATGCCGGACAGCACTTCGCCGCGTCCGGTGGCCAGCATCGGGCGGTTGTAGATGAAGAAAGGGCAGTCTGAGCCGACTTCGGCGGCCAGGGTGGCCAGCTCGTCGGCACTTAGCCCGAGTCCGAGCACGGCGTTTGCCCCCACAAGCGCGAAAGCGGCGTCGGACGAGCCGCCGCCGAGACCTGCGCCCGAAGGAATGTGTTTCTCCAGAATTATGTCGAGAGGTGGCAATGGATGCCCGATATAGCTCTCCAGACGCATCAGCGCCCGAAGCACAAGATTCTTTTCCGGAGGGCAGTCCAGCGGAGCGCCGGCAAGTGTGAAAGAGCCGCCGGCGACCGCCGGCAGTATTTCGAGGATGTCGCACCAGTGCACCGGCAGCATGGCCGTGGCGATGTCGTGGTAGCCATCTGGCCGGGTGTGGCCTATGTGCAATCCTATATTGATTTTTGCGTTTGGGAAAAGCAGCATAATGTTTGCCGTTACGGTACTGTGTTGCGAAGTTACGAAAAAATGTCCATATCTTTGCATCTGTGATTCCTCGTAACATGCAAATACTCTTCTGGTGCTTCATGGCAATTGTTCTGCAGCCGGCGCTGGTCGGTTGTTCGGGCAAGCGCCAGGCCGTGCGGCCGCCGGTGAGTTCGCCGCGGCAGGAACAGCATGAGCAGCCAGGCATCGATGCAGGTGTTGCCTCCGATATCGTAGGGGAGGCCCGACGCTGGCTGGGCACCCCTTACAAGTATGGAGGAGACCGCCGCCGGCATGGTACCGACTGTTCGGGAATGGTCATGGTTATTTTCCGCGACAAGGCCGGGGTGAGCCTTCCACGCAATTCGGCACGTCAGCAGCAGGCCTGCGAGAAAATCCGGCGCGAACAGCTTGCGCCGGGCGACCTCGTGTTTTTCAGACCGTCGACCCGCGGAGGTGGGGTGAGCCACGTGGGCATTTATGTCGGTGACGGCGACTTTATCCATGCCTCGTCCTCGAAGGGGGTGATGGTCAGCAACCTGTCGCAGAAGTATTACGACACTCATTTCCACAGCGCCGGCCGTGTGAAAGGAATAGCTCTCGCCAGGCAGAAACGCGACAGACGACAGGAAATCGATGTTGTAACTGTACCTGTGCAGGCCGTGCAGGAACATCCGGGGAACACTGTTTCAATTCCGCGTCTGCCGGCTCCACGCATACCGGCCGATGTTCCGGCAGTTACACTGGATTCACTCTTGCGTATGCATCCGGCTCCCGCCGACAGAGTTGTGCCAGCCATCCGGCATGAAGTGGAGGAGGCTGAAGAACAGCGCAGGAGGGCGCAGTGCGAACTCGACAGCATCATCATGTATCTCGAGATGTAAGAAATAAGAGGTCGTTTAATAATGATTATTAAACAGCCTCTTGATTTCATCGGGCAAATCGCTCTCAGATCTATTTTTAATATCCCCGGAATCCTATGTCCTTTATTCTGAGGGTGGGGTCGGTGCCTACCCGGTCGGCTCCTGTTCCCAGAGTGTCTGCGATTATAATGGCGAGTTTCCGGGCTATGAGCATGTTTTCCGGATTCCACAATGCCTGGTGCCAGCATATCCGCAGCACAAGATTGTTCGAGTCGGGGCGCAGTTGAAGGAAGCGATGGAAAAGCCTGCCGGTATCGGTCGCGTGATATTTCTGGCAGTCGGTATGTAGTCCGAATTCCTGGTCCATGTCCTGGGACAGTCTGCCGTAGAATTGCATGAAAGTTTCCATGTCGTTTACCAGATTGTGCTGTTCCATGCCGGTATCGCCTTTGGGTCCGCCTATGCCGATATGAATCTGAGAGTCGTCGTATTCAGGTTCGGCAGCCCCGCTTGCTATCAGAGTTGTAATGCTCCATGCTTTCGGCCGGTCCATCAGTCTGGCGATGTCGGCAAGATAAGCCTGCAGGTTCTGCTCTCCGGCGTGAGCGTTGTCGATCAGATACCAGGACCGGTATGGCGCCCGTTCTCCCGTTTCACGTGATATCCAGTTGAAACCTCCGATTTTGCTTAGATAATAGAAGAAGTTGGTGGTGCCGAAGTCGACAAAACCCGATGGCGAGATTATGGTCACATTCGATCCCCGGTCGATGCAACAGCCGTAGGCGGTGTTGATGTGGGCGACTTCCACAGCCAATCTGTCCATCGGATTAATCGTGGAGGCCAGATTGCCGAGTCTGAATCTTGTGTCGGCGGAACAGACCTCGATGATTTCTTTGTCGGTGAGGCCTACGCGGGCCGATATATCGGTAATGGTACGGAACACAGGCACACGCTGGTAGCCGCTTGGCCGGTCGAGTTTTCGTTCGAATGCATTGTGAAGCTTTCGGCGGTTTTCCTCCAGTTCATTGCGGTGTGCCTCTTTCTCGATGGCTTCTGTGAATCCGGCACCGATTATTCCTGCCGGAACAGCCACTATGGCTATTCCCAGAATGCCTACTGCGCATGCGATAGCCCGCCCCCAGAATGTCACGGGTGGAGTGCCGGCGAAACCTCCGGGGTCGCCGATATACTGGGCGAATGCCCACGATACTGATGCGAAGCCATTGTTGTATATCTCCGGCTGTGCTTCATGTTCGAAGAAAAACAGCAGCAGGCTGAGGATAACAGTCACTATTACCAGAAATTGCAGGGAAATCCATAATTCGCGTTTCTTCTGGCTTATGGAAGCAGACAGCAACCGGAACGATTTGGTATAGCGGGTGATGCGGAAGAGGCGCATGGCCCGGGTCAGGCGTAGCACACGGAGAGCCTCCGTCGGGAACGGGAGAATGGAGCCGAGAAAAAAAGGATAGGTGGAAACGACATCGACGAAACCATGGAATGTCAGGCAGTAGCGTATGCGGCCGCGGAATCCATGATACAGTGGATTGATTAGCGGAGCCACCCATATGCGGAGACTGACTTCCACGAGGAAGAATGTCAGGCATGCCATATCCACCCATTTGAGTACGTGCCGTAGCCGGGGAGAGATATCGAAGGTAGACAGGAAAATTTCGGTGGTACTCACCAGAATCATACCTATTATGAGGTAGTCTGTAATGTAAAGAAAAATTGCACACTCCGGTGGCTGCCGCTTTGCGTGTGCGGGACTGTGTTTAAAAACTATGTATTCCGATGCGCCTGACTTGAGATGCTCAATGGCGATTTGTCTTAGTGATAAATTATTACTAACTTTGCGGCCTGGAGATGGAATGACTCCTTGATTCGAGAATTATATCATAGAAAAACTTATATACAACCCTCAACATCAGAGTTTAAAGATGAAAACGATCCGACTGATGCTGGTGGCTCTCGTGCTGCTGGCAATGTGGCCTTGCGCGGCCCAGCTCGTAAGCCCCGATCCGTATCCACTGCAATGTGAGAGCCAGGGAGTGGTGTTGACCTACCACGCCGATTCGCCTTTAGGAAACAAAGACCTCATGGGGCTGCCGCAAAGCACCGATGTGTACGCCCACATAGGTGTGATTACCAACTTGAGCAGCGGTTCCGGCGACTGGAAATATGTTGTGACTCCCTGGCCGGGCACCGGCAACCAGCAGGAAGCGAACACCGACAAGAACCGCTTGAAATATGTAGCCCCCAGCACCTACACACTGACCATCGGAAACATCCGCGAATATTTCGGAGTTCCGGCCGGTGAAACAGTGAAGCAGATAGCGATAGTGTTCCGCACAGGCGATGGCAGCAAGCAGGGAAAGACTGCGTCGGGTGGCGACATATTCGTGGACGTTGTTCCCGATGGTTTCCAGATGCTGCTCGAATGCGACTATCCCGACCGGCTGATCGCACAGCCCACCACGATGACCTTCACAGCGACGGCAACCGCCGATTGCGCCATGCAAATCAAGGTCAACGGAACGGAAATAGCCAGCGCATCCGGTGCAAAGCGGATAACAAAGGCTTACAATTTCGATAAGCCCGGCACCTACAACGTCGAGGCTTCGGCCACACTTGCCGGCAACACCATAACCAAATCGATTCAGATTGCCTATCCCGACAACTCAGGCTCCAAGCCCTATCCCGGCGGTGTGCCCAAAATGGGTGCGGTGGAGAACAGCGACGGCTCGGTGACTTTCTGCCTCGCTGCCCCCGGCAAGATTTCTGTGATGCTCGTGCCCGCCTGGGACGACTACCAGATGCTGGAGAAGAACGTTATGAACTACCACGACTACCAGGGAAACCGCTATTTCTGGATTACAGTTCCCGGCCTGCCAAAAGACCAGTGGCTGCCGTATTACTACATTGTCGACGACAAGTACAAGGTAGCCGATCCATATGCACATCTTATTCTCGACCCCTACAACGACAACACCTCGCAGATGAATATCGCATGGCGCGACCGTCCGCGCTATCCGTCCGACAAGGTGCAAGGTGTGTTCCTGGCAGTGTATCGCGGCGACATGGACGACTATGAGTTCTCGCCCTTCACTATTCCCGACCACGACAATCTTGTTATCTACGAACTTCTTCTGCGCGACTTCACCGGTATCGACGGTGCCGCCGCAGGTTCCGGAACCATAAAGCGTGCCATGGCACGGCTGCCTTATCTGAAGGAACTGGGTGTGAACGTAATCGAGCTGCTTCCCATAATGGAATTCAGCGGCAACCAGAGCTGGGGATACAACACCAACTTCTACATGGCTCCCGACAAGGCCTATGGCTCGCCCGCCGACTACAAGGACTTTGTGGAGGAATGCCACCGTCTGGGCATGGCAGTGGTGCTCGATATAGTGTTCAACCAGAGCGACGGCATCCATCCCTGGTATATGATGTATCCCAAGGAATCCAATCCGTTCTACAATGCAGTGGCTCCGCACCAGTGGAGTGTGCTCAACGACTGGAACCAGAACAATCCTCTGGTGCAGCAGCAGTGGACCGATGCCCTCAGATACTGGATGGAGGCGTATAACGTCGACGGCTACCGCTTCGACCTCGTGAAAGGTCTCGGCGACAACGAGAGCTATGCCGCCGCCGGTGGAACCGACCAGTACAACCAGAGCCGTATCGACCGCATGATCCGTCTGCACGGAGTTATCAAGAGCGTGAAGCCCAACGGGATACATATCAACGAACTCCTTGGAGGCGCCCGCGAGGAGACAGCTCTCGCCGAGGATGGCCAGCTGCAGTGGGCCAACATCAACAATGCATCGTGCCAGTTCACAATGGGCTGGGACAACGGCGATATGAATCTCTACCGTTTCCTCTCCAGCCGCGACAGCCGTCCGTGGGGCAGCACCGTGGCATATGCCGAGAGCCACGACGAAGAGCGCATGGCCTTCAAGAATGCCGCCTATGGTGTGGATGGCGTGAAACTTCCCGAAGAATCCGACCTTACGATAACCGAGAATTCCCTCCTGCGTCTTGGCCAGCTGGCTGTGCAGATGCTGCTGACTCCCGGCCCCAAGATGGTATGGCAGTTCGGCGAACTCGGCAACGGTCAGACCACCAAAGATGCCGACGGCGGCAACGACACCGGCAACAAGATAGTGTGCTGGAACTACCTCGACGACCCCGGCCGTGTTTATCTGCGCGACACATATGCGTCGATTATTAATCTGCGCATGGAGCACCCGTCGCTCTTTGCCCGCGACGCCACTTTCGAAGCAAGCTCTCTGGCTTCCAAGTTCAGCAATCCGCGCCAGATCACACTCACGGCAGGCAACAAGCAGGTTGTGGCTTTCATCAACCCGGCCATCAACGGTGCCCCGGTGGAGGTGGCGGTGGACGCCCGGATACTCAATGAGAACAATGCCGCGCTGGTGCGCGCTTCGCAGGGTTTCAGCCCCGGGCTGTACCGTAACGCGCAGGGTAAACTTGCCGTGAAGGTACCCGCCAACGGTTTCGCTGTCTTTGCCGCGAATTTGGGCAGCGGTGTCGATGCTCCTGTCCTTGAGCCCGAGGGCGCCCGTGCCTATGGTGCCGACGGCAGGATTGTGATAGTTGGCGACTACACAACAGCGGCAGTCTATGATCTTTCGGGTCGCGCAATGCCTTCGATGGAAGTTCCCGCAGGACTCTATCTGGTGGTAATCGACGGAAAGGCCACAAAGGTGGCTGTGCGCTGATTCCTCCATACTACTATATCAGCCACGGAGCAGCGGCAGAGCGCCGCTGCTCCGTGGCTGCATTTTAACGGTATCAGGAAGGTATAGGAAGGCAAAAAATGATGTTCAAGGTATGCGATTGTCGCATATTCTTCGTATTTTTGCATACAATAAAGGGCAGTGCCCATGGTAGAACTCTAAAGTAAAAAAGAGAAGTATGTCGCAGATCAAGTGTGTAGGAATTCTCACATCCGGAGGAGATGCTCCCGGAATGAATGCCGCCATCCGTGCCGTCACACGCGCGGCGATATTCAGCGGGCTTAAAGTGAAAGGAATCTATCGCGGATATCGCGGGCTTATAACCGATGAGATTGTTGATTTCCGCACTCAGAATGTATCCAACATCATCCAGCAGGGCGGTACAATCCTCAAGACCGCACGGTGCAAGGAATTCCAGACTCCGGAAGGCCGTCAGCTGGCCTTCGATGTCATAAAGCGACATGAAATAGACGCGCTGGTGGTAATCGGCGGAGACGGTTCTCTCACCGGTGCCCGCATATTTGCCAACGAGTTCAACTTCCCTATCATAGGCTTGCCCGGAACCATCGACAACGACCTGTACGGTACCGATACAACAATCGGATACGATACGGCACTGAACACCATAATGGAATGTGTCGATAAAATCCGTGATACGGCTACATCGCATGAGCGTCTGTTCTTCATCGAGGTGATGGGGCGCGACGCCGGCTTCCTGGCTCTCAACGGTGCCATTGCTTCAGGTGCCGAGGCGGCCATCATTCCCGAGATTTCCACCGAGGTCGACCAGCTTGCCGAACTGATTCAGAACGGATTCCGCAAGAGCAAGAACTCCTCGATAGTACTTGTCGCCGAAAGCCCTGTGACCGGCGGTGCCATGGGTCTGGCCGAGCGTGTGAAGAATGAGTATCCTGGCTACGATGTGCGTGTGTCGATTCTGGGTCATCTCCAGAGAGGTGGTTCTCCTACCGCACACGACCGTATTCTGGCATCGCGCATGGGTGCGGCCGCCATCGACGCACTGATGGAGGACCAGCGCAATGTGATGATTGGAATAAAGAACGATGAGATTGTCTATGTGCCTTTCTCGAAAGCCATCAAGAACGACAAGCCCATCAACCGTGAACTGCTGAACACACTTCGCCGTCTATCGATATAATGGCGGAGGACATCCCCGTAGCCGTATGGCTGCAGACCTGCGGACAGAAATTCGTAAAGCCCTATTTCGAGGCATGCGAAGGCATTGCGCTTGTGGCCGAGGCCGAGGCCGCGCAGGTCGGGCTTATGCTATCGACGTGCGACGTGTATGCTCAGAGGGAAGGATTGGCAATCAGCGAGGAAGAGCCGGTAGACAGGGCACATCACGCAGTGGAGTGTGAGGAGCGGTTTATCGACACATGCAGGCGCAACGGGCTGAAACCTGTGATTCTCCGTGTGGCCAACTGTATAGGCACGGGGATGACAGGATGGCCCCGCCGCCTCGCCGCCGACATATACAGGGGCTGGTTCATGCATTTTCCGGACAACGACGCCAGGGTGAGCGCGATACATGCAACCGATGTCGCCGCAGCCGGTGCCGGATTGTGTGTATATCCCTGGCCGGACAAGGAAACACTGGTGCTCAACGCTACCGATGCATGCGATCACGGAATCACCGACCTGGCAAATGCCCTGGCTTTCAGAATGAACGACAAACGGATCTCGACTCTGAGTACTGTAGGGCAGCGCTGGATAGCCCGTGTTCTGTATGGAACGGCGCGTATGCGGCGCTATACCACGACAATAACCTACGATTCACGTAAGTTGTGGAGTATTGTGCGGCATCGGCCTACAGCAGTGGTGGAGTATCTGCGCAACCACGACTACAGCAGGGATTGACCATGGCGAGCATGCTGTCGGAATTCGGATCCACGCTCAAGGCTATCGGCAAGATGGCGTTGCTGTCGCGAGTATGCGCTGTCCCGAAAGCGGGAAATGGCAAGCCGCTCATAATCCTTGCAAACGGGCCTTCGCTGAACACGACCATAAAGGAAAGCATCGGATTCATCCGCAGTATCGATGCCTTGACTGTGAATTTCGCGCCGCTGTCGGAAGAGTTCCGCCGTATGCGGCCGGCATATCATGTGCTTGCCGACCCTCATTTCTTCTCAGAGACGGACGACTCCGGGCTCGGAAAACTATGGGCGAGTCTTCGAAAGGTCGACTGGCCTATGAAGCTGTTGGTACCCGGGGCTATGCGCTCAAAAGCCTGCCGGCTGTTGGGTGAAAGCGGGGTAGAGGTGGTGCCGTTCAACGATGTCGGCATCGAAGGCTTCGATGCCGTCTGCCGAATCGCTTTCGACCTCCGGCTGGCCATGCCACGCCCCCGCAATGTGCTTGTTCCTTCGCTGATGGCGGCCATATGGATGGGCTACGATACGGTGTATGTCGCCGGCGCCGACCATTCATGGATGAGAACGCTGGCTGTCGACGACAACAACGAAGTCGTGGCCATCCAGGAGCACTTCTACAAGGAAAGCGGTCAGGAACAGCAGCGGGTGTCGCATGAATACAAAGGCTATAGATTGCATCAGATTGTGGAAAGCATGGCCATAGCCTTCCGGAGCTACCACCGCATCGAGAACTATGCGCGAGTCAAAGGTGTTACTATCTACAATGTAACACCCGGAAGCTACATCGATGCCTTTGAGCGTCGCAGACTTCCCGAATATGCAACGAAGTGAAAATCGCCTATCAGGTATTGCTCTGGATAGTGTTCGTGCTGCTGGCGTGGCTGCTGGCGGCTAATATGGATTTGTTTTCCCTCGACAGCCACGGTCGCTGGATTGTCGGAGGAATCGCACTCGTGCTGTTCTATTTCGCCATGGCAATCCGCCGCAGGGTAAAGCGCCGCGGATGGTAGATTGGATTTGACACAAGCAAAATCCGAACAACATCTTAATCTTCATTATTCTTGCTAACTTTGCCGTATGGGAAATGTGAAGAAGATACTCGTGGTCGATGATGAAGAGGCCTTGTGTGACGGTCTCGGATTCAATCTCGAAGCTGAGGGCTATGCCGTTGACTGTGCGTATAGTGCCGAAGAGGCTCTGGCTCTGAATCTTGGCGGCTATGATCTGGTTCTCCTTGATATCATGATGGGGGAAATCTCCGGAATACAACTGGCCCGCATTATGAAATCGAATCCGGCGACAGCTTCGGTTCCGATTATATTCTGCACTGCCAGGGATACGGAGGAAGACATGATTGCGGGGCTTGATGTCGGAGCCGATGACTACATAATGAAGCCATATTCCCTGAAAGCCGTTCTTGCCCGTGTCCGGGCGGTACTTCGCAGAACTTCGGCTTCCGTAGCCACCGCCGGACAGCATTCCGATCTGGTTTCATATAAGGGGCTTGTACTCTCTGCAAGGAACAGAACATGTATGGTCGACGGCTTGGAGGTTAAGATGCCGAAGAAGGAGTTTGAAATTCTGTTCAGACTACTTTCCAAGCGTGGACAGGTTTTCACACGCGCTGACTTGCTCAGCGAGATATGGCCTGATGAGGTTGTGGTGCTCGACAGGGTTGTGGATGTGAATATCACCCGTATCCGTCAGAAAATCGGATTGTACGGCAAAAATATCGTTACCCGTTCCGGCTATGGCTATGTTTTTGTCGAATAAATTCACCTATCCACAGCGGCTGTTTATGTGGTTGCTGGGATATTCGTTGCTTCTGGTAGGCTGTCTTGTATTTTTTCAATATCATAGAGAGAAGGAATTCAAGGAGGAGAGAATAAACTCACGGCTCCAGACATTCAATTCATACCTGTTGGCCGAACTGGAAAGGGGCCGCAGTGTTTCAGAAATGAATATCGAAGAATTCAGGCCGTTTGATAATATACGTATCAGTGTGATTGCCGAAAACGGAAATATTATTTACGACAATACTCTCGACTCTCTTCCGAATACCAATCATCTCGGTCGTGTTGAAATCAGACAGGCATTACATTCCGGCACCGGTTATGCCGTGCGGCGTCATAGCGAGAGCACCGGGGACAGTTATTTCTATTCTGCACAGAAAAGCCGGGAGGGTTACATTGTACGTACAGCTGTGCCTTATTCGTTATCGCTTAGTGAATTGCTGAAGGCGGACTACGGTTTCCTGTGGGTAATGGGAGCCGTGACTCTGCTGATGTGTGTGTTAGGCTATTTCGTGACCCGGCGTGTCGGACAGCATATAATGCGGCTCAACAGATTCGCTGAGAATGTCGAGAATGGCGACAGGATTTCCGACACGGAGCCGTTTCCTCATGATGAACTTGGCGAGATTTCCAATCATATCGTCCGCCTGTATGCCAAACTCCAGCAGGCTTATGCCGACCGTGACAGCCAGCATCGTGCCGCTCTTCATGAACAGCTGGAAAAGGAGCATATAAAAAAGCAGCTCACCAATAATATCAATCATGAACTGAAAACGCCCGTCGCGTCGATTCGTGTATGTGTGGAGACATTGATGGCACATGGGAATCTCAGCGAAGAAAAGAAAAAACTGTTCCTGCAACGGTGTCTGACCAACACCGAAAGGCTCCAGCGGCTGTTGGCTGATGTGGCGCTCATAACCCGGATGGACGATGGACGCTCATCCATCGTGAAAGAAGCGGTAAATCTTACAGGTATAATAAATGAGGTGGTCGAAGACCGTCGGATAATTGCCGGTACAAAGAATATCGCCATAGAGAACAGCGTTGCAGGAGATATAGTCATACCCGGAAACGCGTCGTTGCTTGAGGCGATATTCAACAATCTGATCGACAATGCCATCGCGTACAGCGGTGGAACAAGAATCAGAATCGGCCTTGTGTACGACAACGAAGAGAAGGTCGTTATCGCCTTATCCGACAATGGCAACGGCGTCGCTCCGGAGCATCTGCACAGATTGTTTGAACGGTTTTACCGGATAGACAAAGGCCGTTCGCGTGCCGAAGGCGGTACGGGGCTCGGTCTCTCGATTGTTAAAAACGCGGTTCTTCTTCATGGCGGTGGCATTTATGTCGAAAATCTGAATTCCGGCGGCCTGTTTTTCCGTATAACACTTTCGAAGGTTGAATAATCAAGCAACACAAGGCTCTGCTTGCAGGCCCTCGTTAATAAAAGATTAAGGATTTTGAAATATTCATGAAATGTTTTCGCGGTTACTTTGCAGCAAATAAATAACTGGGAAAACAATGGAAATACTGTTTCTTTGTATTGTTATATTTCTGTTCCTGCTGGCGGTGTTCGACCTTTCGGTAGGTGTGAGTAACGATGCTGTCAATTTCCTGAATTCGGCAATAGGGTCGAAGGCGGCATCATTCAAGAGAGTTCTGATTGTGGCTTCCATCGGTGTGTTTATAGGAGCGGCAATGAGTAACGGAATGATGGATATTGCCCGGCACGGAATTTTCCGTCCCGAGCATTTTTCGTTCTATGACCTAATATGCATATTCATGGCGGTAATGGTCACTGATATCATCCTTCTTGACATCTTCAACTCCCTGGGCATGCCTACATCCACAACCGTTTCGATGGTATTCGAGCTTTTGGGGGCGACGTTCGTTGTGGCTCTCATAAAAATGGCAGGCGGTGTGGAGCTCGGCTTCGATGAGCTGCTGAACACCGAGAAGGCCCTGTCGGTGATATTCGGCATTTTCCTGTCGGTTGCGATAGCCTTTTTCTTCGGGACCCTTGTGCAGTTTATATCCAGAATGATATTCACATTCGAATATCGAAGCAGGCTGAAGTGGAAAATCGGACTGTTCGGCGGCATATGCGCCACTGCCATTGTTTATTTCCTTCTGATTAAAGGGGCAAAGGATTTGACTTTCATGACTCCCGGGCTGAAAGCATGGATAAACAGCAACACGGCAATCATCATACTTTCCTGCTTCGCTTTCTTCACTGTGCTTATGCAGCTGCTCCATATATGCAGGGTGAATGTGCTGAAAGTGATTGTGCTGATGGGTACATTCGCATTGGCTATGGCATTTGCGGGAAATGACCTTGTAAACTTTATCGGCGTCCCTCTCAGCGGCCTGGCGTCATATCAGGATTATATGGCCAATGGCGGCGGAGATGCCAGGGGATTTCTCATGGACTCCCTGAATGGCCCGGCAGACACTCCTGTCTATTTTCTGATTGGTGCCGGCGTTATAATGGTAGTGGCACTTGCCACATCCCAAAAAGCGCGGAATGTGGCAAAAACCGAAATCGGTCTCGGAAGCCAGCAGGGCGGAGATGAGATGTTTGGCTCGTCACGTATCGCCAGGCGGCTGGTTCGGTGGACTTTACGTGTGCTTTCCTGGGTGCGCCGGGTTACTCCGCTGAAAGTGCGGCGTTGGTTTAACCGACGTTTCAATGTCGATGACACGATAATAGAGCAGGGTGCGGCCTTCGATCTAGTGCGCGGTTCTGTAAATCTGGTGCTTGCAGGCGCTTTGATAGCCCTCGGCACATCTCTCAAACTGCCTCTGTCGACCACGTTTGTAACATTCATGGTCGCTATGGGAACTTCTCTTGCCGACAGGGCATGGGGGCGCGAGAGTGCCGTATTCCGTATCACAGGGGTGATTTCCGTAATCGGCGGCTGGTTTATTACCGCAGGGGCAGCCTTTATCGGAGCCGGAGTTATCGTGGCCGCGATGCACTTTGGAGGCCACTGGATAATGTTCCTGCTGGCGGCACTGACGATATATATCATTGTGAAGAGCAACCGTAGATTCAGTAAAAAGACTGAGGCCGACAATGGCGACGTCCTTTTCCAGACAATTGTCTCCACCAGGGACAAGCATCAGACATGGCCATTGCTGATGATGTATATAACCGAGCAGCAACAGAAGTTCATGGCTTATGCCGGGGAAAAATATCGTGATATGACATCGGCCTTTATCGCGGAAAACTCAGGTGTTTTCCGCAAGACCGAAGCAAGCCTTGCCCGCCAGAAAACAATGCTTAAAAATGCCCGCCGGAAAGAAACGCTGTGTCTCCGTTATCTGACACGCGAGATGGCAATCGAGAAAAGCACATGGTTTTATCTGAGCAACAACTGCTGTATGAGTATCCTGTATAATCTGCACCGTATAAATGAGGTGTGCAAAGAGCATGTGGAAAACAACTTTCTTCCCTTGCCACGGCGCTACACAGCTGAATACGAGCTTATATGTTCCCGGATAGACACGCTGTTCGCCGATACCCTGGAGCTTATGAGAGCAGGGGATACGGATGCCATAAGCGCCCTCCGACGACAGTGCGACGAGATAAAGGATACGATTTCCGACACATACCACCATGCCCACGACCAGTTGCGCGACGGAGACACTGCGGCTATGGCTGTGCTGTATGTCTATGTGAACATGCTCCAGGAAACCCAGGAAATGGTGTCGTCGATCCGTAAATACCTGCGGGCTTTTGCCAAACTGCGAGACTCGGAGTTCCGCTCCCGCCGTCCTTCGGGAAGCAGCTCAGTTCCGGCAACATAGATATAACAGTGGAAAACAGTTTGTGAATCCGAGGCTGATATAATGACAGATTCTTTGCCATTCCAGCCTAAGAGAGTTGAATCGTCGGCAGCGGCGATGCGGTAAAGCGTCCCATGCAGATCGTTGTATCCGGCAATAATGTTGCCATCCCAGTCCAAATATGATTTTTTCCTCATACTTGACGCGATAATTTACATCGATGTAAGCGGCTGTCAGTGGCGGTTGCTTCCGGCAGAATACCAAGTGGCAGATAGTCTATTACTATTTCAGACGCTGTGGAGCAATGGATGCCTTTGCCGAACTTGAGTACGGACTTATGGAGAAAGTCAGGCTTAGAAGAGGCGAGTCTCCACAGCCCACTATCGGAGCTATCGACAGTGAGAGTTCCCGTTCCGCCCTCCCGCGTTCCCAAAAGGGAACTTAAGGCAACAAGAAAGTCAAAGGCGTGAAGCGCAATATAATAACAGACAAGGACGGAGACATTCTGGAAGCATCCACTACTCCTGCCAATATTCATGATTCCAAATCCGCATACGCTCTGTTGGCAATGCTGGTCGTCGCATTTCCTTGGATAAGGCGTGCATACGCCGACAGAGGCTATCGCGGTAATTTCATAGAGGAGGCCAGGCATGATTTTGGAATTGACGTAGAGATTACACATTCAAATTATTCCGGTCAGTTTGTCCCGGCAAAGAAAAAGATGGGTCGTGGATAGAACATCTGCATGGCTTGGATTCTTCCGGCGTGTATATTCCACGCGGTTACAACACCCGCAGGTGCAGGTCTTGTTGAGAAAGCGAAGTCTTTTTACGACTGGGATGATTCAAACTTAATTTATTGAAAATAAAAGGATTAATGTCAGTGAAGATTTATGTTAAGGAGTGGTGAAAGAATGGGGGCGGCGGTCCTCAAAATACGTCATCTCTATATAGGTGAGTAGTTACATTCGGACAGCACATCGTTAAATAGTGTGAATATTAACGCGTATCCATTGCCAATCCAAAATATAGTACTAATTTTGTCATGCAAAACAAAAAACAGCCCAGGTGGCGGAATGGTAGACGCGCTCGTTTCAGGTGCGAGTGCTGCAAGGCGTGCAGGTTCGAGTCCTGTTCTGGGCACAGATTTAGCGAGATAACTCATTG
>ERZ777305.1504-NODE-1504-length-26863-cov-21.743957_pt1 | contig 26863 bp, 32 predicted proteins | sample MGYA00374965_ERZ777305 | MGnify/ENA primary metagenome ERZ777305 (study PRJEB29328, sample SAMD00013331) | mouse gut metagenome | study: EMG produced TPA metagenomics assembly of the Metagenome analysis of fecal microbiota from mouse which was promoted... | reverse complement strand
CTTATAAAAAAGACCTGCAAGGCGTTGAAGGAACGGTTGCCACGCAACAAGTATCGTGATATTGACCGCGACAGACTCACCTATGCCAAGCATCGCAAGCACACCAGGGCGGCAACCGCCAAACTCCGCCGTCGATTGCTCGGCCTGCTTTCCAAACAGATAGGTCAATGGAACAGAATCTGCAAGATACACACCGTTGACATCACGCTCACCGCAGAGCAAAGCAAGCGTCTCAGTGCATTAAAAGAGGTGTATCGCCAGCAGAGCGCACTTGCTCAGAAAAAGGAGGTGAAACACCGTATCGTCAGCATAGACCGTCCGTACATCCGTCCTATTGTCAGAGGCAAGGAGAACAAGCGAGTGGAGTTCTGAGTCAAGGTCAACAACATCCAGATTGACGGAATTTCATTCATCGAACACCATTCCTTCGAATATGGTTGCTATCATACTCGGTTGATTTATCCTTGGTTTGTTTATCCTAAGTTTATTTATCCTATGGCTCTGAATCTCTATTGTCCAATATCCTACGGTTCTGTGTAACGAATGATCGAACATCCCAAATTTCTTTGACACCACCCATCTCGGTTTATCAGTTTGCATAACTATGATTATTCGATAACACGGTTTGTAAAGTCTTGGGTATTTCGGTTATTCGGATATTGGAGCAATAGGCTATCTGGTTGCTTAAACCTTAGTAGCCGATTTAGTGACGATATGTAGTTCCCGTCTCAAAGCATCCAATGTCTCCAGAGTCCGGGTTATCTCAGGCATCAGGACTTCGGATATATAGGATGGTGGGAAAAGTCCGGCAACCGAAAGTTCGTTGGCTCTCTTGACTGATTGATTGAGGTTTCCACCGATATGGGATAGATCGCTCTGGAACTTTCGGTAGTAGCAACCGAGTTCACTGAGTAGCCGGAGCTTTTGTTTTACATTGATGTTGGAATATTCCGTGACAGCAGCACGGATATATTGGCTTACAGATGCGTGTGAGGCGGATTTCTCCTTTAGGTCGGTATATTCCTCTTCGGTAAGCCTCAGTTGGAAATACTTGGTTCTCTGGGTCATTGTTACTGGATTATCTGGGTACCTTAGACTTCCGGTTACTCTTTTGCGTAGCAAAACAGCGGCTTTGCCGTCCCGACGCTCTGCGGTCGGCAAGTCGCCTTTGTAATGACAAAGACACAACTTGCTTGACAAAACCTGCAACGCAGTTCGAGGTCTCCCGGAGTCAATTTTCACTACGAAATTACCGCGTAACCGGCTCTCCAAAAGAAATGCACAACACAATTCTTCCGAAAGCTCCGGATTACTGACGCCCTGTCGTCCAAGAGATTTCGGTGGCCTGGAGATTTCATCTGACAACTTTGGTAACTTCTGACATTCAGTAATTCAGATTGTTTAACCGATAACACCTGAAACATTGGCCTATGAATGCCTGACGCTTTAGGTTAATAGGTTATCAGAACCGAACTACTCAGATATATATTGACTCGGAAAATGGGATATGATGACTGAGATACTTCGGATGCACGGTTAAAATATCTATGGATGAATAAGCCTATTGCTCCATGTTTCAGTGATGTTCGGAGGAAAAATCCCAAAGGTCTCGGTCTGAGTGACAGAAATAGCTCGGTTTATCGGATAAATTATCCTTGGATGTTCTATCCGATTGTTCCAATGTACCAATATTTAGGAACATTACATACCGGAAGCCATCGGTTTCGGTATCTGATTTATCATAGTTGTACGACCCCGTTATTCTCAGACATTCAGTTGGTATAACCTGATGTTCAAACAACCTATGTTTTCAGTGTTCTAAGACTATGGTTATATCGGTTACTCTATTGAAAATAAGTAGATTAATACTTGTATATGTCAGAAATTTTTGTTATCTTTAAGGTATGGAACTCACCTTAAAATTGATTGGCAATGAAGTTTAGAACCGGCATATATTTCCCCGTTGATGGAGTGACACTTCTCATACTGTCACCATTCATCATCCTGATTATGATTTTTGGATTTATCCTCAAATGGCTGGTGAAGGGTGTCACTTGGCTCTCCCTCACCTTGATATTCCTTGTAATAAAGGCACTCGTAAGATTATACCGTAGCGTGAAGCTGCGCATCATCAACAGCCAGGTATAACGACAGAAAGCCGTGCCGGACTTTTCGACCGACACGGCTCAATGATTAGGTGTTGAGTCCGTTCCCTAATGTAGAATTATTTTAGGTGTGTTCGAGGGGAGACAGGGCTAAAAGCCTTTTCCTTTTGTCCTTTCATAGACAATTTCGCGCTGAGTGTCGCAGTTGGTGAGCCGGAACTGAACCGCACATCCTGTCGGAATGTCAGAGGGAAACTGCTCAACGAGTTTCTTTATGACCTCATCCACGGTATTGAAACCTATGTCGGTGGTTTCGCCTATAATCTTGCCTTTGAAATAGGCTCGTCCCCAGATCATCATTTTCTTGGAGATACGGAATAACTTGTCTTCCGGCTCTTCAAAATCTTTTGCCTTTCCTTGCTTACTCCTCTCATCGCTAAAGAAGATGAAATCAATCACCTTGGCGTTTAGTTCCCACGCCGGTGTGAAGTCTATCTTCACATATCCGCGAGTCACTTTTAGGCCGTGACTATGATTCATACCGAACGCGACTTCAAAAAGATTTGCATCGCAGTCGTTCTGAGCAATAGTTCCCCATGTATGACGGAAAGTATAGGCACAATAGTAATCTTCCTTGGGCATATTCATATCCTTGCAGATTTTCTTTATACCGTTGTTTACGTTAGCACTGAAACTATCAGAATCACAGTATCGTGTGTGGAAGCTGAACAAATACTCGTCATCTTCCGGCGCGAGATATTTATCGAACACGGGTTGAATAAATGGCTCTACACGCATCTCAAAGTATGCTTCATCTGTTCGGCTGTGTCTGGTCTTAGCTCGCTTATAACCGATAACACCATTTCGGTAGTCGGTCTTTTTCAGGTGAAACAGATCGACTGTATTAATGCCTCCCATACAGAGAATAAGTTTTGCAACATCGCGGCCAAGTTCAGGAAGTGAAGAAAGCATCTTAGTCTGGGGTAGAGGTCTATTGAAAAACTCACGGCATGCTTCCGCGCTGATAGCTCGTTTCTCTCCCGTGTCAGATTTAGGAATCTGAATCTTCAACCAAGGATTGAATTTGATTCTATTTATTCCTTTTTCATCATCGTTCAAGTCGATCAGAGCAGCTTTGAATATCTGACGGATGCAGACCGGGTACATCTCTTTTGCTCGGTTTGTTCTGCAAAGTTGTTCAATCCACTTTTTGAGAACGTTTGAGGTCAGTTGAGCAAACATCAGTTGGTTAGAACCGAGATAGCGTTCAAGATGATTTACAGCATACATATAGTTCTTTGCTGTACGGGCATGACCGTTTTTCTCCATCCGCGAGATATGACTACGCGCATAGTTACTGAATGAGACCTCTTCATCAATCGTGGTGAGATGGTCTATTACTTCCTTGATGTCCCACAATGAGACATCTGTACGATTCAGACGGTCGCTATACTCTCGTATGATATATGAGCAATGCTCATTAACCACAGGATCTGTTATATCTCCTGTCTTTGTGATGTGGGCTGCATCAACAATCTTATTTGTCTTGATGTAGCCGGGTTTCCTGTTGTGTACAACTCGTATGTACACTGGAAAAAAGCCATCTGACCGGGCCTTTCTCACGACTGCTTTCAGTGTCGTCATAATTAACTGATTTTGCGAGGTGTAAACATGGTGTAAGCAGGTGTAAGCGGAGGGGTGATTTGGTGTAAGCGTGGTGTAAGCAGAATTGAGCATTTGACTCGTTTTTTGCGGTCAAGTGTACGAACCGTCTAAGTGCAATTCAGGCTGTAATCACCTTTTAATCGGTAGATTACAGCCTGAAATAAGTAGTTATATCAATGGAGGATTAGTCCTCTATCGCTGCCTGTGCCACCGTCGTTAATGTCTTATGTTCAATGAGTTGCGAAGGCACTCTAAACATATTCTAAACATTTTTCGACTTAATGAGGATTTTTTCCACAAATATGGCTTTTAGTCCTCAATGGCAGCTTGCGCCACTGTCAATCCAATTTGAGTATTAGAGCATAACGATATTGCTCTAAACATACTCTAAACATAGAAGACTGAGTTTTATTAGAAAGTCTGTGTCGATACGTTCTATTACTTCGACTTATTGACTTTATTATTCTACATGACTCATATATATCATAAGGTGTTAAGTAAATTTTGAGCCCATTCTGGGATCTCGTTTTCATACTGCTTTATCAGTTGACCTGATGAAAGACGGAAAAGGGCCTTGGCTTCTGCATTGTCAACAGAGTTGTCATATACATAGAGCCTATCGACGATTGTGGAGACTATCTTGCAGTTCTGAATGGACTTGTTATATCTTGAGATAATCTTCGAGATAGGCACGTCATGACCACCCTTCATAACTCTCTTGGCAATACGGGAAGCATTGATTGAGGGGTCGGAAGTCGAGATAAAGAATATGCGGATGAAAAATCCGGCTTTCTTTGCACGAATGACGAAATCAATCTTATCCACAGCTGAGAAGACGGTTTCAAAGACAAAACTTTTCTTTTCGGCAAGACATTGTTCTCTCAAATCCGCACAATAATTAGCAGCTTTGAGCACGGCAGAAGAATCATTCCAGTCTCCGAATATATCTTTTGCAACCTGATCGGGATTGATGTAAATTGTACCATCCGCCCACTCATGATGAAGGAATTTTTGAGTGACCGATGTCTTACCCGAACCATTTGGACCGGCAATAATAATCAGTTCCGGCTTATGTTCAGAAGTTCCCATTCCTCACCTCATTTATGCGATCCGCCCACTCTGCTTGATGTCTGTTAGCCTCATTGCGCAACTCGTCAAAATACTTTTTGGAAGCTTCTTCATTTGTGCGTTTCGCGTCATCCGCTACTTCACGCATTATCTGTGAAAGCATTTCATCCGTAGGATCCTGCCCGGAGTTGAAGCGGTATGAGTTCATTTCAGATTCTGACATAATATTATCTTTTGCAAGTCGAGATGCTTTTACTGAATTTATTGAGCAATGACATATCGACCAATTATTATACTTGTTTATCTTCTCTCCTTATATAAGGCAATCAGCTCATCCTTATCGGCAAGTTGCTTCTTTAAGCCTTCTACCTGGTCTTTAAGAATCGCAATTTGATCACGCAAAAGCGTTGAATTTTCTTGTAATCCTTCGGTCTTATACTTACTTGCCTCAATCTGTGCCAACAAGGAAGCATCCCCGACGCTATAGGTTGCGTTACCGCCGAGAGCAACAGCCGCGAGATAAGCATTAACGCTTGTCGGGAAAGTGCAGAAAAGAGCGAAGAAGTTAAAGTCCAAGGCCTGACTGACCTTGCACAACTTCTTTGTCTCCATCGTCTCCCTTTCGAGAAGCCGATTGATATGTTGTTGTGGTACACCGATTAAACGGCCAAACTCACTTTTGGTCAAACCAAGTTCCTCTATACGATGTTTGATGGCCTGACCAACGTGTATCTCCTTTAATTCAATGTTAATCATTAGTCAATCAGTTAAACATTAAACTGTTATAAATTCGCAAATTATCCACCAATTATTTGTTTGGTCAAACAATTATTGGTTAATTTGCATTACCAAATTGCGGTATCTTAACTGCAAAGTTAATCATTAGTTAGTTAATAAACAAGTTTTGTATGGAAAATATCACAAAAAAGATACGTCCGACTCTTCTCGGGATGGCCATAGGTGAAATAATCACCTTCCCCATCGAAAAACTGAAGAGTGTCAGAGTGCAGGCATCTGAATTGGGAGCTATGTTTGATATGGGGTTTAAGACTCGTACCGACCGAGACTTACGCATAATAGAGATAACCAGAACTAAATAACCTTATGTATGACAATTTTGCAGTTCATAGATAAGGCTGTACCGTATAATATCTTTGTCAAAGATGTGGCGGCTGAGATAGTCCACGCTCTCAAAACTGATTCAAACGACCCAGAATATGTTAGCCAAAGAAAGGCTTATTCGATGTTTGGAAGAGCTAATGTGGACAGATGGAAAGAACAACGTCGAATAATTCCGTTGGTAAGACCGGGTAAGATTGAATATCGTACAGCCGATTTAAGGTTGTTGCAGAGAACAGAGCAGGACTATTTCAAAGACTGAGTATGAATAGATGAAAGAATTGCGACCAATGTGCAATCCTGATGGAGTCTACTCCGTCAAGAGAACGTGTATGGAATTGGGGGTCTGTCATAAGACTTTCATGCGTTATCGGGCAAAGGGGCTTATCGAGCCGCTTAACCCGGGAAATTGTCGCCGTCCTGTGTTTTCAGGAAGAGCGATAATTGAATGTTGGAATAAACTTACTAAGATATGATAAGCGAAAGAACCATTCAGCAGGTAAGAGATCTCGACATAGAGACAGTACTGAAGCCCTATGTCGAATTGAAGAAGAAAGGCTCTTCGCTTATGGGGCTGTGTCCGTTCCATTCGGAGAAGACACCGTCTTTTTCGGTTTCTCCACAGAAAAACCTGTATAATTGCTTTGGGTGCCGGCGTGGTGGAGATGGGATTGACTTTGTTATGGCAAAGGAGAACCTATCGTTTATAGAAGCAGTCAGAAAAATTGCATCTGATAATGGAATCGAAATAGAGGAAATTGGTAACGACCTTTCCGGTGAAGAGAGAGCAGCCGCTCGACATAAGGAGTCCTTACTTGCCACCCTTGACTTGATACATAAATTCTATGTGGATTGCCTGAGAGCAAACATGGAAGATGAGTGCACCGATGCAAGAAATTATGCCTATGACCGTTGGTCGCCGGGATTCTGTGCTACCTCCGGTATAGGATACGCCCCGAATAATGGGAAATTCTTTATTGAATATTGCCGGAACAACAGTATTGATCAAGAGGTACTTCTTGAACTTGGTTTGTTGAAAATAAACGAATCCGGCAATCAGTATCAACTTTTCAGGAGAAGAATAATCATACCGATAAAGGACAGATATGGACGTGTAATAGCTTTTACGGCCCGTTATATTGGTAGCAATGCAAACGCTCCTAAGTATATCAATTCCAGTAATTCAGATATTTACACAAAGGGGACAACAATATTCGGCATTGATCGTGCTTCAAAGGTCAGAGAAAAGGATAACATTATAATAGTCGAGGGCGCTCCTGATGTACTCAGGCTGCAAAGTATTGGCCTTGATAATACAGTTGCGTCTCTGGGAACATCATGGTCTGACGCTCAGTTTAGTCGACTGAGGAAAATTACAACTTCATTATGCTTTATTCCGGATTCCGACGTAAGCGACGGTAAACTCTATGGCCCCGGCTTTGAGGCAGTCATGGCAAATGGCGCGACTGCCATGAAAAAAGGATTTGTTGTAACCGTCCGAGAGTTACCATTCGCTGAAGTTCTCTTGACAGATGAAGAAATAAGGGAACTTTATTCAGATTATGATACGCCTCCTAAAAATTTCGTTAAGGTAAAGCCCGGTAAAAATGACCCCGATTCATATATTAGGTCTAAAGAGGATTACACCGGTCTGGAAGAAAAATATTTTGTAGTATGGCTTGCTGAAAAGAGATTCCTTGCATCAGATTCTATAGCCCAGGATGGGATGTACCTGAAAGAGATAGCATCCCTGCTCGCTCATATCAAGGACTCGTTGGTACTTGACAGGTGTATAGAGAAACTATCCAAAATCCATTTTTCCATAAAGAACTGGAAGGATGCCGTGAAACAGGCTCGTGGTGAAGCACGGCGGTCTAAGGATAGTTTCTCGTCAATGGATGAGAGGCAGAAAGATGTAGAAGCCCTGAGCCGAGTCGGATTCTTTATCAGGAACAACAGCTATTATTCACCCGGGAACGATGATGAAGAGCCAACCATAGTCTCGAATTTTATTATGGAACCACTTTATCATATCAGCGATGAGAACAATGCTACACGAATATTCCGCTTGAAGAATGTGACCGGTGACAGTAAACTAATGGATATTAAGGAGTCGGAACTATGTTCCCTTAATGCGTTCCTTCAAAAGACAGGCTCGCTCGGTAACTTTATCTGGCTGGCGAGTTTTGATAAACTGAACCGTATCAGGCAATATCTCTATGCCAGGACTGATACCGCAGAGAGAGTAAGGAAACTTGGTTGGGACAGCCGTAATGAGTTTTTCTCTTTTGGCAATGGCATAGTTGAAGATACGGCATTTATTCCTGTGGATGATATGGGTATCGTCAGGAACAATAATGGTCAGGCTTTCTATATACCGGCGACATCGAAAATGTACCGTGGTAATGATGAGATATTTCAGTTTGAGCGATTGATGGTATATGAGAACCGAAGCGGTATAAGACTCTGTGATTTCACGGAGAAACTTATTGAGACATTCGGAGAGAAGGCCCGGGTAGCGTTCTGTTATCTTGTTTCTACTCTGTTCCGTGATATAATCTTCAAGAAAACGCATCATTTCCCCATCCTCAATCTTTTCGGTGAGAAAGGTACAGGTAAGACAACATTGGCCACATCGCTGCAATCCTTCTTTATTCACGGCATAGACCCACCAAATTTGAGCGCGACATCATTGCCTGCAATGAATGACCGTGTTTCACAAGCTGTCAATACGCTGGTCGTTTTCGACGAATACAAGAATGACCTTGACATCCGTACCATCGGATTCCTCAAAGGATTGTGGGGAGGGGGCGGTCAGACCAAGAAGAATACCGCGACTGACGGTATGGCCACTCAGACCATTGTAAGTACCGGCATAGCGGTTTGCGGTCAGGAGAAACCGACGCAGGATATGGCTCTATTTACCAGAGTTCTGTTCCTCTCTTTCACAAAGACTTCATTCAATCAGGAGGAACGGTTGCGCTATGAGGATCTGACAGCATTATGTGATATGGGGCTGACTCATCTGACAGTTGAACTACTGAAACATCGGAGATTGTTTGAGAAGAACTTCACTCAGGCGTATGCCATGTGTAAGAGTGAGCTGGCTGCAAAGATGGCAGATATTACCATTCATGACCGTATTTTCGGAAACTGGGTGATACCACTCGCAACATTCCGCACTTTGGAGACGGCACTTGATGTGCCGTTCAGCTATAATGAGCTGTTTGATACCTGCTGTAAATGCTTGCTTGAACAGAACGAACTTGGGCAGGAAAGTTCAGAAATCGGTGATTTCTGGAATACACTGCAGGGCCTACACGCGAGCGGCAAATTCATTGAGGGCGTACATTTCAATATCCGTTACCTCAATTCATTTAGACCGATTTCGGCAACTGAGGATATGCAGTTCAAGGAAGCCAAACCGATTATCTATCTCAACGCCGGAGCTGTTTCTTCCCTTTTCTCCGGAAAAGGAGGCAATGTTTCGTCGGCACGCTCGTATTGGTCAACTATATTGTCATATCTGAAATCGCATAACTCATACCTTGGATTGAAACAGGATAGATTCACAATTCTATTGGCCAATGGTTCGATTGACTATCAGATAGACGTAATCGATGGAGTTCAGGTCCGGAAGAAGAAAGTCAATCGTCCGAAAGCTTTATGCTTCGACTACCTCCAGTTGAAAGAAACGTTCGGAATTGACCTTGAAACGGAAGTATTACTCGAAAATGAGACATAAAATAGTTAAAGTTTTGGTAATAGCTTGCTTATTCGGATATTTTACCCTATCTTTGCATATTTACTTTAAGGAGGTAAATATGCAATATCAAGGTAACATAAAAGAATATATACAGCAGTCGTTTGGCTGGAACGTCAGATTTAGTTCTCTGAACGATGTAAAAAACAGGATTCCATACGGAATTTTTAATGCTGCCGACTATGACTGCGTAGAGATTGATAATTTCAAGGGTGTGGCGATAAAGCCTCATTCGGAGGATGATTTCAGAATGAATAAAAATATTGCCACAACACTTGAAAAACGTCTTGATATGCCGGTTATTTTAATTTTGGACGGCATTAATTCTTATCAGAGAAAATCCCTGATTGAAAGTAGGATTGGGTTCGTGATACCCGGTAAACAGATATATATTCCACAAATGGGTACATTGATGTCTGAACGAGGACTTGGTGTTAATTTAAGCTCCGTTGAGAAACTTTCGGCAGTTGCAGGCGCGATGATAACCTTACACCTCGGCACAAAGTCATTGCAGGGATTGAGCATATCAGATGTTGCCAAGATTATGGGATATTCAATAAAGACCCTTTCATTAGCTGCAGCTGAACTTGAACGCGCCGGTTTAATTTCATTCAAGTTGCAAGGACGAAAAAAGTTGCTTGATTTTCCCCTCTCGAATAAAGAGTTATGGGAAAAAGCTTTCCCAATGATTGATAGTCCAGTGGAGAAGCTACTCTTTTCGTCTAATTCAGCATTAGCTTCTGAAATCGGTGTTATATCCTCCGATTCTGCACTCTCTGAAATCTCTATGCTTACTTCGCCCCCACAGAATATTTATGCGGTATATGCCCGTAATCCCCACCTCGGTGAACTTGATTTGAATGACAGTATGGGTGAGATAAAAGTAGAGGTTTGGAAAACTGACCCTACCATTTCCTCCAAGGATGGTATAATGGATATATTTTCACTTGCATTGTCATATAAGAATGATGATGACCCAAGAGTGTGGAAAGAATTAAATAAACTAATAAACGAAGCATTATGAAAGGAATAGACAAGATACGTCAGTATCTCGGAAACTATAAAGGTAACTATGTGATTATCGGTGGTACAGCCTGTAATCTCAATTTAGAGGAATCGAATATTCATGGAAGAGCTACGAAGGATGTAGATATGATTGTAGTCTGTGAGGCCTTGACTCCAGAGTACCTTCATAGCTTCTGGGAGTTCATCAAGGCAGGTGGATATAGTGCATGGCAGGTAAAGTCAGAAGAAGAGACACATCGTTGCTTCTATCGTTTTATTGACCCCAAGGATAAGGATTTTCCGGTTTACATAGAACTCTTCTCCCGGAAGCCTGATGCCGTGAAGCTTCCGGAGGATGCCCATTTGGTGCATATCTCCGTTTCTGAGTACCTATCCAGTTTTTCCGCTATACTTATGGATGATGAGTATTATAGCTATGCGGTATCTCATGCCGTTGAACTGAACGGTGTTCAAGCGATTGACCATGATGCACTGATAGTGCTCAAAATCAAAGCATATCTTAACAATATCAAGCGACGCGAAGCCGGACAGAAAGTTCAGAGCGATGATATTGACAAGCATAAACGAGATGTCTATCGAATGGTTCACCTGATTACTCCGGCTGACAGGTTTGAGGCTTCAGAGACTATCAAAGATGATATAAGGGCTTTTCTCGCAGCCATTGAGAATGATCCCATAAATACGAAGGTCATATCAAAAAATATGGGTGTCCCGGACATTCCTCAGTCAGACTTTATTGAGATTATCAGAACCGTCTACAGCTTATGAGAGTACAATACGCCTCAGATTTGCATCTCGAGTTTGGAGAAAATTCAAAATGGCTTAAAGAACATCCGCTTATTCCATCAGCCGACATTCTCGTTCTTGCCGGAGACATTGGTTACTTAGGAGATGACAACTATATTACGCATCCATTTTGGAACCGAGTGTCTGAGGATTTCAAACAGGTGATTGTAGTTCCCGGCAATCATGAACTGTATAAATTCTTTGACATAAATGAGTTGCGTAACGGTTGGCAACTGGAGATACGACACAACGTCAGAGTTTGCTATAATTCCGTTATTGCACTCAATGAGGAAACCGACCTTATTGCATCAACACTATGGGCGCATATACCTCCCTCCGAGGAATATCTTACAGAGCGATGCGTAAGCGACTTCAAGCGTATCCGTAACGGTGAGTTTAGATTATCGGCACAACGCTTCAATGAAGAGCATGAGGTATGTCGGAATTTCATTGAAAAGGCGGTGAGTAAAAGTAATGCTGAGAGAATTGTTGTCGCTACACATCATGTACCATCTTTCGCACTGATGGCTGAAGAGTTCAAGAATAGTTCCATTAATGGGGCGTTCACAGTGGAATTGGGTGCTATGATAGCAGAAAGTCGAATCAACTGTTGGATTTACGGCCATTCCCATAGAAACATAGATAAGATGATTGGATCTACAAGATGTGTGAGCAATCAACTTGGATACGTTTTCCAGAATGAGCATAATACTTTCAGACGAGATGCAGTAACAGAAATATAGGTTAAGTAACAAGACAATAGTATATTAAGACCATCTGAGAAGGTGGTCTTTTTTCTTGACTCTCGATTTTCCGATTTATAAGTAACACACATTCGGGGGGGTGATAGTGATGACAGCAAACAAGAATATGTATATCAACGAGTTGGCTATAATAAGGTGCGTTGACAAAGGTTGACAAAGGTTGACAGAATTGAGGAACAGATAAAATTCAGAGCCACGGGTTGACAAATTTTGGCTCTATTATATTCTTTTTTATAAAGAGATTTACCAAGATAATATATTGATATAAAGCATCTTGAAAGGGGCTGTTTTCTGGGCGAAAATGGGCTGTCTCCTCTGTCAATCCTGTCAACCCCAGATAATGTGTGTCTCCACAAAATATTTTTTCTCTCGCTGTGAGGAAAAACCACTGCACTTCACACCTCTGATTGCAACAGGTACTTCATTATCCCACTAAATCCCACATTATCCCATATTTACAACTTTGATAGCCAGATTATTAGCGGTAATTTTGCATTATCAAATCTATTATAACCGCTTTACACCTGATGAGACCATCTACTTATGAAATATCAGTACTTCCTGAACAGCTCTATTCCGTTGGTCAGGCCGCCCGATACTTCGGAGTCCACCGCTGCACTATCTATGACTATCTTCATCACCCCATCCGTCCGTTGCCGTATCTGAGAAGTCCTCGCAACGGACGCACGATTTTCCTCGGCCAGACCCTGATTGAATATAAACAGATGGGTCTGCCAAAGAAAGGACGGAAACGGCTATAACCCGGTTTCAGTTCCAGATATAGTCAGGAGGGTCAAATAAAAAATTGTCAGTTTCGACTGCCTCAGCGAGATCGAAAGCGAGAAGGAATGCCCGGTTCCTGATTTCATCGATGTCGGCTACGACTCGAAAGTATCTGGTCGGCGAAGTCAGACCTGATGCCTCAAGCAATTCTCCGGCAAGACGCTCGGGGTTGAGTTCATCGACAAAGGAGAGGATCTCTTCCACGAGTGAGCCGGGACAGTATCCCGACAACTCGGCGGTGAATGTGAATGGCACACCGCCGAGCGTTCTGCGCTGAAAGTCGTATGAGAATCCTCTTTCGGTCGATATGATTTTCACTCTCCAACCGTTTTTGGCTGCAATTATGATAATATCTTTCTGTAACATAGATCTCTCAATATTAAGTTCACCAATCTCCGATGCCTGACCTGTCAAGTCCGTGAGGATATGACGGGTCGGGCTACTTCTTGGGATAGTGGTTTCAATATTCCTCCGGCACCTCCATTTTCTTGATGGCTTTAAGCAGGGCTTCAACCATCTTTTCAATGGCCTCGGAGTCTTCAAGTACGGCTCTGAGTCTGTAAGGCGCACCGTTCTTGCCGTGTCCCCACTGGTCAAGCCAGATGTAGGTTTCATAGTCAACGTCAAAGTCCTCGTAGTAATCTTCAAGATGTTCTATAAGGGAGTTGATGTTGGCACACTTCATTTCTGCGCTGAATGAAAAGTCACGTCCGGCAGGACTGAATTTGCTGAACTCAAAATATGATGTCATTTCTTTGTAGTAGATGGATGCATCAACTTTCCATCCTTCGGCTTCTGCACAAGTTATGATTGCGCCTGTAATATCGTCTATATACATAATCTTGTTTGATTGTGTCAGCCGTGGCGGAGAGTCCCACGGCAGACTGATTGCTTAATCTTCAAACCTTGCAAGGAAGTGTTTGAGTCGGATGTCGTTAATCTCTTTGAGTGGTCGCGGTTGAAAGTTGGTCAGCTGAGTAACCCGATGTTTGCCGTAACCTTTGGCGGTCAAATCAAGCTCGATGTCGGATAACTCATTGAGCGACACATAACCGTACTCATCTTCAATCAGTCCTATCACAATGCCGAACATAATCGTATCATCACCCTCTCGGTTGCCCTCAAGTATAAACCAACGGGCTGAGCCAAGAACAAATATTGCACGGCAAACTGCGTCTTTTCCCTTACCGTCCTGGGAGTAGAGAGGAAAGTCCTTCAAGGTTTCCTCCAATTGGGGTGTCTGTAATCTGCACATATCAGTCAAATTCTATTTCATCGTCATAAAGTTCTATTCTCGCTCCGCTGCTCAGTTCAATGATAAAGCGGTAGCCGTTTCGTCCTACGATTGTACCTCGGTGGTAGCCACGCCACGGCTCTTTGAGTTCACACTGCTGTCCGTATTCGGGAAAGTTGGTATCTTCCATATTGTAGCCTTTTAGAGATTGTTGAAATCAGGGTCATAAATAAGGTCGGCTTCAATGAGGTGGTCGTAAGCCTCGGTTGCAAGTTTAGATGCCCACTCGTTGCGTTGGTCATATCTTCCCTTTCGGTAGTTGTAAGCGAGAGCCTTGATGTAGCCAAGACACACCTTAAAAGTCTGCTGTTGGAGATAGCGGTGCATTGTGGTCATAGCCATACCGGTCTTTTCGGGGTTGCTCACTCTGCCGTTGACAAAGTTCTCGAACTCTTCAACGAATGCTTTGTCGCCGTCGGCGATATTCATGAAGTCAATATCTGTATTCATATCGGTTGGGGATTTAGATAGTCGCTTGATTGTAGATTTGAGGCTCGGAAGTGACATTATAGATGAAGTTGCCACACCGTACCAAAAGGCAGTCATTGCCATAGTAAAGGCGTTTCATACCACGCACTGAGCCTGAGCGGTGGAAGTTGGGAAAACGGCTGATGCCGTGTCTTTCGCCCTCCTTGATAGTCATTCTTTTTACTCGCATAGTCAGAAAGTTTTGAAATGTTTGAGTTTTAATCTTTTCCCTTTTGTGAAGCTCGATTGAGCTTCTTCGGCAGGGATGGCCGTTTTTCGTGCAAGTAAAGCACTGCGACTATGAGGGAGGATAAGACAAGTGTGGAGACAAAGGCGGAAAGCGGTGCGGCACTTGGCGTTCCTCCCGGGCGCAGTAACTTTGCACGGAAAAACGCCCCCTGCCAGGACTCAATAATTACAAGAGAAAAATTCAGTACATTGAATGGCCTCATCCATAGAATCAGTATCTTGATATAACTCAATAAGAATTGAAATTCAATTGCACAAATTAGCAGCTACATATATCCTAAAATCCTTAAAGTGAGGATGCAAAAGCAAATATTTTATCCGTAAAATAGCATGAATGTGAGATTTTTTTGTTAACTTTGCAATTGGAAGTAACGCTTATCTGAAAATGACCAGTCAGTAATCATAAAAAGACATACGGCGAGAGCCGAAAACCTTTGGGAACATCCTTGTAGTCGTTACAGGCTTTGGTCGGCCTTCAGATGCTACATGGGTGTTCTCCTTTTTTGAGAAGATGACGCAGCGAGAATTGCAGAAAAATAGTCCTTATTTAGCCGGAATGACCGGGTATGGGTTCATGCTAGACGAGATGAACCGCATCCTATCGTTGCTTATGGCAGATAATTCAGATGCGCTTCTCAAGTAAGAAATAGACAACAATGACCTGCTTCTGATTGCCACCAAGATAACTCGAAGTCGTGCTATCCCGGAGTTTAAGCGTTACAGTCGGTTCTCTTTCTGCGCGACCCGTTCAGAAAACCGCAGTTGCAAAGAATTTTCCATCTCAATAATACAAGGTCGTTAAATGAATGCTGTGGAATTTCGTAAATCGGTAATTTCTGAATTTAGAGACAAGGGATTTTCCCAAAATGTATATCAAGAGTTTGATGAACTATTAGCGGCAATCACATGTCTTCTAAAAATCTGCATCAGTCGTTTCGTCGGCGAGGTTTCAAAAATAGAATCACCACACGATATTTTTGCATTTATCGTGCGATATAATGCATCAAATACGATGGATAAGGATCTTATAGCATTTAAGAACTTATGTAAATCGATCCTTATTCTTATTCCTCAACTACGGTTTCGTAGTGACTCCCGTCCACTTTTCCCTATTAAGGGAGTGGCAGATATTTCCTATCTTATGGGAATTCATTGTTTAATGCAGGAACTATCACAGGTATTTGGAATTGTAATAGCTTATCAGCGTGAAATTGGAAGATTATTCATTTTCGACGATTACTGGTCTTTTAATTTCAATGAAGATGATGCATTTCAAATGAACAAAAGGTTTAATAAAGCCATATCCGAAGGAGCATTAGCGAAATATTGTGATGATGATTTTGTAGGAGAGTCATTTATTGACTCTTATCGTAGGACCTTTAAAGACATAGAAGATCAACTTTATAATCGAATTTTTAACAGTCCTCTAATTTTTGATTGTGATAACATGTCTGAACAGGATTTTGTTGCGATAATCTCTGGAAACGCTCCAAAACCTGGAATTATTGATGTAACTGATATTGTTTCAACTAATAAAAATAATCCCTGCATTAAGGGTCTTGTATTTGAAGAGGATAATTCCGATCTGTTTATGGCACTGACAAAGCCTCACAATCGAAAATATCGAACGAGATTCAGGCCGTTAATTCAGGTTTATATTGATGATAAACCTTATTATGTTACCACTCAGGGAATTTATTTTGAGGCTATGTCTGAAATTGCCTGTGCACATTTTGCACATAATGAATTGCCTGAAGAATGGAGTGGCATAAAAGAACTGAAAAAAGAGGCTAAAATAATTTTTAAGAAACATAGTGATCTGTTGGAGAATAGTGTGGCATCTATTCTGAATGATAGGTATATGTATCTTAAAAACGTAACATCTCTTGATAATGTATCTTGTGCAAAAGCACCTGTGATAATAGACGGAAAGGTAATATCAAAGAAAACAGTTGGGGAAATTGATTTTATAATCATTGATGATATATTAAAGTCCATATATGTTGTTGATGCTAAATTTCTAAAACCATCTTTTTTCTTTACGAGTTTCGCCATCGATGCAGATAAATTCCGTAAAGAGGGCGGCTACGAAGATAAGCCTTCATATAAAATAGAGTGGGTTCGACAAAATATTCAATTATTATGTCGACAAATTAGAAGAAAAGATATAGAGAATTATAAAGTCGAGGGCTTTTTTGTTACGGACAATCTTGTTTATTATAGCCTTTTCTCTCGTTACCCAATTATCCCAATATCTAATGTATTAGACTACCTAAAAACATGTGATAGATATTGTTTTCTACCTCAGTTATAAGTTAGAATATGAAGATACTCAGTTGGAATGTCAACGGGCTACAGGCGCGGTTGGAAGCTGTGAATCGGTTGGTTGCCGAGTTGCAGCCGGAGCTTATGTGTTTTCAGAAAGTTAGGAAGAAAGGTGCTTTCTTGACCAGTATTGACGGCTACTTTGGATGGCTTGGTATTATGGACGACGGCCTGTTTGGTGGTGTCAGCACCTACATTCGTCATGGATTTCCTTTTGAGTTTGAGGCTCAACGGAACGATATGCCGGAATGGTTGATGGAAACCGGATGTCTTAATGTAATTCGATTCGACCAGTTCATACTTGTCAACGCATACTTCCCATACGCCAATAAGTCCAACGAAGAGTTTGTGAAGATTAGACAGCAGTGGGACTATGAGTTGCATGACTATCTGGAAAAACTTGCACACCAGAAGCCTCTAATCCTATGCGGTGATCTTAATATCGTTGCGGAGGATAAAGATGCTTGGGACGGAGTTTCGGTTAAGAACGACGGCTGTTTCACCGAATGGGAACATCGCAACTTCAACTCAATGATGTTGCAGTCCGGATTAGTTGACAGCTACCGCGTTCTTCATCCTGAGGGTAGAGATTACTCCTACTTCTTTCAAAATCGCCCGGAGTACCGAATCGAAAATCAAGGTTTCCGTATTGACTACTTCATGGTCAGCGAGGAACTAATGCCGTTTGTAAAGATGTCAGAGATACTGACTGACGTATTTGATACTACCAACAGCCCAATACTGTTGGAGATAGATTTACCCGATACTTTTTGAGAATGGACGAGAGAGAACAAGACATAGAGATAGTTAACGATACTATCGAACATACTGATTCAAACGAATGTCAGTGCGCTGAATGTAAGTGTGGAAAGAAATGCTACGTTCAAATCATAGACGTTGACAGATATATTGACAACCTTAACGACTGGGACTAACAAATAGTTTATAAAGCGTCTGAATATGAATGAAATGATCTTTTCATGGGCGGAGGACGCCAATGGTAGAATGGTACATGTTGATGATGTACCCAATGGGCTGAACTGTGGTTGTTCGTGTCCTTGCTGCCATGAGCGTCTTCAAGCCAGACATGGAGAAGTCAGAGCACACGGGTTTGCTCATCACAGTGATAATCGTGGAGCCAATCTGAAAATCTGCTATATGGTAATTATGTATAAATTGGCAGAACAAATTATACAATACGAGAAGAAAATTAGAGTCCCGTCATATTATGGTATTTTCAAAGGAGGAGATCTTGTGTTCTCAGAGGTAACATTGGATAGTCAATACGATCGCGAAGACAAACAGCCAGATGTGATAGCTATAACACCGGAAGGAGAACGTTATCTTATTGAGTTTACTTTCGATTACAAAGTCCAGCACAAAGAAAATATTGATTACAAGAATCTAAATTGTATTGAGATAGATTTATCATCCCAAACCCTTGAAACGTTACGAGACTTTCTTCTTAATTCCGATAAGGATAGGAAGTGGCTTAATAATCAAACCTATTTTGAAAGCATTGAGTCTTTGTATTCGAAACATGGGAAAACCGTGAAAATCATAAATGAAGTCGACTGTCTAAAATGTAGCATAAAGAAAAATTGCTGTGGTATAAGGTTGAAGCCTGGCTTGACTCCAATTATAATAGAAAATAGTGGTGAAACTTATAGGATATGCAAAACTGTGGAATATGAAATAGCCAAAAAGAGAGCTAATAATCAATTTGAAGATATGAAATATTATGATTCAGATTGGGAAAAGTTTGTCAATGAGGAACGTCAATCTTTTTATGGCCCTAATGGATTCCGTAGAAAGGAAACTGCTTATGAAGAAGTTATACGACCGGGAGAATTAAGCGATCGAATCAGAGAACAAGCGGAATTAGAGGAAGTAGAGACAGCGAAAATACCGCCTGAACAGAGAAATTGTTTTATGTGTAGAAGTAATCTTGACTGGATGTGTCGAGGTAATAATTATGCTCATTGTGGACCGTATGCTACAATGGGAGTTCCAAAGAACACACCACCTGATTCTGCAAAAACTTGTAGAGGTTTTAGGGTAAAGGTTAATCGTAAATAAATACTCAAAAATCTATTTGTGCAGCGGCAGTATTTGGCTATCGACCTAAAGAGCTTTTATGCTTCGGTGGAATGTGTTGAGCGGAAGTTGGATCCGCTTGACACTTGTCTTGTCGTGGCTGATGCTTCGCGCACTGAGAAAACGATATGTCTTGCCGTTTCTCCGGCATTGAAGGAGTATGGCACCGGTGGCAGACCGCGATTGTTTGAGGTAGTGCAGAAAGTACGAGAGGCCAATTACCGAAGAGGGAGAAATGGGAAGTCCTATTCAAAGGCTGTACTTGACTCTCATTCTGATATTGCTGTCGATTATATAGTTGCACCTCCACGAATGGCTTACTATATTGAATACAGTACTCGCATTTATGAGGTTTATCTTCGCTATATCGCCCCGGAGGATATTCACGTCTATTCCATAGATGAGGTGATAATGGATGTGACCAACTATCTCCAGACGTATAAGATGACGGCTCACGAGTTGGCTGTCAAGATGATTCGTGAGGTCCTGTCGGAGACCGGTATTACCGCAACCGCAGGTATCGGCACTAATATGTATCTCTGCAAGATTGCTATGGATATAGTTGCCAAGAAGATGCCTGCTGACAAGGATGGAGTGCGTATCGCTGAACTTGATGAGATGTCATATCGTCGTCAGCTTTGGGAACATACTCCTATTACTGACTTCTGGCGTGTCGGTCGCGGTATTGTGAACCGTCTTGCCAAATATGGAATCCTGACAATGGGAGACATTGCCCGATGCTCATTGACCAATGAGGATTTTCTCTATGAGTTGTTCGGAGTTAATGCCGAACTGCTCATAGACCATGCGTGGGGATGGGAACCTGTGACAATGGATTACGTCAAGTCCTATCGCCCGGAGGCGAAAAGTCTAAGTAGTGGTCAAGTTTTAACATGCGCCTATACTTCCGCGCAGGCGAGAAATGTTGTCCTTGAAATGGCTGACAGCGTTTCGCTGGAACTGATTGACAAACGTCTTGTAACAGATCAGCTTGTTCTTACCGTTGGCTATGACATTGAATCGCTCACCAATCCCGAAATCAGAGCCAAGTATCACGGAAATATAACCACTGACCACTATGGCCGACAAGTCCCGGTTCACGCCCACGGCACTATCAATATTGACCGACACACATCGTCGGGTAAGATTCTGATAGAAAAAGTGGCTGAGTTATATGACCGCATAATCAATCCTGACCTACTCGTCAGGCGGTTGACGCTATCAATCAACCATCTTATTAGCGAGGATAACATCAAGGATAAACCTAAGACCGTTCAGCTTGATTTGTTTACTGATTACGAAGAATTGAAACGTCAGCAGGAAATCGAAGAAGCCGAGCTTTCCAAGGAGCGCAGACGGCAGGAAGCCGTCTTGAAGATTAAGAAGATGTTTGGAAAGAACGCTATCCTCAAAGGATTGAACTATACCGACGGTGCAACCCAACGAGATCGTAACCAACAGATAGGAGGACACCATGAGTAAGTATGATGATATAATTAACTTGCCACACCATGTGAGCAAGACTCGTACTCCCATGTCAATGGAAAATCGCGCTGCTCAGTTTGCGCCATTTGCCGCCTTGACAGGACATGATGCTGCCATCGCTGAGACGGCTCGATTGACTTCTGAAAAGCCGGAACTCTCTCTGGAGGAACTTGACAGGTTATCACGTCGGCTTACCTATGCAGTGGAAAAGGATGCAACAGTCACCATTACATTCTTTCAGCCGGATGCCTTCAAAAATGGCGGCAGTTATAGACAAGTTTCAGGCAGGATAATGAAGATAGACGAATATGATAAGATTATGATACTGAGTAACAAACAATCTATACCACTCGATTGTGTGATGAGTATAGAAAGCAATCTATTCAGTGACAATGAATTATAATTCAAGTATCATAGTGGAGGTCATCAACTTCTGGTGGTATTATCCTTTCTTTGAAATCCAGTAAGATATATCCCTTGGAATATATGTCTTCTCACCACCGTTTCCAAATGGATAATCAGAGACATCCTTGTTGAGATATGGGGAGTCATGCTGTATCTCTCCTTCGAATATGTATCTTGGAGGATCGTATATTTCGCCATTTTCGCCAATTGAAGTCTTAGAACGCGAATTAACCTTAATCACAATTCGTACAATACCCCTATATATGCCTAATATATATTGAATTTTATTTGCTCTTACGTCACTTAATTTCCAATATTTTCTGGTACTTTCATAATCGTCGGCGCGGCGATATATTCCTTTTGCTTTTGATTGTTTATAAGTATTGTTAAGGCTTACCAGTAGAAGTTTCTCTCCGGGAATTGGCTCTATCTTCTTACAATCATAAAGTATATTGATTTCGTTCTCTGTCTTTATTCCCTCATTCCACTGGTGGTGACCGCTGACAAGATTTGTAAGGAAATGGTCGGTATTGAAAGCTTCATAGGTCAGTAGATCTATAACCACTGACTCCACAAGGAATGCTTCCTTTTCTGTAAGATTGTGGCGAAGAATGTAATATTCAACATCGAGTCCTGTATTATGTATATCTCTGATTTTTGCAAGTTTCAGGCTTTCATTCATTTCGTCAAGTGAGGCTTCAGCGTGCTGATAAACTCTATCACCAGTACCTTTACCTACATAAAATATTCGTTTGTCTCTTGGATCAACAAGTGCATAGACATAGTATTTCAATGCCTCCTTGACGCTTTGCTTAAAAGATTTCATAGCCTACTTCTTTTTCGGTAAGCGGATTTTACCATTTTCTTCTTCCCAGGATTCGATGAAGGAGGAGAGGGCTTCGCCGATAACGTCTTTAAGTAGATTGTTCTCGACGAGGGAAATGTATTTGAGCTTACGGACTACTTCCGGATCCACGATGAACGTGGCCCGGACTTCGCTTGTCTTGGTAGAGCCTGACTCACCCTTGCGCGGACGGCCTACATTCCGGTGGCGTTTAGCCTCCAGACTTTCCTTCATTTCATCCGTTACCTCTGAAACCGGAAGATTCTGCAACTCTTCGGAAGATGTTTCCGAAACGGCAGGTTTGCTATCACCCATAATTCCGTTCATCAGTGAAGCTAAGTTCTTCTTTGCCATTGCTATGATTTCATTATTTATCAACTCTGCACAGAGCTGATAATATTCTTAATAATATAGTTTACCTATTTCTCTTCTTTTGCGATGATTTCTTTTGCAAGCTCCATATAGTCCATAGCACCATTGCTTTTGGGGTCATATTCAAAGATTGACTGCCCTGATAGCGGCATCTCGGCAAGGGCGATGTTTTCTCTGATTTTGGTGTTGAACACCTTATCTCCGTATCGGCCTTCAATCATCTTCACGACCTCTTTGTTTAGGTTACGATTGTTGAAGCGAGTGAAGAAAACACCACCAAGTTCCAAAGACGGATTGACACGTCGGCGGACTTCCCCAACAACGTCATCGAGCATTGCGAGACCTTTCATCGGGAGAGCTTCGGCAGTCAACGGAATGTAGAGTCTGTCCGATGCAACGAGAGCATTAGTCGTAACGATACCGAGTGACGGCGGACAATCAATGAGAATATAGTCGTATTTGTCGCGATAATCTTCAAGCAAAGATTTGAGGATACCCTCACGCGCAATCTTCGTAGCCATATCGATTTCGGCTCTTGCCAGTTCCAAAGAGGCCGGAACGAGGTCAAGGTTCTCCCTGACTTTGACGATTGGCAATGGAGCATCCTTAACAAGCGCGTCATATACACTGGTCTCCGGCTCTTCATTCTGCGTAAGCGTGAACGTGAGGTTCTGCTGTGCGTCGAGGTCGATCAGCAGAACCCGTTTTCCGAGGATAGCGAGAGCGTCCCCGATAGAGGCGGTGGAAGTTGTCTTGCCTACTCCACCTTTATGATTGGCGATGGTTATTATCTTAGTTTCCATGTCGTTCTAATTGATTTACAAAGTTAATAAAAATATTTCGGATTATATTACTTCACTACTATGTTATTAAGCATATAGATTATTAGTTTACCTATTTATTCAAAGAAATATCCGACCCTCGCCTCACGGAGAGAGCCGGATGTCAAACATTTCTGAACTATGCGGTTGCCTTCGCCTTGATGAAGCGGTGGGCGTTGGCATTTACGAGATTTATGATACGGTCGTGATACTCTGTGTTTGAGTTGCAGACTCCACGACTCTGAACCACCTTGTTCTCTGTAAGGGAAAACTCGACGGTCTCTATGCGGTTGCCGTCCTTATCGTGTGCCGACAGTATGATTGAGTTCTTGCGATTATAATAACTGCACTTGAATACGCAATGGTGCATCGCATCTCCCTCGGCTTGATATGCCTCGATGCTGTCAAGCACTGAAACCTCAATGTCGTTGTCCTTGATGATGATGCCGAAGTAGCAGGACTTGGATTTGTAGAATGTCTCCTCGTCCTCCTTAGCCTTGATAAGTTCCTCTGCTTTTCTGCGTTTCACCTCTGCGGTTACTGACTTGTTGAGCCAATAATCGTGTTCGGCTTCAAGGTTGGTCGGGCAGATGTATTTGGTGCAACGTGTGTCACGTCCTGACTTTTCAAGAAGTGTGATTAGGTCACACCACGTTCCGTAATTATCAATACGGTAGCCGTGACGCATTGCTACTTTGTGGGAGTTCCAGCACTTGTCAAGCATAGACTTATTGTTAATAAAATACTTGACTGCCTTGAAATTCCTGGCTTTCATCAGTGTTTCAATCCGAGCGTCAGTCAGTAGAGACTTCATCAGTTCAAAGATATGGCAATCCGGCAATGTGCCCTTCATTCCGTTACGTCTGAGTTCTGGAATAACCTTGTATATCGGATAGTGCCACGTGTCGGCTATGATGTGGTGAACGTCCGACATATTCCTCAGTTCAATCTTTGAACCCCAATTGAAACAATCTCTATAATAGCCGATAGTACGGGCCTTTGAGGTCACTGCGGTTTGTCCATTGGCGTTGAGCCATAGACGGCACACCTCGTTGTGGCATACGTCAAACGGCTGACCTTTCTTGAAATATACCGACAATAAAAACACCCTTTCCACCTGCAAGCCGTCAATTGTATCAAGCACGGCTAAATATGTGCTTTCCTTATGTGAGCGTTTGAGTGTGTCCTTGATTTCAAGACGATGACCGCAATGAGGGCAAACCACATACATACCTTTTCCCTCGTGTCTGAACTTATGACCGCAATCTCCGCAAGTGGTCGCTCCACTCGGCACTCTGAATGCCGGATGCTTGAACAGATGTTTCACTCCCCACTCCACGGCTTTTGGGGAAATGGCGGTCAGCCTCTCATTAGAGGCTGCCACCTGTTTCTCGAATTTAGTTCTCGCTTTCATTTGTATCATAAGTCAAAGAGTGAGAGTTCGGGTTGCTTGGTCTCTTGTGGCTTTACCACTTTCGGCTTGGAGTTGCGTGTCTGCAACTTTCTGAGTTCTTCGTCTTGGAAGCGTTTGAGCGCGAGAGCCTTTTGCTCCGCTTTTTCCTCCTCGGTGAGTTCAACGTGATGATTTACCACCACATTGCAGTTGGTAGGCTTGCCGATTTCAATGCTCGGTTCGTCAATGACGTGTACCGCCATAGAGTAGATTTCATCATCGGAAAAACCGCAACATCCTGATGCCTTTACCTGATTGAGTATATAGGTCACAACATCTTCAATGGTGCGACTGGTGGTTTCGTACTTTGCGCGGAATAGTTCATCCTCCTGCGCTCTCTTATCAAGATAAGCCTTGATAATGTTCTTGAAATGGTCTGTTCCTTTCATAGTTCGGAAATGTTTGTGAATGTTTGAGTTCCAATTCTTTTTCCCTCTTGTTTGAAGCTCGATTGAGCTTCTCCGGCAGGGTTGGCCGTTTTTCGTGCAAGTCAACAACTGCTGACATAAGGGGGATAAGGCAAGTGTGCAGTCAGAGGGCGCAGACGGAATACCCTAATTTTGGAGGTACGAGAAAATTTGTGGAAGGCTGCCGGCAAGCACTCCGACCGCAAGCGCAGCGTCACTTGACGTTCCCCCGGTCAGCAGTAACTTCGCACCGAAAAACGCCGCCTGCCGAGACTCAATCATTCACAAGAGAAAAGGCGACCCTTTTGGATCGCACTAATATTCAAAGTAGTGGCATAAACGCGTGAGCCATTGGTGTGGAGACGCAGACGTAACCTCGATGGCTCTGGCGTGTATGCCGTCATAGGCGAAGCCTTAATTGTTATCATTGACTATCGGCAAATCGTACTCGGTGTCGTAGGCACGGTGTAAGATTGCTGGTTCAGTTTTCCAAGGTAGGCACACAACGACACGGCGCCACATGGAATATGGTTCGTCGGGAGTGTGTGCCGTTACTGCGAAGCCGATATTATCTAAGGATGTCGAGCGTCATTCGTAAGTGTTAACCTATGAATGTGTCAGCTCGCATAGTTTCCGTTTGCAGGCAGGTTTTCAGAGTATAAGGCAATGACGCGAAAAGACTTTGAAGTGAAGCCAGAGGCGTAACCTCAATGACTTATGGCGTTATTGCCGTCATAGGCTCAGCCGTCGATAGATTTCATCGATAATCGGCATATACTTACTCGGTGTAGCTACACGGAGTAAGATTGGCGGCTATTTGTTCCAATGTAGGCACACTGCATCCCGGCGCCACATTTATATGGTTTGTCGGGAGTGTGTGCCGTTACTGCGAAGCCCATATTATCTAAGGATTTCGAGCGTCATTCGTAAGTGAAACCTACGAATGTGTCAGCTCGCATAGTTTCCGTTTGCAGGCAAGTTTTCAGAGTATAAGGCAATGACGCGAAAAGGGTTTGAAGAGGAGCCAGAGACGTAACCTCAAAGGCTTATGGCGTTGTTGCCGTTATAGGCGTAGCCGTCTATGTTGCCAATGATGGACGGTCTAACATACTCGGTGTTGTAGGCACGGAGTATGTTGGACGACTCAGTTTTCAAAGACAACATACCCCAATATTCATATCAGGCGGTTTTGCTGAGAATGCGAGGCAAAACCGCCCGACCTCTGTTCAGAGAAGTCCGGCGGTATTTGTCGTTGTGAGATTAAGCCACAATCATCACTGAGCAATCAATGACCTCTGTTGGAAATCCGAAAGCCGGATGCTGCAAGAAGTAAGGGTGGCACTCGCCATCGTCCTCACTGGCGGTCGTTATGGTAACAACCTTATTGGATGAATACCAACGGTCAATCATAGAGATTTCATTCTCTGTCAGACCACTGCAGTCATCATTGATGAGATAGCACAACGCCCACGTAGGGATTGGTTCTACTGTGAAGTCCATAAGCAAAAGATTTAGAGGTTGTTTAAAAACGATTGTTAACGGAAGTGAGTTTTCGGAGTGTTAT